>Ga0315285_10005415_pt1 | contig 13166 bp, 3 predicted proteins | sample YL17G09_36_MG_FD_203698 | JGI IMG/M metagenome (GOLD analysis project Ga0315285, IMG submission 203698) | Sediment microbial communities from Yellowstone Lake, YNP, Wyoming, USA - YL17G09_36 | ecosystem: Environmental > Aquatic > Freshwater > Lake > Sediment | place: USA: Wyoming | collected... | reverse complement strand
CGACGCCGTCCGCGGCAGGGACCTTGACGACCTCGAGCTGGTCCTTGAGGAGGTGCCCCTGCTTGTTTGTTTGTTTGTGTGTTTGTGTGTTTGTTCAAGGAGAGGAGGTGGAGGTTGAGCAAACAAGAGAGAGGGGGCGAGAAAAAAATCGAAAAACGGAAAGAAAAAAAGCGTCGAGCGCTCTCTCAAAGCTTTCCCTCGCTGCTCCTTCCAACATCCCTCTTGCCCCCCATTTCGCTCGCGATCGCGCAGCACCGTTCCAAGAGAGCGTCCTGCTCGCCACCGAACGATTGGCGCCGGCGGAAACGGCCTCGCGAGGTGCAATCGTGTGGAAGAAGAAGAGATCCCCCTCGTCGCTCGGATGAAAAAACGGACGATTTCAAAGTCGTCATTCTCAACCGATCACTCACCCTGCTCTCCCGCCGCCTGCCCATGGGTGTGGGCGCTCCTTTGTTTCCGAGCGTCGGCGTGCCTCCGTTCTGGTTGCCCTGGCCGAGAACACCGCCCGGGACGGGCATGGGGGACGAGGAAGCGGCCATGGTTTTTCGAAGTTTTTTTCCTCTTTTTTTTCGAGCGGGCAATCGACCTTGAGCGAGCGTCGAAATAGAGGAGAGAGAGCAGCGGGCAAGAGTCGTCCCCTCTCTTTTACGTTCTGACGTTCTGGAGTTCAGAGCAGGTGAGAAAGCAAGCCCGAGAAAGGCAAGAGAGAGAGAGAGAGCTGGCTCGAAGCGCCGCGGCGCGACGGTTAGGAAGAGAGAGCGAGCATGCTGTGGAAAAAAAGGAGGGGGGGGGGATTGGACGTGGAAGGAGTGCAGAAGGCGAGGGGGACTCGAGTGAAGAAAAGGGGGAGAAGAAATCAAAACTCTCTTTCTGCTCGAGAGGGCGAGCGAGCAAGGAGATCGAGTCGACCGAATCGACCCTCTCTCGCTCACTCCCCAGGGAACTCATGCGCCCCTCCTTTCTCGGAATCAAAGCAGACTTTACGAGGATGCCCTGTAGCTCGTCAGCGCGGCCATCGAAAGCACGTTCGACGACGAAAACGACCGCGGCGAGGTCGTCGATGGCACCCACCCCCGTCGTCGACGTCTCGACCCCGGCGAGCCTCGCCAGGGCCCTCGCAGCCTCGGGCGCCATCCCGCGGCTCGTCAGCTACGACGCTTCGTCCTCGCCGTCTTCGTCGTCCCTGCGAGAGCGCCCCATTCAGTCCCTGTGGGCCGGCTACGGAACGATCAGCGAGCTGGAGCTGGAGGTCGAAGCCGAAGAAAACGACGGAGGAAGCGAGAGGGGAAAAAAGAAGAAAAACGCCACGGCCACCGCGGTCATCGTCAAGCGGGTCAGCCCGCCCCGGGGCGACGCCGGCGACATCGGCCACCAGCGCAAGCTCGCCTCGTACGTCTGCGAGGCCGCGTTCTACCTGCACTGCGGCCGTCGGACCCTCGAGGGAGGGGCGGCGATCGCCGAGCCGCTCCTGGTCTCGACGACGCCGTCGGGGGGCTCGGGCTCGGACGACCAGCGACGAGGCCCGCCTCCCTTCTCCCTCACGCTCGTGCTCAGCGACCTGAGGCCGGCGCGTCCGAACTTTTCCCACGGAGGGCTCAGGCCGGAGCAGCTTCAGGCCTCGCTCCGGTGGCTCGCGCGGTTCCACGCAATCTGGTGGGGCTGCCGCGGGGAGAACGAACGCGACAGCGCTGGCGATGACATCGACGACGGCGAAGACGACGCTCTCCTCTTGCCGAAAGAGCTCGCCGACCGCGAAGGGACCTTCTGGCACCTGGACACGCGCCCCGAAGAATGGGAGGCCATCCCGGAAGACGGCGGTTTCTTATCGGGGCTCAAGCAGGAGGCGCACGGGATCGCGGCCGAGCTGAAGGCGGAAGCGCGAAAGTTCTCGACGCTCAGCCACGGCGACGCCAAGGCCGCAAACTTTTGCTGGTCTAATCCCGATCCTTCTTCTTCTCCTTCGATGTCCGCGGCTGCCTACGATTTCCAGTACGTCGGTCGCGGGGTCGGAGCTCGAGACGTCGCGTACTTGCTCTCCTCTGCGGGCTCCTCCGCGGACGAAGCGCAGCTCGAGTCGAGCCTCGACTTTTATTTCGAGTGCCTCCAGGAAGATTTGCGGTCTCTCGGCAAGACCGAGCAAGCGGAGAAATACACTCGCGACACTCTCGCATACCACTTCAGGCTCTCCACGGCAGACTTTGTGCGCTTCATGGCCGGTTGGGGAACTTGGGGTGGCGGCGCGGCGCGCGCCGAGCGGATAGCGAGGGAGGTGGTCGAGGAACGGCGGCGGAAACAGTGAGTTTTTTTCCGCTTTTTTGTATTTGTAGGAGAAGGAAGGGCGAGGGGGAAGAAACGAGAGAGAAAGACAAAGGGAGAAAGAAAAAGGTCGGCGAGTCGCTGGCTCTCGCTGGCTGTCGCTCTCTCGCTGGCTGTCGCTCTCTCGCTGGCTCTCGGTCTCTCCAAGAAAGGAAAGAGGAGGTCGGAGAAGAAGAAGAAGAAAAAAAAAGGAAAGGGGAAAAAAAAAAACCGCGCTTTTTCTTCTCTTGCTCTTCTTCAAACACTTTTTCTCTTCTTTTCTTCTGGCGACTCCATACCCCTCTCAAGCGCTCGTCTCTCTTTGGGAAGCGCGAGAAAAGCTCGGCGGGAAAAGTCGCGCGAGCAGCAAGAGGGCCTGGGCGCACGCCTGAGCGTTTTCAAGAGGCATTAGAGCCTGACCGCCTGTCGTCGCTCCTTCGCCTTTTTGTTTTTTTCGACGGCAAAAGAAGCAGGAAATACGTCTCCCTGCGACTCCCTTTAGCTTCCCTCTGTTCTTCTAGCGAAGGGAGCCTGACTTGCAGAGCGTGATGGCGGACGATCCTGGTAAGAGAGAGGAGGAAGAAAAGAGGGAAAGGAAAGGCGAGGTTTTTTCGATGCTTTGTTTGTTCCTCTTCGTCCGCCGCCGCTCTCGCTTCGCTCCGTCGATCGACGATCGCTCTTCAGGCTATCGACGGCATCGACAGCCTGAAACCGAAACGAAAACTCACCCTTTCCCTCTCCAAAACCTCCGTCAACACCGACATCATCAGGCTCGTCCACTCGTCGCAGGGCCCCGCCCAGGAGCGCCCGCCCGGCGCCCGAGTCGCTCTCCGAGAAGAGGCCTCCTTCTTCTTTGGCGAGAGCGACGCCGACGCCTCGAGGAGCAAGCGCCGCTGCTGCTGCTCCTGCTGCTGCTGCTGCTGCTGCTCCTTCTCGTGGCGGCAGGGGAAGCAGCGCTGGCGGCGGGAACGCCACCGCACCGGCTACCGCGACGCGCAGGCGCACATCTTCTCGCGGCGCTGCTGCTGTCGAGCCTGCTGCTGCTGCCACTGCCTCTCGCGGGCGCAGGGCCGCCGCCGCCGCCGCTGCAGCAAGGCTCGCCGAGGCCTCTGACGACGACGACGACGACGAAGGAGAAGAGGAGCCCGAAATGGAAGACGGAGAAGAGAAGCTCAACGCTGCCGGCTTCGCCGCTGCCAGGCGCAGCAGCGGGCGCCAAGCCTCCAAACCCCCTGCTGCCGCTGCCCCCTCAAAGAGGCGCAAGGTCGGCGAGGGCGACGACGCAGACGAGGGAGGGAGAGAGCAGCAGCAGAAGCCGGAGCGAGCGGGGCGCCCCCGAGGCCGCCCCCCCTCCCGCGCCACCGCTGCTGCAGCAACCGCAGCAGCCTCCTCCCCGGCCAACCGGAAGCAGGCCGCCGCCAGGCGGACGAAGAAGACGAAGAAGAGGAAGACCGGGACCAAGCGCTACGGAGGGACGACCTCTTCCTCTTCCGAGGAGGAGGAGGAGGAGAGCGAAGTCTCCTCGGACGACGACGACCTGGATGCTCTGATCGCTCCTGTCGCCGGTCGTCGCCGCGCTGCTGCTCGCGGTCGCGCTCGCGGTGGCGGCGGCGACGACGATTTCGACGACGAAGACGAAGATGAAGACGACGACGACGACTACGACGACGAGCGCGCAGACCCCACCGTCGCCGGGATCTTTTCGGGGGAGCTCGAGTCCGAGGAGGACTCCGAGGAGGAGGAAGAAAGGGGGCGCGGCCGCGGCGGCGGCGGTCGCGGCCGCGGCGTGTCTTGGACGGGAGGAGCGGCGGCTGCGGCGAGGAGGACCCCTTCTCCGGACGGAGAGGACGCGCCCTTCCCGGACTACGCGCCGCCGTCGACGACGGCGGAGAAAGCAGCGGGAGGGAGGAGGAGGAGCAGCGCCGGCGGCGCCAACGCCGCTGCCGCCGGCGGCAACAACGAGACCGGGCAGAACAACAGCAACGTTCCCGCCTTCGCCCCCGACCCCGCCGCCCTCCGAGTGCGCCCCTTCTCCACGCTCCCGCGCGCCGCGGGAGAGCTCCCGCCCGCGCTCATCCCTGCCGACGCCCTCGCCGACGCGGTCGCCTCCTACCTCATCCTGCGCGCCTTCTCGTGGCAGCTGCGGCTCTCGCCCTTCTCGCTCGCGGACTGGTGCGCCGCGCTCGCGGCCCGCAACAGGCCCACGCAGCTGCTCGACGAGGCCGCGGTCTGCCTGCTGCGCGCCCTCGCCTGGGACGAGACCGTCCAGGACCGGCGAAAGGCCAGGAGGCGCAGGCTGCCCATCGCGCTGCTCGACGCGGTGACGTGGCCCGAGTTCGTGTGCGACTCGCTGAGGAAGGCCGGGCAGTTTAGGCTGGCCGGGAGGGTCGAGGGGGGAGGGGGAGGCGACGGGGGCGGGTTGGCAGTGGTGGAGCAGGAGGAGGAAGAGGCGCCTGCTGCGGCGGCGGCGCCGGCAGTCGTCGACGCTCCCGCCCCTCCTGCTCCCGCTCCCGCTGCTCCTGCTGCTGCTGCCGCCAACGGCGACACGACAATGGCGGAGGCTGCTGCTGTTCCTCCTCCTGCTCCCGCCGACGCCTCCTTCGCCGCCGAGGACGCCGTCGCGACCGCCGACGCCCTCCTCCGCCGCTCGACCCGCGAGCGCGCGCCGCCGCCGCTGCTCTACCAGCCGACGCTCCCCGGAGCCGCCTCCGCTCCCAATGCCGCCGCCGCCCCTGCTCCTCCTCCCGGTGCTTCCGCGGCCACCGTCGCCGCCGCGGCAGCCAAAGCGGCGTCGCTCCTCCCTCGCAGGAGGAACGCCAGGCTCTCGTCGCACCCGCTGCACGCGGCGCTCTCGGCGGGGCCGCAGCTCGCGCGCCGCTCGCCGCAGGGGCAGCGGCCCGAGTTCTTCTCGCTGCCGGCCTCCACGAAAGCCGCCGTCTTCTCTGCCCTGGCCGACGCTCTCCTCGAGACGCGGGCCGTGCGCTCCGAGCTCGACCTTCGGGAGACCGAGGGCTGGTTCGTGTCGGGTGCCCGCGGCGGCGCAGGAGGTTCCGGGCAGATGTGGTCGTCGGTCGCCGAGCGCGACGACGCCGTCGCTCGAGGGGAGGGCAACTACGACGCGTGCGTGCTCTGCGGCTACGGAGGCTCGCTGCTCTGCTGCGACGCCTGCCCCGGGGCCTACCACTTCAAGTGCCTGGGGATCCAGCCCAACAAGCTGAAGGACGACGAGGACTGGATCTGCCCGGAGTGCGAGATCGGCGGGCGAGGCGAGTCCGCGGGCCTGAGGGTGCCCTGCGCCGGCGTCGACCGCGAGACGGGCCTAGCTTCTTGGGTCGCCCACTGCGCTCTCTTGCGCGGGGCGCGGCCCCCGCGGGCTGGCACGGGAGCCGAGGCCGCGGAGGGATCTGCGGAGGGCCTGCCGATGGAGGCTCTGGTCGGGGAAGAGGCAAAGGCCGCTTGGAGGGCGAGCGAGGAAGCGTTGGCTCCTCGGGGCGGTGGCGGCGACGGCGACGGCTACGGCGGCGACGACGAAATCCCGAAAGTCCCGTCGCGGTTTGCCTCCACCGCCATCGTCCGCCAGCGCGGCTCCGAGCGCCCGCACGAGTCCACCCTGGAGCTGATCGCCCGCGGGGAGCAGCAGCCAGCGCTCCACGACGCCTCCACCACGGGGGCGGCGGAGACCTACAAGAACCGCTACGGCAACGGCTGGGCCGCGGCCGCCGTCGTCTACAGGGCCGCCTACGACGAGTGCGCCCGCCGCCGGGGCCGACCGACGGCCGGGCTGCCGCCGGAGCTGACCTTCTCGGAGCAGGCCGAGCCCATGCCCCTGGTGAAGTTTGCCTGGCCCGCGTCGCAGGGCAAAGGGCTCGTGCTGGCCGGCGTCGCCAAGTGCGGGAGGTGCGAGACGTGCACCAACCCGAACCAGAGGAAGGCGTGTCTCGCGCCGGTGCTTGTCGATGGAGGAGGAGGGGCAAGTGGCGCAGAGGGGCGGGGAGGCGCGGCGCGGGGAGGCGCGGCGCCCGCCGCTGCCGCCAACGGCAGCCCCTCCGAGGCCTTCCCGGCCCCTCCCCCGCTCCTCAACGTCAAGCTCCAGGCCCTGATCAACTTCACCCTGAAGCTCGAGCGCGACGTCTCGCCGCTGCTCGAGGGGCCCTGGGGGGGAGGAGGTGGACGCGGAGGCGGGGGCGGGGGCGCCGACGACGACGACTTTGGCCGCGCCGAGTTCCGCCGCGCTTGGGCCGCCCGCCTCCGCGAGGCCTCGGGCGTCGGGACAGTCGCCGCCGCCCTGCTCCAGATCGAGGGAGCGGCCCGCAGGGCCCTCCGTTCGGGCCCCTGGAGGCCGCCCCCGCCCGTCCGCAGCATCCCGGGGAAGCCCTACGCCGAGCCGCCCAGGGCCGCCCGCGCGCCCGGCGGCTGGATGGTCGACGCGACGGGCTGGCGGCGCGACTGGGCCCCCGGCAGGCTCCCCGCGTCGCTCGTCCGCCGCGCCGCGCGCAGGGGAACCAACCTCCGCATCCCGCAGGTCGACTACTACACGTCGCCGATCGTCACGCCGCCGCACCTGGCCTGGAGGCGCGACGTCGCGGCCGCGAGGTCGACGGCGGCGCTCGCGGTGCAGGCGCGCGTCCTCGCCGACGCGCTGCTGCTGCAGTTCCTGCGCCGGCCCGACGAGAAAAAGGGCGGCCCCCCCTCCGCGGTCGCGGGCTCCTCCGCTTCCGCTGCCGCTGCGGTCATCGAGGCCGTCGCTGGGGACGCCGTCAAGGCCGCTGCCGCCGCTGCCGCCGCTCGCCGCAGGAACGCGGCGAGGAGGAAGGCCGCGGGCGGGGGAGGAGGAGCAGCTGGGGCGGCGGGGGGCTCGGACGGCGACGACGACGGCGAGGCCCTCGGCAGCAGGCTCGCCGACATCTGGTCCCGCACCAGGCTCAGGGAGCGCCGCGGCCCCTGTCCCCTCGACTCGAGGGGCGAGTTCTCGGCCCCAACGTTCGAGTACCTGGTGGAGCTGCCCGACGACGCGCCCGCGGAGGGGTGCACCGGAGCCGCCGCGGCTGCCGCTGCCGCGGCTGCTGCTGGTGGCGGGATCAAGGTCGAGGGCGGCAACTTCGTCGTCGCCGGCGGAGGGAACCCGGCGGGCTCCGGCGGCGGCGGCCTTTACGGTGCCGTCGCGGCCGCCTGCGCCGACGGGTCTTTGCAGATCGACGGCGCGGCTGCGGCCGAGGCTCCCCATGTCTCCTCTGCGCCGCCGCACGCCGCCGGGGCCCTCCCCCCCGCTCCGCCCTCGTCGGCCCCCGCGGCGCTCGCCGTCGCCACCGCCGCCTCTGCCGCCTGCGCCGCCGCTGCTCCCTCCGCGACCGTCGCGGCCCTCGCCCGCTACCGCGCAGCGCTCGCGGCCGCGGCAGCGGACGAGGGAACAGCAGACGAGCGCGGCGTCTACGTCTCCGTCAAGATCGCCGCGCTGGGACGCTCGGGCAATGCCGGCGTGAGCGTCGAGGTCGAGGTGTTGACGGCCAGGACCCGCGCGGCGCAGCGGGCGTACGACCTCGCGCGCGCCGAGGTGCTGCGGGCCTCCGGGATCCGCGAGGAGGTCGTGCGGGCCGCCGCCTTGGGGAAGGACCCCGTGGCGCTCGCCAAGCACCTGGCCGCGCTGACCGTGCACGGGTACACCCCGGCCGGGGGCGTCGGGAGCGGGTTCCTGAGGGCTGGCAGTGCCGGCGGCGGCAACGCGAGCGGTGGCGGCGCGACGACCGACACCGGCGACGACGACGGCGGCGACAACGAAGACGACGGCGACGAGGACGCCGACGACGCCGCTGCTGCCCGCGACGGATCGCGCCCCCGCTCTTCTTCCCGCGCCCCCGCTGTCGCCCCTGCCCCCCCTCCGGCTGGCCGCGTCTCCACCAAGCCCTACCGCACCGCCGAGGAGCGGAGGAGGCTCGCGGCCTCCGCCTCCACCGCCTCGCGCCGCCGCCGGCTCGCCGCCGAGGAGGTGCTCGCGGCGCTCGCGGCGGCGCAGCTGCCCCCTCCGCCGACGGGCTTCCGCATGCGCGGCCGCGTCAAGCAGGCCGCCCGCTGGGCCGCGCTGCCGATGCGCGAGCTGAGCTCGAGGGCGACGAGGACGAGGGCGCCCGGGCTGGCCCCCGAGGCCGCCGCGATCGCCGCGCGCGGGATGCTCAACCCCAACCAGTCGAGGGCGATAGAGGGGATCGCCGCCGCCGCCGCGGCCACCCGGGCCGAGGAGGACCGCCAGGCGCTGCGGAAGAAGCGCGCGGCGCAGGTCGCCGCCGCCGCCGCCAAGCGCGCGGCGGGGGGCAGCCGCGCGCTCGCCGCCGCCGTCGCCCGGCAGCGGGAGCAGCGGCGCGGGCCGGGGCGCCCGAGGCTCGACGAGTCGGAGAAGAAGCGCCGGCTGGAGCTCAGGCGCCTCTCCGTCGGTGGTGTCGGGGCTGGGGGTTCTTCCGGGGGGGGCTCTGTCGAGGGGTCCCCCGCCCCCGGCGGCTCTGACGTGGAGCTGGGCGAGGAAGGAGGGGACGGCGGCGACAACAACAACGACAGCGACAACAACAACACGCTCGCCGTGGCCAACGCCGCCGCCAAGGCCGCCGCCGCCAACTTCTTGGCGATCGAGAAGGAGCTCGAGGCCGCGGAGGAGCAGCTCTACGACCCCAAGACGCAGCTGCCTTATCTCCCCGCCAAGAAGCTCTCCTGGGTTCACGAGGACAGGATCCCGATCTGGCTGCTGCGCGAGTTCGAGGAGGAGTCGCGCGGCGGCCCCCTGAAGGGCACGTGGAAGCCCGCGCCGTCGATGAAGCGCAAGAAGAAGAACAAGAAGGGCAAGAAGACGGGCGGAGGAGGGAAAAGGGGCGCTTTCGGAGGGACTTCTTCCGAAGGCGAAGAGGAGGATTCCGACGACGACGAGGACGAGGAGGAGGACGACGACGGGCTGTGCGCCGCCTGCGGGGAGGGGGAGAAGCTGCCGGGGGAGGACGACGCGTACTTGACAAAGAGAGAGGAAGGGAGGGGAGGCGAAGGTGGAGGCGACGAAGGCAATGCTGCTGCTGCTGCAGCCGCCGGCCAAAACCCCGACGACGAGCCCGAGGCCACGACGGCCTGGATCGGCTGCGAGGGCGAGTGCGGCAAGTGGTTCCACGCGCGCTGCGCCAACGTGACCCCGGAGCAGTACCGCGCGCTGAACGACGCCGCCGCCGCCGGACCCGCCGCCGACGGCGGCGGCGGCGGCGGGAGCGGAAACGGCACCTCCTCCGCGTCCTGGGTCTGCCCGCCCTGCACAAAGAAGCAGGCCGCCAAGGACGCGCGCAGGCTCGCCAAGGAGGCCTCGCGCTCCGGGACGAGCGACGCCGACAGGCAGCGCGCCGCGCGCGAGGCCGCGGCCAGGAGGGCCGCCGCCGAGGCCGCGGGCCGCGCCGCCCGGGAGATGGGCAAGCAGGCCAAGCTGGCGATGAGGGAGCACCGCGCCGCCGAGAAGACCAGGGAAAAGGAGCAGAGGGCCGGGGCCAAGGCCGCCGCCGCCGCCGAGAAGCATGCCCGCAAGGAGGCCGAAAGGGAGGCCAGGAGGGAGGAGAAGAGGCGGCGCTCGAGCGCCGGCGGCGGTGGCGGCTGGGGGTCGGCGGCGGCGGCGAAAAGGGCGAAGAAGGCCGTCGATCTCGTCTGCGTCTGCCGAGGACCCGAGGTCGAGGGCGACCTCCGGGGTTTCGTCCAGTGCGAGGGGGGCTGCTCGCAGTGGTTCCACCCTGTCTGCGTCGGAGAGAGCATGGCCGAGATCGAAGCGAAGGGAGAAGACTTCAAGTGGTCGTGCCCCGGGTGCGTCGGCCGGGGAGAGCTGCTGGCGGCAGAGGAAAGGAGCGCCGGCGCGGCAGCGGCAGCGGCAGCAGCGGGAGGAAGCTCGCCGCCCCCTTCTTTCCACGCCTTTTTGCCCCCTCTCACCCCGCAGGCCGCCCTCGCGGCCAAGCAGGTCGTCGACGCCGTCGCCTCCACCCGCGACGGCCTGCCCTTCTCGGAGCCCGTGCCGCTGGACGGGAGCGTGTTCCAGTACAAGGAGCTGATCTCCAGGCCGATGGACCTGGGGACGATTTCGGAGAAGCTCGCTTGGAGCGCCGCTGCTGGTGCTGCCTCCGGCTCTTCTGCCTCCGCTCTTGGGCCATATTCGACGCTCGCCGAGACCCTGGAGGACGTCGCGCTCGTCTGGCGCAACTGCGCGGCCTACAACCTCGAGGGGTCGGCCATCTCGAGGCAGGCCGCCGCCGCGGCCGAGGACCTGCGCCGGCGGTGGTGGCTGCTGGCCGCGCCGGCGGCGGCAGGTGCGGGCGGCGGCGGCGGCGCCGCCGCCGCGGGGGGCTTGCTGCGCTGGCACTCGCTGGAGGGGGCGCTGGTGACGCTGCCGGCGACGCAGGCGCCGAGCGCCGGCGATTATCCCGATGGTGATGAGGGGGAGGAGGAAGGAGGAGGAGAGGTGGCGGCGACGACGACGACGGCGGAGGCCGCTGTCACTGCTGCTGCTCCGTTGGCTCCGCCGACGCTGCCGCCTCCGGTCGCCCCTGCTGCTGCTGCTCCTCCTCTCGTGGCGCCAACAGAGTTGCAGCAGCAGCACCAGACCGCGTTCGTCGCTCCGATGGAGCTTCAGGAGCAGCAGCAGACGTTTGGGGCCGCGCAGCCGCCGCTGCCGCCGCCGGCTCTTGCTCCTGCTCCGCTGCCGTTTGTTCCCGTCGCTGTTCCCGTTGCTTCTCCTCCTCCTACGACGACGACGACTCCCGTGGACGATGACGGCGAGCGGGCTCCCTTTGGGAATGCCGACGCCGCCGCTGCCGCCGCTGCGCCTGCTCCTCCTCCGCCGCCGCCCGACTTTTTGGGCTGAATTTTGTTTTCCTTTTTGAGAAAGAGAGTATTGGTTTTGGCTCTGGCCTTGCTTTTTTTTCGGAGAGAGGTTCGATATCATCATCGTGGAGAGCTTTTACATACGCAGAGAGAAAGAGAGAGAGCGCACGGGGTGGGGAAACACTGAAATCGAACAACGTGTTTTTTTTATTCAGAGAGGAGGAAGTGAGAAAAAACAGAAGACGAGGAGAAAAGGTCCTCGTCAACGAGACCAGAAACGGCGACGACCTCGACAAAAAACAATACTAGCCCTTTGCTCGAAAAGAAACACCGCGTCTCTCCATTCCGTCGACATCTCGTCCTTCTGTCGTCTCTTGACTTTTCCGTTGCTCTCTAGAAACCATGGGCAAGCGAGACTACAACCCTGGTACGGGGCGTTACCGAAAAGCGAAAGAAATCCGATGTCGTCGTCACTCGATGCGAGATGATGCCGAGCCCCCCCTCTCTCGCTCCTCGATACCTCTCTTTCAGCACATTTTTTCGCACGAGATAGTGCTGCTCTTTCGAATAGTGCTTTACGCCAAGTCGGCGATAGCAGAGACTCGCAGAGATCTCGTTCTAAAGGGGAAGGGCTCAAATCGTGCCCTTGAACGAGCGCCGGCGGCGCGATTCGACCTCGTCTTCCCCGTCTCCTCGGCCTCCTCTCAACCTCTTCTTCCTCCTCCTCCTCCTCCTCCCCCTCCGGCTCTCACTCTCTCTCTCTCTCTCTCTCTCTCTCTCTCTCTTTCACCACACACGGAATCGCAGACGAGGAGCTGAAAAAGCTCGAGATCGAGCTCGTCCGCTGGCAGGTGAGAAGCTTTCGGTAGCAGTGAAGAGGGAAAATGCGCAAAACTGGGCTCTTTTTTCTCTCTCTCTGCTCCTCCCGCTGCCGCTGCTCCTCCCACTGCCGCTGGCTTCCTTCGTTCCTTCTCACTCTCCTTTTCCGTCGTCCCCGTCATACCACCACCACCACCGTCCCCGCCCATCTCAGCTCTGGATCAAGCACAAGGGCCTCAGAGTCCTGGTCATCTTCGAAGGCCGCGACGCGGCCGGCAAGGGGGGCGTCATCAAGAGGCTCACGGGCCCTCTGAACCAGCGAGGACTGCGCACGGTCGCTCTGGCAAAGCCGACTGAAACGGAGAAAACTCAATGGTACTGGCAGCGGTACCTGAAGCACCTCCCCTCGGCGGGCGAGATCGTGATCTTCGACAGGTCGTGGTACAACAGGGCGGGAGTGGAGAAGGTGATGGGGTGGGCGACGGACGAGCAGGTGAGGTCGTTGCTGCTGCTGCTGCTGTTGGTGTTGTTGTTTTTTCGCTCTTTCGTTTTTTTCAAAAAGAGAAAAAAACTTTCGCTGAATTTTCCAAAAAAAAAAAAAAAAAAAAAGGTCGAGGAATTTTTCCAAACCACGCCCGAGCTCGAGCGCATGCTCCTCCGCTCGGGGATCGTCCTCGTGAAATACTGGTTCTCCGTCTCGGACGAGGAACAGGAGAAGCGCTTCCGCGACCGCATCGACAACGAGAGCAAGCGGTGGAAGCTGAGCCCTATGGACCCCTTTGCTCGGAGCAAGTGGGTCGACTACGCGAAAGCGAAAGATGCGATGTTCGCCGCGACCTCGACGCCCGAATCGCCCTGGTGGACCGTACCCAGCGATGACAAAAAAGCCGCTCAACTGAATTGTTTGAGCCACCTGCTTTCCTTGATCAAGTATGAGATCGTGCCCCAGGAGGCTCCCCTCGCGCTGCCCCCGAGTCAGGAGGCCGATGGCTACGTGCGACCGCCAATCGACAGTCAGCACGTTGTACCGCAAAAGTTCAAGCCCAAGGAGGAGACGAAGGAGGGACAGTGAGAGAAGGAGGAGGGGGAGAGAGTGACAACGTTGTGCCGCAAAAGTTCAAGCCCAAGGAGGAGACGAAGGAGGGACAGTGAGAGAAGGAGGAGGAGGAGAGAGTGACTACGTTGTGCCGCAAAAGTTCAAGCCCAAGGAGGAGACGAAGGAGGGACAG
>Ga0315285_10005414_pt1 | contig 13167 bp, 15 predicted proteins | sample YL17G09_36_MG_FD_203698 | JGI IMG/M metagenome (GOLD analysis project Ga0315285, IMG submission 203698) | Sediment microbial communities from Yellowstone Lake, YNP, Wyoming, USA - YL17G09_36 | ecosystem: Environmental > Aquatic > Freshwater > Lake > Sediment | place: USA: Wyoming | collected... | reverse complement strand
TAAAGTAAAATATACAATACAGGTGACTGCATAATGACTGCTATATTAAAGTTATACAACACATATTTAGCTCCAGCAAGTGATGAATTATTAGATTTAGGAGCTGTAGGTTATAATTGGAAAGATTTATTTGTAAGCCAAACTGCTTATTTAGGCAGTATTACTATGAACGGACTTATAGAAATGTCCGATAATGCTATCCAATCAATAACTTATTTATACGGAAAAACTAATAATTTACTTATAGATATGCATACTGATGGAAGGATGATTATACAAGCTTTAGGTACTGGTACTCCTTTTTCTACTCCAGATTTATCTTTTGTAGGTACTTCTTATTTTATAGAAGATATGGGATTTTTAACTTCTACTAAAATTATGTTTAGAGCTACAAGTAATTATATAAATTCTGATAGTGTTGATCATCTCGATTTTTTTGCTACAACTAGCATAGATTTAAATGCTAATATGGATATTTCAGGTAAAAATATAATTACCGATACTAGTATAGGGACTATTATAGGTACTTCTATTACTCAGAAATTGGGATTTTTCAATGCTACTCCTATAATTCAACCTATAAATACTACAGATATAAAAGATACTTTAATTGCTTTAGGATTATTGGCTTCTGGAGGAGCAACAAATTTAGATTTAGATGGTGGAACTGGAATATTTGGTGGAACTATGACTCTTTCCACAGGAAGTATTGTTGATTCTTCTGGAAGTATATCTTTTGGAAATGAAAATCTTACAACAACTGGAAAATTATCTGCTCATGGTTATTATTTAAATCAAATAACAGTAGATGAAGATACAACTCTTACAGAAAATGATGATGTAATATTAGTAGATTGTTCTTTAATTCCAATTACTATTACTTTACCAATAGCGTCAAGTGTAAGTGGAAAACTATATATAATTAAATCATTAGATTTAGGATCTGCTGGTTGTATTGTTACTATAGATGGAGAATCGGGAGAGACTATTGATAATGGATCTACTTATCCTATTACTAATGATTATACTACAGTACGATTAATTTCAAATGGACTTAGTTGGTATACAATTTAAATGGAGAGGAAAAAATGTCAATATATAAAGTAAATAGTAACATACCATATTCTGATAAAATATCACTACTTAATGATATGATTCTAGAATTAAATGGTAAGATAGAACAAGGAAAATTTAATATTAATGAAATTCAACAAATTATTACTGATACTGCTATAGATAGAAAATATTTGAGAAATCAATCGTTGGGTCATACTATAGGAACTTATACTGGTTGGACTCATTTAAAAGCAGAAACTGGCTATGGTATATGGAAATATACCCCTACAACTTATACTTATAATAGTTTAAATAAACTATATTTTGATAATCAAGTAGTAGAAAATAGAGGAGAAGCTGGGACAGAATCTGCAGCTGCTTTCGATAAAGTATTTCTTTATGATGGAGATAGTGGAACAAGTTATATAGATAACACTACTGAAGCTGGAACAGAAGAAGGAACAGAATTCGAATTAATGGATTCTTCTAATGATTTTTTATACGTAGGATTAGCTTCTACTTTTGCAGGAGTTTCTTTTGAATTTGATTCATTAGGAGCTGCTTATACACTTAAAGTAGAGTATTATAATGGATCTTCAGGAGATGGTTGGCAAGAATTAACAACTAATGTTGATAATCTAGATGATGATACTTCAGATTTTGTTAGTGATGGAAAGATAAGTTGGACTATTCCTGGAGATTGGTCTACAGTAGCAGTTAATGGTTCTACTCAATATTGGGTTAGAATTTCTACAACTTCAGAACCATCTGTTGTTACAAAAGCTAATTATATAATTCCTTATAATAGTGTTCCTGCATTATTATCTATGTCTAGCACTCAAATATTTAATGAAGAATGGGCATGGTGTACTTATAGTGGAGTTATTTATGTTACAATAAGAAATGCTGGGAATAGTTTATATGAGGGAGATTTTTACTTATTGAGTTCTAGTTCTGCTGCAAAGAAACAAGATTTCTTTATTTATAATCACGAGTTCACTTCTGATTACGAAGATTCAACTTACGTTCCTGCCTAAATAAAAAATCCACCCCTACTTAGTTGTAGGGGTGGAAGATTGTAATTAAATCTCTATTTGTTTATATTTATAATATGTTAAAGCTACCGTAAACATAACTAAGAAAGAGATTCCAGCCCAAAATAAGAAGACCATATCCCAATCCTTACCTTTAACTAAGTAAGGTACTATTAAACCAATAGCAATCGTTCCTATATATCCCATTCCATCTATAAATCCAGTAGAGGCTGCAACTATTTGTTTATTAGCACATCTAGTTGGAAATGTTGTAACTAAAAATACATGTGGACCATATAAGAAGAAACTTCCAATTAATAATACTAAAATCGATAGCCACCCTTTAGTTAAAGGAAATATAATAAAACTCAGAGCTAATAAACAAAGAAACCATATAGAAATCAAATCTTTCTTAAATTTTAACTTATTATATACTAGTGTGCCTATAACTCCAAAGATAGGGATTAAAAAGATCTGTAATCCAACTTTTCCCATTTGTTTAACAGTAAAATTACCTATCTGAAATAAATATAAAGGTATCCAAGTAATAACTCCATATCTAACCATATTTAATAAACATAAAGCTATACCACTTAAAACAATAGGCAAGGTTAATGTACATTTAATTTGTTTCTTTAATGTATGAGAAGGAACTAAATTAATTTTGGGCATAGTTACTAATAATAATATCCCTCGAATTAATAGTATTATAGCAGAAACAAAGAATCCAGCTGACCATCCCCATCTACCTACAGCATAAGAAGCAACTAACCAAGCTATTGAATTTCCTATTTGATATGAAGTACCTAGAATAGTAGCTGATTTCTCTCTATCTTCAGGTTTTTGAATAATTGAATTAGCTCTAACACAAGAACTCCATCCCATAGATTGAAAAAATCCATCAATAATTTCTCCAACTAATAGTAATCCAAAAAATCCAGCTGAAAAACCTAAGAAAGCACTAGCAATAGCTGAACCTATTAATCCTATAGCAATATATTTAAAAGGATTAAATTTCTCTGATATCTGACCATGAACAAATTGTCCTATAGCATATGCAGCAAAAAATCCACTAGATATTATTCCCATATTATGTATATTTAAATTCTGATAAGTACATAATAAGGCTGGAACAACAATACTTAAATTTACTTTACCAAAGTAATATATAGCATAGGAAGTCCATATATCCCAAAAAGATCTTTTTACTTTAGATTCCATGAGGCTCTCCCAGTAATCTCATTACTTCTATATCCATTTCTAGGATTAGCATCTAACTCTACTCCAACAGTATCTGGCATTAATGTAGCTTTCTTTTCAAATCCTAATCCTGCACATCCACTAAGAACTAGACTTAATAGGCTTATCGCTATTAATTTTTTCATGTTTAATTTTCTCCTTTAGATTTGTACTGCTTTCTTCTGCATAATATGGCATAACAATAACTTGTGAGCCAATAGACTTTATGTAGTTATTAGCTGGCATTTCTGCATGGCTAGAACTTTCAAAAAGTATATCTGGTCTTAATGCTTTACAATTCTCTAAAGGGCTATAAGTATCTTGGCAAACAGCACAGTCAACATATTTCAAGTCTGCAATGGCTTCAATTCTGTCACTGAGAGATTGAATTGGTGCTGGCTTTTTTTCAAGTACTGCCTTTTCACTTAATATACCAACAATAAGATAATCACATAAGGCTTTACAGTTCTTTAAATGTAATCTATGTCCTTTATGTAATAAATCTGCCACAACATATGCGTAGCCAAGTATTTTCTTACTTTCCATTTATAATCTCCTTTATCTTTTCATATACATATGCTACACTTTGATATTTATTTAACATAAGTTCTCTAGCTTCAGCTATTGCACTTATGTTCTGTTCTCTAAAATCACTATTTATAATATCTATAGTTTTCTGTATTTCTTTTGGATCTTCCCAATTATCTATATCTATATATCTAAATGAATTTACTGGAAAGAATTTTTCTACATTAGTACTGCCAAAATAGATAGGCATAGTCCATAATAACATGGCATCATAGAATCTTTCTGATAGATAATTAATAGTTTTACCTACATCAATTTCTATAGAATATCTATAATCCCCTACTTTTTCTTTGCCTAAGAAGTGTTCTCCAATATAAGGATTAAATTCATTTTTCCCTACACATCCTCTATATATAGAAGTTAATTCTAAATCTTCCTTAAAATCTACTTCTGGTCTACCATATAAATCTAGATTAGTGGAATACTTGGCAAAATGTCTCATAAAAGCAATCCTTCTACGATACATTTCTCTTTTATCTCCTTTATGATAAATAAGACAACTACATACGTCCTTAATCTTTTTAGGAAGTGGCATCTTTATTAGAGTATCATAATCGTGAGGAATCCACCATTCACCAGGATTCAAGAATTTATCTAAAGGATAAGAAGCTAATTGCACATCATATCTAAAATTTCTAAAAGATTTAGATACATTAATAGGGTGTTGCCCAAAATATAAAGTTCTTTCTTTTGGGAAAGGATGAGAATAACCATCAAAGACAGCACAAAAATCTGCATCAAAAGGTTCAGTTATTAAAGTCATTTCTTTCCATTTGCCTTCTTGATTAGGTGTCATCTTAAGAACTGTATTTAAGAAGTCTTGATTAGTTCCATAATGATGACTAAGAAAACATACAGTAAAGGATTCCATTATATTTTAAACTCCTGTCTAATAATTTCTCGTAATTCTTTTATTCTTATTTGATTAGTATGGTTATCTCTAATACAATTTAAGGCATTCTTTACTGTTTTATCTACGAGATCAGCATCATTTATTATTATTTTTACTTTTTCCTTAACATCAGAATAATCTTCTTCATACGTAAAATAACAATCTTTAGGAAATAATTTTTGTAAACCATATTTATCTGAATTATTAGTAAATAATAATCCCCCACTAGCCATAATTTCTAACATTTTAGCTGGAGTAATATGATAAATAGAATCACAACATATATAAGATACAAATCTTTGTAACCATTCTAAATATTCATTATTTTCTATTTGTCTATCTGCATTATATAATAATCCTAAAGGCTCTAACATTTGAATTAATTTAAATCTATGAGGATAACAATCATGAGAATTACTTGCGATATTACATAATTTTCTTGCTCGATTAGTAGATTTTGGATAAAAAACTTTATTATCCACAGAAAAAGGATACCATATTTTTTTAATATGTTCTTTTCTAAGTGATTGAGAATAATGTCTTTGTAACATTAAATCTACATGATTTTCTACATACCAACTATCGCTTATCTCGTAATGATAATCTTCTTCTAAAGATATCTTGGGAGTCTTATTCCATGTAGCAAAATCTTTTGGGAGCCAACATTTTCTTCTTTCTTCTATATCTAATACTGGAGGGCAATAATATTCAAACATTCGACTTTTAGTATTAGATATAATAATATCAAAATCAAACTCTTTTTTAATATCAGAAAATAATTTACGGGAATCATATTGTAAGGATATTTCTGGATATTTGTTAGTCATATTTAAACCATAACATCTTAAATCTATTCCTTCGTGTTTTGATATAGCTTTAGCAAAATCTATATGAAACCAATGATCATAATTAACATCTCTCATATATTGATATAACCAAAGAATTTTAAATGAGTTCTTTTTAGGAGGATTATTAGCATAAAATATAGCAGAAAGACTACTACTAGATGAATAACTAGAACTACTAGAACATGAAGAACTACTACTACTTCTACAAGAACTACTACTAGAAGATGAACTAATTTCTATTAATTGTTTATTTGCTTTATTTTCTTCTATATTTTCAATTTTAACATCTTTAGGATTAATAGAAAGATTAATTAATAAATGTTCTTCTTTAACATATTTAATAGCTCCATCAAACCATTCTCCTCTTTCTATGGATCTTAATCCATGCCATTTAGGATCAGGATTATCTCTATCTACACAACGAAATTGATTTTCTTTTACAGCTAAGATTAAAGATCTTCCCTGTTCTCGATATCTGCCTTGAGTTTCAAATTGCCACATATCTTCCCCATCAGCTAAAAAACTTTTAAACTGTTTAGTATTCCAAATTGCTGGGCTTAAAGAAGTTCGATATATTGAATCTTTTTTTATTAATTTAAATCGATTATCTAAAGGATAATCTTCTATCCCATCAGTTGCAGGAGTAATACGCAGATGAGTAATATTATCTCTTTCCATAATTCTTACATAATCTAAAAATAAATTAGTATCTATATAATCTGTAAAAAAATAATCATCTAAATGAAGTAAAACATAAGGAGTTTCAATTTGATTTAAAGTGTTTTTCATCATAGATGTCCAACTTAAAACACTGCCTAATTTAGTAGATTTACCCATAGGAGCTTCTAAATAGTTAGTCATAACTACTATATCCCAAGGACAATCTGGCCAATATTTACTATAACTATAATTTAAAATCTCCCAAGCTTGATAATATTTATCACAACTATTAACTACTATCGTTACATTTTTCATATTCCAAATTCCCCTTTAATAATAGTTAATAGTTCTTGAGTTCTAATTTCATGAGTATGTCTTTCTAAAATACATTTTAATGCTTTATCAGTTGTTTCTTTCCTATAATCTTTATCTTGTACTATCATTCTAGCTTTATCTATAACATCTGAATAATCTTCTCTATAAGTACAATAACTATCTTTAGGAAATAGATATTGAATTCCATATTTTTCCGATTCATTAGTAAATAAAACTGAACCAGAAGCTGTTATTTCAAATATTTTAGCTGCGGTTATATCTTTTAATCCTGAACAATTTATATGTGATATATATTTTTGAAGAATAGAAGGATAGATATTATTTACTTTACCTTCATTTCCTAGATTAACTAATAAATGAGTAGGTTGTAATATATCACATACTTTCTTTCTATGAATATAAAAAGTTCCACTTAAAGTTGCAGCACAACAAAGTTTTTCAACTCGTTTAATATTAGAATCAGGGTTAAATATAGAAGTGTCTACAGAAAAAGGAAGCCATACATGTTTAATTTGCTTTCTATTATTGCCTCTTTCTACATTACTAAAATGACGTTGTACTATTAAATCTATATTGTTTTCAAAAAACCAGTCATCATTATCTTCATAGTGATAGTCTTCATCAAAACATATTTTAGGAGTTTTATTCCAAATAGAGAAATCGTTTGGAAGCCAACAACCTTTGCGTATTTCTCCCTTACCAAAATAAGGAGGACAATAATATTCAAAACATCTATCTTTAGTACCACATATTATTATATCAAAGTCAAACTCTTTCTTTATATCTTCAAAAGTTTTATTTTTATTATAAGGAATAGCAAATTCTGGATAACCTTGTTCTAGATTTAATCCATATCCTCTAGTTTCTACTCCAGAAACTTTTCCCCAAGCTATTGCTTCATCTGTATGTAAATAATGATCGAAATGATAACTAGGTATATATTGATATAGATATAGGATTTTCATAAGTCGTCTATGACTTCTTTTACACGTGGCCAAAGTTGATATTTATTAAGCATTAAATCTCTAGCTTCTGCTATATCTTTAATATGATCTTCTCTGAACGTACTATCTACTATTTTCAATACATCTTCTGGGATATCTTTTTCTAAATCTATATATCTAAATGAATTAAGAGGTAAATATCTTTCTATATTTATTCCTCCATAATAGATAGGTAAACACCACATTAACATTGAATCAAAAAATCTTTCGCTCCAATGATTACCATTAGTTCTTACACATAAATCTAATGAATATCTATAAGGTAATAAAGCTGGAGACTTGCCAAACCAATATTTACTTCCCCAAGATGGATTTCCTTTATCTACTCCTAATAATCCCTTATAACTTCTAGTTAGACTTTCTTCTCCTGCTTGTGGATGAATTCTTCCATATAAATCTATTCTATCACTATATTTATCACAGAATTTAGTTACCCATGCTATTCTAGTTCTATGAAACTCATGATTTCTTGAATTACTAATAATACAACTTAAATTCTTAGTTTTCTTAGGTGGCTCTAAAGCTATTAAAGCATCATAATCTTCATCTAACCACCATTCACCAAATCCGAAAGTATCTCGTTGATCTAATTTAGCTACACATATAGCATTGTCGTAACATTTATAATATTCATGTTGATAAGGATGTGCTCCTATAAATATAGTTTTTGATGATATAAGTTGTTCTCTATACTTTTGTATGGTATCATCTATTACCACTATAAAATCAGCTTCATTTAAGTGTTTTACTCCTATTAGATTTTTCCATATTCCTTTTCTTCCAGGAGTCATTTTAGAAAAGATTTCTAATGCTCTTTCTGGAGAATGATCATCTTGGAGAAATGCAACTTTAATATTCATAAGGAGTTAACTTTTCAGTAAATTCTTCTAGTTTATCATTTCTACACCATACATTACCTATATTATCATTATCTTCACATAGAAATGAATATCCCATTGGTTTTAATATTTTAATAGCTAACTTTTCAAATTCTAAGTTAGAGTAAAAACAAATTAATTCTAATTGACTAAAATCCCTTTTTCCTCTATATCTATCAGTTGGTTTCTTATATAGAAATAATCCATCTGGATCTAATCCATGAGTTATAAAAGTAAATGGTGCGCCACAGTTATTTACTATCACAGGAGAAGCTTGTAAATCATTAATACTTGGCCAATAGTCTCCTTTTGACATCATATCAAGAAGTAATTGTTTAGGGAGTTGAGAAAAATTCTCTATTATATTAAAATCAGTAAAGCCTAATTTAGATAAGAAAAAGAATAACTTTCCCATACCTGCCCCAAAGTCTTCTATTAAAGCTTTTTTTCTATCTGAATATAATTCTTTAATAACAAATAAAGATAGATAATTAGGTAGATATTCTATTAATTTATATTCTGGTCTACTTTGAATAATCGCTGGATAAGGATATGTTTTAGATAGAGGATTTCTATTATAGTTAATTGGTTTAAACCAATAACTAGCTTCATTTTTTTTAGTATCATATGGAGTAGATAAAAAAGTATAATTATCGCATACCTCTAAAATATCTTTATTATATTGCTCTAATTCATTAATCCAAGTTATGTCTTTTAATATATTAATTTTCATTTTCTTATATAGATTGCATTACTTGTATTTTTTATTAGTTCAACTAGTTTATAATAAGGAGTTAGAAAATGTTCCCATTTAGGTCGCATATCTATTTCTCTAAGTTTATATTCTATACATATTAAAGTGGGTTTAAATAAAGTAAAATCACATTTAGATAATACTTTATCTTCATTAGTTTCAATATCTATATTAAGAAAATCAATAATTTTATATTGAGGATAATGATCAAGTAAAGTTGACATTGTCATACATTCTGCTTTATAAAGTTTTTTATCTAATAATTCTTCATATTTATATTTATCACCTAACCAACTACCTACTGTTGCAGCATCACACATTTCAACTTCTCCATCATAATCAGTTATAGCTATAGGTAAAAATACATCTTCAGGTCTAGTAGTAGCGAATCCTTCTCTATATTCTAATCCAGGATCAATAATCAATCCTCTCCATCCTCGTTGATAGAAATAATAAGTATTACTTATATCTATTCCCCCACATCCTATATCCATATATGTTCCTTTATGAATTCCAGGTAGGAGAGCAGATATTAGTTCATCTTCCTTATTTTGCCTATAATATATTTCTTCCATTAATCTCCCCTTATTTTAGTTATTAAAAAACTTAATATAGGATAATCATGAGCTACTACAGTATAAGGTTTTACTACATAATTATTTCCCCATAATTGAGTAAAGGTGTCTATATTATATCCAAACTTATGAAAACTAAAGGGATTTTTACCATTACAATAAACTAAAGTCATAGCCCATTTAGGATTAGTATTGTAATATTGTTCTAATGTTCCTCTTAAATCTGGTACGTCTATAATTATTTGTCCATTTATTTGAAGAATTCTTTTCATTTCATGAACAATAAGCAATGCTTCGTGTTCAGTAAAGTGTTCAAAACAACTAATCATTACTATTTTTTCTATTGAATTATCTTTAAAATCCCAAGGAAACTCTAATAAATCCATTTTCTTATCATATATAATTTCCCTTCTAGGAGATCCAAAAGGATATTTAAAGTATTGATCTAAAGTGGTTTTATTATCTCCTAATTGATTATCTGTAACTTCATGAGCAAAATGACCATCTATATCACAATTAATAAATCCTTCTAAATAGATATCTCCGCATCCTAAATGCAATTGTTTATATTTCATATTGTTCTATCTTTCCTTTAAATTCCTCATATTTATCTTCTCTACAATAAGCAAGAGCCAGATTATCTTCATCTTCACATAAATATCTATATCCTTTTCTAGTTAAAATAACAGGAGCATATTTTTCTTTCCATATTCTATTAGAATAAAAACATATTAATTCTAAATTACTTAAATCTCTATATCCATCTTGCCCAAGTTTAGTAGCATCTATTCCATGAGTGATAAATATTCCAGGTGTTCCTACATTATTTACTACAGTAGGGTTGGTATTTATATTATTTAATTGATAGGGAATATTATATGTTTCTGTAAGTTCTAAGAAAATTTTATTATTTCCCTGAGACCAATCGTCCCATACACTAAAATTATTATATCCACACCTACTCAAATAATATATTAACCATCCTACTCCACAACCAAATTCTTCAATACATATATTTTTATCTTTATAAAGTAGATTGATTAGAAATAAAGTTAAATAATTAGAAACATATAAAATTAAATTATATTCTTCTTTAGCACTTACTATTGGGTCATTATTTGGATAAGTTCTCGATAATGGTAATGTTTTTACATTATTAGTATTAAACCAAGAGCTTCCCGCAAAATTATCCTGTATAATTGCCCACTTATCCTCATTTCCATATACATATTTCTTTCCAATATCTATAAGGTCTTTATTATATTGAGATAAAGTATTGTATAATTTATAATCTTTGAAAATATTAATTCTACTACTCATATTTCTTCTTTATATTGATGATATCTAGATAATATATATGCTCCTTTAGGATTTGGAATATTCCAAGTATCTCCATAGGTATATGCTAAGAAAGTTTCAGGGCAATTAGGCACTTTAAATTTGGTTCCTAGAAATTCTCTTTCTTCTAAAGGATAAAAGAAATGTTTTGGAAAACGTACTACTTGATCATATATTTTCTCATCATCTATTTCAGTAAACATCCATATTTCTATCTTTTCTCCTCCCCTAACAAATCCTATATCATGCCAAGGGCAGAATTTTCTATCTGTGACTAGAAATCCCTTCTTTTCCATATCTTCGATTACATATCCGAACTTATAATAATCTTTCCAATCAGGAGCTTCTGTAAAACACATTACATCTATATCAGTATCTTTTTCAATTAGATCTCCATCTCTTATTATTCCTAATAAAGCTCCAAAGATTATTACAAAAGTGAGGTTATATTTATCACAAGATTCTTTAAAATCTAATAAGTTTTTATACATTACTTTTTTATTCATTAAAGTTCTTTGACCATTAAATTCTGGCTTTCTTTCTCCCCATTGCCAAATTGGTGTATTCAAATCGCCTATTGGATAAAATTTATCTTCCACAATAAAACTCCTCTATTTTAGTACAAATATATTCTAAATCGTCTTTCGTTAAATTAAAAGAGCTAGGTAACCATAGCCCTCTATTAGAAACTTCTTTGGAATTTGGGAATACTATTTTATGTTGAAAATGATGTTTATAACATAGTTGTTCATTCATTGGAGAATATATCTTTCTTGTTCCTATATTATTTTCTTTTAAGAACCACATTAATTCATCTCTTTTATCACAAAATATTTCAATAAACCAAGGAGTAGTAAAAGATAAAGAAATAGGTGAAAATTCAACTTGAGATATTTTAAATAAGAAATTATAATATGCTTTAAATAATTCTTTTTTAACTACTATTCTTTCTTCTATCTCTTCTAATTGATTAAGTCCTATTATAGCTTGTAAATCTGTGATTTTCGAATTAATACCAAATTCATTATGAATATCATTACCTCCACTATCTCTACCAAAATCTTTTAAATATCTTAATTTTTTAGCTAAATTATCATAATTTGTAGTTAAACAACCACCTTGTCCCATTGTTATTATCTTAGGGATAGAAAAAGAAAAGCTACTAATATCTCCTCTAGTGCCTATATAACTCTCATCTTCATATTTTGAACCAAGAGATTGTGCATCGTCAGATATATATAGTAAATTATATGCTTTACAAAAATTATCTATTCCATCTGGATGAATACTTCTACCATTAAAAGTAACGTATATTAAAGCTTTAGTTTTATTAGAAAGATGTTTATAAGCTTCATTTAAATCCATACATAAAGTATTAAGTTCTATGTCTACAAATATTGGAATAGCCCCTATAAACGTTACTGCATTAGCAGTGGCTATCATAGATAAATTAGGTACTAATACTTCATCTCCAGCTTTAACTCCTCCAGCCAATAGGGCAAGACTTAAAGATATAGTGCCATTATTTACTGCTATACAATGCTTAACTCCTAAGAATTTAGCTAATTGATCTTCAAATTCTTTAGTTTTCTTATATTCAGTAATCCATCCTCCCTTTTCTAGATAATTTACTATCCAAGTATTTAGATAGGGAATATTAAATTCTGGCTCATATTGATTAATGAAGTTCATAAGATTCTATCTTTCTTTTAAATTCATTATATTTATCATTTCTACAATAGGCAATAGCTAAATCGTCTATATCTTCACATAAATATCGATATCCTTTGCTACCTAACCATTTTGGAGCTAATATATTTCTCCATCTTGCTCCAGAATCAAAACAAATTAATTCTAAATTAGATAAATCTCTTATTTGTTTGCTATTTTCTATATTTAATCCTGGGGTTATAAATATAAAAGGAGAAGCTACATTATTAAGAACTGTTGGATTTGTTTTAAAAT
>Ga0315285_10005413_pt1 | contig 13170 bp, 14 predicted proteins | sample YL17G09_36_MG_FD_203698 | JGI IMG/M metagenome (GOLD analysis project Ga0315285, IMG submission 203698) | Sediment microbial communities from Yellowstone Lake, YNP, Wyoming, USA - YL17G09_36 | ecosystem: Environmental > Aquatic > Freshwater > Lake > Sediment | place: USA: Wyoming | collected... | reverse complement strand
GTTGCCGACTGGCATGCGCTGATGAGCGAATATGAAAACCCGAAGGAACTCAAGGAAAATGTCATTGATAATGTGGCTGACTGGCTTGCCTGCGGAATAGACCCTAAGAAATCCACTATTTTCATCCAGTCTCATGTAAGAGAGCACCTGGAATTGTTTATGGTTTTTTCCATCATCACGCCTTTGGGGCTCCTGGAGCGCTGCCCGACGTATAAGGAGCAACTGCGCGAGCTGACTAATCGCGAGCTGCATACCTACGGATTCCTGGGTTACCCAGTCTTGCAGGCAGCAGATATCCTGCTTTATAAGGCAGAAGTAGTGCCTGTCGGCGAGGACCAGCTTCCGCATCTGGAGCTCTCCCGTGAGATTGCCAGAAAATTCAATCATCTTTATAAAAGGGAAGTTTTTTCCGACCCAAAGGCGCTTCTTACGCAAGCCAAGCGCCTACTTGGGCTTGATGGCCGCAAGATGAGCAAAAGCTACAATAATTATATCGCACTTTCAGAGGATCCGGAAGTCATCCGTAAGAAAATACAGAATATGTTTACTGACCCCTTAAGGATCAAGTTTTCTGATCCGGGGCATCCCGAGAAGTGCAATGTGCACAGCTATTACGCGGTGTTTGCCCCGGAGAGGGAAAGCCAGATTGATGAGTTCTGCCGCAAGGCCAAAATCGGCTGCACGGATTGCAAGAAGGAATTAGCCGGGATAATAATCAAAATCTTAGAGCCCATTCAGGAAAAAAGAAGAGAGCTCCTGAAAGATAAGAATCATATTTCAGATATTCTGGAAGCTGGCCAGAAGAAGGCAAGGCAGGTAGCAGAAAAAACAATCTCTGAAGTCAAAGAGATAATAAGGTTATGAGTTACAAAATAAAATTAGAGATTTTTGAGGGGCCGTTGGATTTACTCTTATACCTGGTCAAAAAAGATCACCTTAATATTTATGATATCCCGATAGCAAAAGTTACCAAGCAGTACCTGGCGTACTTAAATTTAATGCAGCTATTGGATCTAAATATCGCCGGAGAATTCCTTGTTATGGCTGCTACCCTCATGCAGATAAAGTCCAAGATGCTGCTTCCTGCAGAGGAGACAGCGGCAGAAGAAGAGGAGGAGGATCCGCGCGAGGAATTAGTAAAGCGGCTCCTGGAATACGAGAAGTTCAAGCAGATCGCCGAGACCTTAAGGGAAAGAGAGAATAACCAGAAAGAGGTATTTAAGCGGCCGAAAGCAGGAATTGAGAAGGAGCCGGGGGCAGATAAAGAGGTATATTTTGAGGCAACCATCTTTGACCTGATCAATGCCTTTTCGCAGGCCTTAAAAGACGTTCCCAAAGAGGTATTCTATGAGGTGATCAAGGATGAATTTACCATTGAAGAGAAGATACACGACCTCCTGCATCTCTTACTGGTTGAGCCGTCTGTGCGTCTTCAAGAGCTTTTTGACAAGGCAAAAAATAAGTTAGAGATAATTGTTACTTTCTTGGCAATATTGGAGCTGATTAGGATGAAAGAGATCATGATACGCCAGACCAATCTTTTTGAAGACATAGAGATCCTGAAAAATAAGAATAATATTATACCCTATGAGCGAAGAGAATAGAGAGGCGCTGCTTAAAGGAAATCCTATTTTAGCAGAGATCAAAGAGACCGAGGAAGACGTGGTCCTGAATATGTCCCTTCGGCCAAAGAAGCTCTCTGAATTTGTCGGGCATAAGGAGATCGCGGATAACTTAAAGATTTCTATTCAGGCGGCAAAACAAAGGAAGGAGCCGCTTGAGCACCTGCTTTTATCGGGTCCTCCGGGGTTGGGTAAAACATCACTTGCGCATATCATCGCCCATGAAATGAGCACCAAGATCACTGCCACCAGCGGTCCGGCGATTGAGAGGGCAGGGGATCTGATCGGCATCCTGACTAATCTGGAGAAGGGGGATATACTTTTTATTGATGAGATACACCGGCTCTCCAAAGTGGTGGAGGAGTTTCTTTATCCGGCAATGGAGAGTTTCCAGATTGACTTTGTGATTGATAAGGGACCGTATGCCAAGACCATAAAATTTAATCTGAAGCCTTTTAGTTTAGTGGGTGCCACCACCCGCACAGGCCTGTTGGCCGCGCCTCTGCGGGGAAGATTCGGAATATTTTATAATTTAGACTTTTATAAGGTTGAGGATCTGGCTAAGATTATCAAGCACTCTGCCAAAATCTTAAGCTTAGACATAGATGATGAGGCCTGTTTAGAGATTGGCAGGCGAGCCCGCGGAACACCGCGCATTGCTAATAGGCTCCTTCGGCGCATAAGGGATTATGCCCAGGTTTCCAAGATAAATAAGGTCAGCACTGAGGTCGCAGCCAAGACCCTGGATGAGCTGGGGATTGACAGGGCAGGTCTTGATGAGATGGACCGCAAGGTCTTAAAGCTTATTCTGGAATCTTATGGCGGTGGTCCGGTAGGTGTAGAATCCGTTGCGGCCAGCCTCAATGAAGAAGTAGACACTATCGCAGACACGGTTGAGCCGTATTTATTAAAAGCAGGGTACCTCAAGCGCACCTCGCGCGGCCGTACCGCCACTAAACTTGCCTTTGAACACTTCGGTGTAAAATACAATAAGGAAAAACAGGAAGAGCTCTTTTAGGGACGTCTTTGAACCCAATCCCTCCCTGCCTGCCGGCAGGCAGGGAGGGACGTTTCTGGATCCAATCGGAGATTTGTCCCGGAGTCCGGCATTAAAATGTTAAAACGTATAAAGAAGACCTTTCGGCTCTTTCAGACTAAATTTAGCTTTGGAGCGACATCAGGCATTATTACGAATCTAGGGATTATTTCCGGATTATGGTCCGGAGCGCATCCTAGATCGGCGATTATAGGCGCGATGCTACTCATCGCCATAGCTGACAATATCTCTGATTCAGTCGGCATTCACATTTATCAGGAGTCAGAACTTCTGAATACCAGAGAAATCTGGATTTCTACTTTTACCAATTTTCTTGCCCGAATCTTAGTTTCGTTGACCTTCATGCTTCTTGTAATTATTTTGCCGATAAAGCCGGCTGTGATTTGCGCAATCTCCTGGGGATTGTTACTTCTGGGAGTTTTAAGTTATACCATTGCCAAAGACGAGGAGGTAAATCCCTGCCTGGCCATGCTTGAGCACGTCGGCATCGCCATCGCAGTCGTCATATTAAGCAACTATGTCGGCGGATTCCTAATCAGCAAATTTAAATTATGAAGCTGCTATTACATACCTGTTGTGCGCCGTGCCTGATATATCCCCTGGAGACGTTGAAGAGCAAGGGGTTTGAGGTGCAGGGATTGTTTTATAATCCGAATATCTATCCTCAAGAAGAATACGAGAAGAGGAAAACTGCCCTGGAAAAGTACAGCAAAATTGCGAATGTTGAAATAATTTATCCTGGATATGCTCCTGAGGAGTATTTTAATTCTGTCAGCCTTAATGCTGTCAGCCTCGAGGCTGACAGCATTAAGGCGCCGAATCTTAAGAGGTGCTTGTTGTGCTGGTCTTTGCGGCTTAAAAAGGTCGCTCAAATTGCCAAAGAAATGGGGCTGGACGCATTTTCAACCACTTTGTTGGTCAGCCCTTACCAGAACCAAGAAGAAATCAAGAAGATTGGAGAGGATATTTCAAAGGAGGCCGGGATAGATTTTTATTTTGAAGATTTCCGCACCGGGTTCAGAAGAGCGCTTGATGATGCAAGGGCGCAGGGGATTTATTGTCAAAAGTATTGCGGATGTGTTTTTTCGCGCAGAGAGGCTTAATTTGCAGGAGATGGGGAAAACATTAATTATTTTCGGTATTATTTTGCTTGGGGTGGGCCTGCTGCTTACCTTTTTCAACAAGATTCCTTTTTTAGGGAAATTGCCGGGAGGCCTTTACATACAGAAGAAGAACTTCACATTTTATTTTCCAATTGCGACTTCCATATTGATTAGCATTATCCTTTCCTTAATCTTTTGGTTATGGCCCCGCCGCTAAAACTAAAACTAAAAATCCTATTTTTACTACTTACTAGTTACTACTTACTAGCTACTAACTGTTATGCGCAGAGCCAAAAATGCGTCCGGGTTGCGATTATACAGGATACAGCAACCCTGCGGCTTAAGATAGGAGCTCCTTACGAGGCGATTGATTCGCTAAGCAATAAGATTCTATATCGGGCTAACAGCATTAACACGACTGTAACGGTTTATCGGGACGGAATTCTGCTGGGCAATATTCAGTGCAGGACAAATAAGCTGTTTATCAGATCAGCAAATCCCGAGGCGATCTTAATTGACGGCAGAAAGTTCAGGGGCGATATCCAGTTTATCAAGAAGGCTAATCTGCACATGAGCGTGATAAACTATATTGAGCTTGAAGATTACATCAAGGGTATTTTGTATCACGAGGTATCACACTATTGGCCGATGGAGGCGCTGAAAGCACAGGCGCTGATTTCCCGCACCTATGCAGTTTATCAGGTGCAAGAGAATGGACTTAAGGATTTTGATGTGACCAGCGATATTTATTCTCAGGTTTATGGAGGCCTGACCTCTGAGCGTTATCGAACGAACAAGGCGGTTAAGGAAACCGCCGGGCAAATCCTTGTTTACCAGGAAAAGGTGATCCCAGCCTATTTTCATGCGACCTGCGCCGGCCACACTGAAGATGCATCTTTGTTGTGGAATATAGATTTAGCTCCTCTAAAAGGAGTGGTCTGTAATTTTTGCAAGGAATCTCCGCATTTTAAGTGGCAGGAGGTCTTATCCAAGGAAGAACTTAAAGAGAAATTGGCTCATGCCGGATACAAAATAAAGAATATAAAAGATATTGCGATCTTAGGCAGGGACAAATCCGGTCGTATCACAGATTTAAAGATAATATCCACTGAAAAGGAGACGAAAATTCCTGCCAAGGATTTTCGCAATGCTGTCGGGCCGAATGTGATAAGGAGCACCAATTTTTCCGTCAGCATAGCCGGAGATGATGTGGTATTTGAAGGTGTTGGCTGGGGGCACGGAGCGGGACTTTGTCAGTGGGGTGCATATTTTATGGCTAAAGAAGGATTCAGTTATAAAGATATTCTTAAGTATTATTATCCAGGTACCGAAATAAAATTACTAGTTACTAAAAATGAAGCTTTCAGACTTTGATTATAATCTGCCCAAAGAGTTAATCGCGCAATATCCGCTGGAGGAGCGCGACAGCGCAAGATTATTGGTTTTGAACCGTTTAGAGGAGAAATTAGAGCACAGGATTTTCCGTGACATTACTGATTACCTCAATAAAGACGATCTTTTAGTTTTAAATGATACCAAGGTTCTCTCCAGCCGTATTAAAGGGAAAAGGGTAAGCGGAGGAAGGGTTGAGATTTTGCTGCTTAATCGCAAGCGCGGGTTAACCTTTCAGGCCTTGATTAAGCCGAATCGCCTGAAATTGGGCGAGAAGATTTTATTTAACGGAGGAAGCATTCAGGGAAAAATAGAGGGAAAAAACGAAATCACCTTTGAGGCAGAAGATACAGAAAGCATCTATAGCATAGGCGCGATGCCCTTACCTCATTATATAAAAAGGGAAGCTGAGGAGCTGGATAAAGTTTATTACCAGACAGTCTATGCTCAAAATGGGGGTGCGGTTGCTGCGCCTACCGCAGGTCTGCATTTTACCCAAGAGTTAATTGAGAAGATTAATTCAGGCGGCATTAACATTGCGCGTCTTACTCTACACGTCGGCATCGGCACATTTAAGCCAGTCAAAGCGCAGGATTTTACCAAACATAAGATGGAGCCGGAGTATTTTAAGGTTCCAAATGAAGCGGCCGAGGCAATAGAGAGAGCGCAGATTAATAATTCGCGAATCATTGCAGTCGGCACGACTTCTTTGCGGACATTAGAGACTTACACTTCTGGAATGAAGGAGGGCTACACGGATTTATTCATTTATCCCGGATACAAATTCAAGATAACAGACTGCCTGCTGACTAATTTTCACCTTCCCAGAACCACCTTGTTCATGTTAGTCTGCGCCTTCGCCGGAGAGAAGCTAGCTAAAAGAGCGTATCAGGAAGCGATTGATAGAAAGTATCGGTTCTATAGTTATGGCGATGCGATGTTGATCGTTTAAAGTTTAATGTCTAATGTTTGAACTAAAACATACAGAGAAAAATAGTAAAGCGCGGGTGGGGAAATTAATCACTGCGCATGGCGAAATCCAGACGCCCTGCTTCATGCCTGTGGGGACCCAAGGCACAGTAAAGACCTTATCTCCTAAGGAAATAGAAGAAACAGGCGCGCAGATTATCTTATCCAACGCGTATCATCTTTTTTTGCGTCCCGGCACAGAAGTGATCAAGAAGGCAGGGGGCCTGCATAATTTTATCTCATGGAAGAGGCCGATTTTGACTGACAGCGGCGGCTATCAGATATTTAGCTTGGCACTCCTGCGCAAAGTAACGGATCATGGCGTGCAGTTTCAGTCGCACATTGACGGCTTGAAGCATGTATTGAGCCCGGAAGATGTGGTTCGTATTCAGAGAGATTTGGGCTCGGATATTATGATGCCCCTTGATGAATGTGTGCATTATCCTTGCTCAAAAGATCACGCTGAAGTTGCCATGAAACGCACCATTGATTGGGCAAGGCGCTCAAAGGAGGGGATTAGCGAAAGCGAGCAACTCTTATTTGGGATTGTTCAGGGTGCCACATATGAAGATCTGCGCAGAGAATGCGCTAAGGAACTTGTGGATCTGGGCTTTGATGGCTATGCAATAGGCGGGGTTTCCGTTGGCGAGCCGAAGAATTTAATATATAATACAGTAAACCTGGTTGCTGATTTATTGCCTGCCGATAAGCCCCGTTATCTTATGGGTGTCGGACTTCCTGAGGATTTGCTTGAGGCAGTAGAATTAGGGATCGATATGATTGACTGTGTTGCTCCTACCCGCTACGGAAGAAACGGCACAGCCTTTACCAGCGTCGGGAAACTGACCATCAGGAATGCACCCTACATAAATGATTTCGGGCCGCTGGATCCGGATTGCGGCTGCTATACTTGTAAGAATTTCAGCCGTGCGTACCTGCGCCATCTCTTTAATGCCGAAGAGATTCTGGGCCTGCGGCTGGTTTCACTGCACAATGTGCATTTCTTCCTGGAGCTGATGCGCAAAATCAGAGAAGCGATCGCTCAGGATAAATTCAGGGAATTCAAAAAGAATTTTTTAGACAAATATGCGCATTGATATTCTCACAATATTCCCGAAGATGTTTGATCCGGTGCTAAATGAGTCTATCATCAGGCGCGCGCAGAACAAGGGCAAGGTAAAAATTTTCCTTCACGATTTGCGTGATTCCACCAATGATAAGCACAGAAAAGTTGATGACCGGCCTTTTGGCGGCGGCTCAGGAATGGTGATGAGCGCTCAGCCCATATTTGATGCAGTGAAAAGCATAAAACAGGCAACAGGCAACAGGCAACAGGCAACAAAAATTATTTTGTTATGTCCGCAAGGTAAAACACTAACACAAAAGATAGCCAAAAAGCTCGCTAAATATAATCACTTGATCTTAATCTGCGGACATTACGAGGGAGTGGATGAGCGCGTGCGCAAACATATAGTAGATAAGGAGATCTCTATAGGTGATTATGTCCTTACCGGCGGGGAGCTTCCGGCAATGGTGGTGGTCGACGCGGTCGTGCGCCTTATTCCGGGCGTCTTAGGCGATAAAAATTCCTTGAATTTTGAATCATTTGAGGGTAATCTATTAGAATATCCTCACTATACCAGGCCCGCTAATTTCAGGGGGATGGTTGTTCCTCAGGTACTTCTATCCGGAGATCACAAAAAAATAGAAGAGTGGCGCAGGAGACAGGCAATAGAAAGAACTAAACAAAGAAGACCCGATATCATTAAATCAAAAGTTAAAAGTCCCTGCCTGCCGGCAGGCAGGAAAAGTAAAAAGTAAGAATTCAGGAGGAAAAGTAATGGATAAAATCAAGCTAATTGAATCAGCGTATACAAAGAAAGAAATGCCGAAGTTTAATGTGGGCGACACCGTAAGGGTCTTGACCAAGATCCCGGAAGGCCCGGATAAAATCCGGCTCCACCCTTTTGAGGGTGTGGTGATCGCTAAGCAGGGCACAGGAATAAAGCAGAGCTTTACGGTAAGAAAGGTCTCTTACGGCGAAGGGATTGAACGCGTCTTTCCTCTGTATTCTCCAAGCATCGAGCGTATTGAGCTGGTGCGTTCAGGAAAGGTAAAGAAGGCCAAGCTTTATTATCTGCGCGGTAAAGTAGGCAAGCGCGCTACAAAGATTGAATCTACCGAAGAAAAATAATAAACTCTTATTATTTAATCGCGTCTATGGTCAATGGTCTGTAGTCGATGGTGCGATATTTTTACTATTGACTATCGGCTATAGACTATCGACGCGCTCACTTTTCAACGAAACGTGCTTTATTACGAGAGGAAGTTAAAGCGCAAGGGTTTTGATTTCATTATCGGCGTTGATGAAGCCGGGCGTGGTCCCTTAGCCGGTCCTGTGGTTGCAGCAGCAGTGGTGCTAAATTCTTACCGCTTTAAGAATCGTATAGACGATTCCAAGAAGCTCTCCTCTCTTAGTCGGGAAAGGGCATTTCCGGAGATCATCAAAAAAAGCGTCTTTGGCGTCTCAATTGTGAATGAGGAGGAGATTGACCGTCTGAACATCTACAAAGCAACGCGCCAGGCGATGGAGGAGGCAGTTTCCTGCGTCGTAGATAAGTTATCGCCCTGCCAGAAGCGTCGCATCCACATCATTGTAGACGGTAACATGCCCTTGAATACAACTCTTGCCTGTACATGCATTGTCGCAGGGGACTCTAAATCAAAAAGCATTGCCGCCGCATCAATTTTGGCAAAGGTCACGCGCGACCACATCATGCAGTTATTTGACCGGCTTTATCCGGGATACGGATTTGCCAAACACAAGGGTTACCCTACAGAAGAGCATAAGGCGGCATTAAAAAGGCTGGGGCCCTCCAGGATCCATAGGAAGAGCTTTTGTTGTGTCTAGAGTGAATTTGCTTTTAGGCAAGAAGGCCGAAGAATCAGCTGCGATTTTCCTTAAAGAAAATGGCTATCGGGTCTTGGCCAGGAATTACAGGACAAGGCTCGGCGAGATAGATATTATTGCCCTGGATCAGGGCACGTATTGTTTCATTGAAGTAAAGGCAAGGAGTTCTGAAAGGTTCGGCCTGCCGCAGGAGGCGCTCTTAAGGAGAAAACAGAGACAGATTTCCAAAGCCGCGCTTATTTACCTAAAAGAAAATAACCTTCTGGAAAAAAGAGCAAGATTCGATGTAGTGTCTTTGATTTATCAGGAGGGAGTGCCAAAATTAGACTTAATCAAGAATGCCTTTGAATTAGACTCTAGCTTCACCTATTAAGTGAGGCCACAACTTACGTCGTTAAAGCGCTTCCGTAAGTTATGCGCTCATTAAAGATGCCTTCCGATATCGCCATCTCCAAAAAAGCCAAGATTTACCCGATAGAAAGAATTGCCGCAAGACTAAACATAGATAAAAAATACCTTATTCACTACGGAGACTACATTGCCAAGATTGATTTAGGCCTTCTGGATAAGATAGGAAACAGACGCGGTAAATATATTCTTGTCACAGCTATTACCCCTACACCGCTGGGAGAGGGAAAGACAGTAACCACAATAGGCCTTTCCATGGCCCTGAACAGATTAGGCAAACTTGCTTCTGTCTGTATAAGGCAGCCCTCTCTGGGCCCGGTGTTCGGCATAAAGGGAAGCGCAGGCGGCGGCGGCTACTCACAGGTCCTGCCGCGCGAGGATTTTGACCTGCATTTTACGGGAGACGCGCATGCAGTGGGCCTGGCACATAATATCGCTGCAGCGTTTCTGGATAATTGCTTGTATAGGAGTAACACCTGTAATATTGATATAAATAAAATTTACTGGCGCCGCGTCGTTGATATCGGCGACAGGTCTCTGCGCAATGTAAAAATCGGGCTCGGCTCGAAAGCCGACGGGATCCCTCGCGAAAGCGGTTTTGATATTACTGCCAGTTCAGAATTAATGGCCATACTTGCCGTGGCAAGCGGTTTAGCTGATTTAAAGAAGCGCATCTCTAGGATTGTGCTTGCGGAAACAAAACAGGTGCGGCCCATTACCACCAAAGAGATAAAAGTTTCCGGGCTGATGAGCGTACTCCTCAAAGATGCAATTAAGCCTAATCTTATCCAAACCATTGAAAACACCCCTTGCTTTGTGCACACCGGACCGTTCGCCAATATCGCCCATGGGAACAGTTCAATTATTCAGGATAAGATCGCGCTAGCCTTGTCGGATTATGTGGTGACCGAGGCCGGTTTCGGCGCAGACTGCGGCGCAGAAAAATTCTTTGATATAAAATGCCGGGTTAGCGGCTTTGTTCCGGATGCAGCGGTGATTGTCTGTTCCATCCGCGCCTTAAAGGCGCACTCAGGTATTTGTAAAGTTGTCCCGGGTAAACCGCTTGAGGAGTGTCTTAAGAAGGAAAATCTCCAGGCTCTAGAAAAGGGCCTTTGTAATTTAGAAAAGCAGATTGAGAATGTTCAATTATTCGGTATCCCTGCTGTAGTAGCCATTAACAGATTTGATTCTGATACTGATAAGGAGATTGATTTTGTTAGAGGCAAGGCCCTGGAATTCGGGGCGTATGAGTGCAGGGTGAGTGAAGTCTGGCAGAAAGGCTCAAGAGGGGGCTTGGAATTAGCACAAGCAGTGATAAGAGCAGCAAATACGCAAAAAAAATTCAAGTTTCTCTATCCTCTCAGTATGCCTATTAAAGAAAAGATTAAGAGCATTGCCACAAATATTTATGGCGCAAAAGATGTAAAATATTCTGCTTTAGCAGAAAGAAAAATTAAATTGTATACCCGGCGCGGCTGGGATAAACTTCCTATTTGTATGGCCAAGACACACTTGTCCTTATCGCATGATCCGGGATTAAAAGGAAGGCCGAGTGGTTTTATTCTGCCTATAAGAGATATACGCGCATTTGTCGGCGCTGGATTCCTCTCGCCTCTGTGCGGCGCTATACAGACTATGCCTGGACTGCCGGTTCACCCGCGCGGAGAAAATATTGATATTGATGAGAAAGGGAATATAATAGGGCTATCGTAACTAGTAACTAGTAATCGTAAATAAACATGTATCGAGATGAAACTTTAAAAAAATATCTAGATGATTTGGCAGCAAAACTGTCTGCTCCGGGCGGCGGCTCTGCCGCGGCAATGACCGCTGCTTTAGGCGCATCCTTAATCAGCATGGTCGTGAATTTTACCTTGGGTAAGCCCAAATACGTTCAGCATGAGAATGAGCTAAAGAAGATTATTGATGAATCAGAGAAGCTAAGGATTGAATTCTTGGATCTGGTCGACAAGGATGTTGAGGCCTATGAGAGCAAGGATCTGCATAATGCTCTAGATATTCCTTTTATGGTCTGCAGGCTCTGCTTTGAGTGTATAAAACTATTGCCCCCCCTGATTGAAAAAGGCAATGTCAATCTCATTAGTGATGTTGCGGTAGCAGCTGTTCTTTTGGAATCGGCTTTTGCCAGCGCCAATTTCAATGTAGAAATAAACTTAAAAGTGCTTCGCGATAAGAAATTAACTCAAGGGATAAGAAAAGAGCTGGAGCAGAAAGAAAAGTTGATTAAAAAAATACGCAAGGAAACGGAGGAAAAAGTTGGCAAAGTTATTAGAGGGTAAAGTTGTTGCAGAAAAGATTAAGGAAGGGATAAAGAGGCATGTTGAGGATTTAGACAGGAAGCCGGTCTTAGCGAGTATCCAGGTAGGTGAAAATGCCGGAGCTGCAGCGTATGTAAAATCGCAGCAGAAGGCAGCAGAGGCCTTAGGAATAGAGTATCAACTGCATAAATTAGAAGTGGATACCTCTGAGGATGAGCTGATTGAATTTATCCAGGATTTAAATAAAGACAAATTCATAAATGGGGTCATTGTCCAGATGCCGCTTCCGGCGCAGATAGATTATAAGAAAATCAGCCAGTTTATTGCACCGGAAAAAGATGTTGAGGGGATGAACCCGGCTAATATAGGTAAGATTATCTTTGGCAAGGCAAAGATGCTTCCCTGTACTGCTGCGGCAGTAATGGAGCTGATCAATGCGACCGGCGTCGATTTGTATGGCAAGGAAGTTGTGGTCGTCGGCCACAGTGAAATTGTGGGCAAGCCATTAGCGCTGTTGTTATTAGACAAATTTGCAACTGTAACAGTCTGCCATATCGGCACATCTAAGGCAGGAAAATTAGAAGAGCATGTAAGAGCAGCAGAAATTCTGGTTGTGGCAGTGGGAAAAGCAGGGTTGATTCCCGGAGATTGGGTTAAAGAAGGCGCAATCGTCATAGATGTCGGAATAAATCGCGTAGGCGATAAGATCGTCGGAGATGTAGAATTTGAGGTGGCAGAGAAAAAGGCGTCTTTTATTACGCCAGTTCCCGGCGGCGTCGGCCCATTAACCGTAACTATGCTCATGCACAATTTAATCGAAGCAACGAAATTGCAACAATAACAAAATGACCTTTAAAGAAAAGATACAAGCTGGTAAATTCTTGGTAACTTCGGAGATCGGGCCGCCGAAGGGCATTGATACTAAGAAAATGCTTGAGAATGCGGAGTTAATTCGCGGCCGCGTGGATGGGATCAATGTTACGGACTTACAGAGTTCTGTGATGCGCCTCGGCTCGCTGGCTGTCTGCATCCTCCTAAAGCAGAATGGTTTTGAGCCGATATATCAATTGACCTGCCGTGATCGCAATCGTCTGGCGCTGCAATCAGATTTACTTTCTGCTGCGGCATTGGGTATTGAGAATGTTTTGATCCTTACCGGTGACCACCCTGCCTTAGGAGATCATCCAGAAGCAAAGCCGGTGTTTGATCTGGATTCAGTACAATTATTGCAGGTTACGCGTGGGCTTGAGTCCGGCGTTGATATGAAAGGAAACAAATTAGAAGGAACTCTGCCAAAATTCTGCCTCGGCGCGGTGGTTAATCCCGGCGCAGACCCGATAGAGCCGCAGATCATCAAGATGGAGAAAAAGATAGAAGCAGGCGCAGAATTTTTCCAGACCCAGGCAGTTTATGATATTAAGGTATTTGA
>Ga0315285_10005410_pt1 | contig 13171 bp, 10 predicted proteins | sample YL17G09_36_MG_FD_203698 | JGI IMG/M metagenome (GOLD analysis project Ga0315285, IMG submission 203698) | Sediment microbial communities from Yellowstone Lake, YNP, Wyoming, USA - YL17G09_36 | ecosystem: Environmental > Aquatic > Freshwater > Lake > Sediment | place: USA: Wyoming | collected... | reverse complement strand
CGAGCGTCTTTAGCAGTCGGGATTCCGCAGGGAAGGGAATATATCAGGATAGTAAGCTATTGATAGGATATATTCTGGGGGGTGAAGATGCACACCGAAGTGATGTGCTGGCAGGTTTGTCGAAGCTGCGCGAGGCGATGGCTCAGCAGGGCAGAGAAGTTGTCTATTACGACAACAAGCCCGACCCTGAAGACAGATACGCTGTAGTGATGCACTGGAAGCTTCCGGACGGCAGATACGGGGTTATCTTCGGCGACCTGACCACAAAGACGGTCAGCGCTGATACACTAATAATGCTGCAGGCGTGGATGCTCCAGAAGAAGGCGGATTGATAGATGGGAGGCAGCTTTATCCCGCACCTACTTTGATTAGTCAACGTTTTTCAGATATTGAGGGTTTGCTTAAAGGCCGATATTTGAGAATAAATCCAGATTGATTGTCAAAGTAGGTGCGGGGCTAATAGATAATCGCTGTTGCCTGTTCAATCCTTCTGATAAGCTCAATGGGGGCGGCAGTGTAAGATACGTAGCCGTCAAAGCCCTTCCTCATCAGAGCAGCCGACTCTGAATCACTTAGCTGGTTCGCAAGGGCTATGATTTTGATGGTCTGCAAATCTTCATTGGCACGAATGCTTTTGCAAATAGCCGCTGCGTCTATGCCTTCTGCTAAAAGACTAATCAGCACAACGTGTGGAGCAAATTTCTGGAGGGCTGCACCTGCTTCGAAGGTGGTGTGGACGGTCTGCACTTCGTAGTCGGTTTTGGTTTGCAAAGCATCGGCCAGAGCCGAGGCGGTGTTCTCATTGCCGTCTAATATGATGACCCGCATTTTGCCGGCTGCGAGCGCCGTCGTAGGCATATTGTGCGCTTTCATAAAGCGAATCAGCTCGCCCAGCGGTATCCGCCGGTCTTTGCTGCCGGGTATGCGGTAGCCCTTCAACTGGCCGTTATCGAACCACTTTGAAACTGTTCGGGGAGCGACGTTGCAAATCTTGGCTACATCGCCTGTCGTCAATACATTTTTGCCTTTTGCCATTTCTTGGTTCCCCTTACTGCGTAATCAGACCACTCTTTATTCGGTTTTAATTCAAGGGCTGTTTAGCATAGAAACAGCAAATCCAGACTTAATGGCCAATAACCGACTGTCTGTGCAGGGTTGCGTCCCATAAGTGCTTCTGCCTCTTCGGTATTCTAATCGCGTGAAAATGGCTTTGATTTATCGGCCGCAAATGTTATAATTTTCCGAGTAGTCCGTCTCTGGCGGGACGAGCCACGATTCCGCCAAAGGTGGACTCTTGTGCTCTTTATTTTAGACGGGATTAACAAGATAATCCTGTTATCCTGTCCTACTGTGGAGATTTTCTTATGCAGATATACTTATCTCGGCCGGACATCACGCAAAAAGAAATTGATGCGGTCTGTGCGGTCCTTCGGACCCCCGACCTTTCGCTCGGTCCCAAAGTAAGAGAGTTCGAGCAAGCTTTCGCTAAGTATATTGGCAGAAAACGAGCCGTCGCTGTCAACAGCGGCACAAGCGGCCTGTTTCTGTGTGTGCTGGCCCTCGAAATCGGGCCCGGCGACGAGGTCATTACTACGCCATTTACCTTCATTGCCACCGTCAATTCGATTATGATGGCCGGCGCCACGCCGGTCTTTGTGGATATCGACCCGACAACGCTCAATATCAACCCCGCGAAAATCGAGGCCAAAATTACCGACAAGACGAAAGCCATCCTGCCGGTAGAAATTTTCGGCAATCCCGCTGGCTTTGATAAGGTCTGCGAAATTGCGGGAAAATACAATTTGAAGGTGCTCGAAGATAGTTGCGAATCATTAGGTTCGGCATTGAATGGAAAAAAAACTGGAACATTTGGCATACTCAGCGTATTCGGCCTATATCCCAATAAACAGATAACTACCGGCGAGGGCGGCGTGATTTTAACCGACGATGACCGTATGGCGGATGTGTGCGAATCCCTTCGCAATCAGGGCAGAGGCAAGGGCGGCGGCTGGCTCGAACACGAACGGCTGGGCTATAACTACCGGCTGAGTGACATAAATTGCGCACTCGGGATTGTTCAGCTTTCCAGAATTGATGAAATCAAGGCCAAACGCCGGCAGGTCGCAAAATGGTATCAGGAAATGCTCTCTTCTGAGAAGAGGTTGATAGTGCCTGCCGAGCCGCCCGGCTGCGATGTGAGCTGGTTTGTCTTTGTTGTTCGGCTTGCGGACCCCTCTGCCGCACAGCACCGCGACAAAATCCTCGAGGCGATGAAGAAGCGAGATATTCAGGTCAGTAATTATTTTTCGCCTGTGCATTTACAGCCGTTTATGGTCGAGCGGTTCGGCTATAAGCCGGGCGATTTCCCTGTTTGCGAGTCTGTCTCTAAAAGCACTATCGCCTTGCCGTTTTACAATAATCTTACCAAAGACCAGGTTGCGATTGTCTGCAAAACCCTAAAAGAAATTTTGGATGAGCGAAAAAATATTTAGCCCCGCAACTTGTTGCGGGGTTGGTTCTCCTTACGCAATACGCATCACGCACAACGCATCACGAGCTGGCCGTGGCAATCTCTATGCAATAATATGGTCGATATCTAAAACCGTCAGTTCCCCGTCGCCATCTATATCGCCGGCGTCTAATGTCCCCGCACATATATGGCAATTGTAAATTGTCTTCAGATATTTCTTTTCCAATAGGGGTGGAATGAGGTCATAGAACTTTCGCTCCCCCGGGTATTTCTCTTTGAACTCCGTCATCTCGCTTTTTTCATTCTCACTTGCTTGGCCTTTGCAATGATCGCAGCAAAACCAATCGCTTTTTCAATGCCGTTTTCTTGCTCACTCAATCGCATAAGCATTTCCCCTACGATTGATTTTTCGAAATCAGATTGGATACAAATATTTGTAGCAACGTCTATCGTTATTGTTCCTTCGGATTGGTACATCCGTTCTTTCTTGCGGATTTCGGCAGTCTCTCTTTGCCAAATTTCTTTTTGCCGACCCACTGCTTTGGTCTGATCCGTTGTAACTCGATACTGTTTGCTAATTCCTAATTCATTTTGAGCGGATATACTCACATTTTTCACAGGAAGGTTCTCCTCTTTAACGACCTTTGGTATATGTCGCCTCTTGATTAACACACTCTGTCCAAATTCTAAATGGAACCATTGCCACACTGTTGAATCCCGACCTCCTTTTTTACCTACGATATCTCCAGGGATTGCTTCTCCCAGTCCCTGAATGACCCATTTGTCTTTATATTTACCTACAACATCAAGCTGTGTCTGCGGTGGTTGCCAGTAAAGCATATCGGGATATGCCTTGCTTTCCACAATTTCGCCATTACTTATCGCGAAAAGCCTTTCAGCCTCATTAATTAAATACTCCATATCTGCCACTTGTTCCGGCGGGGCTACGCTGGTTGTGGCTCCCATGATGGCACCTGCCATTGTTGCTATCGTGTCTGTATCACTTCCCAGCACATTCGCAGCTGTTACCAGACCATCATGCGGATTATTTCGGAAAGCGTAACTAAGATACAAAGCTAAAACGGCTGTTTTCGTCCCAGAACCCACCGAACTCTTTTCAAAACAGCCAAGTTCTTTAACAAGGTTTCTATACATTTCACCGCTAGTTGAAACACTATAATTAACAAGAGCCTTTTCTGCAGAAGATACGTCTTTCTTTAACTCATCCAAACATTTAGCAATCGCGTCCGTTAGCGATGTGTGAGTTTCTTTTTCCCAATTTGGCAACCAGTAATACCCTAATTCCTCATCTGACGTAATTACATCTGACAGGATTTTTAGTTCTTCTAAGATACCGAACCAAGCTGGCGGGTCTGGAATATTTAACTGCTTGAGCGTATGGAGTAGACTTAGCCCGTGAAAAGCAGCTCCCACGATCGCACGGCTATGCCCATGAGTTACCACAGCATTTCTCACAATGTTTTTCAGAACTTCTGCATCTGTCTCGTTGGGTCGTGCAGCCCACATGTGGGGTTGTATTCTCATCGCTGCCCCATTCCCACCACCATCAGTGTATCGGGAATAATCTGACCGGAAGAAGTTCGAGTTCCATTGAATTTGCCTTTTCCGTAACGACTCAGCCGCTGCTTTAGTTCCAATTCCGGCTCCAAACGCGTAAGACAGCCACACAGGCAATTCTACCTTCGAAAATGTCTGGACATCAAATGAACCATCTCCCCTGATGGATCGACTAGTAGCTAGCCTTAATTGCGTGTCATCCGAGTAACAGCCTATTGGCAATTCAACATCGATTCCATATTGTCCCCCAATTCGCCTATTCCATCCAAGTAACTTGGTTATATGACTAATTCCTCTTGTCCGGCGTTCAAGACCTGATTTACTACAAAACTCAGTAATAAATCCGAGCGCATCTCCATACGCAGACCAGAGCATAGAATTCCGAATAGCGTTCTTTGTGTGCATTCTTTTATCTACCCCTCTTCAGATTAGAATAATTCAGGTTTTACAATGCATTCTACGCTTTTCGCTTCGGAGCAAACAGCCCACTGACCCTCAACAGCCGATGCATTATCCGATTCATTAACGTAAATCTTTTGTAAATAGTCAAGAGATAACTCCCCAGGGTATAGAACCTCGGCTTGTTTGCTCGTTGGTTGATTAGATGGTGTTGAAGAAAGCCTTCTTGCTACCGTTCCACTTTCATATTCTACTATTTGATTTGCAAACAATGCTTCAAGACCTGAGTTGTCATATCCCCTCTTAACTACGTTGGAGTACGCGTTGTTTGTCGTACAGAATACGACTCCACTGTGGGTTAAGATTTCTGGTCTGAAGGAAAGTATGCACCACCAACCAATATCATTCTTGTGCCACTTCTTTTTAGAAATTCCGAAAATATATTTATTGACGCATGTTATTGAAAGATTAACGTAATTGTGCCAATCCAAGTCCCTACTTCGATCGGGGCAATTAAGCTTCAGGATGTGCTCAAGACGACGGTTGTCTGGCAGGATTTTACGTGGCTTTACACATTCTGAATCTAAAATGCCTACAAATCCAAGATTTGTGGTGAAATGCAAAATCTCCTTAATTCCCCGTTTTATTATAATATCTTCTATTGTCACAACTCCTGCTCCCGATAGGTTCTCTTATCAAGAAACTGAATAAGACTGGATGCCTCTCCCGGTTTATAACCTAATATGACAGATTCTCTCGCTCGGGTAATCGCCATTGCTAAAGTTCTGCGCAAACTCTCAAGAGTGGCATCTCCTTCCTCATTACCATGTGGAGTAGTTTCATCATTAAAACCTAAGAGAAATACATGGTCGAATTCAAGGCCTTTTCCTGAGTGCATCGTAGAAAGCGCGATATTCTCCGGCCCCTTAGGCCACTCATCTTCTCTTGTTATTTCAACAAACTCCAAAGAAGCCTTGCAAAGTTCTGATTTAAGATAATCAAACCACCCCCACCCTTTTGGGTGCATAAATCCAACGGATTTGCTGGATAGATCAACATATGACTTGATGAAATCGATAGCATAAGCAACTTGCTGAGAATATCGTCCTTTTAGTATTACTGGCATCGGCCCTTCCTTCTTACATGAATCAAGGTCTGGTACGCTGCCATTATCTCCAATATCCAACCCTTCAAATAAAGGTTTGGCGAAACGACATATTTGTACTGTATTTCGGTGATTTTCTTTCAGACGGTAATTTCTGACACCTATTATACCAACTTCATTCCAGACAAATCCTCGTGGGTATATTCTTTGAGCAGCATCCATAACGAATATAACGGTTGAAGGATTTGCTGCACACTTCATTATAGCCCTCATTTGGTTGGCGGAGAAGTCTTGTGTTTCGTCAGCGATTATAATTTGATATTTTGGTAAATTACTTGCTTCTGAGATCCTTCCCGGAAGGTCATTCCAGTCCACAATCTTGTTTTGTTTTTTGAAGGCTGAATAAGGATTGATTACTTCTTCGATAATTCTTTTTCGAAGTTCTTTTTCGACTCGGGGCGTTCTTCCTCTTCCTACTCGCTCACAGTTCAAATATTCATCTAATCTGCTAGGTAAGAAGCGACCAGTCAAATAATCAATTTCTTCATACAGAAAATCCTCTGGTAAAGGAAGATGTTTCGCCAACTGCTTGATTTTCTCCGCTGTCTGTTTGGTATCGACTTCAACAGATGAAATAACTGACAAAGCCCACTTCGCAAAAGTTAAAATAGTGAGATTTAAACCATTTATTCCCTCTATCTCCGCTTGAGCCAAGTCTTCAATATAACCCCTCAGAGTCCGGTTGAACGTGAGAACTAAAATATTGACATCGCCCTCTAAATTCTGCCTCTTTTTCCGATCCAACCAAACCTTCGACTGTAGTTTAAGCATTAATAATGCGGTAGTAGTCTTCCCGGAGCCAGCTGCCCCTCTTATCACCTTAACTCCTGGACGAGGATCGCTGATCAGTAAGAGTTGTTCTCTTGTTGGGACAATTTTTGGAAGCGTTTTCATATTTTCAACCTGCCATTTTATCCTTCGTAGTCCTACGGAGAACGATAATTCCTCTTTTTTCTTGTTTTACAATTTTACCCCCAAAATCCGACCAACAAAACCAAAAAATGACCTTGTCATCCTGAGCTTGTCGAAGGACCTATCCCTTGACCCCCGACCCCTGCCTTCTGTCTTCCGTCATCTGCGGCTAAATTCTTTTACGATATCGTTAGATTTTTATTGAATAAAAGGCAAGGTTTGGTATAATATAGACCAGATTCGGGGGGAATGATGCCCCCAGGAGCGGCAAGCTCGCGGAGAACCGCACGTAACGGAACAGCAGTTCCAGAATAACCAATAATTTACCCATTAGGGGTCAATAAACTATGGACAATGAACAACGAACTACGAACAATCAAATTATGCAAAACAAACCCAATTTCTAAAAAGCCAAAATGGTTGTAACCTCAGTATGTACAATGACTAATAACAATGAACAACGAACTATGAACTGTTCAAAACAAACCCAATCAAACCCAATTTCAATACAAAAAATCCAGCTTCAAATCAGAATTGCTAATTTTTGACCATTTTGCTCTTATGTTCTTATGCCTTGAGATTTTCTCCATTTCTATTTGGCATTTGGGGTTTTTTATATTAAGTATTTATTAGAGGCCCGGCGATACCGGGCTGGATAAGGCCGGGCGGGGGGCCGGCCAGTAAAAGTAATTCCTCTTTAGGGGAAGGGAGAAACTTCCAATGAGGTCTTGGAGAGTCAAATTTATATTCCTGCTCGTAGTCTATTTCGCTGGTTACGCAACCGCAATTTACACCCTTGCGCCTGAGAATCAAGCTAATCAGCCCACTGAAAAGACCCTTGCGTATTCGGCGTTCAAGTCGGACGAATTCGCGAAGTCTTTTAATGCCGGTATGTACAAGTGCATCGAGTTCGGCAAAGATGCTGCCGTGCGTACAGCTAAATTCATAAAGCAGAAAATGGATGAAAGGCAGCCTAAAACCGGCGGCTAAGCAACAACAAGACCGATTTATCCGCCTCCGGCGGATTTAAGTCGGTGTCTTAATTGCTAACGTATCCTGTATATACGTTGCGTAAGTAAATGAGGGGGGTGTATGTAGTATTGGCTGGCCGTGGGCTCGCCGGGGGCCCACGGCCAGGTCCTTTTGTCGGCACCACGATAGTTCTTGTTCTTTTCCACCGATACTTGTTACCCTGCGACCGAGGGAAAAGGTTGCGATAAATAAGCACCATCCCACTCGCTGGCAGGCGGGTCAAAGGTTTGGAGCGGGTTTGATTATTGCGGTGGCTTCCATTTCAAACAAGAGCTCAGGGCGACAGATATCGCAAATTGTTGTTACCAATGGCCAGGGGAGGTCGGCTTTCACGGCGTTGAATATTTTCTCGACCTCGGTTGTCTTGCAGTAGGCGACCGCTTGCACGACATCTTCATCGCGGCAGTGCATATCTGTGAGAACAGCGCGAACATTTTCTATGGTTGTATTTATCTGGCCCGAAGGGTCTGCGATACAGGTGGTAGTGCCGCTGGCATCGATAGAGGCGGTTCCGGAAACAAATACTGTCTGGCCGGCGGGCGTGATTGCACGTGAGGCCCTCGAGAAGGCCGAGCCATACTCCAGCGCACACTGCTGTTTTCCTACCGCCGGAAGAAACTGCGGCAAACCCTGCGGTGCCAGCACTGCTATCAGGTCCATCGCACACTTGCTGCCGTCGGCTAAGCTCAAGCCGATGCCGGTGCTGGCGGGCATCGATTGTCGGCTTCCGGTTCCGATAAGTCCTCTCTCGGTGAAAAACTTATTTCTGACTCGATTGAAATCGTCATACCAGGAAAGAATGTCCCTCAGCCACACCCATGTGCGTGCGACCGAAAGGAAATCGGCTCCGAATTGTTTGAGCACAGACTCGGCCTTTTCCAGGCAGGCCCGGGCCTGCTCGGTCGCCTGAGCGAACTGGAGAGCAGATATGCCGGAGAGTGTAACGAGGGTGTGGCCGGGAAGGCGAAGGATTCGTCCACACGGCCTTCCCTCCACATCAATTACTTCCGGCCTGCTGTCACTGCTGATGGCGTGGACCTGGACGCCGGCAAAAGGGCCGGACAATCCTTCTTTGCCTATCAATAAACTCGGACCAGCTCCATCGTCGAAATCTGCGAACGCTTTTGACCGTGCACGTGAGATAATTTCAACCGCTTTTTGAGCGGTAAAAATCCGCTCCTGGAGGATGTGTGCTTTCTTTGAGCGGAGTATGCGCCGGATACCTGTAAAAAGCTCATTTGCCTGGTCCTGCAGCGGCGCATCTTCTCCAGGCGTGGCTGAAATATAGATTTCGACAGCCACTGGAGATTCGACGGTGCGTGTGTCTATGTTTACAGCCATTGTCTTTTTTATTACCTTGTCTTTTCAGCCGGTGTTTTTATCAGTTGCCGTGAGTAATTCTCACTTTTTCTCTGGCGGTTTGCCCCAAACACTCTATCCGATACAGGTAGAATAAACAATATCTTTATATCGTTGACAGAATAACCGAGCTTAACTGCAAATCAGGGTTTTTCTTAAAAGGGCCTGGCTGCGTCAGATATTAAACGCTGTTTTTTAGTCAGATTTTATTACGAAATTATCCGGGCATCTGCCTTGTTTGTAGAGCTCTATTCGCTGCTGGATTTCCTGTGCGAGCTGGTTATCGCCGGCGGCGAGAGCGAGGGTGAGGGCCTTCTGTGCAGACGAAATGGCTTCACGGAATCGGCCCGCTTTTGCATAGTTCGCTGCCAGGATGTCATGCAGCGTGGGCGACGTGTCGATGCCGGCTTTGAGGGAGATGGCATTAGAGTAGTGTTTAAGTGCCTGGTCGATTTTACCCTGCGCTGCCTGCATCAAAGCAAGGTCGTAGCAAATTCTGGGGTTATTCGGGTCAAGGCGTACTGCTTCGGATAAGTGAGATGATGCCTCGCCGAACTTTCCTTTGTGAAAAAACGCCCACCCCAGGGCGTGGTGCATGTTCACAGCGTTGTACTGCAAACTGATACCATCCGGCATACCCCGTAGAGCCACCGTCAGATGGCTGATGGCCTGGTCGAATTTTTTCTGGTGCAGCATCGCCATACCCAGGTCGTGATGTATGCGTGGATTGTTCGGGTCGAGCTGCAGGGCCTTGTAATAATGCGTCATACCCTCATCAAACATATCCTTGACATTGTACAAAAGAAATCCGAGCTTGAGGTGCGCATCTACATTATTTGGATTTAACTTCAATGCTTTTCTGTAAGCAGGTATAGCGTTATCGGCGTCACCTGCCTTGAAGAACTCGTTACCGGCTCTGAGAAAAGAATAATCGTCTAAAAACTGTTCGCGGATTTTCTTAATTGCGGAGGGTCTGGTGTTAATAAATTCCGGTATGTTGGCGGCCCGGTCAGAGGTAGTAAAATGAGACAACAAAACAGCAGGCGTGCTATTTCCCTGTTCGTCAATGTGCGTAAGGAAAAGCTGCGTATAGACCGAGTTGGCTTTAGAGGAAAATACCAGCCACTTGCTGTTTGGCGACCAGCTGTGCCAGGAGTTCATACGGTTAGTGTTGCATTGTAGTTTTCTGGCCTCGCCCCCCTGGGCGGGTATGATGTAAAGTTCGCTGTCGGGCTGGAGCAGCATATAACTTTTCGCCTTGCAGAACACAATCCATTTGCCATCTGGAGAGTATTTAGCGAAAAAGTTGCTCATACCATTGTTGGAAGCACCATCGAGCGGCTCGGGTGTGCCGCCTTTGCCGTCGTTAAATGGAATCGTGTACAAGTCGAACAGGAAGGGTTTTCCGTCTTCGGTGAATTCCTTGCATTCTTCCTCGCTCAAAAGTATCTTACGCGGGCCGCTAATGTTCTTGAGCTTGTATGCCTTGGTTCTGGCAAAAACGATGTACTGGCCATCGGGACTCCAGGATGGGTTACTTTGAACATATTGGGGGTCATCCGCTCCGGGCAGTGCTTGGAAGGTATTTGTCTGCCTGTCGTATATACAGAGAATGCCTTTGATAGGGAAAAAGAGCTGCGAAAAGGCCATGTCCGGTCTCGGCACAAAGACAGATTCATCCTTCACCGTGCTTACTACGAACCTGCCATCCGGAGAGATTTGGGAAAGCAGGCCGAAGGTCTGTTCTCCATCCTCTTTTCTGTAATCATTCCAGGTTATGATATTGCTGGTAGCCAGGACCATTTGTTCTGCGACTTGTGTAATGACATACGAGCCTTTGCTGTTGGCATAATCGACGTCCATCGCGAGGATTTGGCCATTGGCGGAGAATGAGTGACAGTTCCCGCAGACTGGTAAGTTTTTCAGAATAATCGGCGGCTGCTGTGGCGAAGAGATTGCCCCGAAACGCCACTGGATGCGAGATGGGTCTTTGACGGCATCAACAAAGGGCAGGTTCACTTCGCGGTAAAACAGAGGTGCGCCCACAGGGTCCTTTGATGTTTTGATTGAGATTTGTCCTCCGGAAAGGATTTTTCGCGGGTCGGAGTGATTGAGACCAAGGATTGTGACCTGTGCTTGTTTTTCCAGAGAGCGTTTTTTTATGTCTTCCCATAGTTTTGTTTGAGGCGTCCAACTGGGGATACGGGTGAGGAAGTTCAGGCGTCCCTGGTCATCCTGGAATTTCATTGTGATAAGCCAGGTGTCGCACTGGCTATTATCATCCTTCCAGCAAAACGTAGGAGGGACGATTTCCGGAGGGAAGAGCGTCCCATCGAGAGGATAGCTAATTGTCAATCCGCTGTATTGGGTTTTATCGTTGTAGCCAGCCAATATATCTTCTATCCGGGGCTGGAGCTTATAGAAAACAAGCAGTGTGACCACGGCAGCAATGGCAGCCACAGCGATAATGGTCAGGACAAAATGTGAAAATAGCTTGCGCATAGTGCTTATCAGACCGAACGTTAAACAGCCGACATATTAAAATATCGTCAACAAAGAAGTCAATCTTGACTGGCAATACGGAGTTTTCTATAAAACCAGATGAAACGGAGCTTAAAATGCACCGGCCAATATTGGCCGGCATATCAGGAAAGAGCAGCTATGTGGATTGCATCTGAAAGATTGAGTGTGCCTTCGTATAAGCTTCTTCCGATTATTACGGCTGCGGCCCCCAACTTAGCAAGCTTTTTAATATCATTTAGTTTGCTTACGCCTCCTGAGGCGATGACAGGGACTTGGACCCTCTCGATGAGCGTTTTTGTTCTTTTAAGGTTTGGTCCTGTCATCATACCGTCTTTAGCGATGTCGGTGTATATTATTGCCGCAATGGGCAGCCTGGCGGATTCAACTGCAAAATCCAGAAGTTTGCGAGGGCTTTTCTGTGTCCAGCCGTGAGTGGCGACATTTGAGCCGCGTGCATCGAGGCCGAGGACGATTTTACCGCTAAACTTTTTGGTCATCCGGCCAAACCACTCGAAGTCGCTCACGGCTTTCGTGCCGATTATTACCCTTTTGACTCCGATGTCTAACAGTTGTTTTATGGAGGCCTCGTCGCGCAATCCGCCGCCAACTTCAATTTTTAATTGTCGAAGTGCTGCAATGGCTGAGATTGTGTTGGTATTAACAGGTCTGCCGAGTTTGGCGCCGTCCAGGTCAACGATGTGCAGCCATTCTGCGCCGGCGGAGATAAACTCTTTGGCCTGTTTTACCGGGTCATCGTGGTAGGTTATCTGGCGGTCGTACTTGCCCTGGATAAGCCGGACACATTTACCATTTCGCAGGTCAACCGCCGGTATGATATACATTTTTGAACCTCTGAGTCCTTATCAAAAACGGATTTGCTTTGACGAAATCCAGAATTACATTATATTTGCAAATGATTTGGAAATAAAGACTTTTGAGGTCAGGAGACTAATCTATGATAGGAATAAAGGATTTTAGAAATGCAAAATGTATGGGCTTTGGCCCAACAATTAAATCAATGTGGTTTGTGGTTCTGGGGGTTCTGGCGTTGATTCCGGCGATAGCTATATCGTGTGTTTCAAGCAGCAATCCATTCTCAGCAGGGAAAGGGAAAATAGCCGTTATTTTTGATACGGATATATGCGATGATATCGACGATACGTGGGCACTGGCTGTACTTGTTCAGTCGCCGGAGTTCGATATTAAGCTTATCACGACTGAAGTGGGCAACACTGAATCAAAGGCCAAAACGGTCGCTAAATTTCTGCAAACGGTAGGAAGAACGGATATACCGATTGGAATAGGTGTGCAACAGCACAAAGGCAGTCACAGGCAGGATGGATGGGCAAAGGATTATGACCTATCAAAATATCCGGGTAAAGTTTATCAAGATGGAGTGCAGGCATTGATTGACACTATAATGAAGTCGCCCAGCCAGATAAAGGTGATTGCCACAGGCCCGCTGCCCAATATCGCTGCTGCGTTAGAGCGCGAGCCAAAGATAGCTGAAAAGGCGGAATTTGTCGGGATGCACGGCAGTATCCGACGAGGTTATGGCGGCAGGGCAGAACCCGACGCTGAATATAATGTTAAAAGCTTTGTGAAAGAGGCACAAAAGGTTTTTACGGCCCAATGGAATATGACAATTACTCCTTTAGACACCTGCGGTATAGTTCAACTGAAGGACCGCAAGTTCCAAAAAGTGCTCAAGAGAGACAGCCCGTTGACAAAAG
>Ga0315285_10005409_pt1 | contig 13172 bp, 14 predicted proteins | sample YL17G09_36_MG_FD_203698 | JGI IMG/M metagenome (GOLD analysis project Ga0315285, IMG submission 203698) | Sediment microbial communities from Yellowstone Lake, YNP, Wyoming, USA - YL17G09_36 | ecosystem: Environmental > Aquatic > Freshwater > Lake > Sediment | place: USA: Wyoming | collected... | reverse complement strand
GAACAATGGGGAGATATCTTTACCGATAATATCTTAGCTTCAGCCATACTGGATCGCGTGGTGCATTATTCCACCATCATCAAGATTAATGGACCAAGCTTCCGAGCTAAAGACCTCAAGAAGGGAGTAGATAAATTCTAATATTTTCTTGTTTTTTAACTATGGAAAAAAGTCTGGCTTTTACTAGGGAATTTTGCTTGACTTTGAGGATTAATTGTTTTTCTTTCATACTGGATAGAAAAGTTATCTGAGTCATTTCGATATTTGATCAGTAATTCAAAGAATCTACTTCTCTTGATTCTAAGAATTTGCAAGATATAATTAAGTTTGATTTCTCCTTTCGAATATTTTTCAAAAAGTAATTTAACCTGACCATCGGTAAAGTTTTTGTGTAATTATTTGGACATAATTTAGAACCTCTTTTCTCTTTAAGATTTAGTTCTAAATTATACCTTTTTACTGTTTTTGGGTAGTCCACTTTTATCTTTTAAATCATTAAAAAACAGTCCAGTTTTATCTTTTATTTGACACCGGTAAATTTGGTGAGAATGCTATATGGTGGTGGATTATGATACTAACATTAAACCTCAATGCTATAAAAAAGCGGTTGGTGCTTGGGAAATATTGGGTATCTAAAAGAATGAAGGCGATACGTTTTGGCTTGATCAACCTTCCAGGTCGTGTCTTTGAGTGTTCACACAATCTGCTTGTACGATTGGTAAAAGGTCACCCGTCTCTAGGAATTTTGCTGGAGGCGAGACGGCTGATCATGAAGCTTGTTCCGGAGTCTTTCGGTTGAGAAACTGTAAACCTGTTAAATTCATTGATGATTTATAGATAATGATAAACTAAACTACATCTCAGGGGAGAGGTGTGCCCGAATCTTTGCCTGATGGTGGTTTAATAAGATGTCTAAATGAAAAAAATAAAACAGTGGACCATTAAAATTAGGTGGTGGATTTGGCTAAACTGATAAACTTGACACCATTAATTACCACTTCTATCTTTCATTACTTCAAATAAAGACGCTATATTTTCCAATGGAACGTCCGGAGTAATACTATTAGTTGGACTTAATATAAAACATGAATCCTTAAATGTCATTAAAATTTCTTCAACATGTTTTTGCACTCCTAAAGGACTGGAATTCAATAATTTATTTTGAACATCAATTCCACCAAAGAAACAAATTTTATCTTTATATTCCTTAACTATATTATCTATATCCATTACATAAGGTTGACCTAAATGAAGAACATCTACTCCTATATTAATAAAATCAGGAATTATTTTTGTTATATTACCACAAGAATGAAACCATACTTGCATACCTTTATTATGAGTATATTCACACAAAGATTCATATCTAGGTCTAAAAAAATGTCTCCATAATTCTGGTGAAATCATTAAATTATTTTGTGTACCCCAATCATCACTAAACCAAATACCATCAACACTTAAATTAGAGTAACCATCAATTATTCCTTTATCAAATTCAACTAATTTATCTGATAAATTAATAATTTCTCTTTGATTTGTATAAAAACCTGAAAAATAAATATCTGCAGGTATAATACCCATTAATCTTTCGTTAATTGCAGGGAAGACTAAACCAATAATATATTCCCCTTCATGTTCTCTTAAAACCTTCTCTGTTTCAACTTTTTTAAAGGGATGTTCTTCAAATACTTGAGCATGTGCCCAATAAGTAAAAAAATTTTTAAAACGATCAGGATTTTTAGAATCTGGAAACCTTTTTAAATATATAGGCACATCATCCCATTCTTTAATTGGATATTCTATTGTTCTTGAACCAACAGCAGATGATTTAGTTACACGTCCCCATTCATCTTTTTTGACATTTTTTTCTTTTAAATATGTATTCGTTAAATAATCTATTATCGCAAAATCATCTTTATATTTTTTGGTAATATTTTTAAGTTTATCTCCATATTTTCCCCAAGTCTCATCTGCAATCCATTTATACATCATAGGAACTTCATTTGTTCTTTTTTTCTCATTTATCATATTTTTTAATATTTCTTTCCTCACAAAAAACCCTCTTAAATATAATGTAGTAATAGTTTAGTTTTTCCAAAATTTTATTTTAAGTATACATTACCCCCCCAAGCTGTCAAGCATTTTTTGAGAATTTTTTCGGAATTTTTGGAAAAAAGTTAATAAATTTCTGATGTTCCTCTGAACTCCATCTCGTTTTTATGATAACATAAAATTATGGATGGGACAATGACTCTTCAAGGACGAGAGATAACTAAGGATAATATCGAATTAGTTCAGCGACTGATCGAAGCCAATCCATCCCAGAATCGCACCTGGCTTTCCAAAAAGTTGTGCCTTCTGTGGGATTGGCGTGCTGCCAATGGCCAAATTAAAGACATGGCCTGCCGCACCCTTCTTTTGAAATTAGAGCAACGTGGCTATATCACCTTGCCCAGGCGTCGCTCTCCCGGTCGGGGCTGTCGCAAGGTCTCTATTCCCTACGTGCCACATAACACTGTTTCTATTGCCTGTCCCTTGAGTGTCCTTAAACCGGTACATGTCCAGTTGATTTCCGACACCGGCCTTCTGGGTCTCTTTTCATGTCTGCTTTCCCGGTACCATTATCTGGGTTTTGGCAGTACTGTGGGAGAAAATATGAAATATATGGTTTTTGACCGGGGGCATAATCCACTGGCCTGCCTTCTGTTTGGTTCAGCAGCCTGGAAGTGTGCTCCTCGTGATGACTTTATCGGCTGGGATGCCAGGATAAGAAAGGATAATCTAAAATTCCTGACCAATAACATGCGGTTTTTGATTTTACCCTGGGTCAGGGTTCCACACCTGGCCAGCCATATCTTAGGAAGGATCGCCAGGCGGATCAAGTGCGGACTGGATGGAGAAATACGGCCATCCCCTTTATCTCCTGGAAACCTTTGTGGAACGGCAACGCTTTCGAGGCGTCTGTTACCAGGCAGCCAACTGGCTTTATGTCGGTCAAACCAAAGGGCGCAGCCGCAATGACCGCTATGCCACCCTTAAAGTGCCGGTCAAAGATATTTACCTTTATCCGCTGACAGAAAGATTTCGGGAGGCTCTGAAGCCAGCAGCTTTATCGCAAGAAAAGGCGAAAGATGGGAGGAAATAGATAACATGGAATGCCACCACGGTACTTATTGTCCCTATCTAAATGGTGAAGATGTTTTGCGTCTACTTAGTGAGCGGGATTATTTAAGTCAACAGCTCGACGAAATGAAAAAAGTAATGGCACTGGCTCAGGCAGAGATTGAAAAATTGCGGCAAGAAAACCAAGACCTTAAAGAGGAAAAGGAGAAACTGGGTTATCAATTGAAGCAAATGCTGAGTAAGATTTTTAAGCCCCGCATAAAGGCAGATCCTGAGGTTAACCGTCCCAGGCGGGGTGCGCCCTGTGGTCATCGTGGAAATAGTCGAAGACGGCCAGAAGAGATTTGGAGTGAACCCCTCAGACTAGACATTTATGGTCTTAGCCATAATGCATTCCTGAGAGTCATTCTTTACCAATAATCTCTCATATTCCTCTGGAGGCCGATAGCCTAAAGATGAATGCAATCTCTTCTTATTATACACACCTTCTATAAAATAAGGAATCCTTTCTATTACATCAGAAAACGTTTCGTATTCCCATAGATACACCTCCTCCTGTTTTAGAGTTTTAAAGAATGATTCTGCAAAGGCACTATCATAAGGATTGCCCTTGGCGGACATGCTAATCTTAATATGATGAGCTTTTAGAATATTTATGTATTCTTTGCAGGTATACTGGATACCCTGATCAGAATGATGAATTAGATTATTAGTTTTTCTTGTTGCTATAGCCATCTTCAAGGCCGTGATAGTAAGTTCAGGGCATAAGGTTTTACCTAGAGCATAACCTACTATCTTGCGGGAATAGACATCGATTATGGCCGCCAGGTAGACAAAACTATTAAGTATTCTAATATAGGTGATATCAGAACACCAGAGCTGATCGATTCTTATAACCTTTAGCTTGGTAATCAAGTTGGGATATACTCTGTTATGGTGCCGGCTATTGGTAGTTGAGATGTATTTGCGTTTTATCCGACCTTGTATGCCCATATCCCGCATCATCCTTAATACCCTCTTATGATTTATCCTTACTTTCTCTCTTTTTAATTGAGCTGTAATCCTCCTATAGCCGTAATAGGGATGTTGATAGGAAATAGTCTTTATCTTACTCTTAATAGCTGCTTTTTTCTCTTTTTATTCAGGTTATCCCTTATCTTATAATAGAAAGTAGATCTTCCTATATCCATTAATCTACATCCCTCTTTGACGGATTTAAATAAGGACCGGTAATAATAGATGAATCCTCTTTTTTCCTCTGTAGTAGGTATTCTTTCTCTTTTTTTAAAATATAGTTCCCATAGTAAGTTTACCGATCATCTGCTCTAATTTGGCTACTTGTATCTGTAATTTTTTTATTTCTTGATTATTATTATCCTTTAGCTCTCCCCCTAGGTACTGTCTCTTCCAACGATTGATAAGTCCAGGGGAGATGTTATTCTCTTTTCCCAATTCCAGGACACTTTTACCGCTTAGTGCTTTTTGAACCATTTCTTCTTTTTGTTCTTTAGAATATTGTCTTCTTTTGATACCCATTACCACTTCACTCCTTTCTTCTTCTTGCTGGTTATTTTTATTATACAACAAGTCTTATTTTTCTGTAGAAGTGTCTAGTGGCAGGGGTTCACTCCAATTTCGGAATTTATTGACCTCTATCCTGACAGATGTGATAAGTGCGGTGGCCAGATTAAGGTTTACGAAAAAAGCTTCGATGAGCATGCGGTAGAAGATATTGAGATAAAAAAGAAGGTGACTTGCTATCGGCTGCATTATGGTTATTGTCCGCGGTGTAAAAAGGTGGTTTATTCCAGGGCAAAAGAACCGATACTGGCAGGTGACCGAATTGGAGTTCAGGCTCGAGCGGTAGGTGGTTACCTGCGCTATCTTGGTCTGCCCTACCGAAAGGTGGCAAAGATATTTAAAGATGTTTTTGACTTGAATCTCACTTACCCATCATTTTTGGCTTTTAACACCGAGCAGGCGCAAAACGGGGCTTCCCTCTATCAGGTAATAAAGCAATCAATCCGTCAGTCACCTTATATGAACGCTGATGAAACGAGTTGGCGGGTTAATGGCCAGAATCACTGGTTGTGGGTCTTTACCAATAAAGATACGGCGTTGTATCAGATTGACAAAAGTCGTGGCAGCAAGGTGGTCCGTGATATCTTAGGCGAGAGGTATCGGGGGGTTTTGATTAGCGATTTTATTCGGCTTATAACAAACTTCAGGCCCGGTCTTGCAAGCGTTGTCTGGGCCATCTTCTGGCTGAGATTAAGAAAGTACAGGAGAAGAATAAATTTGCTCCAGAGGGTATCGATGGCATGTTTTGCCAGGAGCTGAAGACGGTATTAAAACAGACGATTGGCGTTTGGAATGAATATCATAAAGGGACGAAGGTTTTTAAAGATCTGGTTAAGGAAAAGGAGCGGGCGATCTCAAGGATGGTGGAATTACTATCATTACCGATTAAGCACAAAGATATGCAGCGTATCCGTAAGCGGATAATAAAATTCAATCAGGAGTTGTTCACCTTCCTGGATAATCCCCTGGTTGAGCCGACCAATAATCGGGCCAAGCGGCAATTGAGACCATATATCATTATGAAAAAGATAACTTTTGGCAACCGTCTGGCATCTTGAATGGTATTGAACCATTAAATATTTCACTGGCTTTATCAGTAAAGCCTCTAACTTCATTTACGGAATTGCCAAAGATAAGGTCGCCATGAATTGAAAAAGCCGAGGCTAAACCTCGGCACCGTAATAATCCTGTAATATCGATTGTAAATTTTTTTGAAAAACTTACTTATTACAAGTTATTAAAATAATCGCCGTAGCCTGCTACTCGTACAATAAGATTCCTGTATTTTTCGGGCTCTTTCTGAGCAGCCCTTAGAGTATCAGCACTTGTCTCCTGTCACCGTCCCCTGACAAAGCTGTATGATTTTTTGAGCAATCTTTTCGGGGGTAAAACCGAAATAATCAGCTAATTGTTGGGCTGGGGCGCTTTTTCCAAAAGATTTCATAAATACCGTATAATAAGAATTATTCAATAGCTGATACCACCCTTGGCCGGTATTAGCCTCAATCACTACTCGAAGAGCATCCTTAGGTCCTAAGACTTCTTCTAGGTATTTTTTTTCTTGTCTTAAAAATTCTTCTCTATCCGGAATAGATACTATCCGACTGGCAATGCCATTCACTTTTAATATAAGGCTTACTTTTAGAGCTATCGAAACCTCGCTGCCACTGGCCATTAATACTACTTGAGGGACTTCTTTTTCTTGCTGAGATATTATATAACCACCACGAGCGAATTCTTTTACACCACGAAATTTTTCCAGATGGGGTAAATCCTGTCGGGATAAAATCAAGGCGGTAGGCTCTTCGGTCTTCTTTAAGATTTCTCTCCAGGCTAATTTGGTCTCTTCTTCATCAGCAGGTCGAATAATCTTTAGATTTGGTATAGTCCTTAAAGATTCAAGCTGCTCTACCGGTTGATGAGTTGGACCATCTTCTCCTACCAAGAAAGAATCGTGGGTAAAGATATAGATTACCGGAAGCTTCATTAAAGCTGCCATCCTAATAGCGGGGCGCATATAATCAGAAAAAACAAAAAAAGTGGAACAATAAGGTCTAAATCCCTTATGCACTGCAATACCATTAACTATCGCTCCCATCGCATGTTCCCTAACTCCGAATCTGATATTTCTACCATTAAAGTTATCCTTTTGAACATCCTCATATTTACTTAAATAAGCTTTGGTAGAAGGTTCTAAATCTGCTGAACCACCAATAAGATAAGGAATTTTATCAGCAAGTTTATTCAAGATTATCGATGACGCTACTCGAGTAGCTATCGGAGATTTTATTTCCAAACTTTCCAATTCTAAATCTGGGGGGAGGACTAAATTTAGGGCTTCATCCCACTTCTTTCTTAATAGGGGAAACTTTTTAGCCCATTCTTCAAATATGTTCTGCCATTCTTCTCTTTTTTTAATCAATTCTTTTTTTCTATTCTCAAAAAATTCTCTTACCTCAGCTGAAACATAAAATTTCTCGTCTAAAGGAAGACCTAAATTCTTCTTTAGACCTCTGACCTCTTCCTCACCTAAAGGTGAACCATGGCAACTACTGGAATCCTGCTTGCTGGGAGCTCCATAACCAATATGGGTTCTGGCTATAATTAAAGTAGGTTTATTTTTGCTTTTCTTGGCTTCTAGCAGGGCATCTTTAATTTCTTTTACTTTATGACCATCGACATTTTCTATTACCTGCCAGTTATAAGCTTTAAATCTATCGGATACCGATTCAGTAAAGGTTATTTTAGTTTCTCCAGACAGGCATATCTTATTATCATCATAGATAGCTATTAACTTTTCCAAGCCCAGATGACCAGCTAAAGAAGCAGCTTCAGAGGTAACACCTTCCATCATACAGCCGTCACTTAAAAGAGTATAGGTATAATGGTCAACAATGTTATAATCCTTGGTATTAAATCTGACTGCCAACATTTTCTCTGCCAGTGCCATTCCTACGGCATTGGCAAATCCTTGCCCCAAAGGTCCGGTGGAAACTTCTATTCCAGGAGTTTCTCCATATTCAGGATGACCAGGAGTTTTAGAATTAAGCTGCCTAAATTTTTTTAAATCATCTAAGGAAAGGTCGTATCCCGAAAGATGTAACAGCGAATATAACCAAGCTGAACCATGACCGGCAGAGAGCACAAAACGATCTCGGTCTGGCCAATCGGGGGTAGAAGGGTTATATTTTAAAATATTTCCAAAGAGTACCGCTCCAATCTCTGCACAGCCCAAGGGTAAACCCGGGTGACCAGATTGAGCCTTCTCTATAGCATCTACAGCTAATCCTCTTACTATGTTAGCGATCTTATTATACAATTTAGAAATTCCTCCTCCTCTTATATTAGCAATACTTACAATTTATTTTATACTTATTCCTATCTATCTACAAATATTTTTTACTCTTTATATTATCATTAAAGGTATCTACAAATAGACTAAATGGTTGAGAGGACCATGACCGTGACCAATAGGAAGAGAATTCTTAATAGCTAAAGTAATGTACCTTTTAGCAGTATCTATTGCCTCTTCCACGCTTTTCCTTTTAGCTAATTCAGCAGTAATTGCCGCAGAAAAAGTACAACCTGTTCCGTGAGTATTTTTAGTCTTAAATCTTTCCGCTTTAAATTCTTTAAAAGTTTTACCGTCATAAAGAAGGTCTACTGCCTGCTCAGATAATATATGCCCTCCTTTGATTAAAACATTCTTTGGTCCCAACTTATATATCTTTCGAGCTGCTTCCTTCATATCTTCTATATTTTGAATCCTTAATTCCGATAATACCTCTGCCTCACTAAGATTAGGGGTAACTACCATTGCTAGGGGAATTAAATCTTCTTTTAATTCTTTTACTGCATCTTCTCTTAACAAGCAGTCTCCTCCTTTGGCAACCATCACCGGGTCAATCACTAAATTTTTCACCTGGTATTTCTTTATCTTCTGGCTTACTATTTTAATAATTTGAGCATTAGATAACATGCCGGTTTTTACTGCATCAGCTCCAATATCCTGCATTACCGAATCAATCTGCAAACCCACAAAATCAGGAGGAAGGTCATGAACACCCTGTACTCCCAGAGTATTTTGAGCAGTAATGGAAGTTAAAACACTCATCCCATAAATTCCCAAAGCAGAAAAGGTTTTTAAATCTGCCTGAATACCTGCCCCTCCACTTGAATCTGATCCCGCAATGGTCAGTGCTATCTTCATTATATAATCACCTCTCCTCTGAAACAGGGGACGGTTCTCTGTTCCGATTGAGAACCGTCCCCTGATTCATAAAATGATTATAGCCTTTAGCTTGAAGATCAACTATTTTTCCTTTTAAATCTTCTATTTTAATACCTTGTTTTTTATCTCTAATTTCACCGATAACCGTTACTTTAATTCCTAATTCTTCTTTTAATAATTTAATAATATCATCTGCTTTCTGGGGTAAAGCGGTGAATAATAATTTATAATCTTCTCCTCCGTAAAGGGCAAAATCAAGAGGATTTTTCTTTAGTAATTTTGCCACCAATTCTGCTTCCGACAGAAGAGGAATTTGAGAGGAATATACTTTTGCTCCTACCCCACTCGCCTCACATATCCGGGTCAAATCACTAGCCAAACCATCGCTAATATCAATCATCGAAGTGGCCATTTTATTTTGGGCAATGATTCTTCCTTCCCTTATTCCTGGAACAGGGGAAAAATGGGCTTTCTTAACCTCTTGGACAATCCGGGGAGGAACTAGAGAAATTTTTTCTTCTTCTAATAATAAGGCTAATCCAGCCGCAGAACCTCCCAGTTCTCCCGTAACCATGATCAAATCACCTGGTTTTGCTGTACTTCTTTTAACTATTAGATCAGGCTCCACTTCTCCAATTAGAGTAATATTTATCACCAATCCTAAAGGTGAACGGACTGTATCCCCTCCAATTATATTTACCTCAAACTGGCGGGCTTCCTCTTTCATCCCCTCAACCAACTGGTCAACAAATTCAACCGAGGTGGAGGTAGTAAACCCTGCAGACAGTAAAGCCTGGCGAGGAATTCCTCCCATCGCCGCAATATCACTTATATTAACTGCCATGGCCTTTTTACCTAATTGCTTTGGGGAACAGCTAGATAAAATAAAATGAACATTTTCTATGAGCATATCACAGGTAACCAGAATTAACTTATCTGGAGAAGTATAATAAGCAGCACAATCATCACCTATTCCCAATAAGATATTTTTAGGATTAACAATGGTATCTTTACTTATCCGATTAATCAATCCAAATTCACCAATCTCGGAAATTTTCATCATATTACCACCCTTTTCTTTAGTACCTATAACTTAAACTCTCTTTAATACAAGCTATTTTGTGTTTTAATCGACGTGCTGCTTCGGTAATATCTGGAGCACTAACTACTGCCGAAATAACCGCCACCCCATCTGTTCCAACTTTTAACACCTCTTCTAAATTGTCTTCATTAATGCCTCCAATAGCTACAATAGGTATATTCACTGCCTCTTTAATCTCTTTTAATCTGGCTATTCCTAAGGCTCTTCCTGAATCAGACTTAGTAGCAGTCGGATATATTGGACCTACCCCTAAATAATCTGCCCCTTCTTCTACTGCTTTTAGGGCTTGCTTAACGGTCTTTACAGAAACCCCAATTATTTTATCCTTACCCAATACTTTTCGGGCAAAGCCCAGAGGTAAATCCTCTTGCCCCAGGTGGACACCATCAGCACCGACCACTTTAGCCACTTCAATTCGGTCATTTACTATAAAAGGTACACCTTTTTTCTTGGTCAATTTATAAATCTTCCCGCAAACCTCAATTGCTTCCGCTTCCACCATCTCCTTATCTCGAAACTGAAGTACTGTAACCCCTCCCTCTAAAACTGCTTCAGCCACTTCAAAATGAGACTTGCCGTGAGAGATCCTTTGGTCAGTAATTACATAGAGGTCATAATTCATAAATATTCACCTTCAAACCCTCACCAATAATCTTTTCATTTAAATTATATATTTCATCAAATAAATTCACTTTAAAACTACCTGGACCTTGTGCCTTTACCGCCGCTCTTTCTCCGGCTAAACCAAAACAGACCAAAGCCCCGGTTGAAGCTAAAAGATAATCTTCACCTACTGCAGCAAAGGTCGCAATCAACGAGGTTACCATACAGCCGGTAGCAGTTATAGTCCCCAGCATAGGAGACCCATTATCTATCTCTATTACAGTTTTACCATCAGTAACTACATCCTGTTTACCGGTAATTATTGCCACCTGATTATATTTTCGAGCTAAAGAACAAGCTATCTCTACTGAATTCTTCTCAGTGCCAATTGATTCCACCCCTTTTATATTTCCCTTTAATCCGGCCAAGATAGAAATTTCAGCAAAATTACCTCTAACTATATTAATCTTGATTTTTTCTTGAAGCCTCAGAGCACTCTCGGTTCGAAGATTAGTAGCACCTGCTCCTACTGGGTCAAGAATTACTGGTATTTTTAAGCTGTTTGCCACCTTACCCGCAATTATCATTGATTCAATCTGTTCCGGGGTTAAAGTGCCAATATTTAATACCAAAGCACCCGCTGCTTTCACCATCTCCCCAACTTCTTCTTGGGCATGAGCCATTACCGGAAGACCACCGACAGCTAAAATAATATTGGCAGAATCATTCATAGCCACCATATTAGTAATATTATGGATTAAAGGTCTTTCTTGATGAATTCTTTCTATCATTCCATATATTCTTTTGCCTATATTTACCTTATTAATATCTGTCATTATACTCATTGTTTACTTCCCCCTTTTAGGCCTTTGCATAATTATTAAATATAAAACTCCTGCTACAATCATACTCGGTATAGAGGAACCTATCCATAGACCATACTTAATACTCTGCTGATACATTATCACCCCTATAATCCAGGAAATCAATGCCTTCAGATTTACTCCCTGATAATACCAATACTCTCCTTTTTTATAAATGTCAGAAAGAGAATATTTTCTCTTGCGTAGAATAAAATAATCAGCTAAAACAATACCAAAAATAGGGCAGAACATCGCTCCAATAAAGAGCAAGAAGTTTTCATACTGTTCAATAGGAAATATCAGAGCCACTAAAGTGCCCAAAGCTCCTCCTATAATAACTCCTTTTCTCTCTCTTAACTGAGGGAAGATGTTCAGGGCAGAAACAGCAGTGGAATAAATATCCAAAAAAGTAGTGGTAAAAGTAGAAAATAATACTATTAATAGAGCAGCAACTCCTAATCCCAAATTAAGAAGCATGGGAATAGGATCAGCATTACCCGTAGCCAGAGCAGCAGAAAAACCCACAAAATACATCCAGGAACTAACTAAAAAATACCCCCACCAGGTATTCCAAAAGGCCGATGGAGTATTTTGTGAAAATCTGGAATAATCAGCTATCAGAGGTAACCAGGAAATAGGCATAGCAATTACAATATCTAACCCAATGGCAAAAGATAAATCGGAAGTTGCGGGAATCCGAGCTAATTCTGTAAAACCATGTTCCCTAAAAACCGCATAAGTCATTACTACACATAGTAAAAGTAAGGCAGAGACTGATATTTTGTGCAGCCATTTCCAGGTCTTATGACCAAAGAAAGCCCAAAGAGTAGTGATAATTCCTGCCAGAATTATCCATAATTTAAAATTAGAATAACCAAAAGTCTTCTGACTTATTACTTCAGCAGATTTCGCACAAATAATAAGCATTATCGCGGTCCAACCGATTAGCTGCACTACATTTAAAAAAGCCGGCAAATAAGAACCCCGGTTACCAAATGAGGGCCGTACAGAAACCATAGAAGGAATACCCTGTTCACTGCCGATTATTCCTCCTAAAGCAAAGGGAGTATTCCCAATTATATGCCCCAATAAAATTGCTAAAATTCCAGCCATCAAACCAAGAGGGACAAGTATTCCTCCAGCTAAAATCTCCGCTAGAGAAATTGCTGCACCACTCCACAATAAGAAAAAATCTATTCCGGAAAGATTTCTCTCTTCTTGTTTAATAGGTTTTATTCCACCCAAATCAATAACCTCCCTATCTTAATTTTTTTATAAAAATAAAAAAACCGTAAACCTTGATCTTATAATCAAATATCTACGGTTATCATTAAAGATATTCCCTACGCTGGCATTATCCAGATCAGGTTCCAAGGGTCTGTCTATTAAAAACACTCTCAGCTTTAATAAGCTCCCCAAAATATTTATTTATTTTTTGTAAAAAATATTACCTCTCAAAATATAAAAATTAACTTTTTTATTGGATACTTTTATCTTTAAATTTGATTTTTTATATATTAAAATGGCTGACCTATTTTTGATCTAATATATAATTAAATCAAATTTAAATTTAATCAATTACAGCTACAGCATGATTATCTAATTATCTTCTAAAATCGCTTCTTGGTTTGCGGGGACGAGCTTCATCGATCTTCAAAGGACGGCCATC
>Ga0315285_10005408_pt1 | contig 13176 bp, 17 predicted proteins | sample YL17G09_36_MG_FD_203698 | JGI IMG/M metagenome (GOLD analysis project Ga0315285, IMG submission 203698) | Sediment microbial communities from Yellowstone Lake, YNP, Wyoming, USA - YL17G09_36 | ecosystem: Environmental > Aquatic > Freshwater > Lake > Sediment | place: USA: Wyoming | collected... | reverse complement strand
GTAAACTCCCCCCCCCCTTCGTGGGGGGTGGGTTTGGGTGGGGGTGAAAACGATGGAAAATCAAGCAGGGTATCTTTAATCCCCCCTCACCCCACCCCTCTCCCGCAAGGGGGAGAGGGGGTTTCCGGATGGACACTAGGTAGTCCTTTGATTGTCCTCGGGGAGTGGTCTGCGGGTCTTTATCAAGGATTTATGTTCAATTGGTCCATCAGCAGGAAGATCTCGTATAGCACGACGCTGGCATAAATAAATCCCGTTGTCACAATAATGGTCTTGATGGGCTTAAATTTGCTGTGAATGCATAATAAAATTAAGGCGATAGAGACGATTATAAATTTCCAAGCCCAAAATTTTTCTCCGAAGAGTTCAATGGCCGAGCGAACAAGGGGGTTTATCTCCCATCCTCCACGATCCAGAATCATAATCGTGAGCAAGGCGTCGAGGATGTTCAAACCCACAATCAAGAGCAGTAGAAAAAACAAACCTGGACTATACCGGTCTATGTAGCCACCCTTCTGCCGGTCAGCCTTTCTTCGAAAGGCCCTTCTTCGACCGAAGAAGGAGAATCGGCTCAAGCCAGGTGTGGGTTGTTGGCGACGATCGTTGATCTCCCGCTGCTCGAAATCTTCCAAAAGAAAACCGCCAAATTTATAAGGGTTAGGGTTGATGGAATTCCGAACTACCATAATCTTATCGGAAGGGCGGCCTATAATCTGTATCCTTTGAAAGGCCGTTCTCCATCGGGAAAGTGGGGATTTCCGATGGAGTCTTTGGCAATATCATGCGGGCGAGAAAGGAGCAGGATCGAGGGCCTATTAAGCTGAAAATTCTTGGTGATCAATGATTGATGGAATCGTAAAAAGTCAAAAATACCCCCTCTCCCTTGATGGGAGAGGGTTGGGGTGAGGGTGAAGAATCGAGAAATTCCGGCAAGTTATTTATCCCCCTCCCCTTCATCCCCTCCCGCCAGGGGAGGGGATATTCTACTTTTTACGAGTTCATCAACTTTGATGGCTTCGTAAAAAGTCTGTAAATTGGCTTTTCTGTCATTCCCGTGGAAACGGGAATCCAGTCTTTTCAATAGGTTTCGTGGGGCCTGGATTCCCGCCTACGCGGGAATGACGACTTTTTGCGATTCCATCAACTTTAGGCACTCCTAATAACTCGTTTCACTTCCCACGGCCAGGGCATATCTCTCCACAGGGTTCCCCCCCAGGACGTGTTCGGCGAAGATCTCCCGCATTTTCTCGGGGTTCAGGGCCACGTATTTTACAGGGGCAGCCCCCAGGAGCTCCACAGTGATCATGGGTTCCCGGCTGCAGAGCCCGGCACATCCCGAGGTGGTCACGATCACATCCTTGACGTCCCGCTTGCCGATCTCATCCATGACCGTGGTCATGATCTGCCGGGCTCCGGAAGCGATCCCGCAGGTTCCCATGTGAACGTTGACCTTGGCCCGGTAGCCCCCTTCCCGCAGGGTGACGCTGGCTTCGACAGATTCTTTTATTCTCTTCAGGTCTTCGATGGATAATTTGGCCATCTTCTCAACCCTCCTCAGGAGGCAAAGCATTCATACGTGATGGTCTCGTAAAAAGTCCATCTGCTGCGTTGCGCTTCAACTTCGTCGTTGCAGCGTACGTGTAAGTACGCTTCACTCCTCAGTTTTTGCGCGCCTTGCAGCTGGAGCTTTTTACGAAACCATCGTTCTGCTGACTTTTTACGACTTCATCATACGTATTCTTTCAAAATTTCCAAAGCTTTGGCGGGCTCGGCAATGCCATGGACATCATCATCCACGCACAACACCGGCGCCAGGCCGCACGTTCCCGGACAGTTGATGACTTCCAGCGTGTAGAGCAAGTCGGGGGTCGTTGCGTTCACCTCGATATTAAATTCTTTGCGCAGAAGGTCCAGAATCGCCTGCCCGCCGCGCACGTAGCAAGCGGTTCCCAGGCAGACGCGGACGATGTGCCGGCCCCGGGGGGTCATGGTAAAAAGGGAATAAAAGGTGACCACTCCGTAAATCTGGCTGGGAGGTAACTTCAAACCGGCGGCGATGTAATGCTGCACCTTCAGAGGAAGATACCCGATCAGTTCCTGGGTTTCCTTTAACACAGGGATGAGGGTGCCTTCCTTGTGCTTGTATCTCTCGATGATCGCGTCAATCTTCTTCCACTGCTCCGGCGGAATTTCGCTCTGGGCAGTTGTGGCCTGGCCTTTCTGCTCGGTCATAGTTCCGTGCCCTTCCTCGGTTAAAATTCTTTTTCCTTCAGACCCCTAACTCCCGCAGCCCGGAAAGAATGCTGGCCCGCAGGGCGGTGGCGATCTGGGGGGCGTTCAGAGGCACATCCCCCAATTCGGCCTTGATCTCCCGGGTATCCAGCGAGAAGTGGGCCCCATCTTTGAGGTGTTCATAAAAAATGTCCACTTCCGGGTGGCCGACGATCAGGGTGATCAACGTGTCGCCCATATTGCCCAGGGGCTTGCGGTCGATATGGCTGTGTTGGAAAGTGGCTTTTACCGTCGTGCCCCCTCCCGGGCATGATTGCAGAACCAATTGACCATTGCTCATCCGGCAGGCTTCCGCCAAGAGCGGCAAGCCCAACCCCACCCGGCGAGTGGTCCTGGTGGTGAAGAAAGGATCCAAGGCCCGTTTGACCATTTCCTCATCCATCCCGCAGCCATCATCCACGATCTCGATCGTCATTCGATCGGCCCGCAAATCCTCTACGATGCGGATCTCCACGCGGCGGGATCTGGCCCCGAGGGAGTTTTCGACGATGTCCAGTATATGTAGGGAGAGATCCTGCACAAAGCCAACCCGCTCATCGCCCCCCGGATATCCCCATCTTGTAGAGCCGTCCCACCACTTCAAAGGCCGGGAGGTTGGTGAGGAGTATAGGAATCTTTTCCTCGTCGGCCTTGGCCAGGGTTGTCTTCTCGGGCTCTCTCCCCCCGATGATGATAATGCCGGCAATCTCCTTCAGGCTCGCCACGGCCACGATGTTCTGATGGGTTTGCAGGGTGACCCACAGGTCGCCGGCCTTCGCGTTGGCCATCACGTCGCTCAAGAGGTCGCTTATATATCCGCCCGTGCATTCTGCCGCAAGCATAGAAAAAGCGGAGAGAGGCTTCATTCCCAGTTTATCAACGACCTCTTGCAGCTTCATGCCCCGACCTCTCGAGTCAGCGGTCCACTTCAGCCAGAACGATGTCGATGGAACCGATGATGGCCACCACATCCGCAATCAGCTTTCCTCGAATCATGGTGGGCAAGGCGCTCAAATTTATGAATGAGGGCGGCCGCACCCGGAAGCGCCAGGGTTTGTTGGTTCCATCGCTGATCAAGTAAAATCCCAGCTCTCCCTTAGGAGACTCGATGCTGGCGTATACTTCTCCCCGGGGAACCGGGAACCCCTCGCTGGCGATGTGAAAATGATGGATCAGGGCCTCGATGCTTTCCTCAACTCTCGGTTTGGGAGGGAAGACCACTCTGGGGTCATCCACCGTCACCGCTCCGCCCGGCATTTTGTCCAAAACTTGACGGACGATCTCATTACTCTGACGCATCTCCATCAGCCTCACCAGGTACCGGTCGTACACATCCCCATTTTTCCCCGTGGGAGCGATAAATTCGTAAGAATCATAACCGCAGTAGGGCATAACCTTGCGCAGGTCCCAGTTCACGTTCGAAGCGCGCAGAATCGGACCACTCAACCCCCAGTTGATGGCTTCTTGGGCTGAGATGGCCCCGACCCCCTGGGTGCGTCCCATCCATATCTTATTCTGGGTCAGAAGGGTTTCGTATTCGTCCACCCGGGCGGGAAACGCCCCGACGAACTCGCGGCACTTGGGTTCGAAACCATCGGGCAGATCCTGAGCCAGACCCCCGACCCGAAAGAAAGAAGGCGTCAGCCGGGAGCCGCAGACCCTTTCGAACATGAAAAGGATCTCGTCCCGATCCCGCAAGGCGTAAAAGAATGGGGTCATGGCCCCGATGTCATGAGCATGTGTCCCCAACCAAAGAAGATGACTGGCGATCCGCTGCAGTTCGCAGAGCAAAACCCGAATGGCCTGGGCCCGCGGGGGGGCCTCCATTCCCAGCAGCTTCTCCACGGCCAGCACATAGGCCAGGTTGTTGGACATCCCGGCCACGTAATCCAGACGGTCGGTTAAGGGAATGCACTGATGGTACGTCTTGCTTTCGGCCAGCTTTTCCAGGCCTCGATGGAGGAAGCCGATATCCGGCGTGGCGTTGACCACGACCTCACCATCCAACTCCAGAATGATCCGCAGCACTCCATGCGTGCTGGGGTGCTGGGGTCCCATATTGATAATCATCGTCTCAGTTTTGGCCATCTCTGTTATTCCCCTTCGCCAGACGCTCCGGTTCAGCCCTGGAGCGGGTAGTCTTTGCGCAGTGGGTGTCCTTCCCAATCGGGGGTAAGGAGGATTCGCCGGAGGTCAGGGTGTTCGAGAAAGCTGATCCCGAACATATCAAAGGCCTCTCGTTCCAGCCAGTTGGCCGCTTTCCAGACGGAAACCACCGAGGCAATCCGCGGGACTCCATGGGGCAGCGAAACTTTCAGGCGCAGCCGGCGCTTGGTTTTCATCGCGCATAAATGATAGACGACCTGAAAACGGGGTTCATGGGGGTGATTGTCCACCCCACATAGGTCGGTCAAGTAGTCAAAGGATAGCTCCGGGTCGTCGTGCAGGAACCGGCAGATGGGCAGGATATCCTCCGCTCGTAGGTACAGCGTGATCTCTCCCCGGAACGTGGAGGCGTCGAGGATCGATTCCGGAAACCTTTCTTTCACCTTGCTCGAAATACCGTCCAGATCCATAACTATTTACCTTTCCGTCAACTTCTCATGGCTAATCTTCTCGTGAAGCTTGAGGATTCCGTAGATCAAAGCCTCGGGACGCGGAGGACATCCGGGAATATAAACGTCCACCGGAAGGTACTGGTCAATCCCCTGAACCGTCGCGTAGGTATCAAAGACCCCTCCCGTCGAGGCGCAGGCCCCCATGGCAATCACCCATTTGGGCTCGGGCATCTGCTCGTATATGCGCACCACCGCCGGAAGCATCTTTTTGGTCACGGTTCCGGCGACGATCATCAGGTCAGCTTGCCGGGGCGAAGGTCGGAAGACCTCCATCCCAAAGCGAGCCATATCATACCGCGAGGAAACGGCTACAAGCATCTCCAGGGCGCAACAGGCCAGCCCGAATCCCGCCGGCCAAAGAGAAGAGCGCCGCGCCCAGTTCACCACCCATTCCAGCTTAGCGGTTAACACATTATTGCCCAGGTGAGTCTCTATTCCCATTCCAAGGCTCCTTTTTTCCAGACATAAATGAAGCCCACAAGAAGGATGCCGATGAACACAGCCATCTCCACCAGCCCGAAGATTTTCAGGTCCTTGAAAATGACCGCCCAGGGGTAGAGGAAAACGGCCTCGATGTCGAAGATGATGAAGAGCATCGCGATAATGTAGAACTTCACGGAAAATGGCTTACGGGCTTCGCCGATGGGGTCCATCCCGCATTCATACGGGAGCATCTTCTGGGGGGTTACCTTTCGTTTGCCGATGATCGCCGAGAGGAAAATCGTAATCAGGGCAAACCCCACGGCCACTAGGAAGAATATGAAAATAGGTATGTAGTCAGTCCACATAGAGGCTTTAACCTCCTTGGCTTTTCAATGGGTACTGGGGATACAAAAATACGCGCGCAGACACGGAAAGATGCCTTGCTTTCCCTGTCCACAAAGAAAAGTCGTTAGGGTTGTCCGGGAAAAAAGGCAACCAAAAAAAATGAACAAACCATCATCTGCTTTATTCAATTAACAAAAAGGCGATATCTTGTCAAGTTTTTTTTGCTAAATTCTGATGGCTCGAAAGAGCAATTATCAAACTCATTGTTATCATATAATAACAAATTTTCTTTCAAGTCGCGATCCGGTCTGAGGCAGCTTTTTTCAGATTCAAAAGCCGTATTTAATCATGGCATACATTGACTTCGTGCGGGGAGAAATGCTATAAATCATAGACATCTTTAATCATATTCCCTAATGTTGGCTCGTGAATCCAGTTCAGCTCACAGCAGATGATAAGAAATTGATCCGCCAGATTCAAGGAGATCTGCCCGTTACTCCTACCCCCTTTAAATCCTTGGCCCAACAGCTCGGCTTGGAGGAAGAAGAGTTTCTAGAGCGGGTCCATAATCTTCTCCGCCGCGGGATGATCCGGCGCTTCGGCGCAATTTTGCGCCATCAAAAGGCCGGCTACCAAGGCAACGCCATGGTGGTCTGGAAGGTGCCGGAGGACCAAATTCCCCGGATCAGCCGCGCCATGACCTCTTTCCCGGCCGTTAGCCATTGCTACCTTCGGCCTTCCCTTCCGCAATGGCCCTATAACCTGTATACCATGGTTCACGGTCGAAGTGAAAAGGACTGCCGCCTGGCGGCTCGGAAGATATCAAAAGAAACCGGACTGAGGGATTATCGTCTCCTTTTTTCGAAACGGGAGCATAAAAAGTCGAGCATGCGGTACTTTGAAAACCGGTAATTTCTCACCGCGGAGAACGCAGAGACCGCAGAGAAATTAATTAAATTGTATAGGAATTTCCTTTTTTATCCTTCCCCCTCACCCCCGCCCTCTCCCCCGTTTGCGGGGGAGAGGGGAAGGGTGAGGGGGCTTAACTTGAATCAAAATTGATGAAATCGTAAAAAAGTCAAGAATACCCCCTCTCCCTTGACGGGAGAGGGTCGGGGTGAGGGTGAAGAATCACGAAATTTCAGCGAGTTATTTATCCCCCTCCCCATCATCCCCTCCCGCCAGGGGAGGGGAAATTTTACTTTTTACCAGATCATCAGAATTTGTATTTTGATCTTCCATTATCTTTTTCATTTTCGGGTTTTGGTTTAAACTTCATCTCAGCGTTCTCCGCGTGCTCTGCGGTAAAAAATTGTCGCAATGTTAAGGAGGAGGCCCTATGAAAACTGCAAGATCCAGAAGGCTTTATACTGAAGCTAAAAAGGTCATCCCCGGCGGAGTCAATAGCCCGGTGCGAGCTTTTCGGGCCGTGGGGCTTGAGCCGCTCTTCGTTTCCCACGCCAAAGGGTCAAAGGTCTATGATGCCGATGGCGGAGTCTACATCGATTACGTTTCTTCCTGGGGGCCGATGATTCTGGGGCATGCCCATCCGCAGGTGCGGAAAGCCATGTCCCAGGCGCTTTCCAAGGGCTGGAGCTATGGAGCGGCCACCGAGTTGGAAGTACGCCTGGCCCAGAAGGTCTCTACGGCGATCCCTTCCATGGAGCTCATGCGCATGGTCAGTTCCGGAACCGAAGCAGCGATGAGCGCCCTGCGCGTGGCCCGCGGCTTCACGGGCCGGGACAAGATCATCAAATTCGAAGGTTGCTACCATGGCCATGCCGACAGCTTTCTGGTTAAGGCCGGCTCAGGAGCGATAACCTTTGGGATTCCCGACAGTGCCGGGGTTCCCGAGTCTTTGGCGGCAAATACTCTGGTTGCCCCTTACAATGACCTCGAAGCCGTTCAGGTCCTTTTCAACCAGAATCCCTCTCAAATCGCCTGCGTCGTCGTCGAGCCGATTGCCGGCAATATGGGGGTTGTCCTGCCCCGGGAAGGATTCCTGAAGGGGCTGGAGGAGGCTTGCCGCAATAACGGCGCTCTACTGATCTTCGACGAGGTGATCACGGGGTTCCGTTTGGCCTATGGTGGGGTCCAGAAAATTTTTGGCATCACCCCGGACCTCACTTGCCTGGGGAAAATCATCGGAGGGGGCATGCCCGTGGGAGCTTACGGCGGCCGGAGGGAAGTGATGGAAAAAGTTTCCCCTTTGGGGCCGATTTATCAGGCGGGTACTCTCTCCGGGAATCCGCTCGCCATGACTTGTGGCCTGGAGACCCTGGACGTGCTCCGCCAGAAAGAGGTGTATAAAAAGCTTGATCTCCTGGGGAGGGAACTTTGCGGGGGGCTGGAAGGCCTCGCCCGGCAGAAGGGGATTCCAGCCCGAATCAACCGTTCCGGGTCCATGTTTACCCTTTTCTTCACCGGGGATGAGGTTTTTGATTACAGCTCGGCCAAAAAGGCAGATGCTGGAAAATACGCCAAATATTTCCAGGGAATGTTACAGGGCGGAGTCTGGCTTCCACCTTCCCAGTTTGAAGCCTGTTTCGTCTCTTTGGCCCACACGGCCAAGGACGTTGAAGGAACTTTGAAATCTGCCGCATCCGCCTTAGAGTCGCTAACGTAAAGAAATTTAAAAAATATCTCGAGTTCAAGAAGACATCCTGATCCAGAAATTGCGCCCGGGGGCTAACATTTTTTTCATGGACATCCAAAAAAACCTTGACAATTTTTCAGCGGATATGTTAACTAATCCTTGAATGAATATTCATTCATTAATTTAATTGTTTAGGAATTTTCTTTTTTATCTTTGCCCCTCACCCCCGCCCTCTCCCCCGTTTGCGGGGGAGAGGGGAAGGGTGAGGGGGCTTAACTTGATTCTCTGGGGGTGGCGGCGAGACGGTTTAGATTAATCTTGGGCAATCGACATCGATGAAGGGAAGGGGCTACACGCCCGGGTTTCGATGCAGGAGGACCGGAAGAGGCTCTATAAGAGGGGCATGCGTTACAGCGCCGTTGGCCTGGAAATGGGTTTCTCCGTGGCCATAGGAGTGGCTATCGGGTATTGCCTGGATCGATATTTTCATACCCAGCCGTGGTTGACACTAATTTTTCTGATCCTGGGTGTGGTCGCAGGGTTCCGCGGCCTTTTTTCCCTGATGAAAGACGTTGACAAAGACGAAAGAAGAAAGTAACTTGCCGATATCTGGCCAGCAGCGGGAAACGCAAAAGCTGGTCGCCATCGAGAAACGAAGTGCCCAGTTCCTGCTTCTCCTCCTCCTGGCAAGTCTGTGGTTTCAAAGCTGGTCTATTTCACTGGGGTTGATTTTGGGCGGGGGGGTCGCCATTCTCAATTTTCGCTGGTTGTGGCGGATCGTGGAAAAAGTCCTTTTCGAACATAGGAAGTTCTATGGAGTTCAAGCGTTGATGAAATTCATTCTTTTAGCCTTGGTGGTTTTCTTAATCCTTCGCTACATAGCCGTGAACCCCATCGCCTTCATCGTGGGCCTTTCTACCCTAGTCGTGGGCATTCTCTTTGAGGTCTTCCGGGAATCGCTTCGCCTTGAAAGAAAGGGGAACATCTAATGGCGGGGCATACTCCCTTCACCTGGTTATCCTATATACCTTTCATTGGCGGCCTGCCCCACCAGGTTTCGATGGCCCTTTTTGTGCTCGTGGTCCTCACCCTCCTGTCTTATTTGGCCTTTCGCCAAATGGCTTTGCCTTCCTCGGCTGAGGCGGTCATCCCGACTAACCGATTGACCCTGAGGAATATCTTCGAGCTCTTCACGGAAATGATTCTGAAGTTTTTGGAGGACATAATCGGGCCCCGGGGCAAAGAATTCCTGCCCTTGATCGGAACCCTGGGATTCTTCATCCTTTTCTCCAACCTCCTCGGGCTCGTCCCGGGCTTCCTTCCCCCGACGGACAATTTGAATACGACCGTGGCCTGCGCCCTGGTGGTTTTTTTCGCCACTCATTACTACGGGATCAAGGCCCACGGTGTAAAATATATCAAACATTTTCTTGGGCCCGTCCTGGTGCTTTCTCCTTTGTTCTTCATCATCGAAGTCATCAGCCATCTCGCCCGGGTGCTTTCGCTTTCCATGCGCCTTTTCGGGAACATCATGGCCGACCATATGCTCCTCTCCCTGACCCTGATGGCTCCGCTGGTGCTGCCCCTTTTCCTTTCCCCCCTGTCGATGTTCCTGGGAGTTTTCGTTTCGATCATCCAGACTTTTATCTTTATTCTGCTTTCCATGATCTACATCTCCCTGGCCATCGAGGAGGGGGAACATTAACGGGGTTATGGAACTGGGGAATTAAGGGATGGAGAATGACAAAAATCATTTTATGAGATTAAAAGAAACCCTATAATAGGAGGTATTGTATAATGAACAAGAAAATGCTGTGGATCCTTTTCCTGGTCTTCGCGATGAGCTGGTCTTGCGCATCTTTCGCCTTTGCAGCAGAAGAGCCCCTAGGCCAAGAGGCAAAGAAATTCATCGGATTGGCCTGCGGTCTGGCCATTGCGATCGCAGCTGTGGGCGGGACTCTGGGGCAAGGAATCGCCATCTCCAAGGGCTTGGAGGGCATCGCCCGCAACCCGGAAGCGCAGCCCAAGATTTTCATCCCCATGATCGTCGGGTTAGCCTTGATTGAATCGTTAGTGATTTATGCTTTGGTCATCTCTATCTTACTGTACGCCAAGCTTTAACCACGGATTCATTCACCTGCCCGAAAAGCCAAGGTTGTTTGCGCCCGATGAGCTCGGCGCCGCCTGCGCGTACCTCCTGTGGTTTGACTGTGGCTCATTTCGAATGATTGCCCCCAAGACCAGGGCGGGAGTCTGTATACGAGGAGGAATCCCATGACCCAAGTCCGCTACGGAATGGTCATCGATTTAAGAAAATGCATTGGCTGCCACACTTGCTCCGTGGCCTGCAAGAGGGAAAACGCCGTTCCCCTGGGAGTTTGGCGTTCCTGGGTGAAGCAGGTTGAAAAGGGACGCTACCCCTATGTACGGAAATCATTTCTGCCTCTGCTCTGCAACAACTGCGCGAGCCCCATCTGTGTTACCGTCTGCCCGGTGAAAGCTTCTTACCAGCGCCCAGACGGAATTGTTCTCGTCGATCCCCATCGCTGCATCGGTTGTCGGTACTGCATGGCGGCCTGCCCTTACGATATGCGTTATATCAATCCCTTAACGCCCATTGTGCAGAAATGCCATTGGTGCGCGCACCGGCTGGACAGAGGGCTAAAACCGGCCTGTGTGGAGGCTTGCCCCACCACTGCCCGCCACATAGGGAATACCCGTGATCCACAAAGTGAGGTCTATCGCCTGATTCAATCCAATCCCGTCATGGTGATGAAACCCGATATGAACACCCATCCCATGGTTTATTACATAAACGCCGACCAGCTGACGATGGAAACCCGAGGAGGAGCGCGTTGGAAGAGAGTGCACGAGTAATCTATAACGTCCCCTTTGTCATTCCGATAGGGTATTTGATCGCCATTTATTTCTATATTACCGGCCTGCATATGGGCTTCTATACCACTTCGGTCGTGGCTACTCTTTTGGGTAAGCAGGAGTGGAAGCCCATTGGCAAGATCGGAGCTGTGGGCGCTTTGATCGTTTTAGCTGTCGCCCCCGTCTTTCTTCTCGTGGACCTTACCCAGATTACCCGCTTCTGGCACCTTTTCCCCTATATTAACCTCCGGTCCCCCATAAGCTGGGGGACATTCTTCCTGACCGCCTATCCACCCATAGGCTTGATCTACGCTTGGCATGTGTTCAGGGGAAATCACCGAGCGGCCAAAATCTGGGGTCTATGCGGTTTCCCCGTTGCGGTCAGCGTGCATGGGTACACCGGTTTCATCCTGGCCTTGGGAGCGGGCCGGGCCTTCTGGAACACCTCCTTAAACCCGATTCTTTTCCTGGTTTCCGCAATGGTTTCCGGGCTCGCCCTGATCATCATCATTATCAACATCCGCTACTATTATTTTGCCAAGAATGAGGATGCCGGACAAAAGACCGCGGATTTGCGCATCATCCATACCTTGGTCGGCATGATGTATCTCTTTATGATTATCGAGCTTTTTCTGATGGGGTGCGACCTTGCCGTATTGGCCAACTCCAAGGCGGAAGAGTACCTGACCTATCAGTTGCTCACGCGGGGGAGTTGGGCTCCCCTGTTTTTGGGGGTAGAACTCACGCTGGGCGGGGTGATTCCTTTAATCATGCTTTCGATCAAGCGAATCCGGCTTCATCCCATTGGGCAATGTACTGCCTGCCTGTTTATCCTCTGTGGGATTCTGGCTATGCGCATTATAATCGTGGTGGGCGGTCAGAGCGTGATGTTGCGTTAGGACGAGGGATCCTGGGAGATATCTGCTTCTTCTTTGTGGGCAACATGATCATCGGGGGCGGTGAATTTCTGCCTTTGGTTTGAAACCCAAGGAGTTTCTGATGAGGAAAGTTTCGAGAAGAGATTTTTTAAAATTCGGATTTACCAGCGCAGCCGTGGTGGGCTTCGGGGGCGCTCTTTCCGGTTGCCTCAGCCCTCCCCCGGAATCCTCCAGGAAGATCATGCGCACGGTCGGCAAACCGGTAACCGTGGCCAGCACCTGCCTCCTCTGCCCCGCGGGATGCGGGATTCTTGGAGAAGTCATCGACGGGCGGGTAATCGAAATTACCGGCAACCCTACACACCCCAACAACCGGGGCAAGATATGTTCCCGGGGCCACGCCGGACTAAACGTCCTTTACGATCCGGACCGGCTGCTTTACCCTTTGAAGCGCTCTGGCGCGCGGGGAGAGGGCCGGTGGAGCCGTATTTCCTGGGATCAGGCTTTGGAAGAGATCGCCAAACGGCTCACCCCATTGCACAGGCATAGGGATACGCAATTGCTCTGGGTGGAGATGGGCACACCGGGTTCCAAGGAGCTCGTAGTGCTGGATTTCCTCAAAGCCCTGGGCTCGCCCACGATCTTCCCCGACAGCGAATTCCCAAATCAGAATCGAACCATGGGCCAGGCCCTCACCTGGGGGGCGGAGACCACGATCAGTGATGTAGCCAGGTCTCGCTTTATTCTCAATTTCGGGGCAAATCCCTACGAGAGTCATGAACAGTACATCTATCTGGCGCAGCGGATGGTTGAGGCTCAGGTGGCCAACGCGGCCAAACTGGTCACTTTCGATGTCCGCCTCTCGAACACCGCCGGCAAAAGCAACGAATGGTACCAGGTAAACCCCGGGACGGATGGAGTGATCGCCCTGGCCATGGCGCAGCATATTCTGCGGGAGGGGCTCCAGGATAAGGAATTCCTTACCCGCTGGACCAATGTTCCCCTGCCCAAGCTCGCCGAGCACCTTGCCCAGTACACACCCGAGCAGGCCGAAAAAGTCAGCGGGGTCAAAGCGGCAGATATTCGCCGCCTGGCCTTGGAGTTCGTCCAGACGAAACCGGCAGCTACCCTGACGGGACGCGGGGTAAGCGGCCATAAGAATGGGGTG
>Ga0315285_10005407_pt1 | contig 13177 bp, 4 predicted proteins | sample YL17G09_36_MG_FD_203698 | JGI IMG/M metagenome (GOLD analysis project Ga0315285, IMG submission 203698) | Sediment microbial communities from Yellowstone Lake, YNP, Wyoming, USA - YL17G09_36 | ecosystem: Environmental > Aquatic > Freshwater > Lake > Sediment | place: USA: Wyoming | collected... | reverse complement strand
AATTAGCAATAAGATCTTGACCTAATTCTTGACCTCCTTCTATAGAACCTTCTAATGCTCTTACAGTTGCTTTCTTTAGTGTACCTGTTACTGAAAGAGTAGCTAGTTTCTTACGAGCCATGTTACCTAAAGTTTTTGCTAAAGGTGAAACAGCAATTTTTCCAGTTAATACATTTCTTGTAGTTTTAAAAAACTCAGATGCAGAAGACTTAAAAAATTTGTTAGTGCCTCGCATGTTTTTAAACATGTTGTCAAATACAATAGCATTTGTGACATAGATTAATCCAAAATTTGCAGTATATGTTCTGTCATGCAGTTTAGTACTTTCACTTTCAATTAATCTTTGATGTTTATCAGACATCGGTTTACCAACATTATCTTTATCCTCATAATAATCATTAATACTTTGTTCAACAAATTCTTTTCTAGCTAAATCAGCTTCTAACTTTGATTCACTATGAGCCATAGTTATTTTACGAGCATCTCTAACTACAGCACCTACACCTAATGCTGTTTGTTTCCAACCATTTAAATCTTTAATTGCATCAACATTCTTTAAAAAATCATAAGTATTACCTGGACCTAATGCTTTAACTTTGCTTTTAAGACCACGACCTAACCATGTAGAAGCATCTTCAACATTTTCTAAAGATCTTACTTCACTTAAAAGACTTTTTGTTTTACCAAGATTTTTAAGCCGATCTAATCCTCTGACTAAAGCAGTACCACCTGCTGCTATAGTACCGACAGATGCAGCACCTCCTGTTAATGCAGTAATACCAGCTAATGCTAATTCTTCTGCAGCAATACCTCCAATAATACCAACAGTGTAACCAGCAGATACCATTGTGTTCGCAACAAATCCAGCAACACCCCCTCTAGAAGAAGAATACTTATTCATTACATCTTCAAAATCTAAGTATCCTTTATCTGATGCAAATGCATTTAAACCAAATGTATCTTGAACACCTATACCGGCTAATTTAAGCATACCTTTAGAAGCTCTATAATATTCATTACTAGTAGTTGTATTAGTATCATATAATACATCCATTCCACTTTTTTCATTTGGAATACCACCTTCTTGGTAAGGATTAAAACCTAACTTACCATAAATTTCAGAACCATAAGTAGCATACTTTGCTTGATTAAATTGTTTTGCAGAAAACTGATTTCCTCTACCAGCATTATAAGCACTATACATTGTAGGTGCTGCTTCAGAATTAACTTTAGCAGATAATGCGGATAATTGTTTTTGATACGCATCTGCTTTAGCAATAGCAGGATCAATTTTAGTTATAGCAGGAGTTACAACTTGTGCAGTATTATCAATTGGTTGTGACATAATAATTAATTTGGAGGAGTAAATAGTTTTAAGAAACCATTAAAATTTTGTTTAGCTGATTTTAAATTAACAGAATGACCGCCTGGAATAATATGACTGTACTCTTCAAGATAACCTTCAGGGTTATAATATGTAACCTTACCAACATAATTATCAAGGTCTTGATCAAAAGTTAGTTGTGCTGAATTATATTTTTTTAAATCATACACAGGCATTGTAGCAAAACCTTCATTTTCAAAATTAGTTTCAGCAATATCTTTTTTTGTAGCAATGTAAGTTTTTTCTTGAACTTTATCAAGATCAGATTGTGGTACATATATTAAAATCTGCTTTTTAGTATTTTTATTATATAAAGAATATGCAGATGTATTTTCAACATTTGTATTTCTAAAAAACTCCATAGTAACATTAGTCATATCTCCCTTAAAAAAAGCTGAAACTTTGCCATAATTATACAATGCTTCACTTTTTAAATCAGCACTAGTTTTAGCATGCAATCCCTCATTAATTTGTTTATCATTAAAAATAGTTATATCTTTTAATTTAATATTACCTTTATCATCTTGTAACAAACTAAGCAAATTTCTAACATTTTCTTGTTTTGGAGTAGTCTGAGATAGAACATTATAATTTTTATCAACTGTTAAATCTAAACCTGATATAACTACAGATCTATTAACTGAATTACCCATATTAAGTTTTAACAATGTTTGTGCATGCACATCTTTCATTTTAACATTAGCATAAGATTTTTTATATTGTGTCCTAAGTGCTTGATAAACTGCTAATAAATCTTCTTTTTCACCTTCTTGATTTCTATCGCCACCAAAATATTCCATTGGATCATTCCAATTACTAGTTTGGTTGTCATCAGCTATTCTATCTTTCAATGTATAATTACCTGTAGCTCCACGACCTCCAATAAAATATACACCTTGATCCATTGCTAAATCCTTCAGTTCCCTTTTATAAGCAATAGCTCTATCTGTAGCAGTACTTAAGTTTCTTTCTGCTGATATTTTTTTTAATTTATTTTCCCAACCGCTGTAACCTTCTATAGATCCTTCTTTACTAACCATTGCATCAAATACTTGGTCAAAATCTTTTTTATTAATTTTAACTCCAGCTGCATCTGTAATAGCTTTCCAATTTACTTTAACATTATCATATACTAATGCTGCAAATCCTTTAGAAGTAATAGCAGCTTTAGTTTGCTCATCATATATAGTGTTTAAATCTATTTGTTGATTAAAATAATCAAGATGTGTTTTACCAGTTTCAGAAGGAAAGTTGTTAGCATTATTACCAATTGCATTTGGATTTGATGCACTTTGTCTATGTTTCATATATAATTTAGATACACCATGTGTTTGAAGACTTGATCCCAATGCATTTAATCTAGCAGCATTAGTTTTAATCATACTCATTTGTTTAGGAGCATCATACGTATTAAATAGTTTAACAAAACTTTTTGCAAAATTTTTATCAGCTTGATTTAATGAATAATCTTTTGTATGATTAATTAAATCTGATATTAATTGTACAGCTTCAGAATTTGAATTAGCTTTTTTTGGATCTTTTGAATTTATATTTGCTATACCTGTTGATATCCAAGATTTTACAATTGGGTGTCCCATATCATAACCCATTTCACTCCAGGTTTTATTATTCCTAATTAAATATTCATATTCACCAGATGTACCTGAAGATTCATAAGCAGCTTGTAACTCACCATAATTATAGACAACTCTAGCAGTATTAGAATGATTTGGTCCCTCATGTGCTTCTTGATCTTGTTTATCAAAGTTATCTTTGGTTAATACTTTTCCTTCTTTAGTCATTCTCCATGTATTATTATCTGCTAATGACTTATACACAGCCCCCCAAGCCGCATTAGCTTTATCTTCTTCAGCATTTAATACAGTAGGATCTCCAGTTAAATTATATACACGAATATTTTTAGCAACATTAGCAGAGGCTAGTTTTAATTCGCTAAATTTTTTAGATAATGCTGGATCTGTTTTTAATGTTGCTTGAATAATATTATCATACCCTCCATTTACAGCTTGCATAATATGTGGAGTATTAGAATAATTATAATGTTCTTCTAATTTTAATTTAGGATTTGCTGTTAACACTGGAACAACACTATCTTCCCAAAAATTTGGCTTAGGTACAGCAGTTTTTGCAGCAACTTTGGCAGTATTAACTGCAGCATTTTTTTGAGCAGTTGTTCTTACATCAAAACCACCTTTTTTTACAGGGGTTGTTGGAACAGAATTCCCAGAAGTTATATTTAAGTTGCTAAGATCAAATCCCATTTTCTTTAAATTTTATATTATTATTTTGCTTTTTCTTTACTAACTACATAATTATCAAGTTGCTGATAAATTGATTGTGTTTTATTAACAGGAAAATCCTCACCTGCATAGTTTTTAACAGTTTCTAGATCAATACCTCTCTTAGCAGCAATCTCATTTAAAATACTATTATATGCTTTTTCTTTAGTTCCACCTAAAGATGCCTCATAAGACTCTAACATTGATGGAGTAATTTGATTCCAGTATATAGGATATTCATCAGCATTAACTGCAGCAGTATTTGCTTCTACATAAGCTTTAACATTTTCAGCATAAACTTTAGCTTTAGCTTGCTCATATGCTTTTAAATTTGCTTTATTATCAACATTAGTAGGATCTGCTTCCCATTGAGCAACGAGAGCTGCTGTTGGAATATTTGGAGATCCTGTAATTTTTTTAGTTTCTTGAAATACTTTATTTTCTTTTTCAGCATCAAATTCTTGAGCAGCAGCTTGTTTTTCATTATATGCAGCTACTTCTGCTCCAGTTGGTGCACCAGCTTTATAAGTACTGCTACCTAAAAGTTTTTTCTCTCTTTCTAAATCAATAGCATTTTGAGCTTTGTTAGCTTCATTAATGATTTCATATTTTTGTTTCTGAGAATTAATAGCCATAGCATTTTGATGATTAATTCTTATCTCAGCTAACTTATCTAAATCCATAGTCTGTTTAGCATCTTTCCATTGTAGAGCTTCTACAGCTTTGTTAATATCTTCATTCATATAGGACCAAGCATTTTGATTATCTATATTGCTAGACATTGATTCTATAGCCATATGTTTATTCTTTAACAAAGAAACCTGTTGAATTTGATCAGTATATGATTTAGCTTGTAATGCACTAGCTTGTAAATTTTTAACATCAACATATTCATTCCATTTATCACTACCTTGTTTAAATTTACCAGCTTTAAAATCAGTTTCATAATTTTTTATGTTTTGATCAATAGTATGTAAATCAATATTTAAATCATTTGAAGCTTTATCAAGTTTAGCTTGATTTTCTTTATCAACTGTTTTTAAATATCCTAGATGAGCTTCATCCATTGTATTATACTCACCCATATTAACTTTACTTGCAGCCCAGTCATTTCTATTAACATAAGCTTTAGCTGTATACATATTTGAAAAAGCTGGATCTTTACCAATGGTTTCTGAAAACAAAGCAGTTAATGGAGTTTTTATTAATATGCCATTTTTTGTAGTAACTTTATAGTTACCATCAATTTTATCCATTTCTACATTTAAACCAGCTGCTGTAGCTAATTTAATTGATTCTTTCATTACACTTTTATAGGGTACATATTTAACATCATCCATTGCTAATGCTTGATCTGCTGTAGCATCTGAAAAAGCTTTTTTCTTATAAGCCATGTATCTATCACCTTCTTCCCACCATTGTCCTCCACACTTAGTTTCATCAATGCAATTTTTAAAAGACTCACCTCTTTGAGATTCTTCATTAAAGTTTTTGGTCCATACCATATCTTTAACAATATTATTATTTGTATAGATAGATTGGAAAACACCTGCTGCAGCTTGAACATTTTGATCTAATGAAAAGTCCATACTCCCCATTCTTTTAATATCATCATTAATTGTCTTAAAAAATTCATCTCTTGCTTGAAGATTTGAACTTCTTGTCATAGCTGAATTTAATAATGAACCATAAAGATCACTTACCTTTTTATGGTTAGCATCATATTTACTTTGTGAAGTTTGTAAAACCTGTGCATCAAACGCTAGATTTGGCTTTGTAGGCTGAATCTGAGAAATATAATCTGTTTGACCTTGTATATAAGTTGCCATGTTATTTTATTTATTGTAAATATATTAATTATAAGTTAAACAAAAATTAGTTATGCATTATAATTTATATTGATCCTGTGTTATAATTATTTAAATCAGAAACTTTAGTAACATCATTAACTGGATCTAATACATATTTACCAGATTTATATGCTAAGAAAGCTTTTACTTTTAAATCATTACTTACATCTGCTGGCATACTACTTGCAAAAACATTAAATTCTTCACCAAAAGATTTACTAGTATCTCTAGTAGGAGTTAATGGTTTGTCATTTGCTAAATACAGTTGTCCTGTAATTGGATCTAATTTTTTATTCTCATTAAGAGCATTAAGATTAAATCTATCTGTAGCATTTGTCCAAGCATTAGCAACTAAATTTGTAATCTTATCTTTAGCAATACCTACTGAATTAGCAAGATTTTGTTTTAAAGTATTTTCTTTATTAACTTGATCAGTAGACATTTGTGCATTTACTGCATTTTGTTGATTTGCTAATTGAGTATATTGTAGATTAGTATTAGTAAATATAGTTTCATTAACTTTAGCACTATTGTCTATAGCATCTGCTACATTACCATAAGCTGTTCCAGCTACATTACCATAAGTTGAACTAGCCGATTGAGCATTACCAAAAGCATTTGCACTATTTAAATACATTCCTAATTGTTCATTCTGAGCTGCTATTTTTCTTTCAGGTGAATCATATACTGAATCTGGAAATACTGTAGAAGGAGCTTTAGCCCAAGGATGAATTTCAGGTATTTCCCATCTAGCTTGTACAGCACGATCAATACCAAGTTGATCTTCTCTTCTTAATGCATAAGGATTGTTTAACATTTTAGTAGCACCTAATCCTCTATAGTTAGTTGGTTTTTGATATGAAGGTTCAACATTATCAACAATAGCTTTTGAAGCTTCTGGTTCTTTAAAAGTAAATTTACTATTTTCACCTCCTGTTGTATTTGTATATTTACCATCTGCTTTTGAAATATTTCCAGGTAATGTAGAACCAAAGATTTTTTCATCTCCTGCACCACTTTTATCTGCTTCAAAAGGTTTCATAACTAATGCAAGTTCCGCATTATATTTATCTTTATTAGCAGCTAAATTATTAAAAGCAATGTATGATAATTGTTGAGAAGCTACACCATCGGGATTAGGTAATGGAACACCATGCGCAGTTGTCCATTCAGTTATATCTTTATTACTTACTTGACCTGGTAAAGCCTGTTGGTTTGTACCTGCAACATTTCTACCATGAGATTTTAACATTAAATTTCTTTTTTGAAATTCCATGTAATCTGCAAAAATAGCATTAGCATCTTTTTTAATAACTAAATCTCTACTTGCTGGATTTTTAGTAAATGCATCATTGTAACCTGCACCAAAATTTTCTGGATGACTAGCAGCATCATCATATTCTCTTTTTAGTGCTGCTTTAAAGTTATCATCATTAGCTAAAACATCTCTAATATAAGCAAATTGTTTTGCAGCTGTAAGATCTGATTTACCAAATTGAGTTAAATCATCTTTAGGATCTTGTACATTATCACCTAAACCAGCTTTAGGTAATTCTCCACCTTTTGATAAAGAAGGAAATTCATCATAATTATTGTTAGAATTAACCATACCACCAAAAGCTTTAGTAACAGCTTGATTTGTTTTGTCTGCATCATCTTGATTCATAGCAAATAAACTATTTGGATCTACTTGTAGCTTATCAAAGAAAACATCTAAGTTATTTGGAACACCATCACCAAAACCATTCTTACCAGATTCTTGCAACAACTTTAAAGCCGCAATTTTAAATGCTGCATTTTCCATTGTCATCTCTGCAGACTTCTTTGTTACAGTATCTGCATCACTATTGATAAGTATCTGCTTTGATTTGTTTACAGACTCTACCCAATTTCTACTAATATCCGCAAAGGTTTGTGGTTTTTTTGGATTAACCCCAAAATATTCTAGCATCTTGGGATCTTTGACAATCATCTTCTTGTTGTCACTAAATATAAATGACGTACCATTACCCTCACCCTCACCATCAGTTGCTAAAAGTAAAGGTGTACCACCATCATAATGTTTTTTGCCACCAATATCAAACATGTCAAAATAATTGTGTTGACCACCATTTCCCTCCTTAGGACCTCTAGTTGAATTTGTAACAACCACTTCACCTTTCTCAGCTTCTACATTTGCAATATTTCTAGCTACAGGTTGCATTGTAGTTTGTAAAATCGCCTTAGGTACATTTTGATTTGGAAATCCAGATACTTTATACTTAGCCATAATTATCCATTTACTTGTGTTAAATTCATTCCAGCAGCGCGTAGTTGACGCAATTCATCCTCAGTAAGATCTACTACACCGCCCATTTCATAAACTTTGCCACCAAATTTAAATACATTACCACCGTATTTACTAATTTGATTTTGATCAGCATAGTTACTATTAGTTTGATGTAAATTAGGATTACCAATATTATTAGGTATCCAATTACCTTGTTGATCATACAAACCTTGAGATTGACTTTCAAAAGATCTAGCAGTATCATTTATTGCAGACTGACGACCTATCTTATTTGCTAACACTCCTGGAGCAGCATTTGCTTTATTCATAATGTTAGTCGCTCTTGGAGCATTAGTAATATATGAATCACCAAAAGAATTCCAATCCCATGTACTTTCTTTATCAACACTTGTATCTAAAGTACCAGTATTTTCACCTATACTTGGTTGATTAGCAGGAAGATTTTCAAACTGCAAATAATCTGGAATTTTATTTCCATCTGTGTCTATAGAACCTAAATCAATTCCACCACCAGCTCTAGGTATCATTCCTCCATAAGCACGATTAATCAAATTAATAGCATTATGTAATGCTTGAGGATCTATATTACCACCATATGCTTTAGGGGGAATACTAAAAGCATTATGTCTAGCTCTAGTTTTATTTTGTATACCTACATAAGCCTTCCATTCAGCTTCAGTTTTAAAACCTTCCCTGTTTCTTTGATTTTCAAGAGTTGGATTTGTAAGATTTTCAAAAGCTAATCTTTTTGCAGCAGTTATAGGATCTTGTGATCCTTGTTGTACTCCTTGTTTTTTTACAGCAGGTGTTTGTGATAAAACAGTTTTCTTTTTTGCTATAGGTTTTTTCGGTGCTTTATAATTAGTAGGACCATCACTCTCCATAAGAACTTCTGTACTAGCATCTGCCTCAGGAGTATATTCAGCAGGTACTCCAGTAGTTGTTGGATTACCATAAACATCATAATTACTATTTTTAGTAAATCCTTGATCTAAAGGTGCTTGATATACATCTTGTTCAGTTGCAGACATCATTGGTTGTTCACCAGAATACAAAGGTGCTTGACCTTGTTGATTTACAGGATAACCATTAATAGCACCTTCTGAAGCAGCTCTTTGTCTTTCTAAATTATAATTTTCTAATTCGGCTCTAGTAACACCAGCTAATGCATTATAATCATCTTCTGGATATGTTCCACTATTAACAACGCTAGCAGTTTCTGTAGGATTTATTGCAGTTGCATCAGGAGGAACAGATGCATCAGTAGAAGAAGAAGTAACATCCTCTGCTACAGGTGATGTAACAGGATTAGTGGTTGTTGTAACAGGATTAGTGGTTGCTACAGGTGCTGCAGTTTCATTTGGTCTTGATAAAAAATCAGGTAAACCATCTCCATTTGCATCAGCATCGTATCCAGAATAACCTGGACCTAATGCAGTTGGATTGTACCCAGGCACATTACCTGCAGGATTCATTGCAGCAGCATTACCCCAATCAACTTGATATCTTGTACCTTTTCTTCTATTACCTTTCCAAAAACTACCTTCTTTAAATTTTTCACCTTCACCAATTCTCCATGATTGATCACCAATTTTTCCAGCCATACCAGGGAATAAACCATTTTGTCCAGCAGCACCTAAAAATTCAGCACCACTCATACCACCTGGTAGATTATTACCTGTAACATTAAGATCGCTATATCTATTTCCTGAGTTAGCTAAAAACCTACCCATTGGATTTGCACCAGAATATAAATTATCAAATAAAGTATTTCCTGGTCTACCATAAGCTACTGGATTAAAGTTTCCTTGCCCATAACCACCATATTGCTGTGTATAAGCACCTGGAGGATTTTCCCAAATACCACCAGCAGGTAATCTTTTCATTGTACCATCTGCATGAGTAACATAATCACCATAGCTATCTCGACCTAATATATCCCCAGCTCTAAAATCACCTGTATTAGTAGTTGTAGTTGCTGCGGCAGCTGGTTTAAATGATTTACTTGCTTCATCCCAAGTATATGAAGCTTTATCTACTTTAGCAACTTCAGGAGCTTTCCATGGATTAGCTTTATATAGATCCATACCTACTGTATTCTCAGGATTTGCATAATTCCAATCTAATGCAGCAGCTTTATATTCAGCTTCACTTTTATATTGTGTAGGATCAATTACTACTTTACCATCTTTTAAATTAATTCCACCAGCAGCTTTAGGAATACCTCCACCATAAGACATAGTAGGAGATGTATAAGCCTCACTAACAGAACCATCTCTATTAAAAGAACCATTTAATATAGACTTATATGTATTGTTTTTAATAGTATCTAAAAACATATTTGTTCTATCTTCAGCATAATTTTTAGATCCTTCTTCAGGAGCATCTGTTGATCCACCATAAGCTTTAGTTAATAATCTTTTAAGATTACCACCAAACTTACTATATCCCATTTGCTGATCTGGAGCACCCATATCAGGAGTATATGCTTGTGGATCATTTGATTGATTTTGCATAGCTACATCTGAACCACTAGGATCACTAGCTTGTTTTTTTGTAGATAATTCAGCTAAAATAACTTGAGCAACTTCTGGACTTATATCTCCATTTTGTGCTTTTTGAGTAATACGTTGAATTATAGTATCTGTATCAACATCACTTGACATCAGTTCTTCTACCTCTTTAACAACAGTATCAAGTTCATCTTGATCTAAATCTCCACCTTCAGCAAAAAGAGGTTGTCTTCTTTGTAACCCTCCACCATAAGACATTTGAGCACCAGGTTGAGTAGGAGGGGGACCTTGTTGTTCCATTTGTTCCTCTTGAGGATTAGAAGCTTGTCCTTCCATTTGTTCTTCACCCTGTCCTTGTTGTTGTTGAGGTTGACCATTTTGCATAGCAGCTTGAATAGTTTGTTGTGCTTCAGCTTCTTGCATACCCATTTGAACAAATATCTGCATAATTGCTTCAGGCGGTACTTGTCTTTCAAGTAATTGTGCAGCAATATCAGCAGGTTGAGCTCCTTGTTGTAGCATTTGTTGAACAAACTGCATAATTTGTTGCATCTGTTGATCTTGACCACCTTGTTGAGGTTGACCTTGTTGTTGCATTGCTTCAGGATTACCTTGAGGCATTTGTTGTTCTGGATTTCCCATGTTGTTTTCTATTTCATTTGTTTGGCCGCCAGCCTTATATATTCTTACTCTCTTTTTCATATAACATGTAATATATATTAAGTATAATAATTTTTAGTTTACTTGATAAACATTAAAAGTTTATTTAAGTTCTTCTACTATAAATCCTGCTTCTTTTAATAGTCTAATTTCTTCCTCATCAAGGTCATCTTCCCATGATTCAATTGAACCTCCATTTTTAAATCCTCCTTCAATAGTTGCTGGTTGTAAATGCCATTGAGGTTTCATAATAAAATCATGACCTCCAAATAAATTTTTTACTTTACCCAACTTTTTAAATTGAGCATTTTCTCCTAATAATAATTCTCTTTCTCCTGATCTATCACCAAGAAGTCGTGGATCAAAACTTTTACCGGCATCTCTTTGCATTTTTTCATATGCCAATATTTCTTCCTCTGTAAGAGGTACATAAGGATTTTTAAGAATATTGTGCTCTCCTTTTGGTAATTTTACAACCATTCTATCTACACCTCCATCATATTTTATATTTCCAAGATGATCTCTTCCTCCAGACCAAGAAGTAATTCTATTTGGTTTATATACTCCATTTTCTAAATGAAATATATCACTATTTGCTGAATCAATTCTTCTTGAAATTACTGCTGGTTCATCAAGTGATATATTAGCTTTTTTTAAAATTTCATTAAGTTTTGCTTTTCTTTCAAGATTAGGTACTCCTCTACCTGTATATGGTCCACTACCAATTTCATAATCTTTTATAAAAAGTTTATCTTCAGATGAAATATTTGTATTGTTTTTAATTTTATCAAATATATTTTGTGACATTGGCATTTTATCAACTTCACCAGCTAATCTATCAATTTTTGCTGCTGGACTTTGCCATGCATAATTTAAAAAATTATCACCTTCAGCAATATTATCATATGTTTTACCAACAGTTTTACCAACAGTTTTAGCACCTTGTGCAACATCATCTGCAACTGATTTAAATCCTGCTTTTGATCCTATTAATCCTGCTGCAATTTCTGCAGTTCCTGCTGCTGCTTCTTTCCAATTTTTAGTACCTTGTGATACATCATACCAATCTTTAACATTTTTAGGAGCTTTATAAAAACTATTAGCCATACCTGCGGCCATTGCAGCATTACCTACAGTAGCACCTGGTACAGCAGCCATTCCTGGAAGTGACATTGCTCCTATAGCACCTGCTGCTTCTATTGCAGCTGGAGCAGCAAAAGGTAAAGTCCAAAACCAATCAGCAGAACCTGCACTTTGCGGACCAAAATTATCAGGGTTATTGTTTCTTGCTTTAAGAGAAGATTGATCCATAGCTTGTTGCCATCCCGGTTTTTGTAATTGCTTAGATGCAAACTGTTGTTGATTATTATTAGCAGGTGTAACAGTTACTTCATCTTGATAACCTGTACTAGATATTATGCCTTTAGCTTTGTCACTTTCATATTTAGCTTTTTGTTGTTGATATTTTTTATACCATTCCTCATCAGGTAATGTTCCATCTGGTTCTCCCCCTTCTTTACGTGTTTGAACTACAGGTTGCGCACCTCTTTGTTGTTCTTGATATTCTTTAATCTTTCTTTCCCAATCAGAAGTATTTAAACCTTGTGGAAATTGTCCTTTACTTCCATCTGACCATGTACCATGTCTTGGACCAGCATAATGAACAGGTTTTTTATAAGGTGGAGCTGGAATAATTTGTTGTTCAGGTCTTGCAACTTGTGGAAAAGACATGGGATCAAGAGGAGTTACTTCTTCTTGAGGTATTACTAGATCTTGAGGTACTAAATTAACATTAGTTATTGTATTTTTTTTATTAGTATATTTTACCTTTGTAGGTACAGCTGTTAATGTTTTTTTTATGGTATTATTGTTTGCTCTAAAAATAACTTCTTGTACAGGTTTTGCAAAAAGTGGAAATGCCATATCCTCTTGTAACCAACCTTCATAAGTGGGTGCTCCAAAAAGATGAACTATTTTATTTACAGGTTTACCAACTATACTTCTAGAATAAGCTATAGGTTCATTAACATGTGATCTTCCATCTACAGATTTATCATATTTAGCTTCTATTTGTCTTTGGTTTTTTTCTTTCAACTGACGCTGTTGTTGTTCTTTATTTAAACCTTTAAAAGGAACTACATTAGTTATAATTTTAGCTTGTTTACCAACTTTAGTATTAT
>Ga0315285_10005404_pt1 | contig 13179 bp, 10 predicted proteins | sample YL17G09_36_MG_FD_203698 | JGI IMG/M metagenome (GOLD analysis project Ga0315285, IMG submission 203698) | Sediment microbial communities from Yellowstone Lake, YNP, Wyoming, USA - YL17G09_36 | ecosystem: Environmental > Aquatic > Freshwater > Lake > Sediment | place: USA: Wyoming | collected... | reverse complement strand
CCCCCGGCCAAGGTGCTCCCCGGCGTCCAGAGAGTCGGGACGAGGCGCCGCGTCCTCAGCAGAATTGGGGAAGAGGCCACCGAGCTTGAGGAACACGGGCTGGAGACGGCCTTCGAGCCCCTGATCAAGTGGCTCGGTTACAACGCTGCGGGCCTCACCGAGAGCCCGCCCTGCCTCATCCACCAGGACCTCCACCCAAGGAACATACTCCTCCGCCCCGACGGCTCGCCCGTCGTGATCGACTGGGCGACCTGCACAGTCGGCGACTTCAGGGAGGACCTCTGCTGGACGGGGCTCCTCGCCGCCACATTCATAGACGAGGCACTCAAGCAGGCGATCTACGACGCCTACGTAGCCGCCTCGACGCGGGTACTCGTGGATCTCCCCTACTTCGAGGCCTTCTCCGGTCTCCGCAGATTGGCGGACGTCGCCGTGACGATGAAGGCTGGGGCGACCACGAGGGGCATGAGGCCCGAGGCCATCAGGGAGATGGAGGGGAACAGGCCCCACTACGCGAAGGTTCTCGGGGTCGTCACGGGGGCAACAGGCGTCAAGCTGCCCGCCCTCGCCCGACTCCTCGGCGTCTAGGCAAACCCCTTTACGCACCGCTCGGCACCATTAAGCGAGTTGACAAGCCAAGTCGCCATAGTCACCGTCGGCAACGAGATACTCGATGGCATAATCCTCGACACGAACACGAAGTGGATGATCGAGCGCCTCAAGCCCCTGGGGTTGATTGTGAAGGAGGTCATCATCGTGAAGGACGACGTGCCCGAGATCGCCAAGGCGATCAACAGGGCGGCGGACGACGGCTGCGGCCTCATCATAACCAGCGGGGGGCTAGGCCCCACCCACGACGACATGACCCTCAAAGGCGTCGCGGAGGCCTACAACCTCCCCTTGGAGATCAACGAGGAGGCGCTTGCCATAGTGGCTCGGCAGTACGCGGCTCTCCACGAGAGGGGGATAATAAAGTCGGGTGAGATGACCGAGGCACGTAGGAAGATGGCGATATTCCCGAGGGGCGCACGCCCACTCGATAACAGGGTCGGCGGAGCCCCAGGCGTGCTACTGGCACGCGACGGGGTCGAGGTCGTCTCCCTCCCCGGCGTCCCACACGAATTGATGTGGATATTCGACAACCAGCTCATCCCCCACATCAGCGAGCACATCGAGGGGGTCTACTACGAGGAGGTTCTCAGCCTCCCTTTCAGGGACGAGTCGACCCTCGCCCCCCTCATAGACGAGGCGATGAGGCGCGTCCCCAGCGTCTGGATAAAGTCCCTAGTCAAACCCTACGGAGACATAGGCATCAAGTTCTGGATCAGCGCCAGGGGCAAAGAGAAAGCCGAGCTGGAAGCCAAGGTGAAGAGAGCCGCGGAGATACTCGTCCAGCTCGCCAACGAGCGCCTTCCCTCCGGATAGGATTAGACCTAACTTAATATCGGTCCGCGGAGAAGCCATACGGGAACGAAGATGCTTGTGGCGGACCTCCCCATCCCCGACGAGGTGAAGCAGATCCTCATCCTGAAGGGGATAAAGGAGCTCTACCCGCCTCAGGCCGACGCCGTCAACACGGGCGTCCTGGAGGGAAAGAACCTGGTTCTCGCCAGCCCCACGGCGAGCGGTAAGACGCTGATCGCGGAACTCTGCGCCCTCAAGCACGTCCTCGAGCGCCGCGGCAAGGTCCTCTACCTCAGCCCGCTCCGCGCCCTCGCCTGGGAGAAGTACGAGGGCTTTGAGGAGTACTCGAGCATCCAGAAGCCCGGTGGGGGCAAGATACGCGTCGGCGTGAGCACAGGGGATCTCGACAACAAGAGCCCCTGGCTCGAGGGCTACGACGTAGTCATCACTACCAACGAGAAGTGTGACTCCCTGCTGAGGCACCGGAGCCCGTGGATGGGGAACGTGACCCTAGTCATCGCGGACGAGGTCCACCTCATTGGGGACGAGCGCGGCCCGACGCTGGAGATCGCCCTCGCCCGGCTACGACAGATGAACCCTGAGATGCAGATCCTCGCCCTCAGCGCCACGATAAAGAACGTGGACGAGGTCGCGGAGTGGCTCAAGGCGGAGTACGTCACCACAGAGTGGCGCCCAACGAAGCTTTACGAGGGCGTCGCCCACGGCAACACGGTCATCTTCCGCGATGGTGCAGTCAAGAAGCTCCGCCCCCTAAATACGATGGACGCCCTGAACATCGCCATGAACAGTGTCCTCGACGGCGGGCAGGCCCTCATCTTCGTAGAGTCCCGCCGACGCGCCGAGAGCATGGCCCGTGAGGCCGCGATGGCGCTCAGCGGGACCCAGAGCAGGAAGACGCAGACCGACCTCGAGGGGCTGGCATCCGATATCGAGGTCCACGGCGAGAAGACGAGCCTCACCGACACCCTCAGCTTCGCGGTCTCTAAGGGGGCGTCTTTCCACCACGCGGGGCTCAGCACCGAGCACCGCAGGATCGTGGAGCGTGCCTTCAAGGCGGGCACACTCAAGATACTCACCGCGACCCCCACCCTCGCCGCCGGCGTCAACCTCCCCGCCCGAACAGTCGTCATAGGCAACTACAAGCGCTTCGTCGCCGGCTACGGCATGTACCCCATCACAGTCCTAGAGTACAAGCAGATGAGCGGACGCGCAGGCCGCCCCCAGTACGACCCCTACGGCGAGGCAATACTCATCGCCAGCAGCAGCGACGAGCAGGACCAGCTGATGGAGAACTACATCCTCGCCGACCCGGAGAGGCTCTATAGTCGCCTCGCGCAGGAGTCGGCGCTCCGCGGCCACACCCTCGCAGCCATCGCCAGCGACTACGCCCACACCGAGCAGGGCCTCCTTGACTTCCTCGGCGGCACATTCTATGGATTCAATTACCCCCCGGCCAGCATCAAGCTCATCACGACGGGCGTACTCCGCTACCTCCTCAAGGAGGAGATGCTTGAGGAGAAGGGGGACTACCTTTACGCAACCGACTTCGGGAGGAGGGTCTCGGAGCTGTACATCGACCCCCTCACGGCGGTTGTCCTCCGCAACGGGCTCCGCAAAGGCGCCATGGACGTCACCGACTTCACCTGGCTCCACCTGATCTGCCACACCCCCGACATGAGACCCATACTCCGCCCCCGCAGAGGCGACCTGGAGATGGTCGAGACCTACGCCGAGGAGAGGCAGGAGGAGTTCGCCATCCCCCTCAACCAGGAGGGCGGAGACTACATAGAACGTGAACAGTTCCTCGGCGAGGTCAAGACCGCCATGGTCCTCGGTGACTGGATAAACGAGAAGACGGAGGCCGACATCCTCGAGCAGCACGGAGTCCAGCCCGGCGACCGCTACTCCGCCGTCCACAACGCCGAGTGGCTCCTCTACAGCGCCCACGAGATCGCGGATATAATCGGTGCCCCCGACCACAGGCGCCAGCTCGGGGAGCTAAACGACCGCGTCAAGCATGGTGTCTCCAAGAAACTACTCCCACTCGTTCGCCTCAAGGGCATCGGTCGCGTACGCGCCCGAGTCCTTTACAACAGCGGCCTCACAGGCATCGCCGAGCTAAAGCGCGCCCCCCTGCAGCGCCTCGTCGCGCTCCCACTCATCGGCCCACGCCTCGCCAAATCAATCAAGGAGCAGGTCGGCGGCCTCGTCGAGGAGCAGGAGTGGAAGAGCCTAGACAAGGCCGAAACCGAGCAGAAGGCACTAACAGACTTCGTCGAGGAGAAGTTCGAGCCGGAGAAAGACGAGGACTAACCTTTATTACATAGTTACTATTAATTGGATTTGATGCTTCAACTGGAGAGCCCCGGCTACATCCTCAGAATAAGCAGGGACGATTGGCTCGAACAGGTCTTCCGCCTAAACAAGTACTACACGGGCATCATGCGTGACTACAAGAGGGGGACGCCCATACTCCTCGCCATGAAGGCGGAGGGGCGGGACTCCTTCGTCGGCTACGGCATCGTAGACAAGGTCGAGATGCTATGGGAGATGCCCCCCGAGGAGGAGGACTACAGCAGAGGCCACGGGTGGAAGTGCGGATTAACCTTCCGGGGCCTCACGAGGTTCACGAAGCCCTATCCCATAGGGAAGTCGTGCCTCAGCACAGACCCCCGGCGGGGAGCCTTCCTAAATGGCGCCAAGCTCACCGAGGATCAGGTAGACTCCATCCTAGAGGCCGCCGAGGACAATCAGGGCGAGGGATAAGCTGAAACGCGCCTTCGGCCGACCTCATAGGGGATGAGCCAACTCGCGGGGCTGCTGAGCCGGAGAGGCGAAGTCATCACCCAGCGGTTACTGAGGATACTGGGGATGACGCGGGTGCGCCACGACGCCTACGGTATAGCAACACCCGACGGGGCGGAACATAGCCCAAGGCCCATCGAGTTCACCTCCCTCACATCGAGTGCCGCCCTCGGCCACAGACTCATCAAGGTCCACCCAACCGATAACCCTCAGCCACTCCTCGACGGGGGTAGAGCCGTCGCCTTCATGGGCAGGCTCTGGAACGCACCCGAGTCAAGCAGCCTCACGGCGGCAAACATCCTGAGGGGCGGGGCTGAGGAGGGTTTTGAGGAGATACTCACCGAGCACGAGGGCTCCTGGACCGCCGCCGTCGCTGAAGGGGACGCGATAACGTGCGCCCGGGACACAATCGGCTCGGTGCCCCTCTACTACGGCCGAAACGAGGAATTGATCGGCATCTCGACTGACATCAAGACCATCCTCGGACTCGGGATGGAGCCGCTCAGAGTCAAGCCCGGCCACATCGTGACGCTGAGCAGGGAGAAGATACGCGACGAGGAGGTCTCTCCCCTTGAGGGGCCACTACAGTCGTCAATGAGTCTCGACGAAGCGACGGATGAACTGGATAGGCTGCTGGGGCGCGCCGCGTCCAGGGCTAGCCTCGGCTTGAACTCGCCCACTCTTGCTTTCTCCGGTGGTATCGACAGCACGCTCCTGGCCCACTACCTGAAACGCGCCGGAGCCTGCCCAAAGCTGACCTGCGTCGGCGCCGCGGGCTCACCCGACATCGACGCCGCAGAGGCCGCCGCGGAAGCCCTCGGCCTCCCCGTCAACATCAAGACCTTCACCGAGGCCGACTTGGATGACCACCTCGGCGCAATAGTGGGAAGCGTCGAGGAGGCGGACCCCATGAAGGTCGGCATCGCGGCCCCCCTCTACTTCGTCGCCCTCGACGCCGCGGCCAGACCGAGCAGGGCAATCTTCTCCGGCAACGGGAGCGACGAACTCTTCGGCGGCTACGCAAAATATGTCGAGGAGTATCAGAAGCACGGGGAGCAGGCAAAGGCCACGATGTTTCGGGACGTGGCGCGGTCCCACGAAGTCAATCTAGAGAGGGACTGGAAGGTCTGCTCCAGCCTCGGCCTCGAACTCAGGCTCCCCTACGTGGACCCGGGGCTCACACGGTTCGCCCTCGGCCTCCCACTCAGCCACAAGCTCCCAGTCGAGGGCAAGGAGCCGAGGAAGATCGTATTAAGACACCTCGCCAAGAGGCTCGGCCTCCCCAGGGACATCGCCGAGAGGCCGAAGAAGGCCGCCCAGTACTCCTCGGGCACCGGCAAGATGATCGAGAGGCTGGCGAAGAGGCGCGGGAAGAGCGTCGCGGGTTACCTCGCCGAGAGGCTTGAAGAGGTGAAGAAATGAGTAGAGCAGAGAGGGCCTTATACGCCCTTAGAGGACATTATGGGGAAGACGCCTTCAAGGTCGAGATAGAAGCGCCCTTCCGCGCCCTCATCGGCTGCATACTCTCCCAGAGGACGAGGGATGAGAATGCCTCCAAGGCGGCGCATGCCCTGTTCGCCGTCGCGTCCACGCCACGGGAGATACTCACCCTCGACCCAGAGACGCTTAAGCGGCTAATCCGGTCATCGGGCTACTACAATCAGAAGGCGGCGTACATAATCGGCGCCTGCAGTGCGATGGTCGAGAGGTTCGGCGGAGAGACGCCGAGGACGCGTGAGGAACTCATGACCCTCCCCGGCGTCGGCCCAAAGACTGCGGATATCGTCCTGAGCTACGGCTACGGGGAACCCGCAATTGCAGTTGACACCCACATCCACAGGGTATCGAGGAGGGCTGGGCTCGCCAGGGAAGGCGCGAAGCCGACGGATGTGAAGAAGGCACTCGAAGGCGCCCTGCCCCAGGGCGATTGGGTCTACGCCGACGGTGCCCTCCTCCAACTAGGCAAGGATTACTGCAAACCAAGGAAACCGAGATGCGGGGACTGCCCGCTGAAAGAACTCTGCGACCATGAGAAGGGCGCCTAGCGGAGGCCGATGTGGCCATCCGCGAGCGCAGTACAGAACTCGTCGAGGTGTTCGAACTCGTCTGCGATGATCTCGTTGATGCTCGGCTCCAGGCTCTTCATGACGACGCTCTTCTGCGGGATGACCTGCGCCGAGACGACACTCGGCTCGTTGATCGGGCACCCGATCCTACTCAGTAACCAGACGTAGGTCTCCTCGACGCCGCTCACCTCGTCGACGATCCTGTCCGCGATCCTGTAGCAGAGCATGTTGTAGATCTTGCCGACGTGGCTGACTGGGTTCTTACCCGCCGCGGCCTCGCTGCTCATGGGGCGGAGGAGGGCGATGACGCCGCGCACGTTGTTCCCCCTGCCCACCTGGCCGGAGTCACCCGCCTCGGCCGAGGTGCCGAGCACCGTGAGGTAGAGGCCGTCCAGCCCCCTCCCCCTAGCGTCGAGGGCGTTGAGGCTCACCTTCACCTCCTCGAAGCCACCCTTGTCGTCGATCCACGTGTTGATGGAGTCGTAGATCTCGTCCTTCCGCTTGAAGTAGTCGTCCTCGCTCTTGATGAAGCGGTCCACCATCGCCATGGCGACGGTGAGATCGACCTTCTTCCCCAGGCGGAGAGCCATGATCTTTATGTCCTCACCCGCCTCGGGGTGCTCCTTCTTGTACTCCTTCGAGTTCAGGTACTTCTCTAGGCCGAGGATGAGCTTCTCCTGCTCCGTGTATGGAGCGAATCCGACGGCGGCGCTCGTGTCGTTGGCGCCCAGGAACTCGCCCTTCTTCTTCCGGCTGAAGATGTCCTGAAGCGCCGGGGAGCCCGGCTTGATCTCGCTCTGGAACTTTACATGAACGTCCGGGTCGACGAATCGCAGGTTCTTCTTCAACCACGTCTTGGTGCTCTTCTCAGCGATCTCATTCACTGGGACGTCCTCGTCCCCCACCTTGAATGTGGCGCGGTCACCGTAGACGATGAGTATGGGTTTGGTAACCTTTCCACCCCCGAACTTCACGGAGGTCTCACCTGCGGCGATGAGCCCCTTGTCCATGTTGTGGTGGTAGATGTTCCCGAACCTCTTCATGTACTCCGTGGAGAGGTCGACGCTGATCTGGTTCATGATGTTATCGCACATCGTGTCGGGGTGCCCGAGGCCCTTCCTCTCGGTGATCTCTAGGGGCCTGCTCTGAAGGGGTACCTGACCCAATTCGTTGATGAAGACATTGTTCAACGCTTTCACCAGCTATGTAAGGCAAATAATTCCCAAACCGACTTTAAAACCGTTCCCTATATTCTCAGAGGGTTAAAGGAGGGTGGTTGAAAGAAAAATTACCTGAGGCATAAAGTCGAGGAATAAGTGAGGAGGAACCTGAAACCGGATTTCAGAGAAAAGAAAAGGCTAATAACATAACGCCCAACAGATAATCGAGAGGTATATAGATTGAACGACAAATCGCTGGGCTACACGATAATGATTGTAACGGCCCTGATCATGGTAGGGTACTTTGTCTGGTCATTCGCACCCTTCCTTGGAACAATGTTCTCGTGGCTCGCGCCCTACACTGAGTGGGCGTACAAGCTACCCATCCTCGCCGCGGTCTACCTTGTGCTATTCATAGTCCTGTGGATCGGGTACACGATGGCAACCACCCCACCACCCATACCCCTCGACAACCCCCTAGACCTCGAGAGGGAGGGGGATAAAGAGGAGACTAAGGAAGAGAAGTAGGATCAGCCTACTCTCGCATCTATCCTAACCTTCCAAGCAGACGGGCTGTACTGTGAGACCCTGACCCGCTCCAATATCTCCAGGCTTCTGCCGTATTCATCGGCGGCGGAAGCGAGGAGGCGTTCACCCTCCGAGAACGAGTCGTCTCTCGACGCCCAGTGGTAAAAGTGCAATACGCCACCCGGTTTCACAAGGGGGATCGCCGTATCCAGGAACTCGTAAGCCCCCTTGGGTAAGGGCATGAGGACCCTGTCGAACCTCTCGCTGAACGTGGGGCACACCTCGCGGACATCACCCAAAACGGCCCTAACCCGATCCCCCAACTTGTTCAACCGGACGTTTTCCAGACAATACATGTGTGCATCGGGGTTCAGCTCGACGGCCACACAGTATGCTTTCGGCTGCCGCTTCGCGATGCAGATAGCGAAGGGGCCTATACCGCTGAACATGACGAGTACACGCTCACCAGGCCCCACCTTGGAGGATACCTTCTCCCTCTCCGTCGACTCCCTGGGCGAGAAATAGGCCCTCCGAGGGTCGACCTTGAAGATGCAACCGGACTCCCTGTGCACCACCTCCGTATCGGGGCTACCCGACAGGAGCTTCATGTCACGGACGCGGAACTCCCCCATCCGCTCGGTCTCCTTAGACAGAACGCTCCGGACATTCCTCTGAACCCTCATCAATGCGTCCCCTATCGCCTGCCCGTAGGGTTCTAGTTCGGAGGGGATCTCTATGACGGCTACTGCCTGTCCTTTGGAGCCTATCACGTCGAAAGAACGCGGCACGAGACCGACTAGATGCTGGGGAAGGATCCCTGAGAGTTCGCTACGGATGTCCCGTTTCATGACCGAGCCTGAGTGAGGTTGAGGAGCCTAATAGATGCTCCTGTCACCCGCCTTCTTGGCGAGTTTACCCTTCACCCTTACCTCGGGGAGCTTGAAGTTCTCGGGATCCGAGTCCTCCCGAGTCTTCCTCTTTATTGTGAAACCACATAGCCCATTGTCCAGCAGCTGCCTTTGAAAACAGACAGCGTACGTGCACTTCGTTGGTTCGCACTCGGCCTCTGTCCACTGACACCAAGTGATCTTCCCCCTGAAGGACATAGCCCTCTTTGTACAGGAAAAATCTCGACACCGAGAATAACAAGGCTTAGGGTCCGACAAAATAGTAAGCACCTTCCCCCGCTGAGACAGCTTATCTCAGAAAAACCGTCCAAGAGAAGAATTTAAACTTTATCCGAGGATCAAAAAGAGAGACGACGAAAAACAGTTAAGAAAAAAGTATGTGTTTAGCTAATTTTAAAATGGGGTGGGTTTCCGCCCTCTTTTTGGAAAGTCGCATTGTTCTGGATGAAAAGAAGGCTGATTCGGTCTTCTTTCTGACGAGTTAAACACATACAGAAAAAACATTACTTAAAAGAAACATGATCCCAAAACAAAGCTGTTCGTCTAAAAACAACGAGCATCAGGGTTCAAGAGGAGTGACGCTTCTTGAAAGAAAAGATCCTAATAGTCGACGACGATAAACTCGTCCGAGACCCGCTTCAAACCCTTAATAGCGAATGCGGGTTACGTCGTAGAGGTCGCCAAGAACGGGGAAGAAGCGGCGAGCAAGAGTTCAGAGACGTATTATAATGTAGCCTTAATCGACATCCGTCTCCCGGATATTAGCGGGATCGAGCTCCTCTCGAAGATGAAGGAACACGTTCCAAAGTCCCGTAAGATCATACTGACTGGTTATCCGAACCTTGAAACGGCGATAGAGGCCGTTAATAAAAAGGCGGATGGCTACCTCATCAAACCCGTCGACCCGGAGGCACTCCTCAAGGTGATAGATGAACAGATCAGAGAGCAGGGCGCGGAGCTAAGATACACCCAGGAGAAGGTTGTCGAGTACATCAATTCACGTGTGAAGCAGATAGACGAGAAGAAGTGAAGGGGAGACGGAGCAGGGAACATGTGCCCGAGTAAGGAGGATGAGTTCAACGAGATGCTCGTCTCCACAAGCTCAGAGGTACTCGACTTCAGCGATGTCATCCTGAACTTTGTTTACCATTCTTCTTCTTCTCCGTTTGTTTCCGAACTATGCGGGCCGGCGGCGCGATATCAACCTATTTCGATAACAGGTGTTAACGCAGTGTTAACCGGGTGTAGGCTTCTTCGCTCCGTCAAGTAAACAGGCCCATTTTTTAACATATATTTGTTAAGTTTTAACATAAATAGTGCTTCGTTTTACACATTTATCCAGAGAATTTCATGCTTATTTAGCTAATTAATCACAAAAATGCGCCGTTTAAATAAAATGGGGGATCAGCGTCTCCTAGTGGCTGCTATGGCGGCCGCCAGCGCGAGCAGTGCAACGGCTATCGTGGTTTTGAAGCCGGTCGTGTCTGGGAGGAGGACTTCGCCTCCCACCGCGGCCTCGATGCCGACCTGTGCGGTGTCGCCTCCGCTTACTGTGCCGAATTCGCCGGCGGAGGCGTCCTTGACCGTGGCGTTGTCAACTGTCGACTGCGTCTCCTTGAGCGCCTTGAGGTTGAGGTGGATCTGTATGCTTGCGCCTGGTGCCAGGTTCCCGGCGCCCGTCAGGTCCGTCCAGGTCAGGGTGCCCGTCGCCTCGTCCGCCGTGTCGGGTGGCGGTGTGGCCGAGACGTAGTCGAGGTACGTTGGGTCGTACTTGTCCTCTAGGGGTACGGTGATCAGGGGTACTGTGCCGGTGTTTGTCACGTTTATGGTGAATTCAACGGCTCCGCCGATGGGGGCTGGCCCACTCGCGGGGTTTGTCAGGGTCTTGTCGACGTGGATGCCGATGCCGTAGATGGTGACCGTCCAGTTGGAGGCGTTGTTGGAGGGGTCTGTGTCGATGCTGGTCGTGGTCACGGTGGCGGTGTTCTTCAGCTTGGGGGCGTCCCCCGTCTTCACCGTGTAGCCGCATGTGTACGTCCACGTCTCGTCGGGCTGGAGTTTGCCGTCGCCGTCGTCTCCCGAGACGTATGCGGGGGGTCCGCACACGTCGTCGAGCACCGTGACGTCCTTGGCGGCTGCGAGGCCGAGGTTTGTGATAGTGTAGCTGTATGTGATGGCTTCACCCACCTGGGCGAGTGCTGGGCCGGTCTTCACGATCTTGACGTCGACTGGGAGGATGGCCTCGAAGTCGTGTATGTGGGAGCCGGCGCTAGGGAGGGCGAAGTTGGCGGAGGTGGTGAGGGGGTCGACGGGGGGCTGGGAGGGGTCGTCGTCGCTGTAGGGGATGAGGCCGTCCATGTCTGGGTCGGAGGCGTCGTACTTGACGTGGTAGGTGCCGGCGGGGAGGCCGGTGAACTTGTACCTGCCGAGGGAGTCTGTCTGTGTGGTGTTCAGGATGTTCACCGTGGCGTCTAGGAGCCAGACGGTGACGTTGGGGACGGGGACCGGGTCGGTGACGTCCGTGATGGTCCCGGAGACCAGGCCCGCCTCGTAGATCCTCACGGGGGCCCTGTCCTCGGGTTCGAGGATGTTGCCGCCGGGGTCCCTGCCCTCGGCGACGACGATGTTCTCGAAGCTGCCCGCGCCCAGAGGGGCGTCGACCTGGAAGGCGATGACTAGCTCCTCGCCGGGGGCGAGGTTCTCATCCAGATACCATGTGAGGACCTGCCCAGATGTGGTGGGGTCCTGGTGGGTCACGGTGAGGTCGGGGTGGGTGATGTTAGTTGTGCCGGTTCTGTATGTGAAGCCCGCGGGGAGGGTGTCGGTGACGTTGACGTCCTGTATGGTCCAGTTGCTCGCCGTCACGGTGGCTGTGAAGGTTATTGTTGCGCCGACGGGGGCGACGTCGGGGGTCGCCGTCTTATCGACGGTGAGGCCCGCCTCGAAGTTGGCGACGTCGAGGGGGATGAGGGTGTAACCCCAGTCGTATCCGGCCAGGTCGCCGCCCGAGTCCGCGAAGATGGACTCGCCGTATACCGGCGTGAATGTGTTGTTTCCGTGGAGGTATGTGCCCGTCATGTCCATCGTTGACGGGTTGTAGAAGCCGTGGGACTCGAGGCGGTCCAGGACCACGGTCTCATCGAATACGCCGTCCTGGTCGTAGTCGGCCCGGATCATCGTGTTGTCGTGGTTGGGGGTGACGTAGATCTGTTCATCTTCGCGGTGGGCGAGGCCGCTTGGGGCGTATGGGATGAAGTAGTCGGTGGTGTAGTAGCTGCTGTCGAGGGGGACGTAGCCCCAGTCCCTCTCACCGCTGTTCGTGTCGATGGAGACTAGTATCATCACCTTCTGCCCGGGCTGCGTGTAGACGTGTGCCATGGTGTGGCGGTTCGTGGTGAAGCCGACGTCGACGTTGCCTGCAGCGATGTGGCGGGGGTTCCAACCAGGTGCGACGCCTAGGTTAGTCTCGATTGTGACATCGGTGTCGGTGATTGCGTAGACATGGTATCGGATGGTCATCTGTGTGAGGCCTTGTTCGTTTGTCGTCGGAAAGGTGGGTATGTAGAAGTCGCTCCCCTCGAGGATGGCGCTGTATAGGCTGAATGCCCTGAAGTCGTAGCTTTTCCCGCCGCTTGCGAGGAGGACCACCTGGATCTTGTTATTCGCCGTTATGGTGTCGCCGTGCCAGACGTGTGTGATTATGAAGCTCTCGCCACGGTTCAGGTTCTTCGTCAGGGGGACGCCCTGCCTAGTGTAGTTTACCTGGGTGCCGTCGGCGGTCGCCTGAACGACTGCAAAGGTCCCTCCCGGGTGGAGTTCACCGAAGCCGCCCTTAAAGTCCTCAGTCGTGGGCGTGTTCTCACCGACGGGTATGATGTAGCTCTTCTGCGCGTCCGCTCCCCCGTGTTCTACGGGGAAGACGCTCCACATCTCGGTGATGTAGTTCCCCAGGGGGCCCGTGCCCGATTGTCTGTCGGTGACGCCGCGTATAACGTTCACGGGGCCGCCCGCGGTGAAGAAGTAGTCACCGCCGTCAACCTTCTGGAGGGAGCCCGAGATGAGGCTTCCACTCCCAGTCGGCGTGATCTCGTAGTAGGGGGAGGCCCAGTTCGTCATTGTGAGGACTGATCCCTTCCCGATCTCGAATACGGCGTCGGCGCCCGTGAAGTCGGATGGGTCGAATGTATACCCGTTGTACTTCTGGTCTACGTAGATCATCGCGGTGTCGAGGTAGGAGACCACGCTGAATAGGCTCCACGGCTGCGCCGTGGCGTTACTGAAGCCCGT
>Ga0315285_10005402_pt1 | contig 13187 bp, 35 predicted proteins | sample YL17G09_36_MG_FD_203698 | JGI IMG/M metagenome (GOLD analysis project Ga0315285, IMG submission 203698) | Sediment microbial communities from Yellowstone Lake, YNP, Wyoming, USA - YL17G09_36 | ecosystem: Environmental > Aquatic > Freshwater > Lake > Sediment | place: USA: Wyoming | collected... | reverse complement strand
CTTACGGCGTGCGATTTCGAGGAGATTACACTTTCAGAGAGTCTCGCTTCGCAGTATCAGGATCCATTGATCGAGGGCATATTTAAGAAGGGTAATGTTCATATCCAGCTAGTCAACAATGTGGCGTTGAAGCGAAAGATTCAAGAATACCTGAAGGAAAGTGGGCTGATGAGTTTGTTCCACAATGATAAGTCATCCACACGCAAGCTGTGGCATCTGCTGATCAAGGTGGGTTTGTGATGAGCGACGAGTTTTCCAGGGAGCAGAGGATTGAAAGCCTGGATTACAATGAGGCATTGAAGATTGTGTACCAATGGGTAAAAGAAAAGGTCATCTACTTCAAGGAGTTCGAGAAGCTTGTATCATGCTTAATGAATAGGTTTGGGTAGGATCAAAAATCAATTAGCCATAAAGGACAGAAATGAAGACCCTCACCCTTATTGTATCAGAAGAGTTACTGCGATCCTGCGAGAAACTCCTGGGCAAACATCTTACCATCAATGGGAGTTGTACAAACGATCTAGAGCGTTTAGCATTTCTTGTCTTGATTGCCGAGAGGGATAGCAAGACAGGTTAAAGGTTCTAAGATGTTTGGGATCATCGAAAGGAAATAAGAAATGGCTTGGAAGAAAGAGCGAAGTATCAATGTAGGCGGTAAGGAATGGCACTACAAGATTGGTGGATCGGTCGCTATCAGGAGCCCAGAGGGAAAGGCTACCTTCATCAAGCTGTTTGATTTTATGAAGATAATGTCAATCAAGCCGATTGTCGTGATGGATGATGTGCTGGGAGATTTCGTTACGAAGTTTCCTATTCATCCATCGGACATACAGCGATACATCGAAAAGCATATTCTCAAAGTCAAAAATAAGGAGAAGCGAAGTGGATCCCGAATGGCTAAAGTTTCCGTGCGTGACGCTAGTGGACAAAGAGGCGGGGCAGATAACCTTCCGAGAGGTTAGACACGATGACACAATAGCGAAAAGTGTAGATGCTGACTTCGCTTTTCTAAATATCATCGTAGACAATGGCAATTCTGATCCTAAAGATCTGTGGATGTTCGCTAATGAACTCGGCATGAATGATGAAGAGGTGATGGTTGTTTCCAGCCTTATCGATATTTTCGATCTGTTATTCCTACTGAAAGCCTTTCCATCGAAGGGTCAGGCAAGGAAGAACTGGAAGTATGGAGACAGCATACCGAAGGGATGGAGCGAGTTCAAGGTGGGTAAGTTCAAGCATCACCTGTCTATATGGAATCCACAACAACCAAGAGTAACCAACGAGGAAAACGGATGACATTCCTAGAGATCAAGAGGAACTTTCGCAGTGGCAAGATCGAAAGCTACAAGCTTGTGACCAGAGAGGAAATTGTTAGTGCCTATCCTGATAATTCCGATATCAAGTCGTGGGCAGGTGGAGCTAGACTGGGGACGAAGTTTTCGCTTACCACTAGCGTTTTGCGATTGATGTATGTCCGCACTGATACTATCGACGAGGAGATGATTAAGCAGCTTGAGCTTGGAGAAGTAAAGTGAGACACCTTCCAAATGTGATTGAGAAGATGTTGTCATGGATTCCTTGGGAAAACACAGTCTTGATAGCCAGCCTAGAAGACATCATGGACAGTGCCAATTATGCGCCTCCAGAAGGGATGGGTCTGTGGTGGAAGACGACGGCGTATGTGTTGTGCGAGGAATTTGGAAGTCAACCACCGACAGATGGTTGGCAAGGTAAGGTAATCGATATCTGGATGGATAGGTGATCAATGAAAGTGTGGGTGAAATGGTGGCATGATGATCGGGGCGGATGGGAGTTTCTCGAAGAGAAAGATCTGAATGATTATGACGATCCCTATGTGCTTCGCTGGAACAAACGGATATACTGTGAGGTTGATTTGGATGAGGATCTCCTAAAGAGATATGAACTTGCCTGTAAGAAATATGATTCTGTATGTGAAGAGATCGACGCAGAAGTGAAGAGGCAGAATGAGCGATAACCTTGCTGGAAAGAAAATTGAACTGGCGAATACCCTAGCGGATATGATGGTATCATTCCGTAGGATGGAAGGCATCTCGGAAGACGCTCTGTGGGAACATGCTTATAGGCACATTCTGGGAAAACTGGGCATCCTTGCGGACGAGGCTATCGAAATCGGCAGATCAGAAATGTCTGAAAAGATGGTACCCGTAACTGATCTGGTGCCGCTTGACTTGCCGTTCCAAGCAAAGGAGAATCCGAATTGAATGGTTATGATAGGTACGACTATCGCCTCATTTTCTGGGATGAAGACAAGATCCTGAATCGTTGTCAAAACGATCTATCGACGGATGATATCGAAACATATAAGACGATCAAAGAGTTTGTTCTGCCATTGTTTTGCGAGCGAAAAATTGGAGCAACAAACTCCAGGGCGTTGCTCCGTATGCTTGCCGATCAGGCGAAATTTCGCCCAGCTAGGATCAGCTTCTTTCCCGTTTCAGAGGGAGGGCTTAGAAAACTTTCGTTTGAATCAAAGAAGTACGATCTCATTCCAAGTGGTGCTTTCAGACGAAGGGTAATTGTCAGGCCGTTGAAAGAGTTAGCTGATAGAGTATTTGAGGTTGAGCTAGCTCAATATTATGTGTGGCATACCGACATCCTAGATTCTGGAACGGAATTTTCGATCAAGTCGGTGAATTACGATAAAATAATCGGCAAAGGAGCGATGCTGTGAGTTTTATGAGAAAGATGTGGAGGATCTTGCTGGCTATTGCCTCGCTGCCACTTGATGTGATATGTGCTGTATTCATCACAATAGGCTCTTCGATTGGCATAATGGTTAGTGTTTGTAATGGTATGGGTTATTGCGATGCCGTGGTAAAAGAGCTTAATAAGCGAATCGAGATGCTTAAGTTGGAGTTGGAGCAAGTGGAGGAACTTGCTGGGATGTTGAAGGTGAAAAAGTGAAACTGGCATTTGTCACAGCATTGATGGGATTTGCTTTGCTTATTTGTGCTACGATCAATAGTATGGGAAAAACGGAGCAGACATCATATGATCTTAGTTGCTTAAAGAGTGGCATTGATGCGGAAGCAAAGAGTATTGACAAGCAACGAGCGTGGGCTTTCACATATGTTTTTGATCGAGAAAACTGTGTTGTTTCCCGTACCGATCGCTGTGGTAGTACGCTGTTGTATGTGATTGGATCCATTCTTTCTTTTCTTGCCAATGCACTTTACGCCTTGATGTGGTGGAGTGAACGCAGGCACGCAAGACAGATTGAGAGAGATGTTTTGAGGAGCTGACGATGGTAAGAAAACTGGTTGGAAAGAAAGTCATCTTTGCCACGCGGCACGACAGATCCATTAGGTTCGGGTGGTGCGTGACTGTTGAAAGATTCTGGCCAGGAGATATCAGGCCCTGGCCACGCATTATGGATTGTGAATTAGAAACCACTTTCGCCGTGTTTGGTCCAGTGATTCCATATGATGAGGGCGTTGCCAATGAGTTGGGATTTATAGGGATGGAGAATAGGGGTGGTGGTAGTTTTGAAATATGCTGGGAGTGGCTTTCCTTAATGAATCACAACAGTTACGAAGGTGTCTAACGATGAGAAAGATCATATTAATCGCAATTGTTCTTGCGATTGCTTATGTTGTCACCCACCCAAATATTATTCCATCCCAGAAAGAAAGCACAGCCGAGAAGAGCCAGAACAAAACGGAACTTAAGAAGTTACTTAAAGAGTTAGGCTTTAAGGAAACCAATGGAAAGTAAACGCATTCGTTGGAAATGTTCATCGGATGAGTCGAGACACCACGAACCTGGAGAATTGATCTTCGAAACAGACAAGTTTAGAATTTATGTTTGCATTGGTTGTGGATGTCTTGTCGCACGACCCATTTTGATATGCCCACACGGCGGCTGTTGGTATGAAACGGATGGTAAATGTAAATGTGATCGTGTTACGAATCTAAGCGCAGAACATCCAGATTTTCCTGATATCTGTCCGATTGGAAATAAAAGGAATAAAGATGAAGACAGGTAAGATGCCGATTGAACACGCGATTAAAGTATGTAAACTGGGTTGTGGTGAGGATTCTTGTTGCTATTTAGGGTGTGGGCCAGATGGTTGGATATGCTTGAAGGTTACCTCTATGTGTAGCCTTATCGATGAGAAGAGACGCAATGCGGGGATTGTTGCCAAGGGTGATCACTGCGAAGGTTTTGAAATTGAATTGGATTCGAAAGAGAAAACTTGGAATTGATGACCACATATAGAGTTGTCAATGGAAATATTATTGCCGATCAGCCTCGTGGATGGTACTGTTACGAGGATGTAGGTTTCGCCTTTCTTGGTGGTTTCGATTTCAGCCTTGCCAGCTGGGACAAAGAAAAGGCTAGGGAAATGGTTGCCATTGGTACGCATCGCTGGAAACTCGGTCACTCTATGAGACTGGTGCTGGCTCCATTTGATTCCGAGTTGGGGCTTTGGGAAGATTGGCTCATTGAAATTTCGCCAGGAAAGTTCAGGGTCGAAAGATGAGAAGGCAAACCATATTCAACACCAATGTGGTGTATGTTAGAAAAGGCTCTAGGTTTTTTCCAGAAGGTCGCAGTCAGCCACCTCCTGTGGAGAGGAAACCAGATATCAGGGAGATGCTGAAAAAGATCGCCGAGACTGATAAGGAAATAGGTAGGCTTATATTAAAGATTAGGATGGAGTTGGAGAGTCCTAAGATTAAGAAGCCTCGCACAGATTCAATTCAAACGCCTTCGCAGGTGATGCTTCCAAGTATTATACTGGCTAGCGCTAGTACGGGAGAAAAAGATGAATAATAAACTGCAGTTAAACGGCTATATGACCATATCCAAATCTAAGAAGTTCCCGCCAGAAACTAGGAAATTGATCCTTAAGGCTTCTGAAGGCAAAGAAAAAGCTATCAGGGCAACACTGACCGACGCCGAAGGCAATGAGGTAGTGTTGGAAGGTGTCTTATATGAGTCTAAGAACGGTGGATTGACAGCCAGATTCAATGCCAGGATCAATTCATTCGAGATTGTAGAGGTTGAGGAGAGGATGCAAGCGGTGAATGAGTTAGCTGATAGCCTTGCCGAGGAGATCCTTGGCTAAAATGAAATCAGAATTTCATAGGACGGAGGCTATCTTAAAACTGGTTGTCGATGCGATTAATGATGGGGTGACCGCTTTCACATTACCCAGTGGTAGGAAGTCAAGGGTCACAAGGAAGATGAAAGCCTTCCATTTTCACGGAACGAAATGTTCTAAATGTGGATTGGAGGGTATGTTTTTTAGGGAGTCGATCGAAGGTGGCACGGTCGATCTCAATCTGTTCGGTATGGCGGATGCCGAGAATGAACAGGGCATCCGCCTAATAATGTTGACGACCGATCACATCGTGCCGCTATCGAAAGGTGGAGGAAATCATCAGGAAAATCTCCAGGTTATGTGTAAAGAATGTAATGGTGAGAAGGGTAGTCACCTAGAGAAGAGGCTTGAGTTTGGGTTCCTGTTTAGAAGCGTCAGAGATTGCGTGATGGCTCGCTATCCTAGGACGGAGAAGAGAGATAGGTTCTTGGCGGAGTTTAAAGCGCAAATGAAGCCTTATAGAATACCGAAAACAAACTCGGTTCTCTGTGGATCAAAACGGGCAGTAAAGCAGTACCTTGATTATGTCTGTGGTAAGTATGGTTATAGAGTTCCACTTAAGAAGATCAAGGTTGTGTACAAACCAGAAAAGCAGGATCGCTATGATGATGCTCCAAGTGGGCACGAAATCGTGGTGTTCCTGCCATATGAGGACGAAAATGAATCGGATCCTGCTTACATCTCTGATGGGTACACTGTTCTATCTGATGGTGATGCTGACCGTGGCTGCGAGAGAACGGTCGTGGAAAGTGTTTTCATTTAGGAGGAATAAGATATTTCACCTGGTGGTAACCATTGAAGGTTGGTTGGTTGCTACTGCAATATATGTGGCATTCGCAAGATAAGGAGAAAAACAAATGAAGTTCGTTCATATTTTCGAGACAAGTAAGAAGAAAACCCGTGGTATCACGGTCGCCTATGAGAGTACATTTAGGGGTTGTGGCGATGCGTTTAACCCTAGTTTTTATGATGTTCTTTGCGGAGTGTCTTATTGTGCGCCAATTGAGCAGAATTATTCTAGGCCACTTGGTAGGAAGATTTCTACTAACAGACTATCTTGTAAGAAATGTTTGGCAAACAATTTCCGTTTTAGTATGGCTGTAAGTAGTATAGATCTTGATGGCGTAGGAATGGAGTATCTAGTCGTTTCTAAGCTTAAGACTTTGCTACTACCAGAGTGGGCAAAGAGCCTGGTCGAGAGAAGGCTGAGTGGTTATTCTGCCACGGAAGAGACAGATGTTGTTCAAGAGTAGATACTGCGTCGATGTTTACTACATCGATGATGAGGGTTTCAAGCATTACCTGGATTCAGCCGTCGTGAATGCTAGGACGAAAGGCAATGCGATTCTCCAGGCATATGATGCTGTCTGGGACGAGAGGCTGAACTCTACTGGATGTTCTCCTGATTACAAAGTTTACAGGGTAAGTAGAGGGTGATTTATGAGCGATGGTTTCTATAGAGGATTTTCACGAGACATCAGAGCAACGGTGGAAGAAGATGAAAAGGTTGAAATTAAACCACTGAATTCATTTTTATTGGTGTGGGAGAGTGGATCCCATAATCCAACTAAGTTGTTGGGAATAGTACCAAACTATACAAGAGTAAAGGATATTAAGGATAACAATCTCAATATGTGTGTTGGTAAGATAGATGACTTCTTACGCGACTATGACGAAAATATGAACAACTGGAATGAAGACGATGATTAGAAATATGGTGATTTGGATTTTAGTGTTGATGTTTTTCATTTTTGCTTGTGGATGTGATAGTTATGACAGTAATGAAAGACGGCGCAATATTGCTGAAAAGATCGCAAACGGATGTTCTAAAACACTAATGTATGTTTACCACAAAAATGGTTGGTGTATAGCCGCTTGTACAGATGGCTTATACCCCGACCAGTGGTATGCGATGGTTGTTCCGTGCGAGGCCGTTGAAAGAAAGATTGAAAAGTGACAATCCTTTTCCTGATGGTCGGTGCCCCAGGCTCTGGAAAATCTACTCTAGTTGAAGGTATTTTCCCCGACGCAACAGTAATCTGCCCAGACGCAAACATCGGATATACTATTGAAAAGCCGTGGACTCCTCAAGCAGCGAAGGAGGCGTGGTTTAAGGCTGGGCGTGATCTTGAAGAAGCTCTCAAGAGAAAAGATGATACGATTGTCTTTGATGCCACCCTTGTCTCTATAAAGAAAAGGAAACGATATGTCCAGCTGGCAAGGCAACACAAGATCAGGATAGCTGCGATTTACTGTTTGAATACGGGACTTGCTAGGGAACGGAATGAAGATAGGGATAGATCGAGACGGGTTCCTATAGAGGCTTTCAACAGCATGGCTAGCAGATTGGTTGCTCCATCAAAAGAAGAGGGCTTCGATTTTGTCGTTGAATATGATGGAGTCAGCATTAAAAAGGTGGCTACCAGCATTGAGAGTTTGAGAAAGCAGGGTTGAAAATGGAGAGGAAACTTGCAAGTATACAAACCATTGCTGCTCTTGAAAATATTGAAGGGGCAGATCGAATTGTAAAAGCGACAGTGATGGGCTGGGACATTGTTGTTAAAAAGGACGAGTTCGCTGTTGGCGACAAGTGTATCTTTTTTGAGATTGATGCCCTATTGAATGAAGGTCCAGAGTGGTCGGAGTTTATGCGCTCCAAGAAGTTCCGGGTAAAAACTTGTCGTCTGCGTGGTGTTCTTTCACAGGGGCTCGCACTGCCGACATCTATCCTTCCTAGCTCCGAGGCAATGGAGATCGGCACCGATGTAACCGATCTGCTTAATGTCAAAAAATATGAGTTGCCGCTTCATGATGGTGGAGCAAAGCTTGGAATGTCGAGGGGCAGCTTTCCATCGTTCATACCAAAAACTGACGAGATTAGGATCCAATCGGCAACAGAACTGCTGGAAGAGATCAAGAATGTCGGACCGTTTTATATTTCTGTAAAATGCGACGGAACTTCAGGCACATTCTGCTATGATGGGGATGAGTTCTGCGCTTGTTCTAGGAACTGGAAAAAGAAGGAAGACGATACTAATGTGTATTGGCAGGTAGCCAGAAAGTATAAGCTTGCTGAAGTACTAGCTGCTAATAGGGATTATGCTATTCAGGGTGAGGTTGCGGGCGTTGGTATTCAGAAAAACAAATTGAAACTTCCTGATATCGATCTGTTCGTTTTTAATGTTTTCGATATCAAGAAGGGCAGGATCTTGGACTATTATGACTTCATCGGATTCTGCGAGACAAATGGACTCCATACAGTGCCGATTGAGCAGGTAGTATATCCTAATGAGGGATTCGATTACTCGCTTAAGGCGTGGTTAGAAAGGGCAGAGGGCAACTATGAAGGTACAGATAGCCCAAGAGAGGGTATCGTCGTGAGACCGCTGGTTGCTTCATACAGTCCGACATTGAGGGGTAGGTTAAGTTTCAAAGTCATTAACAACTCTTTTCTTTTGAAGTATGGTGAATAGATGAGCCGCAAAACTATTTCTGAAGGGAAGTCGTTCCTATTTGATAATCCGCTGGCATACAGCGATAATCATTGTGGATATGTTTCACATCACATCATTGAGCTTTGGAATGAGTTCGCAGATGATCACAGGATCGTTGCCCATCTGAACATTCATGATGGAGCTAATACCGCAGATCTGGAATTTGTATTCTCGGAAGACGACCTGCTATCGGTTTACGAGAATAACATCAATGCGTTGCGCAGGATCAGGGCGGCTATTGAGGAGGTCGAGGCTAGGTTTCAGAGTTACCACAGAGAGCATAAAGGCTAAATAATGAGATATGCGAATTCGAAAGAGATCCATTCGGCGGATACAATTCCAGACAGAAGCTGTACTAGAAGGGAAACGGATCGTTTACTTGCTAAGCTAACCTCTGTGGAACGCAATTGGATTGGCAATGGCAGCAGCCTATTAGCTGCTAGAGCAAAGAGTTTATTGGCATTGTATATCTCAATAAAAGATGATCCTGCCCTTCAGGGCGAGCTTTGCGGAGTAATTGAACAGATCATAAAGACAAAGGCGGCGTATGGTTTCAACCTCTTTAGACCAGCCCAGAGAGACCTAAACTCCCGTCAGCTTGGTGATGTGCTTCAGAACCATATCTGTTGGATTGAATGCGAAATTTCCAAGGCTCATGGTGAGTGTGACTGGGGAAGATATGAGTTACTGAAAAGTGTTTATGATCATCTTCGTAAGGATGTGCTGGAGAGACCATGAAAGCCCGCGTGAAACCAAATGGTTTCAAATCTAGTGATCGCGTCTGGAATTCTGTCGGTGAATACTTGGATGGAAATATTCCAGAAAATCTACTTTCATCTTTGCGATCTGTCGGTGGGTTAGATGATTTTCAAATAGCCGCCGTTTGGAACACCTTCTGTTCTTGGCAGGATGAGGATGACTGATTTCCTGTTGTGGTCTTTTCAGGCTTCCTTTTTTGCCAGCATATACATTGTCGTTTCTCTTTTGGGGGTTGTGATCCTTGAGAGGCTTGCCAAGATTTTGCGGGTCAGGAATGCTAATCTAGGGCTTGTGGCTTCTGTTGCGCTTATGCCCTTGCTTTTCCCGACAATGATTGTGTGGTTTCTGATTGTAACTGTTGCGAATGCTTTCAAAAGGAGAAATAATGGGCTCTGAAAAGACACCAGAGATGGAAAACATTCTGAACTCCTTGACCAAAATGATGTTTGGTAGGGATAGGCATGACTCGATGGACGCCAAGGTTTGCGTATGTTGTGGGTCGAAGGTGGTGTTTACGGTTGATCCACATCTACAGCTTGTCGATGGTGCTTTGCCGTTTCATGATGCGTTGAGTCTGAAGGAATATAGCATCAGTGGTTTGTGTGATGTTTGTCAGTCAAGCGTCTTTGATTGTGATCAGGACGATGAGGAGTGACGATGAGCATCTGGAGTGAAGCTTTAGATCCTGATCGTTGGTTGGCAGATCATCCCTTGCCATCAACAGAGCTATTCCCAGAGATTCATTATACTGTTCAGCGGTATTATGCTCAACTTGCTCGCCGAGTAACCTGCTCTTATCAACTACCACTGACTAAAGTCGGTGATTTGCTTCTAACAGATTAAGATAATCTGTTGAAACAATAGGCTGGTTGACATTCAGCCCGATCTGGTCGCATATAGCATCCAGATGTTTTTGCTTGATATTCCTAGCAGCATTGAGATCGGCATTAAGAGAAAACCCGCATTTACAACATACGAAGTTACTTTTTATGCGGTTTCTCTTTTCTGTGTGACCGCATTTACTACACCTCTGTGATGTGAAATGCGGCTTTACTTTAGCGATTTCGATACCCTTCTCTTCCGCCTTGTAGGTCAGAAATTGTTCTAGTTGGAAGTAAGCCCAGGTGCTTATTACCCTGTTTAGTTTCTTTCCCCTTTGTTTGTTGGTGATCCACTTGAGGTCTTCTAGAACGATTGTACAACCTTCTGGCAGTGAAGAGATAATCTGCTTGCTGATTTTATGGTTACAATCCTTTTTGAAACGGTTCTCCTTCCCAGAAAGTCTGCGAAGGTGCCTTTTAGCGGATTTACTACCACAAGATTGAAGCTTACTTCTTAACTGTTGGTACTTGTTACAAATTCTCTTTACCTGCTTTCCAGAATGGAAAGTGTTGTTTGAGGTAACTGCTACATTGTTGATGCCTCTGTCGATACCTACTACATGATTAGAGGCTTGTGTTTCTGGCTTCTCTTTGTCGAAGGTTATGTGGAAGTAAACCTGATTTCCCTTGATAAAGAGTTCTGCTGACCTTCTTCTCCAAGTTAGGAATTGTTCGAAGTATTTGGGGATCTTAAGAGGTATTTTGACCCTACCAGAAATTGTGGAAAGGCTGATTAGGTTTTTCTTGAAATTGATTGAATAACTGTTTGCGTCGTAGTTAATTGAGTTTCTTTTGGATTGTGGGCAGCGGATCTTGTCTTTCTTTATTTCGGATTTAAGGGTTTTAAGAGTCCAATACGCCTTGCTTCTTGAAGAGATGGCTAACTGTGAGGGAAGGTAAGTTGATGTGATTCTATATGTCTTCTTGTGGAGAGACATATTGTTGAAATCTTTTTGAGAATAACCAATTTGGCATACGAAGTTATATGCTTTGGTATAGAGATCAACGGTTGGAAGGATGGTAGAAACAGGAAGGTCTAGTTTCAGCTTAATGGTTCTCCTCATACTATAATATGGGGATATTGATAGATTCGCATAGGAAATTTCAAGGGATGTTCCAAATTTCCTTCCATGACTAAAGTTATGGGTTTCTAATTCGATAAGAATAGGAGTGATGGGTGTTGGTCTCCACACAGGACTGTAAAAATTTATGACATCCACAGGGAAGAAAACAATGTCTGAAACTGTGTTTTTGAAAGCTAGGCATAAGTTCTCGCATGGTCCAAGCGATTGGGAATTTTTTGAGATCTATCCATCTGTATACTCGCAGAATCTTGAAGATGCCCTTGAGGAATGGGCAAGAGAATTTGCCGAGAAAGATGGATATAATTACAGTGAACACTACCGTGGTTGTGACTATGAGGTTGTTCCATTCCCACCTTGCTTGTGGCTGAGGGAGAGAATTGCTCGGTTGACCTCGACCTGTAAGGAATATCAGGCCACTATAGTGAAATACCAAGCAATGCTGGAAAGCGGGCAATGTGGAGTGCTGTGCGAAGACAAAGGTGACATATGACATATCAGATCAATGCCGATCCAAGAGTAAAGATCTTAGGTAATTTTAGCAAACATCCGGTCACTATTGATGGCGTGACTTACAAAACTAGTGAGCATTATTTCCAGGCCTCTAAGTTTTTCGAGACTGATCCAGAGTGGGCGAAGGCTATTGCCGAGGCTCCGAATCCAGCCCGATCAAAGAATATGGGCAACGATAGATCACATCCGATCCATCCTGAGTGGAACAGGGGCGAATCTATTAAGATGATGCTACGAGTGTTGCTGGAAAAGGCTAAGCAGAATCCAGAGGTGCTCGCTGTCCTGAAAGACACAGGCACTGAACTGATTGCTGAGCGGGCTGACTGGGACAGCTATTGGGGAGATGGCCCGTATGGTAATGGAAAAAATATGCTGGGCAAGTTGTGGATGATCGTGAGGAGTGTATTGTAATGAGGACGATTGATATTGGAAGCCATAGGATAAAAATCGTCAAGCTTGGTGGTGAAAAGTCCTCTTCCGGGAATACATTTTTTGTAAAATCCACCACAGAGATTTCCAGTGATTATTTGCCATATGCCGTTCAGTATCGTGGCAACAAAGAAGAAAGATCGGACATATATTCGGCGGTAGCGAAGTGGGCTTTGGAGCTTGGCGCATCGTCCATAGGCGGACCAATCTTGAGTGGAGCAGTTTTGGCGGAAGGGATTTCGGCAAGATCGAAAAGTCTTTTGCCTTTCTATATTTCGAAGAAGCCTGGATATTACAAGCCATATAAACACACTGATGAAAATGTGAAAGGCTGTTGCCGAGGCGATTATGTCATAGTTGACGACATAATAAGTTCTGGCAATTCAATGGAATTTGCCCTTCGAAATGTTAGGCGTGATTTTCCCGATCTCGATAGGCTTAAAGCAATTTTGGTATTTAGTGGCGAGTTTGATATGCCTGCCAAAAAGTATCCGATCTTAAAAAGTCTGATCGAGGAAGGCAAACTATTCAGCTTGTATTGTTCAAACAGAAGGAGGAGAAAGTGAGCGCAGCGAAAAGAGATATGGCGAAACGGGCATTAAGACATCTAAAGGAAGCTAAGGAGAATTCAAAAGAAGCGCAGAAGATCTTTAGGGTGATCGGCGATTCAGATGGTGAGAAATTCGCTGGTGATGCTGCGAAGCATGCACAGGACGGCGAAGAACACGTAACCAAGAAATTAGGGAGCGACTAAAATGAGCGTGAAGAAGGATTTCCGGAAGAAGAATGCTGATGAGCGTCTGGCCGTGACTAGCAATAGGACTCCAGAAGCCCAACTGAAAAGGCTTGATGAAAAATACGGCGAGGGCAATGGTGC
>Ga0315285_10005400_pt1 | contig 13190 bp, 8 predicted proteins | sample YL17G09_36_MG_FD_203698 | JGI IMG/M metagenome (GOLD analysis project Ga0315285, IMG submission 203698) | Sediment microbial communities from Yellowstone Lake, YNP, Wyoming, USA - YL17G09_36 | ecosystem: Environmental > Aquatic > Freshwater > Lake > Sediment | place: USA: Wyoming | collected... | reverse complement strand
CGCCAAACGGGAGCACCGTAAAGGTGCTCTTCTACTGCAAGTTGGGCCATCAGCTTCAATGGCGTCAGGTTCCGGCCCCTGCGCCGCCATCAGCCAAGGGTGGGGGAGTTCAACAGATTCTGACTCAGGACTCAATTCGGCTATAATCGAGCGATGGTCGGGCCGATTCTTCAAGGAACGGCAGCAGCAGAATCCCCGGCACGGGAGAAGCAGACGGTGGCGCTATCCTCCGTGCTCGCCGCCCTGCTGCTCACCGGCCTGAAGATTGTCGTAGGGTTCACGACGGGTAGCCTGGGGATTCTGTCGGAAGCGGCGCACTCGGGGCTCGACCTGGTGGCGGCGGGAGTGACTTATCTCTCCGTGCGCGTATCGGACAAGCCCGCCGATACCCGGCACCCCTTCGGCCACGGCAAGATCGAACACCTGTCGGCCTTCATCGAAACTGCCCTGCTGTTGATCACCTGCGTCTGGATCATTTTCGAGGCGACCCGCCGCCTCTTCTTCCGCACGGTCCATGTGGATCCCTCCATGTGGGCCTTCGGCGTGATGCTGATTTCCATCACCATCGACACCTTCCGTTCGCGGGCGTTGTTCCGCGTGGCGAGGAAATACAACAGCCAGGCTCTGGAAGCTGACGCGCTGCACTTCTCCACCGACGTCTATAGCTCGAGCGTCGTTATCTTGGGCCTCATCCTGGTGTATGTGGCCGAGCAGAAGAATGTCTCCTGGCTGCGGGATGCGGACCCGGTGGCCGCGCTGGGCGTGGCCGGAATTGTGGTTTACATCTCCATCCGCCTGGGGAGGCGAACGGTGGACGCCCTGGTGGACGCGGCCCCACCTGAGACCTCCGCCCGCATTGCCGAGGCGGTTTCCCGCGTCCCCGGTGTGCTCAGCTACGAACGCATCCGCGTGCGGCAGAGCGGCAGCCGGCTCTTCGTGGACCTCAGGCTCACGCTCGAGAGCAACATCCCGTTTGAGCACGCCCAGTTGGTGATAAGCGTCGTCGAGTCCCAGATTCACGAGTTGTTTCCCAGCGCCGACGTGGTGGTGCATGCGAGTCCGCGCGAACCCGCCTCCAGCGACCTGGTGGAGAGAATCCGCGCCCTCGCCCACCGCGGAAACTTTCAGGTCCACGACGTGACGGCCTACGAGGTCGAGGGCCTGGTGAATGTCAATCTCGATCTGGAAGTGGACCCCAATCTCACCCTGGATGCCGCCCACAATCAGGCCACGTACCTGGAGGCTGAAATCAAGCGCGAAATTGCCGGCATTAACGAGGTCAGCGTGCACATCGAACCCTTGCCGAAGGGTGTGGAGGCCGGCGGCGAGCACCGGGCAGACCCGCAGATGGAGCGGAAGCTGTCGGCCATCGCTCAGGAAACAGCCGGCGTGCTCGATTGCCCGTCGGTTCAGGCCCACCACGTGGAGGGCAACGTGGTGGTGAGAATGCGCTGCACCGTCGAACCCGGCCTCTCTGTGGGCCGCGTGCACGAGATCACGGACGAGCTGGAAGTGAAGTTCCGCAAGCTCTTCCCCGAAATCACCAAGGTCAGCATTCACGCCGAACCGGAGAGGCGGGGGTAGGGCTGAAGTAGCCCCCGTACGGGTCAGAGCGTGAGGGCGGTGCAGTCCCAGGACGAGCCCCACGGGGAGCGTCTGCCGTGCCGCACGTCACCATCCCTCATCGGGCGTTCGTCAGGAACAGGTCGCCGATTCGTCGTCAGTTCTGATCTGGCGGGGAAATCCTGGTTGACGAGAGAGAAACGGCAAGGATATGCCAGACCACCCCGGTGGCGCCGGGGTGGTCGGAGAGGCTCGCAAGGGCGGAGGCCGGAAGGACAGGTTATGGCTTGGGCTTGTCCGCTGGTTTGGTCGTCGCCGCCGCCGCCGGTTTGGGAGGAGGCGCAGCAGGCTTCGTTGCCGCCGGGGTGGGCGTGGGCGTGCCGGTAGTCGCCCCGGCATCCGCGGGGTTCGCCGCGTTGAACCGCCTGATGATCTCCGGCGTGAGATCGATTTCCGGAGACGCGTAGTAGACGTTAATCTGGGCAGCATCCACCACCAGGATGAAACCGTTCTGCCGCGCGTATTCATTGAGTACGACCATCATTTTCCGGCCGATACGCCGCAGCGCATCCTCCCGGTCCCCTTGGACTTCAGCGTTGAAGTCCTCCGTGGCGCGTTTGAAAACCTTCTGCTTGTCTTCCAGGTCGCGGTTGAGCCGCATGCGCTCCTCATCACTGAGTGTGGCCGCCTGCTTCTGCAACTGCTCATTCAAGGCTTGGATCTCCTGCTGCTGCCGCTGCAAGTCGTCCTGGCGCGGCTGGAACTTCTTCTGTAAATCTGCCAGCGCCTTCTTGCCTTCCTCGGTCGCGAAGATCGCTTCCTGGATGTTGTTGATGATTCCGATCTTCCCCGGAACCGCGGCCTGGCCCAAGGCAAGCGCCGGCGCTCCCAGAAGGCAGAACAAGAGGCTCATTAGGTGGACTCGGTTTCTCATTCAAGCTCCCTCAGAAGATAAAGTCCGTGCAAAAGCCGGCTATTGTACACCAAATCCGGCCGGGTTAAAACGTCCGCGCCACCGTGAATCCCAGGCGGGCCTTACGGTCTTCCAGGTGATAGCCGCGGAAGTACTTCACGGCATCTTCATACGTGGCGTGGTTCGGGAAAAGCGATTCGGGAGGCAGATCCTGCGGAGGCACCACGAAATCATTCATGCGCAGGAAGTTGTAACCATAAAAGACCCGGAAGGGCGCGTTCACCACTGGCAGAACCACCTGGATTTCCAGGCCAGTGGAGCCGCGCGGCCGCATGTTCGTGACCGCAATTGGACGCAGCGTCTTCGGCAGCGGGAAGTACGGGAACGCGCTCCGGATACCTTCCAGCGCACTCTCTTGGACTTTCAGCTGGCTGTCCCGCCAAACAAACGCCGTACCCACGTCAACAAAGTAAGCCAGTGTCAGCATTCCGGCGATAGGGATGCGATACTCAACGTTAGTAATGAACGTTGTGTCGCCCCCTGGGAAGATGAGCGTGTGGTAGGGAAACCTAGTGGTTGAGCCACAGGCACTTTGTTGCGTGCCATCGGGGTTGAGGGCAGGAATCAAGTTACCGGCGGCGTCCCGGTTGCACACATAACCCACCGTGGGGTAGAAGGAAAGCGGGCTGATGCTGCGGATGTAGAACCCGCGGATATCATCCTCTCCGCCAATATAGAAGCGCGAGAAAGGGGGAGGAACGAGGCCCCCGAAACCTGAAACCGTCGAACCCATGAACCGCATAGCCAGCACGTGCGGCTTGTCCGCCTTCTTCTTGGCTACGGGGCGATAGTACTTCATCTCCACGACGGGGCGAATCGTATTGACGTTTCCCCCCAGGATACTTCCCGAGAAGCTAATCGCGGCATAGATGTATTTACCCCGGGTCGGGTCATAGGGGTGGTTCAGGGTGTTATAAAGGTAAGTCGGCATGATCTGGCTGGTGGTGATGCCACTCAAGGCGTTCGGCCCCGCCAAGCCCCGGAACATTAGCGCCTGGAAATAATTCTCGGAGGCAGTACTGAACGCGCGCAGGCTGCTGACCGAATAGCTGTAAGTGAGCCCCAGGCGCGCGAAGCTGCGGCGCAGCGGATAGCTGGCAAACACCGTGAACCCGGAGGAATTCTGCTGGAAGTTCTGGTACTGGCCGCCTCCGCCTAAAGTAGTCTGCAAGGCACCGGGGCTGAGGCCCGCGTAATAGGCAGCCTGGCGGAGTTGGTCATAGCGGTAGTCGCTTTTGAAGATGGTGAAGCCCGTGGTAATTGGCCGGTCGAAGAGGTAAGGCTCCGTGAAGCCAAAAGAGTACATCTTCTGGTAAGTTCCCCACTGAAACTGCGCGCTCAAGGTCTCACCCAGACCGAGGAAATTGTTGGTGGCGTAGTTGACGCCCACGAAGTTGCCCGCCAGGCCGCTCATCCCGCCGGAAAAGCCGATGGAGTTGCGTCCCTTCTCCTTCACGTTCACGACGACGTCAACGTTGCCCTCTTTCTTGTTCTGCTTAATCTCGTAGTCTTCTTTCTTGATCTGATCGAAGAAACCGAGCTGATTGACGCGCAGGACGCTCAGATCCCACAACTCCGAACTGAACACGTTCCCTTCGTCCAGCAGCAGCTCGCGGCGAATCACCTTGTCGCGCGTCTTCGTATTGCCCGAGAACTCGACGCGGTGTACGAAGTACTGTTTCTCCTCCTCAAAATCCAGGGCCAGGTTGATGACTCGCTTCTTGTTGTCGGGTTCGATGTCTGGCGTGGCCGTGAAGTTGATGTACCCATAAGCCCCATAGAGCTTCTGGTAGTTCTCGATGCTTTTGCGGACTTTCCCGAGATTGAACACATCCCCGCTCTTCAGTTGCAGGAGAGGCGCCAGTTGCTCCTGCTTGAAGAGTTTGTTGCCGCGGATGACGAAGCGGCCCAGGCGGTAGCGATTCCCTTCCTCCACGGGGATGGTGACGTCCACCCGCTTGCCCCGGCCCCAGCTGAAGAAGAAGAAAGGCCAGCGATGCTTGGTGTCCGTCATCTTCGTCTGGGGCTCTTTCAAGACCACGTAGAAGTATCCGCTGTCCTGATACAGGGTGCGCACATGGAGTTCCACGTCGGCCAGAATCCTGTCTTTGTCGTAGGTCTTGTGGAGCCAGTAGAACCACGGGGGCGCGCCCGTCGGCCGGGAATACTTCATCAGCCGCACCAGGCGGTGCGTGGAAAAGACCTTATTGCCCGCGAAGCGGATCATGCCGATCTTGACCTTGGGTCCCTCCACCACGATGAACGTCAAGGCCACCGAGTTGGGCGGAATATTGCGCGTGCGTGCCCGCACCGAGGCGAATTGTCTGCCCCGTTCCGCCAACAGCCCCTGCAGGACTACTTGCGCTCGCTTGATGATGACCGGGTCATATTGCGACTGGATGGAAAGCCCGACCTTGCGCTCCTTAAAGCGGTCCAGCACATCGGACTGGGCGACACTGTTCAATCCCTTGTAGTCAATGCTGCGAATCAGTTTCTTTTCGCGGACGTAGAAAGTGACGATCTTCCCTTTCTCGCCGTCCGTCACCTCACAGCGAATGTCGTCCAGAAAGCCCGTGTTCCATAGGGCCATGAAATCCCGCTCGAGGGCGCTCTCGTCATAAACGTCGCCCTTGTGGGTGAAGATGCGCGCCCGCAGCGTGGCCGCAGGGACGCGGCGATTCCCGCGGAAGATGATGTCCTCGACGACAACTTGCCGCGCCTCCTGTGCCGGCATCTGCGCCGCGGGCGCTGCCGGGCCCTCGGGGCCGGGTTGCGCTTGGGGAGCCGCCGGGGGCGTCTCCAGTTGGAGCTGTCCGGGCTGGGGAGGAGCTTCTTCGGGCTTCTTTTCCGGCGGCTTCTGAGTTTGCTCGGTGGGAGGCTTCTGCGCCTGCGGTGCCGTGCTTGCCGGCGGAGGTGCCACGACCGGCTTGGGCGGCGCCTCCTGCGCACCCAGCGTCAGCCCGCTCAGCATACTCAGCGCCCAGGCGGCTGAGACCCACGCTGCTTTCCATCCTCTCCGTCTTTGCACCGCAGGGCTCATGCGCGACAAATAGTCCCCCCCGGACGCCTCACCGCGAGCTTAAACATTCCGATGCCCGGAGTTTGCCAGAAGTTGGCCCGCAACCTGACCTTTTAGCAAACCCTTCCCCCCGGAACCGACTGGTTGAGGAACCGCCTGGGGTGAGGGTCCTCTGCTGCGAGGGGCGCGCAGAAACCCCTAGTTGGAGAGCGGTGTGGCCGCCACCAGCTTGTCGCTCACAGACCGATAGTAAAGGGCCTCGTTCTCCACCATGACCTCCAAAACCGCCGGAGGCTGGATCTCTCCCTGAATCAGCGCTTCGGAGAGCGGGTCTTCCACGTACTTTTGTAACGCCCGCCGCAGCGGGCGCGCACCGTAGGAACGGTCGGCGCACGTCTTCTCCAAAACCCATTGTGCGGCTTCCGGCGCCAGGGTGAGGGAGATGTTCTTGGGCACCAGGTTCTGGTTGATTAGGCCCACCAGCAGGTCAATGATTTGCAGCAGGTCGCTGTCGTTCAGGGCGTTGAAGACGATGGTCTCGTCCAGGCGGTTCAAGAACTCCGGGTTAAAGAGCCGTTTCACCTCGCTCATCACCGTCTCTTCGTTCTTCTTCTCCATCGCGGCGTCGCTGGGCGATTGGAATCCCAGGTGAGAGCGTCGCTCCAGGTAGCGGGCACCGATGTTGGAGGTCATGATGATGATGGTGTTCTTGAAATCCACGGTGTTGCCCAGGCCATCGGTGAGCTGGCCGTCTTCAAAGACCTGCAGCAGGATATTAAAGATATCCGGATGGGCCTTCTCAATTTCGTCGAGCAAGATCACGGAGTAGGGCGAGCGGCGCACGCGTTCGGTCATCTGCCCGCCCTCTTCGTAGCCCACATAGCCGGGAGGCGAGCCGATCAGCTTGGAGACCGAGTGCTTCTCCATGAACTCCGACATGTCGAAGCGGATGAGCGCGCGCTCGCTGCCGAACAGAAAGGCCGCCAGCGACCGCGCCATCTCCGTCTTGCCCACGCCGGTAGGCCCCAGGAAGAGAAACGAACCAACGGGGCGTCCGGGCGCCTTCAAGCCCGCGCGCGAGCGGCGGATGGCGCGGGCCAGAGCCGAGAGGGCCTTGTCCTGGCTGATGATGCGCTTGTGCAGCTCCTCCTCGATGCGCAGGAGCTTCGCTATTTCCTCCTCTTTAATGGCGGTGACGGGCACGCCCGTCCAGCGCGACACCACCTCCTCGATGTCCCCGGCCGTCACCACGCCCATGGCGGTCTCGTCGATATTGTATTTCTCGCGCAGCAGGCGGAGGTTCTCGCGCTCCTTGCGTTCCTCGTCCGAATAAAACCGCGCCTTCTCGAACTCGTGGTTGGCGATGGCGTTTTCCATCCGGTGGACCACGAACTTGATGCGCTTCTGGACGTCGATCATCTCTTCCGGCAAGGAGCTCTGGCGCAGCTTCACGCGCGCCCCGGCCTCGTCGATCAGGTCCACAGCCTTGTCGGGAAGGAAGCGGTCCGGGATGTAGCGACTGGAATGATAGACGGCGGCGTGTAGCGCCTCGTCGGTGTAGGTGACGGCGTGAAACTTCTCGTAGCGGTCCTTGATGCCGAACAGAATCTTGATGGCTTCGGCCTCGGTGGGCGGCGGAACCTTGATGGCCTGGAAACGCCGCTCCAGCGAGCGGTCTTTCTCCACCGACTTGCGATACTCGGCCGGGGTGGTAGCGCCGATACACTGGATCTCGCCGCGGGAGAGCGTGGGCTTCAAAATGTTGGCGGCGTCCAGCGAGCCTTCCGCCGAGCCTGCCCCCACCAGCGTGTGCAGCTCATCAATGAAGATGATGGCGGTCTGCGCCTCCATCAATTCTTTCATGATGGTCTTCAGACGCTCTTCGAACTGCCCGCGGTATTTCGTTCCCGCCACGATCAAGGAAAGGTCCAACGCCAGGATGCGCTTGTCAGCCAGAAAGGAGGGAACGTCCCCGTCCGCGATGCGCTGCGCCAAGCCTTCCACGATGGCCGTCTTCCCCACTCCCGGCTCGCCGATCAGCACGGGATTGTTCTTGGTGCGCCGGCAGAGGATCTGGATCGCCCGCTCCAGTTCATTCTCCCGCCCGATGAGGGGATCGAGTTGGTTTTCCATCGCCGCCTGCGTCAGGTCGCGGCTGAATTCCGTCAGCAGCGAGGTCTCCTTGGCGCGCGTGCTGGTGAGCTTGTCGTTCTGCACCCGGCTCAGCTCCTCCCGCAGGGCGGAGAGACGCAGCCCCCGCTCGTGCAGGATTTCCGCCGCAAAGCATTTGTCCTCGCGCAACAGGCCGAGCAGCAGGTGCTCGGTCCCGATGTGCTTGTGCGAGAGGCGTTCGGCCTCCTCCGTCCCGTAGGCTAGAACTCTCTTGCACTCCTGGCTCAGGGGAAGATCCACCGAGGTGGAGACCTTTTCCCGGATGGTGGTCCGGCCCTCGATCTGCTTGCGGATGGATTCAATGGAGGCGTGGGAGCGCAGGAAGCGGTTGGTGAGCGCCTTGTCCTCGCGCAGCAGACCGAGCAGCAGATGCTCGCTCTCAATGTACGGGCTCCCAAACTGGCTGGCTTCGTAGCGGGCAAAGAAGATGACGCGGCGAGCCTTCTCCGTATATCTCTCGAACATAGCTCCTCAGTTCCCGGTTTGGGCCTCGCGGCCGCCGCACCCACCGAGGTGCGCCGCCCGAGACGCTAATGAACTTCTGGAACTACCGTCTCTGTCAGCGTGCCGTCGCTCAGGCGCAACGTCCGCTGGGCGCGTTGCGCCAACTCCAGGTTATGCGTGGCTAGCACCGACGTCAGGCCGTGCGCCCGGTGCAGCCCTTCGAGCACTTCTATCACGCGCCCGGCGGTGCGCTGGTCCAGGTTTCCGGTCGGCTCATCGGCCAACAGGACCGCCGGCTGATTGGCCAGGGCCCGCGCCAGCGCCACGCGCTGTTGCTCGCCGCCTGAGAGCTCGCCTACCCGGCGTCGCACCACCTTTGCCAGCTCCACCTCCGCCAGCAATTCCCTGGCCCGCGCCCGCGCCGCCGCAAAACTTCGCCCCCCCATCAGTTGCGGGAGCATCACGTTTTCGAGCGCCGAGAATTCGGGCAGCAGGTAATGCATCTGCCACACATAGCCCACCTGCTGGTTGCGATATGCAGCTCTTCCCTCCGCGCCGAATTCGCTCAGCCTTTGCCCCAAAAAGTATACTCCACCGCGCGTTGGAGTGTCCAGACCCGCCAGGAGATGCAGCAAGGTCGTTTTGCCGGCGCCCGATTCGCCCACCAGCGTCACGAGTTCGCCGCGGCGGATTTCGAAGTTGAGGTCCGCAAACACGACGACCTCTTCTTCGCCGGAACGGAAGATCTTCGTCAGCTTCTCGGCGCGCAGAATTGAGTGATTGCGCGACATAGTCATTGAGCGCCTGTCCGTTGCCAGTTGTCTGTTGTCAGTTGTTCGTTCTTGGTTGTCGCTCGTTGGCCGTTCATCGTAAGGTCCCTGCCTTCTGCCTTCTGCCTTCTGCCTTCTGACTCCTTCGCTTCTACTCGTAGCGCAATATCTCGACGGGATTGAGCCTGGCCGCGGCGCGCGCCGGATAAAGCGTAGCCAGGAAACTGATGGCCAGGGCGGCCAGCGCAATCCACACGCCGTCCAGCGGCTGCGCGTGAAAGGGCACCGAAGCCAGAGCATAGATCTGCGGGTCGAGCGGGATCAGCTTGTAGCGGTCGCCGACCCACGCCGCCCCGTAACCCAAGGCCAGGCCCAGCGCCGTGCCCACGGCGCCAATCAGCAGCCCGTACAGGGTGAAGATGGCCCACACCTGCCGCTTCCGGGCGCCCATCGACATGAGCACCGCAATGTCGCGATTCTTCTCCATCACCATCATGGCCAGGGTGATGAAGATGTTGAGCGCCGCCACGAGTTCGATCAACCCGATGGTAAGGATGGTCACCAGGCGTTCGAGGCGCAGCGCGCTAAAGAGCGCACGGTTCTGCTCCATCCAGGTGGTAGTCTCAAACCCCGCACCGGCGCCCTGGCGGATGGACTCCGCGACTGCCTGGGCTTGGTAGATATCGTCCACCTTGAATTGGATAACCGAGACGACGTTCGCCAAATCGAACAACCGCTGCGCGGCGTTCAGATTGGTGAAAGCCCAGGAAGCATCAAAATCGTAAAAACCCGAGTCGAACACTCCCACCACGCGGAAGTGGCGGAACTTCGGCACGACCTCCAGGGGTGTCAAGTAACCCTGCGGGCTGGTGACGAGTACCGTGTCGCCTACAAAAACGCCCAGTGCCTTCGCCAGTTCCTTGCCAATGATGACCGGATCGGCGTTGGGATAACTCTGCCGCAGGCCGTCGAGCGAGCCCTCGCGCAGACGCAGCAGCAGGTCCCCGACGCGCACCTCGCGCTCGGGATCAACGCCCTTCAGCACTACCCCCTGCGCGCGCGAGTGGCTGGAGACCAGCACCTGCTCGTAAAGCGCCGGCGCCGTCGCAACCACATGCGGGAGGCGCGAAAGACGCTCGGTCAGGTCCTCGTAGCGCGCGATGCCGTCGCTAGAGGCACGCAGCAAGGTGACGTCAGCCGTGGCCCCCAGCAGCCGCTGCTCTAACTCGCGCCGGAAACCGTTGTTGATGGCCAGCGCCACCACCAGCGCGCACACCCCCGCCATCACGCCCAGCACCGAGATGACGGTAATCACCGAAATCGCCGCCTGCCGTCGCTTGGCCTTCAGGTACCGCAAGGCTACGAAGAACTCGAACCGCATACGCAATTAACATTATCAGCAATCTCGCCCGGCGGGAAAGAAGATTCCCACCTGTGGCAGTTGACGATAGGGCGGGGCGAGTCGGGCGATCCTTGGCCCTGGTGCGGGGGCCGCGCAGAGTTTACGCAGGTTGACTCGCTGCCGGGCAAAGCCTAACATGTCGCCTCGGAATCGTTTCACCGGGCTCGGAGGGCAAGGCAGTTTCCCATTTCCGCCGTCCGGAGAAGCCGGCGACCGGGGTTTGGGCGTTCAAACCGGAGAGTGCCCCCTTTGCCCCGAAAGACCAAAAGCACAAATCGTCGATGATACGGAGCGTCGAGATGAGCAAAATGCGCAGGCTGCAGGGATTCCTGGCAATCGGACTTGTCACCTTATCGCTATCTGCCGCACGCCTCGAGGCCCAGGACTGCCGGCAACCCGACGAGGAGCGCTGCAAGGCCGAGGAGCGCCGCAAGGCCCAGGAGCGCCGCAAGGCCGACGAACTCCGCGATTACATCAAGGCGAACTACACGAAGTACGAATACCTGGCGCCGATGCGCGACGGCGTCAAGCTCTTCGTCGCTGTCTATGCGCCCAAGGACAGCTCGCAGCGGTACCCCATCATGATGTTCCGCACTCCGTACACGGTGGCGCCCTACGGGATCGACAATTACCGTCGCACGCTCGGCCCTTCGGAGTTTTTCGTGCACGAAGGCTATATCTTCGCCGCCTGCGACGTGCGCGGCCGCGGTAAATCCGAAGGCACTTTCGTACACGTTCGACCGTACATTCCCAACAAGACCGGCCCGAGCCAGGTCGACGAAGCCAGCGACACCTACGATACGATCGAGTTCCTTTTGAAGACGATCCCGAACCACAACGGCCGGGTCGGCATCTCCGGCACATCCTATCCCGGCTTTTACGCCACCATGGCGGCGCTGAGCGGGCATCCCGCGCTGAAGGCCGTCTCGCCGCAGGCGCCGGTAACCGAATGGTTCATTGGCGACGATTTTCGGCATAACGGCGCGCTGTTTCTGGCGCACGCGTTTGGTTTCTTTTCTTCCTTTGGCCGCCCGCAGCCGGGAGAGAACGAAGTGCAGGGCCCCCGGTTCGATTACGGCACCCCGGACGGCTACGATTTCTTCCTGAGCATGGGGCCGCTGGGCAATGCTGACCAGAAGTTTTTCAAGGGCCAGATCGAATGGTGGCGAGAGCTCGTCGCGCACGACACCTACACAGACTTCTGGAAGACGCGCGATCCGCTCCCGTACTTGAAGAACCTACAACCTGCGCTGATGACCGTCGGCGGCTGGTTCGATGCCGAAGACGTTTATGGGCCGCTCCACACCTATGCAGCCCTCGGCAAGCAGAGCCCCGGCACGACCAACATCCTGGTGGAGGGTCCGTGGTCGCACGGGCAGTGGAACAACGGCCCCGCCGACTCGCTCGGCGATGTGTGCTTCAACCAGAAGACCGGCGACTTCTTCCGCGAGCACATCGAATTTGCGTTTTTCCAGCGCTACCTGAAAGATAAGGGAGAGGAGAAGCTTCCAGGCGCTTACGTCTTCGAGACGGGGCGCAACGCGTGGCACCAGCTCGACGGTTGGCCGCCCAAGGATGCTGTCAAGAAAACGCTCTATTTCCAAAGCGGCGGCAAGCTCTCCTACGAGCGTCCCTCGGCATCCGACGCGGAATTCGACGAGTACATCAGCGACCCGGCGAAACCGGTCCCGCACATTTCCTGGACCAGCACGCAGATGACTTATGAATACATGACCGGCGACCAGCGCTTCGCCTCGTCCCGTACCGACGTGCTGGTTTACCAGACGGAGCCGCTCGAAGAAGACCTGACCGTCGCCGGACCGTTGACCGCCACGCTATACGTCTCCACCACCGGCACAGACTCCGACTGGGTGGTGAAGCTCATCGATGTCTATCCCGGGAACTACCCGGACCCTGACCCGAATCCGCGCGAGGTGCGCATGGGCGGCTACCAACAGTTGGTGCGCGGCGAGCCGTTTCGCGGGAAGTTCCGCAAGAGTTTCGAGAACCCGGTGCCGTTCGAGCCCGGCAAGCCCGACCGGGTGGAGTTCCAGCTTCCCGACGTGTTTCACACCTTTCGCCGCGGCCACCGCGTCATGGTGCAGGTGCAGAGCTCGTGGTTCCCGCTGACGGACCGCAACCCGCAGAAATTCGTGAAAATAGGCGAGGCGCAACCCTCCGACTTCCAGAAGGCCACGCAAAGGGTGTACCGTTCGCCCAAGCTGGCCTCGGGCATCACGCTGGGGGTACTGCCGGCATCCGCGCCGCCTGGCGAAGGAAAGCCTTAGCGGCCGTCGCTCGACCGAACCGATTCTGCACTACAAGGTTTTGGGCCGCAGGGTAAGACCGTAGAGGATTCCGAGCACCAGCATTTCACCCAGCCCGGTGAAGAGCGTGTAAACCAGGGCGGTCGCGGGTACGTTGAACATCATCCAGGAGGAAGCCACCGACATCACCACACGGAAGAACCAGGCCAAAATGGCAAAACTGATTCCCTTCCGCCAACCTGAACCACCGGGCAGGGCGCCGTAAAGCAGCAAAAAGACCCCCGCCATCACGAATCCGCAGGATGGCGCAGACCCTTTGGGTCTGCGGTTTGGGAACAATGCTAATCATCCTTTCGCAGACCTGAACTGAAAGGTCTGCGCCAGCCAGCGGAATTCGTGCCTGGCGGGCAAGGATCACCCCGACGCCTTCTCAGGGCGCAGCAGCGGAAACAGGATCACGTCGCGGATGGAGCGCGAGTTGGTGAAGAGCATGGCCAGCCGGTCGATGCCGATGCCTTCCCCGCCCGCCGGGGGCATACCGTAGCTGAGGGCGCGGATGTAGTCCTCGTCGACGGCGTGG
>Ga0315285_10005397_pt1 | contig 13192 bp, 13 predicted proteins | sample YL17G09_36_MG_FD_203698 | JGI IMG/M metagenome (GOLD analysis project Ga0315285, IMG submission 203698) | Sediment microbial communities from Yellowstone Lake, YNP, Wyoming, USA - YL17G09_36 | ecosystem: Environmental > Aquatic > Freshwater > Lake > Sediment | place: USA: Wyoming | collected... | reverse complement strand
TCATCGCACTATTTTATGCCAAATATAAAAAAGAATTCAAAATAAAGCACCAAATACTCATGAACATCAGCGCAGTACTTGAAGGCGTAAACGTCAAAGGATATCCAAAATACCAAGAGATAAAAGACAGAGCAGAAGTCTACAAGATAGAGGTGTAAAAAGATGATAACCAATTTCAAACAAATAGAAGTGCTCTTTAGAGAAATTGACCTAGTAATGCACAACAAAATCAAAGTCTACACAATAGGCGGAGCAGTCCTTCTCGAGCAAGGCCTAAAAATAACAACCAAAGATATCGACGTTGTTGTAGAATCAAAAAACGAATTCATCGAACTACAGCGTTCACTGCAAAAAACTGGATTCAAACCACAAATACCTGGAAAAGAATATTCACGAATGAACCTTAGCCAACTATTCCAAAAAGGAGACTTTAGAATAGACTTATTTGAAAAAAAAATCTGCGGAAGATTCTCGCTATCAAAAGGAATGATGGAACGGGCAAGAAAAGTCATGATCTTAGATCATATTGAAGTATATCTATGTTCAAACGAAGATGTTTTCTTATTCAAAACCATGACGGACAGAGATGGGGACTTAACAGACTGCGAAAGCATAGTCAGTGCTGCAGTCGACTGGGACATAATAATTAATGAACTCAAAAGCCAAATCAACAAGAGTAAACAAGACATATGGATAACCTGGGTGGGAGAACGGTTTGATATCCTGGAAGACAGAGGGATGGTCATTCCAATAATGGATGAACTTAACATATTGAGAAACAAATTCTTTGATGATTTTAAAAAAAAGACATCTAAGTAGTTAATCATCTGTTCGTCTATTTTTATTTCATCAAACAAGTTTAACTATTTTGGTGAGTAAAAGAAGGGGGCCCCGCCCCAATCTTTCACCCTTTTTTTTCTTACCATCAAGGACAATTTTTTTTATGCGTTCTTTTCTAAAAGAAGAGCTCTGGGGCGAGTTCTTAGGGATCTTTTACGGCCTACACCCAGTACAAATAAATATTTTTAACGAGACTTAAACGCAATAGCCAATTCCCTTGTACGAAAGATAGTTATTTCTTTCCTTGTTTTAAAATGTGTATCATCGCTCCAGATGCCATCGGCTTTTGAAGCAAGACATAGAGCTATAAATGGTACATCATCTATGTCATCAATAAGTGTTTTTGCAGAATCAAAAAATTCTTTATACTCTTCTTTTGGTATAATCGTAATCTTTTCAAATAGCAGATTAAGGATAATGTCAAATTCATTAGAGCTAATTTTTGCCTTTTTACACATCAATTCCTTATATTTCGAAATTTCTTTCAAAGTATGATCAGGTGTAATGAATTGTATTGCCGGAGAAACAATAATTCTTCTTGAAATTCCATTTTTAATAAGAGCAGAAATTATGCTACTAGTATTTATTACTAATTTCATTTAACTAGACCATGTTTTTTTGCTATTTCACGTTTAATCTTCCTTCCGATTTCAAGGGCATCTTTTTCTGTTAATTCACTTTTTGAAAGAAAATTATCCATAAGATCTAGTTTTCGTGCTTGTTCCCACATGGCTTGTCTTGCTATTTCAGTCCATTTTATTTCTTTATGTTTTTTTATTATCTTATGAAGTTCTTCAGGTATTGCAAGAGTCATATTTGTCATAACTATCACTATACGTAATATATGTATTTTTACATATATAAGGTTTATTACTTATTTTTGCTTCTGTCTTCTAAATTTTGAAAAAATAAGGAGAAAAAGATGCTCTAAAGGGGCTTACGGCCTACACCCAGCACCTTATAATATAACAGAAAATCGAGAAGAAAGATTAAATAACACTAAAACCTATAGTAGTATTATTATGAATAATATCTTTAGCGCAGTAGTTCATAAAGAAAAGAAATATTATGTCGCTGAATGTCCTGAGCTCGGAACTGTTTCTCAAGGGAAAACTATCGAGGAAGCAATTAAAAATTTAAAAGAAGCAACAGAACTCTATTTAGAAGAGTTTCCTATGAAAAAAACATCAAAACCATTTGTTTCATTTTTTGAGGTTAATACATATGGTAAAGCTTCCAAGACTGTCAGGGCATGATTTTATAAAAATTCTTGCGAAATTTGATTTTTTCAAAGTTCGTCAAAAAGGCAGTCATGTCATGCTCATAAAAGAAATAAAACAGGGAAAAATCGGATGTGTTGTTCCTTTGCATGACGAATTAGAAACAGGAACATTACTTGGGATTCTCAGACAGGCAAAAATCAGTAGAGAAGAATTTCTCAAGGAATTTAAAAAATAGAACGTGTTTTCTTCTGAAATTACGTCTTAAAAAATCTTGAAATTTCTTAATTTACTGAAGTGATAAAGAGGCTTACGGCCTACACCTAGCATTATTTTATTTTTAATTTAAAAAGTAATCAATAAATGGAAATATATGACGAAAACATATTACTCTTCGGCTGGTCTCCATTTATATGCTTCATCATGATGACCAAAATAATAAACAGTAACAATTTCATTTGTATGATCTATATTAAAAATTAATACAAAATTTGAATTAATATGAACCCTTGAAAAGGTTTGTAAAGGAGAATGAAGATGCTTATATTCATGTTTTGGTTTAGATCTAATTTCTTGGATTTTTTTGTGTATCATTATTAATTGTTTTTTGTTCTTTTTAGAAAGTTTTTTAAAAATTTTATCAGCAGTTGGCTTTATTTCAAGATTATACATCCAAGCCATACCTCTTGGCAAAATCATCTACGCGAATACTTTTTTCTTTTTTTATTTTGTTTATCTTTTCAATAAATTCGGGTTTGAGTTCTGGTTCATTTTCATATTCAATATATTTTTTTACGATAAATTCAATAGTTTCACTTTTATCTTTTAAATCATATTTGGCTTTAATGATATTTAAAACACGATTAATATTTTCATTTAATTTTATCAAAGCCTGAGTCATAATTAGTTCACCTAAGTATATATTAGTTTAACTAATTTATATTATTTTCTATTTAATCCATTTTTAGATGATTCAATGTAACCTAATTATTACGTTCTCAAGAATCTATAAAATATTTAATTTCTTTGAGTGATAAAGAGGCTAACAGTCTACATCCTGCACCTTATCTGTTGAAAGTAAGGACAAATAATTCTATTTTATTAACTCTCCTTTAAGGATCGACAGATAGATATTTAGTAACGTTCAAAACCATTTCACCAGTAACCTTTACGTCCTGGTAGTCAAAATACTTTATAACATCCCCTTCAGTATGATTCAAACCATCTCTATGATGCAGACGCCACGTACAATCTTTTAGGAAACATACAGTTTTACAAGATGGTCTTTTTTGGGCAAACACCATATCATCACTTGGAGCACCTATTGGTATCCAAAGGGGTATAATATTCGCAGTGTTTCCTGTTCTATTTACATAATCTGATCTTTCAATGACTTTCCAGATTTCCCCAAGAAATAATAATTTATTTGCTATAATATCAAGAGTGAGACGTGGTTCATCTTGTCTAAAGCCAACTTGATTTAAATCGATAACATAAATGATGTTTTCATCCCTATGAATTTCTTCATAATATTTTGCGCCTCGCATACCATCTTCTTCCCCGCCAAAAGCAATAAACTTCAAATTATATTTTGGTATAATATTATGTTCAACGAAATATTTGGCCACACCTAGAACAATTGCCATGCCAATAGCAGAATCTGCTGTTCCTTGACACCACCATGAATCATAAAGACAATCAACTATCACTGTTTTGCTGGGATCTGTTCCATTAAGTTGCCCAATCACATTATAGCTCTCCATTGATGGATTATATCGTTGATTGAGATAATAATCAATAGTTATATTATCGATATCACTAAGGATTCTTTTTCCTACAGTTCCATTGATGAACAAAATAGGTAAAACGTTTACATGTTCTAGATTAATCATATCATGTGTGTCATCGTTAAAATCATATAGAATTAGCCCTTGACAGTGTGGATACCACTTATGCCATAATTTTGTTTGTATTTTTAAAAGTGTAAATAAGTAAGGTTTATAGTTAATCGTATTTAGAATCGACCTATTTATCAGATTTGTGCTAGCATTAAACCATATATTTTTATCTATAAAAACAAAATCCTCTGTTTCACTAGCTAATCTTGGATTATAAATCAATGGAAAGCGTGGTCTAAGTTTTACTTTCACTCCGTTATAAGAAAAAGTACAATTCAACTTATCATCTTGGCCTCGAGGAGCGATCCATGCAGGAGCGATATAACAATCAACATTTGTATCATTTACTTTAAGCTTATAATCCACCACTTCAAGCTTGTATGTAAGCCTTGGATTACCTGGTGTATTTTTAATTTGTTCCTTCCACACATATAAACCTAACTTTGTCATATTCTCATAAATAATATCTGCCGCCTTATGTTCCCCTTTAGTTCCGAATTCCCGTCCTTTTGCAATCTCTCCGTTTTCTTCATCATATTCTCTAAAAATAATATAGCTTAGATTCTCAGTAATATTATAGATATAATCAACATCTAATTCCCCAATTTCAGGATTATAACTATGATTTGTCTGATTAATTAAAAAACCATTTTCGTTTCTAGCTTTTTCTTCAGTCCCAATTATGATTGGTTGTATACTTATATCAATAAGTAAAATTATTACGATTAAAATCAAACTTTTTTTTAATAAATAATCTTTCATTTTATCTATCAAATATAATTTATAGTTACTTCTATATAAATATGTTGATAGGATAAGAATTAAATAGAAAAAATCATATCTAATTTACTTTTTCGATCTCATAACAATATAATAAATTGCAATTTTTAAATTTTAAGAAGGTTCACTGCTTACACTCAGCTTTTGTTTCGGTTTGGGTCGAACATTAAATTTTTTAAAACTAATATGAGTTGAAACCTTCCTCTACATGTAAATTTTAAGTGAAGAAGTGATAGCTGAAATTACTCAAAATACCATAAATTCAAGTGCAAGAATCCCCAAACATACTGCAAGGGTTATAGGTGTAACTATCAAACCATATTTTACAAATTCTTTAAATGAAATCTTCACCCCTTTACTGCGTAGTATGCTAATCCACATGATTCCTGCTAACGCACCTATTGGGGTAATATTTGCACCAAGATTTGAACCAACTGCTGTGGCTAGAACCGCTGGTAAAACATGGGCTTGGGCAACTGTACTAGCAATGGGAACATAGGCAACTGCTAAAGGAATATTGTTCAATAGATTTGAAGAAAAGGCAGATGTCATTCCATAAACGTAGATATATGCGGTATTTGAGCTTCCACAGATATTTTTAAAAAATATACCAATATCTTCTGTTATTCCATAGACTCTGAGAGCCTCAACTGTGATAAATAATGCCAGTACAAAAGGTATAATGCCTATTGGCATCTTTTTTAAGGTTAGTCCAACGGAAAAATGCTTCTTTTCAATGTTTTTTCTCATAATTGCAGTAAAAGAATCCCTTAGTAGGAGGATGATAAGTAGTGCGAGTGCAAACACAATGGAGATAGTCCACATTTGAATACCAAAATAAGGACCTATAGCTAAAGCAATAAGAAATCCGCAGAGAATCGCAAGTCCGAGAAACGCCCCAAGTTTATCAGTTATTGCTTCTAATGGGTTAATCTTTTTTACAATGCTAATAGGTTGACATATTTTTTTCCTGAATATGAAGTATAATAACATCATATTTGTAATACCAGCAGCAATTGAGGGGAGAAACATCCAAATTAAATATTCATCAAAGCGGAGATTAAATGCTGTTGCTAAGACGATATTTGTCGGGTTACCAATATAGAGCATCATACTCCAAGTATTTGCGGCAAAAAATTCAGCGATTAGATATGGTTTTGGATCAATACCAACATTTTTTGAAAAATAATAGATAAATGGTGTGAAAGTAAGGATGATTATATCGTTTGATGCAAATATTGTTAGAACAGATATTATAATGTAGAGAGAAAAGTATAATTTTCTACCATCATTTCCTGCAAACTTTATTGCAAGCTGGGCACAATATTCAAAAAAACCTGTAATGTCAAGGAAAATACCCATAAACACAATTGAGAGGAATAGCACCAGTACACCGAAAGGATTGAGTCCACCTTCCCCCTGGAGACCTCTGAGTATTTGCGAGTAGTTCAATACCCCTAAAATGACAATGAGAACTGGTCCAACCAATACACCAAGAAGATAGGTATCTATCTTAACATTACGAGTCCCTAGTCTTATGTAAAAATAAGGCCATCTCAGGATAAGATAGATTGTGACTATACATGTAATTAGGAATATTATTTCGACAGTAATTTTTGCATCCATCATTCCTTGCGGTTAATTCTTTTTGTGTATAAAACTTTTTATTTGTTGCATAGTAGTTTTTACAGTCAGAAAAAATGGAAGAAAGGATCAATAAAACTGTCAAAAATACTGATTTCCGCAGGGCACGCAGTAATACATTAAAATAAGAAAATAATAAGCTTGAGAATTTCTATATCAATCACTTTTATTTTTAATTATACTGTGTTTTGTCTAAGATATGACGGTGCTTATTATGACAATGTCATTTTAGATATTAGTAAACACCAAACAATTGTTATATCACTGTAATAACTAGTGATTTTTATTTTTTATAATTCATGTGATATTGTTATAATTATAAACATACATAAATAAAATAAAAAGTATTAAATATGAGTTTGGTATTACTAATTAATGGGGAATCGATTATATGGTTAATTTGCGACGGTCAGAATTTGATATTATTAATGAAATGCTCAATATGGCTAATAACGGTGTGAAAAGAACCGAACTTATATATAAAGGAAACCTCAGTTATCATCAATTACAAAAATACCTTTCTTTTTTACTTGAAAAAGATATTTTGCAAGAAAAAAGGATTAAAAATGGTAACGGGTTTAATAAGGTATACTTTACTACTGAAAAAGGAAAAGATCTTTTAATTACTATCAAGAAGATGTTTACATACATAGAATAAAGGTTCCTGCTACTATTTTTTTTTCTAATACTTATAGTAAATATCATCATAGTTTTTGACATTTTTACATTTTGATATTTTTACTTTTTTGGTATATTTATTAAATATTTTTATATAGTATTACTGTCAAATAGTACCACGACATTTAATGTCAATGTGGTGGATATAGGTGAAAGGAGAGAAAAATATAATTAAATACAGTGTAATCTATCGACACTGTATTTTACTGATATCTTTCATGATAATCTTTCCTAGCCTTTTTTTAATTGTTACAGTAAAGGCAGGTCTACTACAGACAAATAATGTCATTACCACAACTATTTATTTCCAGTCACCAACTCTTGTTGATATTGAAATTAATAATAATATATTCACCCAAATTGTAATGCCTAGCTGTTTTTTACAAGCAATCCCTGGAGATCCCGCGATGCCAGCCTATCCTGTCTCTCTTCTTATTCCTGAAGGTAAACAACTAGACACTGTAACGGTTTCGTATTCAAAGTATATTGAAATTTATCACGATTTACTTGAAAAACCAATTATGCCGCAACAGGAGTGTGTGCCCTATAGTTTTGATGAAGCAGAGATTTCCTTTGTTATGAATGAATCATGCTATAACTCAACTGGAACTGTGCTAAAACAAATCTATGACGTCGGTGATGTTGGGTATTGTCGCGGGTATGGCCTAATTACTATTACTCTGTATCCGGTTCAGTATTATCCGAAAAAAGGACGCTTGTTTTATTTTCCTTCGATGACGGTTACTGCAACCTTTGCAGATAATTTACAGATGGCTTCAGAAACTCCTAATATTTTGTTAAGAAATACTGTCAGTGACCGAGAGGTTATAGCAGCAATAGTTGAAAACCCTGGTGATATTTTCACATATACTGATGGTGATGAGCAACTCTTTGGTGGTTTACCTCTTGGTGGTTATGCACCCCTTGGCTATAGTGACGGGTTGTGTGACCCATCAGATAGTTATCAATTCATAATTATTACTAGTCAAAGTTTAGCATCAACCAGCGGTTATTCTTATAATTGGTCTGATTTGATTGATCACAGGGAAAGTTTCAGCGGACTTGATGGTATAATTGTAACAGTTGGAGACATTGATGCCTGCAGTGCGTATTGGAATGCTAGTTCAACTTTTAATGATTCTCAAGCCCACATTCGTGAGTTTTGTAAGGATGCTTATCAGGATTGGGAGACTGAATATGTGATTCTTGGTGGGGATTGGGATGCCACTGCCAGCCATCAGATTGTTCCATATCGATTGTTTACAGACCGCTATGAGGATAATACCTATGATACAATGGCCTGTGATTTGTACTATAGTAATCTTGATGGGGATTGGTACTATTCTGGTTCAGGTGGTATGTGGGGCGGTGGAAGATCAAGTGGTGTTAATGATTACTATGGAGAGTTATATGTCGGTCGAATATGCGCTTATGATGCAGAGATGGTTTCAAATGCTGTGCAAAAAATCATAAATTATGACACTAACTCCAGTTTATCTGATGAATGGTTGAGCAAGGCATCTTTTTGGGGCGGTGATTTAGGATGGACGGCAACCTCAAAACAATACATGGAGGAAATACGTTTAGGAACTAATACATATAGGACCTTTACAGGGTTTGAAGAATGGAATTCAGCATATCCTGAAAGCAGTTTTGATACAACAGAACGCCTCTATCATGCTGATATTGGTGACTCGTATACAACATATTTTGATGATTCAATTTCAAATGACAACTTCGCAATAGTTAATCATATTGATCACAGCAGCTATAATGTACCTTTTGGGATGAGTAACTGGCAATTCCGCTATAACACCAAACCTTTCTTTGGTTATTCTCAGGGTTGTTTAGCCGGTAGATTCCAGAGTGGTTATGCAGGATGTGAGCAGATGATGTGCCGTCATGCTGAACGCCATGCTTTTGCCTTAGTTTTAAACACAGGCTACGGTTACGGTAGTGTAAGCACTACCAATGGTGCTAGTCAATATATACATGCGTATTTCTGGGATTATTTCTTTAATAATCAGTCTCAACATCAGGAGAACTGGCAACTTGGAAAAGCAAATCTGTATGCTCATGACAAGATGGCTGCAGTTATGGATTATAATTCGCATGCCTGGTGTTATGCATGGTACAGTGCGCATTACTTTGGTGATCCTGCACAGACCCTTCGTATAGGTGATTACAACTATCCTGTTGAAGTAAGTGATGAAATACCAAGCGACGGGGCAACTGATGTATCTTTTGATACAGTGCTGTTGAGTGTGACATTGACTGATGCCGATGGTGATGCCTTTGATTGGAGTATTGAAACCAGTCCCAATGTTGGTACTAGTACAGTTTCAGGTGCAAGTAATGGAAGCAAGACCTGTACAATAGCTGGACTTGCTTATGATAAAACCTATACGTGGTATGTGAATGCTACCGATGGAAATAGCTATACTTACGAATCCTTTTCCTTTACAACAGAATCTGCTCCTGTAAATTATTCCCCTTTCTGCTCAAGCCCATCTATTGCAAACGGGACAACTGGTGTAGTTATAACTAGATCCTCAATAAGTATAACAATCCAAGATCCAGAAGGGGACTATTTTGATTGGAGTATTGAAACTTCACCCGCCATAGGAAGTTCTTCTGGGAATAATAATTTTAATGGTAGTAAATCTTGTAATATATCAAGCCTAGCTTCTGGCACAATTTACACATGGTTTGTTAATGCTACAGATGGTAATTGGACCAGAGAATGGTATTACTTTACAACAAACAAGTCGCCAACTGTTTCTAGCCCTAGTCCAAGTAATGGTGGAACAAATGTTTCCATAAGTACTTCAAGTTTAATTGTAAGTATTCAGGATCCAGATGGAGATAGTTTTAACTGGAGTATTGAAACAAGCCCTTACATAGGAAATATTTCAACAATTGGTGCTAGCAATGGAAGTAAATCTTGCAGTATCTCTGGTTTGAGTTATTTAACCACTTATTACTGGTTTGTTAACGCAACCGATGGATGCAGTTGTATAAACAAGTCTTACTCATTTACAATAGAAAATGAATCTCTAAATTCTCCCCCTAATGTTCCTAACAGCCCCAGCCCATCTGATGGTGCTAGCGATGTTAGCATTACTTCTGATGTTAGTTGGACTGGTGGTGATCCTGACGCAGGGGACATAGTAACTTATGATGTCTACTTTGGGACAAGTAGTTCTCCACCACAAATTGTCTCAAATCAGTCAGCTACCTCATATGATCCCAGCACCCTTGATTATGATACAACATATTACTGGATGATTGTTGCGTGGGATGACAACAGTACATCAACTACAAGTGTTGTATGGAGTTTTACTACTGAATCAGAAGAATTGCCGCCTCCTCCTGCACCCCCGTCTCCGCCACCCTCGTCTCCTCCACCGTCTTCCCCAAATGTACTTCCTGTAGCAAATGCCGGTGGACCATATACAAGTTGTGTTAGCGAGGTTATCTATTTTAATGGAGCTAAAAGTAATGATTCAGATGGAAGTATCGTATCATATATCTGGGACTTTGGTGATGGGACAATTGATGAAGGACAAATAATAAGTCACTCATATAAAATTTCAGGAAACTATACTGTAACTTTAATTGTTGTTGATAATTTTAATGGAGAGGACTCTGACACGACACAAGTAACTATTACAAATTGTTGGGATTATGAAGAAGAACCCTCTACAAATTCCACAAATAATTCAATAATAAAAAATATTGTAGCAAATAGTTGGAATGCTTTGAATGATACGATACCTGATGAACTACTAGAAAGTTTGGATTTATCACCGTCTAATGCATCTAATTTTACAATAACTCCAATTGATAATATAAGTTTGTATATTATTACTATTAATAATGAAGATGGAAATAATACCTATGTTTTTGTAAATTCAGTCGATAATACAAAAGGAGTGGTACAACAAATCGATGATGACACTCTTCTTATAGACGAAGACAACGATGGGGTCTGGGACCATCGGTATGATTTAATTACTAATGCGTACAGCGCGATATCATCACCTGAAGAATTGACCGAAGATCAACAAAATTATAATATGAATCTTTTGATGGTTCTTGTTTTAAGTATCATTGAAGTAATTGTTTGCCTTGCAATCTATTTCGTGCGTAATCTTAATATGTTTTTCAGATCGCGTTATCAAAAATTATCTATCCGCAACGGTAAAGACATTATGTTTTATGTACAAAAAAAACCTTTTTATCGTCGTTTGAAAAAATATTAAGTTATGTTTAAATGTGTGATAGGATTTTTTAAAAGCATTTTTTGGTAATTTAATCTATTAATTGTCATTTTTTTTATATAATAACTTAATTTAATATTTATATGTGTTGTATACTGTTTTTTGTTTAAATAAATAGAATATTGTTCTAGAACATAGTCGTCTAAAACTTTATAAATAATAAATTTATTAACAGTATTCCACTTATTGCGGTCATATCAGTGATGACCCAGTTGTTTAAGGGTCTGACAAGCGGCGCAAATGCAAGTCCTAATTACATTGCCCGCAGGGAGGCAACAATCAGTTCTTGTTACAGTGATAGACTATATGTTCAAAGTCAGAAACAAACAACAATCTTTGAAATCAATCGCAAATTAAATAACAGATCGCAAAATTGGAAATGAGTATAAATAAAAGCTCAAAGGGGCTTTGAGCTTAAACAAAAAGAATTATGGGGGAGATACTCGGCTTTGCACTTCGCCAGTAAAATAAAATATAAGCAGAAGTAACTGAAGAGGAGGAAAAAAGAGAATGAAACATAACAAAACAGGAACTATTTTCATGGTATCGATACTAGCACTTGCTGGTATTGGTATTAGCTACGCTGGTTTTTCTGACAGTATCAGTGTATATGGTACTGTTGATACCGCAACCGTTACAATTGATTGGATTGGTTGGTATTCAGGTACATGGGTGTATAAAATTTATGATTTTGAAACAACACCAAGTTCACCACCAGAATTTCCAGACAAGTATAGCCCAATTGATGAAATATTGATTTACAGGGGATTTACACAATTTCAACCAACCGTAGCTGAAGTACAATCTTGGGCAACTACATATGGTGGTATTGCAGAACTAGTATCATATTCTGAAGCAAAAGTTGGAACAACACCATTACCAACTCCACCAGGAACATATGATATTGACATGGTCTTTGACAACTTATTCCCATGCATTGACTTTGAAGCAGATTTTATATTTCACTATGAAGGAAGTATTCCAGCAATAATTGATACAGCGCAGATATTCCCACTTACTGGAGATAATTATCCTGGAACAACTACCAATTTCTTGGAATGGTTATGGGCATATCACCTATTACCAGGTAATGAAGCTTATGGCGCATGGGTAGAAGCATACTTTGTACAAGGATTTGATAAAGATGGAAAAGAAACTCATGAAACAAATGAAATAGTCAGATGGGAAAAAGGAGCCCTAGTTGATGTTGGACAGCAGATACATAATTGTGATTTTATATGGGTTATTCTAACAATCCACTTACCACAAGACAACTACCTACAAGGACTAACTGGACACTTTGGTGGAAATATCCACGTGATACAATGGTACGACTCATGTAAAAAAATAACATAATCAGATTTGCAAATTAAGAAAAAAATGTTATAATTAAAAGAATGAGTGAATTGGAAAAATCCAATTCATCTCTCCCTATATTTTTGATGGGAGGAAAAACAACAAAACATTACACTTACAGCGGAATGCGTTGCATTCCGCCTGACAAAAATATGATAATAAAAGAGGAAGAAAAGGAAGTGAAAAAAAATGAATAAAAATAAAATTGGAACGATATTTATGGTATCAGTATTAGCACTTGCTGGTATTGGTATTAGCTATGCTGGTTTAACAGATGAAATAAATATTTATGGTACCGTTACAACAGGAACAGTAGATTTAGAAATAACAGATTATTCTGGTACATGGGTATGGAAAGTATGGGGACCAACTTACCAAGGTAGTGAAATGTATAAATTCGAAGGTATGGCAGATGATAAACCAACTGATGCAGAAGTACTTGATATGTTTGATGATCAAGGTGCAACAAATGTTGAATTAATATCATATGCTG
>Ga0315285_10005396_pt1 | contig 13197 bp, 10 predicted proteins | sample YL17G09_36_MG_FD_203698 | JGI IMG/M metagenome (GOLD analysis project Ga0315285, IMG submission 203698) | Sediment microbial communities from Yellowstone Lake, YNP, Wyoming, USA - YL17G09_36 | ecosystem: Environmental > Aquatic > Freshwater > Lake > Sediment | place: USA: Wyoming | collected... | reverse complement strand
GTCCAAGTTGGACAATCACCGACAGCAACGCAGAACTTCACTCTGGCAGTGCCATCGTCACCAGACGGCACGATTAAGCTGGCACGGGGCAATGCAGGCGCAACTACGCAGGATGTGTTGAATGTGAGTAATGCTGGCGTTGTATCTTTTCCGCAGGGTCTTGGCAATATCAGCAACTCGACTGCGATTGCTACTGGCAGCACGACCGCTCGTTCGTTGGCTAATAGATTTGCGGATGTGGTCAATGTTCTTGATTTTGGAGCAGACAATACAGGAGCAACAGATTGTGTTTCTGCAATTAATAATGCCATTACTTTTGCATTTAACAATGGAGGCGGAACAGTCTATTTCCCAAGTGGAACATATTCTATAGCGTCTTATTCTGGAGTATATGGAACTGCTACAAACTATTATACTGTAGCTCCAAAAACTGGAGTTTCAATTCTTGGTGATGGGCCTGACACAATTTTTAAAATGTCAACTCTGTTAAGAACTGGAGTTCCGTCTGGTCAAATTAGAGGAATTGGATTTCTTTATGACCATTTTAATCCAATATTGAATGTAAGGTATAGTAATTTTACTGTTGATTGGAATGGTCAAAATATGCCAAATATTCCAATAACAACTAATACTAACAGATTAGGGTCTAATGCTGGTGTTGAAAATTGGCATATTGATAATGTTACTTTTTTAAATCCAAGTGGACATCATAATATTTGGCTTGCTACTCCAATTCCATCTACTTCATATCTAAATTCTTATTCTGGAAATTCTATTACAAATTGTAATTTCAGAAACGCAGGGACAGCTGTTGCTGGAAACGCATTAGTAACTGACCATAGTTCTATTTATTGTGGTGTCCATAATACAATAATATCAAATAATACTTTTTGGTGTGACAATAATAATGACACTGTTGCCACAGCAATTGAAATTCATGGATGTAATATTAATTGTATAAATAATACAATTTACAATTATTTTAAAGCAGTCAATCTTGGAACTGATTTGGGGAATGCTTACAATCAAATTGTTTCAGATAATAATATATTTCAAGTTCAATATGGAATTAGTTTGTGGAATTACTTAACTTATGCAAGTGATTATATTAGTATTTTAAATAATAATATTATATTAAGAACAGCAGCTGGTGGATATGGCATTGGAAGTGAGAATACTTCTGGATCAGCAAGTGCGAATATTACTATTTCAAATAATTTAATACAACTTGAAAATGCAATCAATCCATCTAATGTATCTATTGGAATAAATCTTCAAAACTTCTCTTTTCCAACAATAACTAATAATAAAATAATTAATTTTTCTGGAGAAGGAATTTCTTATTCTACTATTGCTGGTTCAACAAATGGAAATACAGTAAATATTTCAAATAATATAATTGAGGCTTGTGGATATTCAACACAAGCCTTAAATACTGCAACATCCACTACTTCTTTAACAATTGGAACTGGGACGAAAACTTTAAATGTAGGAACAGGAATATCTTCTTTTATAAGTGGAGGAGGTGTTACAATTCTTAATAATGCAAGTAATTGGATGGTTGGAACAGTTGTTAGCTATATTACTGGAACAGGAATATTAACAGTCGATGTTATTTCCGTTTCTGGTTCTGGAACATTTACTTCGTGGACTGTTTCTTGGAATAATAGAAAACGAGGAATATACATTGATGCAACTGCAAGCACTCCAAACAAAATTAACAGATGTTATATTAATGATAACAAAATAATTACAGCAGTTCCATTTGGACTTGCTGCAAGAAATGCTGAATATGGAATTTTCATATTAGCTAATATTGATGTGCTTCATATTAAAAACAATGAAACTCAATATCAATTGATTAAATCAATATATCGTGTTGCAGATTCATCTACTATTACATTAATAGAACACAGTGGAGATGAAAACCCATACGATTTCTTGTCAGCTACATACGGATCGATTTATAGATCAACAACTACACCTGCAAAGATATGGAGAGCTTGCAGGCCGGGATTGAATGGACAAAAAGCAGTATGGGTGGCTGAATGGTATGATACGGTTATTCCGACAACTGGATACAATTATCCCGCTGATAGAGTAATTAAGTCTAATCCATCAATTGGACAACCTAAAGCATGGGTTTGCACAACTGCTGGAGAACCGGGAACTTGGGTTTCTGAAGGAAATCTATAACAATTAAAAACAAAATATTATGGCACTAACAAAATCAATCAAAACAGAGTGGGGAATTGAAATAAAAAACGCATATTCCAGAATTGAAAATGTAACTTTGACCTCAAAAGATAAAATTACATTTCATGTTCGATCTTATGTTTCTAACGATGGAGTTCCGTTCTTTACTGAAAAAGTATTTGAATGCGACTACGACATCAACGGAGATAACCCGATTAAGCAAGCATACCTTTATCTTAAAACCTTGCCAGAGTTCGCAGATGCAGTAGATTGCTAATCCTATGAGCGCAAACATTAAAGCATCAGTAGACGGAACACGGGCAATCATCGGGGTAGGTGGCGTTGACCAGATGACTGTGAGCAACGCTGGCGTGGTCACGGCAAATAGCTTTGTAGGGGCAATGTCTGGCAACGCATCGAGTGCTACGGCTCTTGCAACTGGATCGACTACGGCAAGGACATTGGCTAATAGGTTTGCAGATGTGGTCAATGTCAAAGATTTTGGTGCAGTTGGTGATGGAGTTACGGATGATAGAATTGCTATTATTAATGCAATTTCTGCCGCAAAATCAGCCGGAGGTGGAACTATTGTTTTTCCAGAAGGCACATATCTTATTTCTGGAACTCAAGGAACATATTCTGTTTCTGAATTACAATCAAATTATCAATATTCAAATAGTTCTTATTCTGCACAAATTTATGTAAATAACGCAGATAATTTATCATTTGTTTTTGATGGAGCAGTAATTAACTCAAGCAAAACGGATGGTGGATATACTTTTGTTTTCGATGGTTGTAGTAATTTATCATTTGAAAATTTAACAATGACCGGAGCTACAGTTATGTCTGGATCAACAGCAGTTGTTTTAGGAACCAGTGCTATTAGCGTATGGAGCAATACTGCTAATTCAAGTAACATTTCATTTCACAATACAAAAATTAGCAATCATTATGGGTCAGTTGATTTTGCGGGCGATCCATATTCAGCATTTAATGCAAGTAATATTTCATTTTCTGGCTATACATCATTGAGTAATGGATATTATGGAATATCATGCAGAGGAAATGGAAGAGAATTAACTATAACAAATGGATATAGTTATAGGCAAAATAGACCATTTTTTATTTATGACACTTTGAACATAAATATAAACATGGTTGCTGATGAGATAAATGGAGGATTCCAAGCACTTGTAAAAACATATACATACCCAACAAGAAATATTAGACTTAAATTTATAAGCAAAAATAAAGCTAATGTTGTTACACCAAGACTTGCCTTCCAATCACAACATAATACAGCGATTCAGCCAACTCCTTCTTATTTAACAAATATTTACACTGATTATTCTGATTTTAATGATGGGAATGGTGGAGATGGAATTGATTTTTCATACTATCAAAATAGCACACTTCAAAACTCTACAAATCAAATAATATTTAATAATTTTATTTTTGTAGGTTCATGTTCAAATAATTTAACAACATCAACATTATTAACATCAAATAATAATATTTGTTTGTTAGATGTAACTAATTTTTTATGCAATAACAATTATCAAATTTTAGATGGAACTGGATTTGTTGGAGCTAATAAATTAACATCAAATTCAACATTATCGTTTGGTGATTTAAGTGTTGGAATTACTTATGATATTCAAGAAACTGAATATTATGTTAAAAATGGAATGTGTTATGTTTTTGGTAAAATAAAACTTACATCAAAAGGCTCTTCTACTGGTTACGCTTCACTTACACTTCCATTGAAAAGCAGAGAAGCTGCATCTCGAAGTGCTATTATTACAATGCAATTTGAAGAAAATTTTTCTGGAATTACATCGCCTGTAACTGGATATTTAATTACATCAGATGATACGCGGGTTCGATTGCGATTTCAAAATTCTACAGGAACATCACCTGTAACAGATGCAAATTTTACAAATACTTCAAATTTAATGTTCAATATAATTTATCCAATTTAAACAACTATGAGCCTATGCACACCTTGCCCACCATGCGACACGGAATTCCCGTTGTTGTGTGAACCACTCGAAACAACTGCCAATGGAAAACGATTGGTAGTAGAAGACTCTGCTGCTTGTCAGAAAACAATTCAGACTCCAGTTGCCCAGCAAGTATTGAAGACTGATGGTGCTAACAATCTGACTTGGACAAACGGAGCTAACAATACTGTTCTTGGAAAAGACTCCACTGGTAAAGTTGAGTTTGCTACGCTCAATAGCGTTCTCCAATCTGGCCCAGTTGATCTTGGTAGCCAACCATTGACTACTACTGGAGCAGTTAGCGTTGGATCACTTGCATCAACTGGAGCAATTACCGCAGCAAGCGTAACGGCATCTGGGGGGGTAACAGCGGGATCGCTTACTGTATCTGGAGCAACTTCAACTGCCGCGATTACCTCAAGCAGCACGATTCTCGCTAATGGTAATTCATCCAAGATTGGATATAACACTGGTGCTGGTGGATCGGTTACTCAAGGTGCAGGCGCAAAAACAAACTCTGTTACACTCAATCGTCCTACTGGAATTATCGTAACCGATAACGCTGCCCTCGCGTCCGCTACCTCCGTTACCTTTAATTTGAGCAATTCGGTTATTGAGGCTACAGACATCGTTGTGGTAAGTCACATCTCTGGTGGAACGCTTGGTGCATACAACTTTGCGGTAGCTCCAGCGGCAGGCAATGCTAACATCGTGATTAGGAACATCACCGCAGCAAGTTTGTCTGAAGCACTGACATTGCGGTTCATCGTAATCAAAAGTGTCAACGCCTAATGCCAGCAGAAGGATCAGTCTTTGATGGATTCACAAGTATCATCGCGCAAGACGCAGATACTCACCCATCATACTTGCCTCCAACAATGGTAGCGGAGTCCGTTAATCGGACATTCCGAGGTGGAATAAATAGGACAAGGCCGAGCATCCGTAACATCCCGATTATCGCTGGAAACGGAGAAGCCGAGACTATCGTTAACGATATTCAGAATGGTAACTTCCAAGGTTCATTTCCATATCGGGCAACGAACTTAAATACCAACGATGGGATACTTCTATCGGTATCTGGGGTGATCTACTTTTTAAAGATAGTAAACAACAAAGCATACGCTTATAAGTTGATCGAAGGTAATGATCCGGGCATGATGCACACATGGTTCGTGCAAGCTGAAGATCGCGTATACATCCAGAACGGATATCAAAATGCGATTGCATGGGATGGTAATTTGAGCATAGCCGCCTATAGACTGAACCCATACCTCAAAAAGATGCCAATTGGGACTATCATGGAATATGCTTTCGGACGAGTATTCGTAGCTGATAGACTTAATCAAATCTACGCATCAGATATTATCTACGGCAACGGATTCACCGATACCAAGAATACCGAGAACTTTACAGAGATCGGATACTGGGCAGAAGGTGGCGCGTTCTCCACTCCATCTATGATGGGGAATATTACTGGCATGAAAGTAATGCCGCAGATTGGAACTAACCTCCGCGCACAAGGAGCATTGGTAGTACTTACTGCTAATGGAGCATTCGCAATGGATGTTAGTATCCCAAGAGCGCAATGGGCTACAACAAATATGCAGACGATCAGCTTGCTTGGTCGTGGATGCGTATCACCATATTTAGCATTAGCCAACTCTGAACTTTGGTTTAGATCACACGATGGTTGGGCATTCTATTCCAATAGCCAATCTGAATTTGCCAGATACTTTTCGCTCCGTAAACTTTCGAGAGAAGTGAACAAGTGGGTATCAAATGATACTCCTTGGTTAAAACAGTTCGCTTCTACCATGTTCTTTGATAACTATCTCATCAGTACAGTAGCACCAGAAACTTATCGTGCAGCAGGAGTAGAAGGGCTTAACAGGTATCATCGTGGAATGGTAGTACTTGACCTAGATCAATCATCTTCACCTTCACCTGACGCGCAGCTTACATTTCGCTGGAATGGCATCTGGACGGGCTTTAGACCAACTCAGCTACTATCTGCATTGATTGCCGGTCAGAAGCGTGGATTTGGCTTCTCATTTGACAACGACAAAAAGAATCGTCTATATGAGTTCAGCAATACTCATGGCGATGATTATGGAGAAAATGGAACAGTTCCGATTGTATCATTCTTTACATCTGGAAGGTATGACTTCGCGCAAACTGGCGCATCAAATAAGTTTCTAAGGAAACGTATAACTGGTGGCGAGATGTGGTTGTCCGAGATTAAGGGTGAAGTAACTAGTGTAGTTGATTTCCGACCAGATTCATATCCATGTTGGAGTGAGCTTAAAGTTCCTACTACTTATGGATGTAGTCCATGTACGCCAGCATTAAAGCGTCCATGTAATCCACGGCAAGGAGGAGATTCGTATAAACGCTATAAGTTCAACTCTCCAGACCCAACTGAATGCAATTCAATATCTGATATTCCAGTCATTGAAGGAAGTGAATTTCAACTCAAGATTAACTTGACAGGATCAGCAACTGTGGACAGAGTAAGAATAATGGCAAACATTAAAAATTTGGAAGACTCTCCGATTGGTGACTGCCCAGAAAACGATCAAGAGTGTCCAGATATTAATTGCTGTCCAGAAAGATATTACGACTACTCAATCAATGGATAATCAAGATTCCAGTCCTGCTTTAACATTTCCAAACGTCCCAATCTACTTTTGTCCGACTGGGAATTGGTCAGAAATTCTTCAAGAATTTATCGACATTGTTCTTGTAAATGGAACGATCAACGTACCTGGATTAGGTGATGTAACTCCAGAGCAGATTGCACAAATTAACGAAACTCTGGCCGACCAACAGAATCAGATTGATGCTTTAGAAGCTCAAGGAGTTGCACTTGATCTTCGTATTGATGTTCTAGAAACTAATCCAGTTGTCAAAGTAAGATACGGAACTATCTCAAGTATCCCTACTGGTGACTCTGTTCAGACAGTTTCATTTTCAGCTTTGCCATCTGCCACTTATGGAGTTTCTATTTCTCCAATTTGTGGAGCTACTATTCTTGTGCAACCTACTCCGCTATTTTCATTGAGCAGCGGAAGCAAAACTACTACAGGATTTTCAATCCGCATTGAGAATAACATTGCGGAAATAACTAGTGTGGACTGGATGGCAGTTCATACTACGTAATTAATGCCATCAAAGAAAACTAAATATATGACACCACTAACTGGAACTGATCCAAAACTGATGAGCGGCGGCGCACCAACTCGCGGAATGATTCGCGAAGGAATGGGTAACATGAACCCACCTAACACTGGTAAGAACCCATACTCAAGCGCACCACTTCCTAAATCTGGAAAACCAGTAGGATCGAAATAATTATCGTTTACGATAATGGGTGATACCCTAAATGATATGGTCGAAATCGTAAAAGGTTTCGTCGGCGATAGTGGAACGTGTTCAGATGAACGCGCTATCAAAGCGATCAACCAAGCGAGACGGCTATTATGGAACAAACGTAACTGGACAACTACTGAAGAGTATGTCCAGATTTGTTGTGTAAACAACTGCTTTACTCTACCAAATCGATACGAGCAAATTAGGCTTGCATGGATTGGTGATGATGCAGCGTCATTGTCTGACGAGTGGTTTAACGCAACAAACGCATTTGCTCTACGTGCAGATCAATCCTGCCATCGTATGATTACGGAGGTAGGGGGAAAGCACGTTCTGTTTAGGGACTATACTACTCACTTCTATCGGTTGGGTGTGATGTTAGAAAACGCAGAAGACATTGGCGTAACTCTAACATTTGAAGTACAAGACCAATACGATACCTACCATACTATCAAGGTAACTGGAGTTAATCCACCAGAATTAGCTCAATCTGATCTTTTGATTAAAGGAGTCAGATCAGTATCTAAGCCAGTAACAAAAGGTAGAGTTAGAATCTACGCTTACGATACTGCATTGGAAGCAAAAACATTAATATCTGTTTATCAACCGAACGATGTTAACCCGTCATTCCGTAGGTTCAAAGCACCAAGGACGTGCGAGTGTATTACACTTTATGCATCTAAAAGGTACTTTGATCTTTTAGATCAACAGGAGTTGGTAGAGTTTAATGCTGACTCAATGATCTACGCTATCCTTGCACTCAACTCCAGAGACAATAGGAAAGCTCAAGAGTTTTTGGTTAACATGGATTTGTCAATCAAAGAGCAAGAGAAGGAGATGGAGAATGTAGAGATTCCTACTTGCGGACCTCTTCGTATTGCTAACTTCAGCCGAGCAGAAAACCTAATCGGACCAGACTTGCTATCACCATCTGCAAATGATTACTTCATGCACAGATGAATGCGTACGAACTAGCACAAGAATGGCAAAACAAATATGGAGAAGATACCTTAGAAGAAAGAATTGAATGGCATAAGAAGTTTGGACTTGTATATGTAACTCCGAAACTATTTATTCTAGCAAGCGAACTAACATACGACCCAATAACAAAAGATTTAGATATGCACAACACATTCACAAACGCATGGTTTATAGAGCTTGCAATTAATGCATCTGATGAATCGTTGTTTGAACACGTTAAAAGAGTTTTGCCAAACAAAGCTGAATGGGTTGTGTGGTATCGCAATTCGGTAGAAAAAGTTCACGCATACAAATGGGATGAGTTCGCTAGAAAGGCAGGAGTTTAATTATGGGTGGTAAAGCTAAAACATCTAATACAGCAGCGGCAATTGAAAGGCCGGGATTTGCTCTGCTCCAAGATTTACCTCAATATACTGAAGCAGCGCAGAAAGCTACAGCATCAAGACTAGCTGAGATTGAACGAGTAATGCCTGGGGCTACGGCTCAACGTGAGCAAGCAAGCAACATAATCCAGCAAATGCAACGAGGGGAAATCCCTAAAGATGTCCAAGAGCAGACCATGCGTAGCATTGCAGAGTATGGTGGAGCAGGGTTTAATCCAGCAACAGCAGGACGAGCGGGTGGATTTCAAATGGCACAAGGATTAGTTCCAAGGCAATTCGGTCAAACATCATTAGGACTACAGCAAGCAGGAAGTAGTGCAGCAATGTCATGGCAACAACTAGCTGATACATTTACTTATGATCCATTTGAGACAGCAAGATTCGTTGGACCATCACAAGCATATGGTCAACAAAAAGCATCTGCACAAGCATACGACGATAAAATAAACGCTGCTAACCAATCATCTCAAACCAATAAGATTATTGGTGCAGTAGGAACTGCTGTAGCAATTGGAGCTGCTCCATTTACTGGCGGCGCAACACTATCATTGCTTCCAACTACATTAGGAATGATGGGTGGAGGAAGTGCTGGAGGTGGAGGCGGCATGGGAGGTGGAGGCGGCATGGGAGGCGGTGGAGGCGGTGGAGGTATTGGACAGTTTGGCGGTGGAGCAGGAATGGGATTCACTAATCCATTTGGACCGAAACCAATTACAGGATATGGTGGACAAACATTTGTTCCAGAACAAGGAGGAAACTTCTATAGAGCAACGTCTTCATCAGTTTTTGGAGGGTAACTATTATGGCCGACAATAATATATTAGCAAGTAACCTAGCTCAATTAGGTGGGCAAATCTCCTCAACATTCCAAAATGTTGCATTGCAGAACCAATATAAAAACTCATTGCCAGCGATGCAACAAGTGTTCCAGCAATCAATGACTGACTTTGATTCTGGAAGGAGCGGAGCAGGGTTTGCAAGGATCATGGATGTAGCGATGCAGAACCCTAATAATCCATATATCCAGAACATGGCGCAGATGGCATTTAAAGCTGGGCAATTGGCATCTGATGATTATTTCAAGAAGCAGCAGATTAATTTGCTTCAGCAAAAAGTAAGTAATGCGGCTCAAAAAACTACAACTGGAACAACTCCAACTGATTTAATTTCTGCATTAAATGGAGAAACAAATCTTACAGAAGAACAGCAAATTGCTCAACAAGTTCCATCTGCTGCTGCAATGGCAGGAGCAAGAGGTCAACAATTCCCATTCAAGCAAGTAAGAGAACAAGCAGCGTCACGGCTAGGAGCAACTGAAGTATCACCGCAATCAACAATGGCACAATTAGAAGGCGAATTACCAACTCAATTATCCGAAGGTGCAGGGTTATTGAAACCTGCTGAGAAAGAAAAAGCCTTGGAAATAAAATTTGCTTCTACTGTTGAAAGACTTGCATCTATGCCATTAGATCAAAAAATTGTAGAAGATGATGGAACATCTCTTACATTTGAAAATGAAGATGAGCTTCGTAAGTATGCAAGCAAAGTAAAAAAAGGTTCTAAGTTTGTTCCTGTAAGTAAGGCTGCACAGTTAGCATTGCCCGGAGTTACTGGGTTTGTGATCCCAGAAGAATATTCAAAATGGGCTAATAAAGGATATACTATCAATAAAAATGGAGAAGTAAGTTATACAATTGGCAAGGAAGATGTAAACACACCAGAGTCTAGGAAGTCTAAGGAATGGTTTGATTCATTCAATGATGCTGCAATTTCCGCTGATAGTAATCCTAAACTTAGGAAGTTACTTTCATCTGCTAATGGAGTTTTGAATCTTGAATGGCAACCAGTAAATAGACCATCAACTGATGAAGAGATAGAGTCTGGCCTTGCAAAAGAAGGGAAGCCAGTTCAAACATATCAAGCAAGTATACGTGGAAGTAAGCAACCTCCTGTAGAACTTACAAAAGACGAAGTTCAGACACTTGAAACTCTTAATAGTAAGACTGCCGCTATGTCTGTAATGGGAGCTAAAGCACTTAGATCGAAATCTCAGATTGCAAAGGGAGAGCCAGAACAACTTGCAAAAAAACTCTCGCCAAAGGATCAACAAGCATTAGACTGGGCTAACGCGAATTCAAATGATCCTCGCGCAAACCAAATCAAACAAAGATTAGGAATTTAATTACATGGCCTTTGATCCAGACGCTTATCTTGCTGAAGGGGGTGGCGTTAAAGAAACGTCATTTGATCCTGATTCATATCTCGGAATAGAAAAACCAGTAGGCACTTCTATTGGTCAAGAAATCTCGCAGATACCAGCGGCATTGAAGCAATCGTTTGGTCAACCGCTTGAGTCTATGGGAGAGACGGCACAAGTTGCTGGATTTCCCGCAGTAGCCACAGCATTGAAAGGTGCGATTCAAGAACCAGAAGGTTATGTTTCCGCTGGTCAAAGATTCATGGAGCCACAAGAAGGTGAGTTCCAGATTGCAGGGTTTGCGCCTCAGTATGCACCAAGAGCGGTTGCTGAACAGACTGGACAGATTTTTTATAGCATTGGATCACGAATTGTTGGAAAATTTATTGGTAGAGGAGTTGGAGGTTTGCTTGGCCCAACAGGAGCCGCAATAGGTGGCGCGGCTGGAGAATTCGTAGGCCCAGCAGCAATTGCGGCAGCGCAGATTGTAGGGCCGGTTGCATTGGAACGAGCGAAGAATAATGGTTACACAGAACCGACTGATGAGGATATGGCTTATGCTATATCAACCGCCGCTGTATCTGGTGCATTAGATTCTTTTGCTACAAGATTCCTTCCGGGTGGAAAAGAAGCTGTTGGCCCATTCTTTAAACGCCTTGGGGCTTCATTCCTTGGGCAAAGTGTTCCAGAGGGCCTGCAATCTTTCGCTGAACAAATTGGTGAGACTATAGAAACTGAAAAAGGAATACAGGTTAATCCTAAACAAGCTATCGGTGAAGCATTGATTGGTGGCGCGGCAGGCGCGGCAGCTACTACTATCGCTGCACCATTTACACCAGAGCAAATCGCAGAAGCGAAGATTACTGAGAGCGCAAACAAAGAAGCTGAGAATCTTTTTATCGGAAACGATAATCCGCAGGGTAAAGCAGTGCTGGCTAACAAACAAAAGTTAGAACAAGAAATCGCGGATACCAAGCAAGTGCTGTCAGTCATCGAATCTACTGATCCAATAGCACAGAAACTAAAACTGGAACTGAAAGAGAAAGAAGCCATCCTCGCGGCAGCACAAGGCCAAGTAGATAGTATTGTTGAATCCGCTGATCCAGTAGCAGAAGCAGAGAAGCAACAGCTTGAATTGGCAAAAGCAATTACCACTCCAGAAGCCGCGCCAAAACCACTGCCAACTGATGTATTACCTACCGAGACACCGGGCGCAACCTATGGCAGAGAAGAACAAGTCTATGATGTATTCGGAGGGATAACGCGCAAGCCAGTAGCTATACCTAAACCCTCTGAATTACCTGCTGCGCCTACGATTGAAGAACAGACCGCAGAGGGAACCTATGGAGGACAGACTGGAGTATTTGATGTATTCGCTGGAGCGAGAAGGAAGCCAGTAGAGGTTGCGCCACCCATCGCAGAAGCCGCACCAGCAAAAAACTTTTCTCCAAGTCCGAAAACTTCCACTGCCATTGAGAGTCAAGAGACAACAAATTTACGGAATAAAATAAAAGAAACAAAAGGGAGTGATCGTAAGATTGTTGTCATGCAAGCAATGGCTGAAGGGGTATTCTTCCCATCCGCCATTGAAGCCGCTGAATTTGGAAAACCATTTCCAAGTATTGATAAGACTCTATTAAGCAACCTGCCAGATGAACTCAAGGATAGGATTGATACTTCCCAAATAAAACTTTTAGTAATTAAATCAAAATCACCAGAAGAAGCAGCAAGCAAACTGATAAGTAATGATGATGAACGCTGGATATTAGGTGGCGTATATTTTGATTCGACGAATAATGTTGTTGTAGCTTCAGACGGGAGAGCATTGGTTGCAATTCCTAAAAAAATTACTGGAGGAGATAAGGTTGTTGCAGCAAGAAATATAAAAAAAACCACTTACCAAAAGGAAATCAAGAAGGGGCAACTTATTGATGGCAATTATCCTAATTGGAAACAATTAGTCCCAACATACGGAAATGCAGTTGAAAAAGTTGATATTGATATTGATGATGCGTTGAAATCCGCAACGATTCTTGATTCACTAAATAATACATTTAATAATAAAAAT
>Ga0315285_10005394_pt1 | contig 13199 bp, 8 predicted proteins | sample YL17G09_36_MG_FD_203698 | JGI IMG/M metagenome (GOLD analysis project Ga0315285, IMG submission 203698) | Sediment microbial communities from Yellowstone Lake, YNP, Wyoming, USA - YL17G09_36 | ecosystem: Environmental > Aquatic > Freshwater > Lake > Sediment | place: USA: Wyoming | collected... | reverse complement strand
CACCGGAACGAGGCACATGACAAGGAAGGAGGACAAGAGTCTCTCCCTTCAAACCTCCTTGACCTCGTCGAGCGCGTAGTTGTTCGTCTGCACGCCGGCGTAGTTGGGCTTCTCGAAGCGCACGACAACCGGGTACAGCACGGCCCCCGACTGGTCGACGGAGACGACCTTGCCGGTGTCGTTGAACCAGTAGCTCTCGGGGCGGAGGATCTTGACCTGATTTTGTTCGTTGGGAGCGGGAAGAGAAAAAGAGAGAGGGAGAAGGAGAGGAGAGGTGGGGTGAGCAAAAGTTGAGAGAGAGAGAGGGTTCGAGAGAGAGCGGAGATCGTTTCGCTCGGCGGCCGGAAAAAGGAAAGGCTTCTCGCGCGGCGAGGGAAAACAGCAATTGAAAGCACTCGTCTCCGTCCACTTCGATGCCTCTCCGAGTCTCCCTTTGCGCCCGCGTCCGTTCCAGGCCGAAGCCAAAACTCACCGTCGAGCCGCGCTTGGGGCCAATCTGGGGCTTGGGCGCGGCGGGGGCAGCGGCGCCGTCCTGAGCGCGGACGGTCAGCCTGACGCCTGGAGTTGGCGATGATGAATTTCGTTGTTTCAGAGAGAGGGGTTGAGGGAACGAGCTTTGGTGAGATTGGGGTTTTCGTCACAGGGTGCAGGGACGCCGGCGTCAACGGCGAGGAGGGGCGGGAAGGAGAGCCACCGCGTGGAAAACGCGCCGAAGAGAGAGAAGAGAGATGGCAGAGTCGTCGTCCTCTGCAATTGCCGCCGCTGGAGCTGGGAGCCATTCGACCCTCTCTCTCTCTCTCTCTTTTTCTGTTTTTCTCTTTTGAAAAAAAAACGGCGTCCCCCGCGGCGCCGCGCAGCCGCCGCAAGTGCGCTCGATTCGCTCCCCCTCCGCAGCAGGCGCGAGAATTCGGACCCTGCTGCACGAAGGGGACGAGGCGCGACGCAACAGGAGGAGCCCGGAGCGGGGAGAAGGCCGGGTCGATGGTCGAGGCTCCAAGGCCAAAAAGCTATCTCAATGCCCCCCCCTCTCTTTGCTTGCTGGAGCTCTTTTTTCCTTTCTTTGCTTTGTTCCATCCAGCAAAGAGAAGAAAGAAGCTCTCTCTTCATCTCGCCCGCCGCAGGCCCTCGAAAAGGCGGCGGCGCGGCTTCTCTCGCGGGCCGGGGGGTGGAGTGCGTTCGCGCGCTATCGTACGTACCGCGAGAAGCACGAACAGCGAAGGACATGGCTACGAAGCGGGGCGCGGAAGAAAGGGTAAGGAAGAGGGTGTTTCGAGGTGTGACGAGAGGACGAAGACGACGAAGGGGGAAAAAAAAACTCATTTTCTTTGCTTTTCGAGGTGCCCCTGTTTCCCGAGCTAGCCTTACAGAGTTGTCGTCCCGCCGCCTCCACCACCACCGCCGCCCCACAGCGGCGCCAGCTCCACGTCCACCGAAGGGGCAGCGGCGCCAGCACCAGTGCTTCCAAATTCAGAAGACCTCTCTCCTTCTCCTCCTCCTTTTTTACTGTTCCTTCTCTTCCTCCTTTTATCCCGAACGCCGTCGAGCCATCTTACTACTTTCGTCCCAAACGGCGGGGGCTGGAGCCCCGCGGGCCCGTGCGCCGCGAGGGCCTCGTCGAGCTTCTCCGACCAGTAGTGGTCGCCGTGGGGAGAAGAAGAAGAATAAGGGGGAGAAGAGGGAGAGGGACGAGAAGGAGGAGGAGAGGAGATCGGGGCGAGCTTTCCTTCGAGGCCGAAAAAGGCGGCCAGGTTGCGCGCCGCGCCGCGGTCGAACCTGTTGCAGTAGAGGAGGGAGGGTTCGCTCCCCCCTCCCCCTCCGCTGCTGCCGCCGCCGCGGTCAGACGAGTGATGCCTCAGATACGCGTACCTCTCCCTGTTGGCGAGCTCGTTGACCGTGAGGTTGGCCGCGGCGCAGAAGGCCCCTCGCGCCACCAGGAAGACCGTGCTCACGAAGATCGGCGTCTGGGCGACGCAGAGGAGGAGCTGGCCCCTCGCGCGGACCGAGGCCGCGGCGAGCACGGACGGGAAAGGAGAAGAGGTCCCTTTATCTTCTCCTCCGGAGAACGCGATCGACGCCGCGACCCACGCCAGGCGCAGCATCAGGAACTGGCCCGTCAGCGTCACCTTGAGGAAGAGGAAGAAGCGCGGGAGCGTCCTCGAGCCGACGCAGTTTGCGACGACGGGGCAGTGGTGGTCGAAGAGCAGCGTGCAGCGGTCGCACGCCCGGCAGTGCTTGGAGCGCAAGGGGCGCAGCGTCAGACACGTGGCACAGGATCCCGCGTGGTGGTTTGGTGCAGCGCGGGGCGGCGAGGAGGCGCCGCCCTTCGCCTCGCCGCCTCCCGCCCGCCTGGCGACGCGACCCGGGTCGGCCCTCGCGAGCGAGAGCTGGAGCACCAGGAACAGCGAGAAGCAGAGGACCAGGGTCGCGCACTCGAGCCTCAGCCGCAGGCGCGGCAGGGGTAGGACGGCCCTCTTCTCCTCGAGCGTCCTGTCGTTCCAGATCAGGGGCAGCTGCCAGGCCACGAAGGAGAGGAACGACGCCGAGAGCAGCGAGGCGGCCGAGGCAGCGACGAGCCTCGAGCCCGGGAGGCGGGTCTGCGGCGGGGCGAACTTGCCCAGTTTCACGACGAAAAGGAAGACCCCAATAACGTAGCTCGGGATGAAAATGAGGAAGAGAACGGGCGCGCTGAAGAACACGGAAGAAGGCGGAGCGTGCCAGCAGGCGAGACCGGCGAGCGTGACGAAGCACGGGGGGAAGAGGAGGTCGGCATGCCCGGTCTTCGATGCCGCCGCCGACGTCGATGCCTCTTCTCGTCCTTGCGGCTGCTGCTCTCGCCAGTAGTCTTCCTGCGGTTCGCGGCTGCCGCTGGAGTGCTGTAATGTCCCGTCGACAGGGAGCATGACTGGCGGGCTCATCGCCCCTTGTGTGTATGTGGGCGAGAGAGAGAGAGAGAGAGAGTGAGAGAGAGAGAGAGAGAGAGAGAGAGAGAGAGAGAGAGAGAGAGAGAGAGAGAGAGAGAGAGAGAGCGAGAGAGAGGAAGAGGCGACAAACGCCGGGGCGCCGAGAGTGAAAACCTAGTCGAAGAGAAAAAACAATTCTCACATCTCGCCTTTTTTTCCCTCCTTGTTTTTCTGTGTCATAAATTGCATTTTTATGAACGCGGCACGGATCGCGCTGAGGTCTGCGTCCCGCGTCGGTGAGCTGAAGTCGGAAAAAGGGGCTGCTAATTCAGAGAGAGAGAAAGAGAGAGAGGAAGCGGTTTCGTAATTCGAGCAAAAACTTCTTTTTCGATCGTCGGCGTGTTTCGTTTCTTCGCCTTCTTCTCTCTTCTTCTTTCTTTCTTCTTTTTTGCTCTGTCTCTCTCCTTCAACAGCAAAGCATCTGATTGCTCACACTCCAATCCCTCCTCTTCTTCCTTTCTTCGCCCTTCTCAGCCTCGCGCCGCCCTTCTCAGTCCGCGCTCTCGTCGTCTCTGCGCAGCCTCTCTCGCAGCAGCAGCGTCAGCGTCGCCGTCGCGTCCACCCGAGCGCGCGCCCTTCGGAGGCCCCTCCTCCTCTCTTTGCCGGTTCCTCCTGTTTGTCGGATCGCCGCTTTCGCCGCTTCTCCTTCTGCCGCCGCCGAGATGGTCGCCGCCGCCCCTCCCAAGCCCATCTTCCGCAAGGACTACAAGCCTCTTCCGTACGTGGTCGAGCAGGTGAGCAGAAGAGGGGAGAGAGGCGGAGAGAAAGAGAAAGAGTTCACGTGAAGAGAAGGAAAAGGCATTCGATTCACTGAGGCGCGCCTTGTTGCCAAACGAAAAAAAAACTCAACCTCAACACCCGACCCTCCTCTTCCTCTTCCTTCTCCAGGTCGACCTCACCTTTGACCTCTACGAGGACGACACCACCGTCACCTCCGTCCTCACGATGAGGCCCAGCTACGAAAGCTCCGCCGTCGTCGACGGCGAGGGCCCCCCCGAGCTCCTCCTCGACGGCCGCGCCGACGTCGAGCTCGTCTCTGTCTCGGTCGACGGCGTCGAGGTCCCCGCGGCCGACTACGAGGTCACCCCGAAGGCCAAGCTCCTGCTCTCCAAGGGCCTCCCCGCCGACCCCGCCGCGCCCCCCTTCAGGCTGCAGATCGTCACCAGGGTGAAGCCTTCGGCCAACACCTCGCTCGAGGGCCTCTACGTGTCGGGGGGCAACTTCTGCACGCAGTGCGAGGCCGAGGGCTTCCGCGGGATCACGTTCTTCCCTGACAGGCCCGACGTCATGGCGCGCTACACGACCAGGGTCGTCGCCGACAGGGACCGGTTCCCCGTGCTGCTCTCCAACGGCAACAAGGTCGCCGAGGGGAGCTGCGAGGGCGAGGGCGACCGCGGGCGCCACTTCGCGCTGTGGGAGGACCCGTTCCCCAAGCCGTGCTACCTGTTCGCGCTCGTCGCTGGCGACCTGGCGCTGACCGAGGGCACCTTCCGGACCGCCTCCGGCCGCGACGTCGCGCTGCGGTTCTACTGCGAGGCGCGCGACGCGTCCAAGGTGGGCTTTGCGATCGAGTCGCTCAAGAAGGCGATGAAGTGGGACGAGGAGGTGTTTGGGCTCGAATACGACCTCGGTGCGTTTTTTCCCTTCTTTCTTCTTCTTCGAGTTTTTCTTTTTTTCCCCACTCGTTCGTGTACTTCGACCTCGACCCCGACCTTTGGCCCGTCACTAAAAAACAAAAACAAAAAAACAACGAACGAAAACAGACCTCTTCAACGTCGTCGCTGTCTCCGACTTCGTCATGGGAGCCATGGAGAACAAGTCCCTCAACGTCTTCAATTCGCGCCTGGTGCTCGCGAGCCCGATGACGGCGACCGACGTCGACTACGGCCGCATCGAGGGGGTGAGTGAAAGTTTTCCCCCTTTCCTTTCCTTTTTTCCCCCCCCCCGACGTCCGACAAAAAAAAACTCACTCTATCTCTCTCGTCCTTCTCTCTCCGTTTCCTTCTCTCAGGTCATCGGCCACGAGTACTTCCACAACTGGACGGGCAACCGCGTCACCTGCCGCGACTGGTTCCAGCTGACCCTGAAAGAAGGGCTCACCGTCTACCGCGACCAGGAGTTCTCGGCCGACGTCGGGTCGAGGCCGGTCAAGCGGATCGACGACGTGTGCAGGCTGCGCGCGGCGCAGTTCTCCGAGGTGAGAAAGAGGGAGAGAAGGAGAGATTTCCTCAATTTTCTCGCCGTTTTTGGAGAGGAGACGGAGGGAGGGACGGAGAGAGCGGGAAGACGAAGAAAGAAAACCTCACTTTTTTTTCTTCTTAAAAAAAAAAAAACCCATCAACAGGACGCCGGCGCCATGGCCCACCCGATCCGCCCCGAGTCCTACATCAAGATGGACAACTTCTACACCCTGACCGTCTACGAGAAGGGCGCCGAGGTCGTCCGCATGTACGAGCGCGTCCTGGGCAAGGAGGGATTCAGGAAGGGGATGGACCTCTACTTCGAGCGGCACGACGGGCAGGCCGTGACTTGCGACGACTTCCGCAGCGCCATGGCCGACGCCAACGGCGCGGACCTGTCCGCGTTCGCGCGCTGGTACGAGCAGGCCGGGACGCCCGAGGTGACCGTGGCGACGGCGCACGACCCCGCCAAGGGGACGTTCACCGTCACCGCGAGGCAGCGCACGCCGGCGGCGCCCGGGCAGCCGGAGAAGAGGCCCGTCCCGATCCCGATCGCGACGGGGATCCTGGCCGCGGACGGCTCCGACCTCGAGCTGACGCTCTGCGACGGGGGCGACTCGACGGGGGTGCGGCTCGTCGCCGAGGAGGCCGGGGGCAGGGCCAAGAGGACGGCGGTGCTGCTGCTGGACGCGGCCGAGCGCTCGTGGACGTTTGCCGACGTCGCCGCGCCGCCGGCCGCGGTCTCGCTGCTGCGCGGCTTCTCCGCGCCGGTCCGCCTCTCCGTCGAGGCGCAGACCGAGGAGCAGCTGCTGTTCCTTGCCGCCAACGACGCCGACGAGTTCAACCGCTGGGAGGCCGGGCAGACGCTGGCCCGCGGGGCGCTGCTGGGGCTGTACGCCTCCGCGAAAAAGGCTCTGACGGCTTCTTCTTCGGACGGCGGCGCTGCTGCCGCTTCCAACGGCAGCGACGTCGCTTCCGCCGCGGCGGACGCCGCCGCCGCCGCCGCCGCCGCAGCTGGCCCCGTCCCCAAGGGCGTCTTCACCGCCTTCGCCTCCGTGCTCGCGGACGGGGCCCTCGACGGCGCGTTCGCGTCCGCGGCCATCTCGCTGCCGCAGCCGTCGGAGCTCGTCGACGCCGTGCCGGGAGGCGACGCCGACCCGCTGCTGCTGCACGCCGTCCGCCGCCGCGTCGTCCGCGAGCTCGCCGCGGCGAGCAGGCCGGCGCTCGAGGCCGCGGTCGCGGCCAACGACGACGCGGCCGACGTGCCCTACTCGCCCGAGTTCGCCGGCGCTGCCCGCCGCGCGATCAAGAACAAGGCGTTGTCGTTCCTGGCCGCGCTGCACTCGGAGCGCGCCGGCGTCGACGCCGAGGGCGCGGCGGCCTTCCGCGCCGAGCTGCTCAAGCGCGCCCGCGACGCCTCCAACATGACGGACCGAGTCGCGGCGCTCGCCTGCCTCGTCGACTCGCCCAGAGGCACCCCGGAGCGCGAGGCCGCCCTGGCCGAGTTCTACGAGGACTTCAAGGACGAGCCGCTCGTGCTGCTCAAGTGGCTTGCCCTGCAGGCCGGGAGCGACGCGCCCGGGAACGTCGCCGCTGCCAGGGAGCTCAGCTCGCACCCGGCCTTCCTGCCCACCAACCCCAACTGCTGCTACTCGCTCTACCTGGCCTTCGTGCGCTCGGCGCCCAACTTCCACGCCGCCGACGGGTCCGGGTACGAGTTCGTCGCCGACGCCGTTCTGACGGTGGACAAAGTCAACAAGCAGGTCGCGGCGCGGATCGCCGGCGCGTTTACGAGCTGCAAGCAGTTTGATGCGCGCAGGCGCGGGCTGATGCAGGCGCAGCTGAAGAGGATCCTGGGGGCCGAGAGCGTGAGCGAGAACGTGTACGAGATCGTGAGCAAGTCGGTCGAGTAAAAGAAGAGAGAGAGTTCTGGTGTGAGTGTGAGAGAGGGGGGGAGAGAGAGAGAGAGAACGGAGAGAGATAAATGTTTTTTTCTTTCTTTCCTTTGAAATAAAAGCATGATTTTTTGGTTTGCACGAAATCTCCCGTCTCTCTTCTCTCGAGTTTCACTCCAGCACGGCGGGGGAGGGGGATCTTTCTCTCTTTTAGTAATTCACAAGGCAAGTTCAAAATTGGGTTCGGTTTTTCTTCTTCTTTTTTTCGTGCTTTGAGGGGGACTTGGGTAAGTTTTTTTTTTTTTTTTTTTTCTGTCGTTTCGTTTTTGTTTCTCTCTCTGCCTCTCTCATTCTTCTCCTATCGAACAAAGGCCGCGGCGGCATAGGCCCTCTTGGCCGCCCACGCGTCCGCCACGAAGCCCTGCGCCCTCTCCGCCCGCTCCCTGCACACCGCGGAGATGCCGGCGAGGGCCTCCCCGGCCTGGCTCAGCCGCACGCGGTCGCCGAGCGCCGCGGCCAGGTCCGAGGCGGCGACAAAGGGGAGCCGCGGGGCCGAGGGCAGCGACTGGAAGGACGGCGGCAGGGCCGGGAGGGAAGGGAACGGCGACAGCGACGGCAGGGACGTCGGGGGCTGCGGGGCGAGGGACCAGAGGTGGAGGATGGCGCGCTCGAGGGAGGCAGCGGTGGCGGCGGAGGGAGAAGAAGAAGAAGCGGTGACGGCGACGAGAGGAGCGGCGGCGGCAGGAGCAGCAGCAACGGCGCTGCTCCTCTTCTCCTCCGACGACCGCCGCCTGGATCGCAGCAGCAGCAGCTGCTGCTGCTTTGAGGAGGGCTGGAGCTGGACGCGGCAGGCGGCAGTGGGCGGCATCGAAGGAAGCGGGAGAGTTGCTATTGTTGCCGTCGTCGTCGTCCCCACCACCTCCACCTCCTCTGTCGCGCTTCTCCTGCTCACGGTCTTCCAGGCCCCGCGAGCGATCAGGCAGAACCAGTACGCGTTGAGCACCGCCAGCAACGGGGGCACGACCGCGATCAGTGCCTTGGCGGCAGGCGCCATCGACAGCACCCCGGCGGCGCCCGCCCCGGGGAACGCCGCGAGGTGCGCGAAAAAGGCAGCAAAGAGCCCCACGCGCCCGACGGCCCAGACGACCACCATCGCCAGCCCGTTGGCCGCGTAGGCCCTTCCCTTCTTCCACTCGGGGCCCGCCCTCTCCAGGTAGACGCGAGCGTTCACAAAGGGCGTGGTGCACTCCGACACGAGCAGCGCGAGCGTGTGCGCGTGGCCGTGGCCCGTGACCGCCGCGACGAGCAGCGAGAGCAGCGCCGCGGCGTGGTGGCTGACGACCTCGGGGCCTCCCAGGGCCGGGCTGTGGCGGAGCACGAGGGCGAGGTCCGCGGCGAAGTATCCCAGGGAGAGGCCCAGGGCCGCGAAGGAGAGGGCCGAGGTCCGGAAGGCGAGCGGAAGGAGCGCGAGGTGCGCCATCGGGGAAGGCGACGACGACGAAATCTCATCGACACTCCACAGCGACAGGACGCAGACGACGGCGAGCAAAGTCGAAACGACGGCGTGCACATTGGATCCCAGCCTCGAGTCGAGGTCGAGCTTGTGGTGGCGGGGCAAGGAGGCGTAGGCCGGGACGCGGGAGGAGAGCCTCGAGGAGAGGGCCGAGGCCATGAAAGTCGCACCTGCGGCGGCAACCGCTACGCGAAGAAATTGATTTTTTTTTTTGAGAGGGACGTACGGTGAGAGCTTGCTTTTCTCTTCGGGCGTCTTTCGAAAATTGAGGAGAGCAGAGAAGAGAGAGCGCGCCCTGAGCCCAGAAATGAAGGCACGCGGCGCCGTGGAAGCGGGGTGCAGCAGATGGCGGCGAGAGAGAGAAAAAAACGACTCATGGATCGGTCTCCGATTTCGAGGGAGGGAAAAAAAAAACCGGTCTCGCCGCGTTTTCGAGCAATCAAATTTGCCTCTACTGCGACCACCTGGCGCTTGACGCTTCAGCTGTGAAATCGCACGCAAGTCGTGCAAATCGCGTCGCCTTGACCACGCTCCGCTTGAAAAAAAGAAAGAGGAAGCAGCCTCGACGAAGGGAGTTGTTCTCGAGGGGAAGAGAAGGAATTGAGGAGTTGACGCCGGCGAGACGCTAATGACTCAGCAAAAGTGGTTTCTCTCGAATCCCTCACGCGCCCGCTCTTCTCTCTGGGGGGTGCTGCCGTACCTGTGCCCGCTGTCAGCACCAGCGGAGAGGACTCCGCGTCCATTGAAGGGGGCCGCACGGAGCACCGAGGGAAAGAGAGCACCTAGGCGGTCCGCACGACGCGTGCGCGAAAAGAAGGGTTTGAATTTCTTCGACTTGCGTCGGCGGAAAAGAAAAAGTGTGACGACGTCTCTCGGCCGGCCGCTCGAAGGAGAGTAACGAGGAAAAAACAAAAACAAGAAAAGGAAAAAAACCTCTCTCTCTCTCTCTCTCTCTATCTCTCTCTCTCTCTCTCTCTCTCTCTCTCTCTCTCTCTCTTGTGTCTCATATTTCTTGATAGTGCGCCTGTCGTAGACGTTCCCTTCCTCGTCCTCGACCTCCTCGACCTCGTCCGCGGCGACCGCCGCGTTGGTCGCGCGGCGCTGCGAAACAGCAGCAGAAGCGGTCGCGCCGCCGCTCGCCTTGCCGGCGCCAACAACACCGCCCCCTCCTCCTCCTCCCGCCCTCCTCGCCCGGAGCGTCTCCCACAGCGCCTGCGCGTCGGCGATCCGCGTCACCTCGTAAAACTCTTTGGTGTTGGGGATCCCCAGCGCGCGCATCCCCGTGGCGTGCCTCGTCTCGCGGAAGTGGCGCTCGAACTCGCGCCTGCCGCGGTACGAGGCGCCGCCGCAGATTTCGCAGCTGAACTCCTTGTCGAGCCCGTGGAGCTTGAAGAGCCAGTAGGGGATGGGCTTCCCGTCCCAGCCCAGCGGGAGCTTGAGCGGGTTGTGGACGTGCTCGTCGTCCTCGTCCGAGTCGAAGGCGGTGTCGTCGTTGGCGGCGGCGTGAGCGGCGGTGGCGGCTGCTGCTGATGCTCCGGCACCGCCAAACTCGCCGCCGCCTCCGTCGGCGGCCTCGCGCTCCTCGGCGTCGGCGAGGGCCTCCTCGTACGTCCGCGCCGCCTTCTTCTCGACGCTGGCCCTGGTCTCCTCCAGGGCCGCCGCCAGGGGACCGTTCAGGAGGGCGGAGACCTTGAGCTCGAGGAGGGCGGAGGCGCGGGAGGAGGCCTCGACGCCGCCGCCCTTTCTCGACGGCCCGGCGTCTCTCTCGGCGCCGTTTTCGCCGCCGCCGTGTCCCTCCTTCTCGTCGTCTCCCGGCGCCGGCAGAGCGAGCGGCGCAGCCCTCCTCGCCGCGGCTGCGGCGGCAGCCACGGCGGCGGCCAACTCCGACCCCCTCGCAAAGTGCTTCCTGTCGAGCGACGTCAGCGGCGTGTCCTTAGTCAGCCACAGCCGCGCCGCGCGCTGCTCGACGCTGCCCCCGGCCTTCAGGCCCAGGGCCGCGAGGGCGTCCCGCAGGGCGTCCGCGCCGAGGGCCTCGAGGTCCCCGGGGGAGGAGAAGGAAGAGAGGTCGAGGGCAGGGGCGGGCAGGGCGGGCGGAAAAGCGCCCGAGGAAGGAGCAGGGAGGGCCGTGACTCCTTCGTCTCCGCCGCTGCCGAGCCCCCGGTCTCGCCACCCTTCGACCTCCCCCGCCTCCCACCGCGCGTCGAAGTCGTCGACGCCGGCCGCCTTGTAGACCTTCGCGAGGGGCGTCAGCGGCTGCGTGCGGACATGGAAGTCCTCGAGGTACGCCAGCAGGGACCTGAGGTACTGCCGCCACGGCGCCGCCGACCTCGCCCGCGAGCGGCGGCGACGGGTCCCTCCTGCTCCGCTCACGGGAGGCGCAACGACCAGCCTGTCGAAGTCCGACAGCAGGCTCAGGAACTCGCTGTAATCGCAGTCCTGCCTGCCGAACGCGGTCTTGCTGGAGGACGAGGCGACGCCGCTCGAGGAAGAGGAGCTCGACGAGTTGACAAAGGCCAGGTGGTGCTCGTGGAGGTCGAGGCAGCGGCCGCCGGCCTCCTCGCCGGTGAACGAGGGGAGCGCCGACGCGTCCGCCGCGAGGGCCGCGGCGGCGGCGTCGAGCGAAGAGAGCAGGGCAGAGGACAGGCCCCCCGCGCCGGCGGCGACCCCCGCCGCGCCCCCGCCGCCGAGCCCCCCGCCCAGGGCCCTCGCCCTGGCCGCGGCCGTCGCCGCGGCGAGCTCGTCGTCCATCGTGATCTCGCCGTCGTCGCGGAACCGGGCGTGGTACCGCCTCGCCTCGGCCAGCCGCTCGTCGAACGCCCGGAGGGCCGCCGCCGTGGCCCGCTCGTCGGCGTCCCCGGCGGCCGCGGCGGCCGCCGCCGCCACGGCGCCGCCGCGGAGGGCCTCGCTCTCGGCCCCGCGCCGGCCGTCGGCGTCGGCGTGCGCGTCGAGCAGGAACCTAGCGCGCTCCTTGATGGCGTCCAGGGCGCGGCGGACGCGGTGCGCCTGCGCGAGCTTGTCTCGGTGGCCCCTGGGGTTGCCGTGGTAGTCGGCGACGATGGAGCGCTCGAGGCGCTCGATGTTCTCGTGGGCAGCTAGCAGAGGAGAGGAGGAGAGAGAGAGAGGGAGAGAGAGAGAGGGAGAGAGAGAGAGGAGGTTGAGCGGAGATGGACGAAGAGACGTCGGAAAGGAAAAAAAAAACAATCAACCAAATCAACAGCGCTCTCAACCCACACGCTAGCCTTTGCCCCTCGCTTTTTCTATCCATAACAGACAAACGGCATACCTCGTGTCTGTTCGAGGAGCAGCGAAGCCATTGCGACGGACGGCGGAGAAGACAAAAAGGGTGAGAGAAGAAGAAAAGCAAGTCCGACGGCGGATGATCAATGAGGCCCCAACGCCGCTTCGAAGCTCTCGCCGTTTGCTGCTGCTGCGGCTGTTCAGTGCTCGTCGCTTCTAGCACAGCCGAGAAGAAGCAGAGCCCTTCGGATGCTGAAACGCCTTTCCTTTTCAGCGAGCGAGCAAGCGAGCGAGAGAGAGAGAAAAGAAAGAAAGACAAGAGTGGAGAACGAAGCCGTCGAACGTTCTTTTCTCCGTTGTTGAAATCGACGAAACCCTCTCTTCACTCTTTTCTTTCTTCTTGGGTTGGTCGATCGCTTCTAGGCTCGTGGTGCCCGCTCGCTCATTCGCTCTCCATCTTTCCTCTCCCCAATTATACTCTGAGCGCACAGAGAGCGTCGCGCAGACCATTAAACACATTGCGAAATCGAGTTTTCTGCCTTTGAGCAGGAGAAAGCTCGCCGCAATGTTGCCTAACACACCATCCGCCTTAACCCGCTGCTCCTCTCTCCACTCGCTCGAGCCCTACTCTCCACCCGCCTTCGCCGCCAAGCTCCCGCACCCGCCAACGAAGCGATTCGCGCTAGGCATCTTGCCGACGCCGATCCACCCCTGGAAGGGACTCGAGGAGATCATTTCACCTCCTTGCACTGCCTCTCCTTCACCTTCCGCTGCCTCTCCTTCACCTTCCGCTGCCACCGTCGACCTCTTCATCAAGCGCGACGACCTCTCGGGCGTCGAGCTCTCCGGGAACAAGGTCCGCAAGCTCGAATTCCTCGTGGCGGATGCCTTGGAAAAGGGCGCGGACGCCCTGCTTTCCATCGGCGGCATCCAGTCCAACCACGCGCGGGCGGTGGCCGCGGCAGCGAGGGCGGCGGGGCTCGAGTGCCACCTGATCCTGCGGACGAGGAAGGGCGAGACGGGGCAGGACCCCGGGTTCGCGGGCAACCTGCTCATTGAGAGGCTGCTCGGGGCTCACATCCATTTGGTGAGCAAGGAAGAGTACGCCGCCGCGGGCGACGGGGGGTTCCCGTTGTTGCAGGAGCTCGGAGCGCGATTAAGAACAGACGGCAACATCAAGAGTCCCTACCTGATCCCCCTGGGGGGCAGCAACGCGCTGGGGGCCTGGGGTTATCTCGAGGCTTCGCGCGAGATAATAGAGCAGGCACCGGAAGCGATTCGGCGAGGAAACGAGGAGGAGGAGAAGAGGAGGAGAAGAGGAGGAGGAGAAGAGACGGCGGCCGTCGTCGCGTTTGCCACGGGCAGCGCCGGCACCGCGGCTGGGCTCGCCCTAGGTGGAGACGGCGGAGAGGGC
>Ga0315285_10005390_pt1 | contig 13205 bp, 19 predicted proteins | sample YL17G09_36_MG_FD_203698 | JGI IMG/M metagenome (GOLD analysis project Ga0315285, IMG submission 203698) | Sediment microbial communities from Yellowstone Lake, YNP, Wyoming, USA - YL17G09_36 | ecosystem: Environmental > Aquatic > Freshwater > Lake > Sediment | place: USA: Wyoming | collected... | reverse complement strand
GACCTTCTATCCGCTCTTTCCGACGCTGGCCGCGGGGACCGTCGAATCAATCCGCGTGTACCGCACGACGGCGCGCGAGGGAGAGAAGGGGCACGCCTACCACGAGCAAGCGTTGCCATGGCAAGCCGCCTCGACCTCGTGGCACGACATCTCGAGAATTTGCGGGGGCGGTCGCTTCGTTGTGCAGGCCATCGCACGCGGAAAGGTGATCGCGAGCGCGGCGCGCACTTTCGAGGGACCGGCACGGATGCCCACCGCGCGCGACGTGGCTTCGATCTCGCCTGGTCTCGGGCTCGCTGAGAACGGAAGCGCCGTGTACGAAACCCCGAACGGCTGGATTTCCATTCCGGGGATCGACGGGCCGACGCAAGCGGCGTTCATCACATTTCAACAAACGGCGTTCAACGCCCGAGACGATGCGAACAAGGCAAACGCCGCCATGGCGATGATGCTTACGCAACTCGTCCAGAAAGCGATGCAGATAGACCCAGGGATCGCGGTTCTCCAGAACGTCGTCGAGGCGCAGCGGATCACGCTCGAGCGCGTGCAAGGCGAGATCAGCTCGCTACGCTCCGAAAATGTGCGCCTCAAGATCGAGGGCTCTACGACGGGAACGGAAGAGCAACGGATCAAGGTCGAAGCGATCAGGAAGGGACTCGATATCGTGGACGGTGTAGCGGGCGCCGTCGCGAAAAAGTTTCTCGAGCAAGGCACCGCACCCGCGCCCGCAACGCCCTCCGCGGTCGAGAGCGTCGCGAGTGCAACCCGTGCCATGATGAACGCAGGGACCGCGGCCGACCTCGGCGCGGCGATGGCACGGCGCGCGATGCAGGCTGCGCTCGATGCTGCGAAGGGGACCGGATGATTTTTCTATCGCCAGACATGCGCCCGGCCGAACGGCTGGCGATCCTCGAGACCTCCGCGCGCCACGCTGCGACACGCGATGACGTGCGCGAGCTGGTGCGCCTCGTGCGCTCGCGCCTCGCACGATCCACCGAGACGGACACCGCGCGCGCGCTCCTCGCGCTCGTCGCGGCGCCTCCGTATCCCGGCAACACGCCCACCACGCCTGGTCAATGGATCGACGAGAACGTGGGCGCCACGGTGCGCGACGGTGGCGACTGCGTGGATCGGACGCACGCGCTACTTGCGCTCGCGTTCGCTGCGGGCCTCGACGGCGAGGCGGTCTGGCTTCTCGAGCCGGGCGAACTCGATCACGTCGCGCCGCGCCTCCGGTCGGATGGTTTGTGGCATTGGGCGGACGCGCTCGCACGCCCGGCAATGCTCGGCAAGGCGCCGCAGGGCAGCGCATGGCACACCGCTCGCGGGCCGGTTGAACTCGTGTAGCGTTCGCTCGTGGCTACATGGCGGGTGATTCTCGGGGATTGGGGTCAGCATGTGGCGGACGTTCCGCTTGCTGATGCGTGGGTCGCAGAGTGGCGCCGACGTGTCGCGGCTGCGCGCCCCCTCGTTGCGCTCGGCAGCTCGACGCCATGGGCCGCGCAACGCGACGCGATCCGCGGTGCGTGGGAGGCTGCGAGCAACGTCTACAAGGCCGCGAACATCCCGCCACCGAGCGACCCTCTCTATCGGCTGACAATCTGGAACTGGTATCGCCAGTGCCGCACAACGAGCGCGGATCTAACGCTCTTCCGTGTCGGTCCGCTCGTGTCTCTCGGTGGCGGCGCCATGAGCAAGGCGCTTTGGCCGATCTGGTTTCACGCGAAGAATCCGGCAAACGCTCCAGTCGATCCGAACGGTGCGCTGGTCGGACCGACCGCGGTTCGCCTCTCGCTCGGCAGTAACGGCGGCGTCGCCTCGATGTGTTTGGAAGCGACGGGCGAGGGGGATTGCTCGTACCGCGGGCTCTACACCGGCTGCGCGAACACGGTTTCCCCCCCCTCGCTCTCGGTCTTCGGCGTTCCGATGCACGGACTTGTCCTCGCGGGTCAGTACCGCGAGGTTTCCTGCGATGCTCCGTATTCCGCGGAAACTTTCGAGTGGTTCGACGGACTACCACAGGCGCACTACTCGCCCCCGTTGCGCCTGTCGCTCGATGTGCTCGCGGAACTTCTCGAGGCGTTCACGCGACGCGGCGGCGCGCTCGAGGCTATCGACGCGGAACGTACGTTCGTCCTCGTGTCGAACCTGTCGAACGCTGCGAAGGCGGGGATTCTACCGTCCGAACTGATAGAGCAATCCCTGACGCTCACGGCAGCGGCGGCACGTCTCAGCACGGGCGCCAGCGTCGAACGGGCGACGGCGACAACGGCAATCGGGATCGCGACGGCGGCGTGTTCCGCGGCGGCTGGACCGTTCGCCCCGGCGTGCGCCGCCGTCGGCGGAATCGCTGCGCTGATTACGCAAATCTGGCCCGTTGCGATGGGCGTACAGGTGGACGCGCTCGGGATGCCCATTCTCGAGGCGGCGCAGTCCTCGGCGTTCCTTCCGCAAATGATCGCGGTTCCCGATGCGCGCGGCGGCGTGGCAATCGAAGTGCCCGACGCACCGACCGGGGGCGGTCTCATCGTGAGCAACCGCGAGCGATTCACGCTCGCACCCGGAACGGTCCTCGAGCTGACGCCCGATAGCGTCGCACCCGCGCGCCGCGCCTCGGCGCAGCTCTCCGCGCAGCGGTCGCAGGGCACATCGCCCGCGTTGGTCGCGGCGGGAATCCTCCTCGCAGTGGTCGCGCTCGGAAAGGGCATGAAATGAACCCGTGGCAGTTCAACCCGTGGGCACGTAACGCGGGACTCGAAACGGGGGATATCGTCGTCGGAACGCCCGGCGAGCAAACGACCGCGGAGCAAGATGCTCAGTTCATGCTGTCGCGTCTCTCGCAGGGTTGCGCTACCGAGTTCGCGACGTTCCAGACCGCACACCCGGAGCTGACGACGCCACGCGCCCGGCTTACGGCTTTCGGCTCGACGGTCGCGGGGTGTCTTCGCTGGGCGAACATTATGCTTCGCAACCTGCCCACCGAGGGACCGACGCAGACGGATGCGCAATGCGCGTTGCTCTTTCTCAAGTTCCACACGGAACACGGCAGCGAAGCGAACTCGAGCGAAACGCTTTCCGCGTTCGCTGCTACGTCGTCCGCGTGCGCTGCCTGGGTCGCGGCGCAGATTGCAGCGTTGACGGTCTCGGGCACGTACCACAGCGAGATCACGCCGACGTACACCCTGGCAACGCCAACACCCGCGACGGATGACTGGTGCGCGGCGCAGTGGGCGACGTACGCCGCGAGCTTCGCCACGCCGCTACCATCGCCACCCGTTCAAGACTCCTCGCTGGTGACGCAAGCGGCGTTCGCGCAGTTCCGCACAGCCTCGCCCCGGTGCGTCGCCTGGTTGGATCGTACGTTGCTCGGAGGCGCGGGAACGGGCACGGGAACTGGCACCGGGACGGGCTCAGGAACGGGCACGGGGGCCGGTGCAGGCGCAACGCCGAGCGGTAGCGGCTCGATGCTTCTCCTCGCCGCGGTGGCGGTCGCTGCGCTCGCCATGGGCGGCAAGGGTCTCAAGTTGTGACGCCGCCAGCGGCGGGAATTGTGAGGGTCTGAAATGGGATGTGCGAACGGAATGTGCGGGATGCGTCGCCCCGCGGAACCCACCGCGAACGCCGGTTGCGCGATGTGCGATCAGGACCGCTACAGGCTGCGAATGCGCGCCGCATACAACCCGTGGGGCAACGCGGGAAAGGTGCTTCCCGGTGGCGGCTCTGCCGTCTACCAGGGAGGCGACACGACCGACGATCCCGGCAACAAAGGGGGCAGCGGCGGGGGCAGCACGCCCGATTACGTCGGGCTGATCCAGACGGGGATCCGAGTCGGCGGAGACATCGCGCGCGCACAGATCGAAGCGGACTCGAGACGGGCCGACGCTGACGCACGCGCTCGAGCGGCGCAAGCCCTCATCGACGCGGGCTATGGATCGGGGAGCGGAACGCGCTCCTCGCAAGAGGCTTCTACATCGAACGCGGGCGGCGCCAGCGGCGGCGGGTCCGGTGGGATGCTCCTTCTCGTCGGCCTGGGTCTCGCGGCTGGCGTCATGTCGGGAGCAATCAAGCTCCCGAAAATGAGGTGATGTGATGTACGGGTACGCACCGACACGACGCACGCCCGCACGCCGCAACGCCTACGGCACGCGCAACGCCTACGGCTACGGGGCACGCAACGCGGGCGCCGCGTATCCCGGCGTCTCCGACGCCTGGAGCGGATTCGAGCGGTTTCTATGGTGGCAATCGTCCTTCGGCGGGATGAACCACCTTTGCGCCTCGCAGGGCGCGACCATCGTTCGCGCGCTGCAAACGGTCATCCGTGCAGAGGTGCCGCTGGCGTTCACGGTGCGCGGAGTTCTCTACTCCTCGGCCGACATCTCGGTTGACGCGAATTTCGGCCCGGCGACGTTCGCAGGGCTGCGGAAGGTGCTCGAGAGCGTCGATGTTCCGCAGACCATCCTCGACACCATCGAGCAAGACTGGCAACGGCTCTGCCCTGGCGGTCGCACGCGGGCCGGTGCGCGTGGTCTGTCGATCTCGCTGGCGACCATGGCCGCGGTGATCTTCGTCGCGACCTCGCGGCTTCTGCCGTGGTCGTCGCTGCAAATCCCCTCGACGATGCGAACGCTTCACTTCGCAGAGACGGCGATTGATGACGGGCCATGGGCCGGTCAGATCGTGTGCTCTCCGTTCTCGGAAGGGGCCGGAGGGCTGACGGGACCGCATCGCGAAACGGTGCCCGTGGGCGCCTCGATCCCGCGTGACACCCCCGGAACGCCCATCGTACCGGGCGGAACGGTTGTGGAACCGAACCGAGGCGGGGGCGGTAGTGGCATCGCGGTTGCGCTGCTTCTCGTGCTCGGTGCGGCGATGGCAGCGGGGAAAAAGAAACTCTAGCGCCCGCGAGGCGCGCGGTAGCGGGTCGCAAACGATTGTTGATTGAAGGAGAAACGAAAATGGCGGGAATCACGGCAATGGGCGTTGGAATCGGGGCAATCGGTGGCACCCTCCTCGGCGGCTACTTCGCAAGCAGGATGACGACCACCCCGGCAAATAAGCGAATCATGTATTCCGGCGTGATCCAGATTGGCGTGGGGTTTTTCCTGCGCAAGAAGTGGCCCGGCGTGGCGTTGGGGATGATCGCGTCCGGTGCGATCAACGTCGTTGCCGTGGGTCTCACGGCGGCACCGAACGCGCTCCTCGATGGGTCGTACTTCTCGACGACGGCGCTTCCCGCGCCCGAGGCGGATTCCATGCACGACGTGCCCAGCGGCTCGACGATCACGGCGCCGCAGTACTGATCCGGTTCCGCAAGCATTCACCCCGCCAGATGGCGGCAATTCTCATTCGACGATTCAAGGAGACCGACGCAAATGGACATTCAGACGAAGAGCAACGGAGCCACCTGCCGAATCCCCGCCATGTTCCCGTGGCCCCTGGACTCGATGAAGATCCCCGACAAGGGCTACGGGCTGGGAAACCCTCTCAGCACGAGCCCCAAGAACGTCGCGCAGCCCTGGCGGGAACAGGTCGGTTACTGGGTTTTCGTGCGCGACATCGCGACGGGTGATCTCGTCCTGCCGGGCGGGTCCACCATCGGCTACTTCCAGACCGGCGAACAGGAGGCGCCCCCCGCGTCGAAGGCGCTCCCGAACTTCGTCCAGAACCTCGCGACGACCAACCTCTTCAAGAAGGGGGCGCCCGTCACCCGTGACAACCTGTTCGCGATGATCGCAATGGGTATCGCCATCGGTCGGCCCTTCGGCGTCTCGCAGGCGGAAGACGGCACGCTCGGCAAGCAGCGGCTCTATTGCCCGTGGGCCGATTCGTACGGGGCGCGCGCACGCGATGCCATGTGGATCTCGCACGGCTACAGCGTCCAGTTCCGCGACGCCGCGTGCAACTTCGAGCTGGGCAACGCGGCGAACTACCCGCCCGCCGGAGGCCAGACCGGAGCCGAGACCGTGCGCGCGGGTGGCGGATTCGGCGTGATGGGAATGCTCCCGATTGCGCGCGGCCCCGTCTACCTCGGCGCGGTGGACGAATCGAATCAGGCGATCATCGTGGCGACCTCGACGGAGGAAGACATCGTTCTTTGCAACGATGCGCTCGCGAAGACGGAAGGCGCACTCGTCGTGCCCACGATGGTCACGGCTTACGGTGATTTCGGTCCGTGGTGCGGTCCGTGCGCGCCGTCGAACGATGACATCGAGGCACTGGTCGAGAAGCGCATGGGGGCGCGCATCGCGCAGCTCGAGGCGCGGTTCTCGCAGATGAACAGCAAGGGCTAATCCCCTTGCGTCCATCGTCGAAAATCGAGCGATGGAGCTTCCGCCGCGTGTTCGATTCCTGCGCCGTCTGCGGGATCGACACGCGCGCGGGTGGCGGTCGCGCGTTCGATTCGTCCACCAACCTCTTCAACGAGGCGGGACGGGCGCAACCCGTGCCGGACATCGAGTTCCCGAACGGGCAAGAGGACGACGACACCATCCCGATTTTTCGCGCGTCCGTGTGCGACGCGGTGGATCGGATCTCGGTGTATCTCAACCTGACGGCTGCGAGCGGAAAACTCCAAGCTCCAAACCCGATGCAGCTCGAGCTGCGCGTCGGTCTCGAGTGCCAGGAGGAATTTGCAACCTCGGTGATCCTGTCGCCACCGACCTACGAGGACGGAGGGCACCTGTTCACTTGGGCGACGCCGCAACTCTTCTCGAGCATCGTGCTTACCGGCACGACGATTGCGGCACCGAATGACCCGCTACAGCGTGTCTCGCTGCGCCTGTACCTTGATCGCGCCGGGCTTTGCTGCGCGAAAAATCCCATCCTCGGCAAGCTCACGCAGCCCCGATGACATCGAAGGCGGACCGGCTCGCGATGACCGTTGGAGGCGCCTTGCTGGCGTGGGTCGTCCTGAGTCGTCCGCGTCGTGGGGGCGGATCGCCTGGCGCCCCTGGCGTGTCTCCTGGCACGCCCGGCAGCGGCTACACGGGCGGGCTGTATGCGCTCGAGCCGGAGCCGCTCGCGCCGGTTCACGATACGTGGGAACTCTCGCCGGAGGCTGCGCGCGCGGTGCGCTCGGGCGCCTCGATTCCGTACGTCGGCGGGGGTCCGTGGGATCGCGCGCGGTGCGTGAGTGTCCAGACCGCTCACGCGCGCGACCTTGCGGCGTTGATTCGCGCCACGTTCCCGTGGAATCGACGGATCGGCGGCATCCGTTGCGAATCCCATCACACATGGCGCGGCGATGAAATGTCGATACACGCGGTGGGCCGCGCGTTGGATGTGATGACACCCGTTCCGCCGCTGGTCTACGGATCGAGTCAGGGTGAGCAACTCGCGAATTGGGCGGTGAGGAATGCGGAGCCGCTCGGAATCCAGCTCGTGATCTGGAACCGTGCGAGCTGGCAAGGGAGCCTTGCACCGGGCGAGCGGTTCGCACCCTACACGCGCGGAACGAACGTCACGACGGAGCATCGCGATCACGTCCACATCGAGGTTACCTCGTGAAGCGTGAAACCGAGTTCGGATTGATCGCGCTCGGCGTCGCCTGGTTGGCGTCGAGGATGTTCGTACGCGCCTCGGGCAGCTCGAGCACCACGACGATACCCAACGGGATCGGAGCATGGCGGATCGTTCCGACCGTCAACACCGGGCGCGGGATTCCCTCGGCGCAGTTCGACCGCGAGCACTATGCCGCGATTACGCGCGCGCTCGTGGCGCACAACACACCCGCGTCGCTTCGACCCAAGCTCGCACGCGCGATGCTGGCGCAGATGATCTCCGAAACGGGGCGCCTCGGAGAGTGGAATCACAACGTATCGAACATCGTCCAGAACCGAGCATGGCGCGGGGATGTGTTCGTGCTTCCTGGCACGACAGGCACCGAGCGCGCCTATCCGAGCTTGCAGGCTGGCGTTGATGACTACGTGAACGCCGTTACGAACGCATCACACGGCGGCATCCTCGGAGACCTCGCCGCGGGAACGAAAACCGAGGCTGAGTGGTACGTGTCGCTTCGTCGCGAGGGATGGTCAACCGCGGCGCCTACCGATGCTGACGTGATCGTCTACAACAACATTTTAGCGCGGCTACGCGCCGAATTCCCAGGCTGAGAAGGAGCAACGGACCATGGCAAAGAAAGAACGCAGCCCCGCGCAGCGAGCGGCAACGAAGCGAATGCTTGCGGGGGCACGACGTGCCCGCATGGCGAAGGGTGGGACCACGACGAAGGAGCGCCACGCGAAGAAGGGCGCCGCGAAGCGCCACGCGAAGAAGGGCGCGAAGAAGCACGCGACGACGCACGGCGGCACGAGCCTCGCCGCGCTCGCGAAGACGGTTCACTCGCATTCGCAGAAGTGGATCAAGCAGGAGAAGACGAACCACAAGCAGGCACAGATCAACACGATATTCCGCGCCGGGATCGAGGGCATCTACAACATGCCGCAACTCGCCGGGCCATCCGGTCACGTTCGGCAGCTCGGGCGCGGTCGATAGAGTCTCCGAGAGGGGGCAAGGAGTGCGGCACATGTACGGACGAGAAACACCGCGCGCGCTGCGCGTAGGGATGGGAAACACGCTCGCGGATCGCCCCCCCGCGAGTGCTCCTGGGTTGCAGATTGGAGACCGCTGGATTTCGAGAAACGAAGGAATCGCCGCGGAGCTGATCGAGGACGGCGCAGGCGTTCGCGCGTGGCTCGCGACGCTTGGGATCGTCTCGACGGCGCCGACGTTCCCGGCTGGCTTCGCGGCGACCATTCCACCGGGCGCCGAGGGCTCGCCCGCGCTGCTCACGGTGGGAAACCTTCTCCAACTCTCGTTTCACCAACGCACGACGGCGCCCGGTCCCATCGTCGCGTTCTCCTCGAGCATCCCCCCGGTGATTACGGCACTGTTTGACGTGTACGTCGCGGCGCGTGACGAGACGTTTGGCGACGCGAAGAGCTGGCACGCGCGCGGGCAGCTCTCGTGCAAGGCGGGGCCGGTGTGCGCGTGGGGTCCGTCTGGCATCGTGACCGACTGGACCGAGAGCGATCCGGGCGCCGGTCCTTGGGGGTGGGGAATCCTGCTCAACTCACCCGCGCCCGGTGACATCTCGTTCGTGATCTCGGGCGACGCGGTGTTGCCCGTGGACTGGTCTATTTCCATCGTCGAAACGCTCTCGTTTCCGTTCTGAGGTGTGACCGTGAATCGTCTTACGCCTGGTTCTCTGCGGGTCGGCTACGGGGCCACGCTGGCGGATCGTCCCGCGGCCAGTTCGCCGTCGCTCCAAGTGGGAGACCGCTGGCTCGCGCGCGAAGGCTCGTTGCTCTCCACGCTGGTTGAAAACCAGTTCGGCTCGCGCTCGTGGTCCGTGCAAACGACCGCGAAAGACGTTCTCGTGGCAGCGGGGCAGGGCGCGCTCGATGGCGCTGGAAGTCTCGTCGTCGTCGATGCGGCAGTCGATCCGATCTCGCGTTTCGTTCTGCAATTCCAGGCAGGCGCCGGGCCGAACGGCAATCTGTGGCCCTCGGTCATCACACCGGGCGTCGGGTTTCAAATCTCGAGCACATCGGGCGCCGTCGATGCTGGGTTGCTCGTCTACTGGCAGCGGTGGCTTTCACTCTGAAAGGGGTTTTTCCATGGAGAAGAATGCTCGATTTCCTGCGGTGCGAATCACCGGAGGCAAGCTCGCGAACCGACCCGCGCCGACCGCGCCCGGTCTACAGGTGGGCGACCGCTACGTGGACACGACCGCGGGAACGGTCGCGACGCTGATCGTCAACGCCCTCGGCGTTCCGGTCTGGGCTGAGACGGCGCCGCCCGTCGTTCCGGGCTCGTGGTATCTCGCGGAGGCGGGCGGGAACGCGCTCCAGGGGTTCGGGAAAGTCACGATCCCCAACGCGAACGTCACGGGCGCATCTGCGATCACGGCGGGCGGCCAGTCGGGCGGCACCTACCCGCAGGTAGGCGCGCTGTTCTGCTCTGTGAAGACGCCGGGCGTTTCCTTCACCATCGAGAGCACCGCGGGCGCCCCGGATACGGGCGTCTTCATCTACTGGCAGCGGTGGGAACAGAACCCATGAGCACACGTCCAGACCCTCAAGGGGTCCGCGTCGGATCGGTCCGCACCCTCGCGGATCTACCCGCGCCGACCGCGCCCGGCTTCCAAGTCGGGGACCGCATGATCGTTCGCATCGGTCCCGCGGGATCGCCCATCGTGGCAACGCTCGTGCAAGATGACGCGCTCGCTCCGCGGTGGTGCTACACGCTGGGAACCGAGGTGCTGACGGTCACGGGCGTTGCTCTTCTCGACGCCGCTGGTCAGCTCGTGGTCGTCGATGCGGAGACCTCGCCTGGTTCGCGCTTCGTCGCGTTCTATCAACCGAAGTTCGGCCCGCCACCGAGCGGCGTGCTCTACACGCTCACGTTTACGCCGGGCGTCGGATTCACGCTCGCGAGTTCCGCGGGCGCGGCTGACGCCGGGTGGTCCGTCTACTATCAGCGGTGGGAGGTGATTCCATGAAGGCTCGCAACGATCCGCGCGCGCTCCGCGTTGGCTACGGGCTCGCGCTTCTCGACCGTCCCGCGCCCTCGGCGCCCTCGCTCCAAATCGGAGACCGCTGGGTCACGCTCACGGGTCCGGTTCTCTCGACGCTCGCCGTCGATGCGGGCGGCGTGCGGTCCTGGCTCGATCTGCCGGGAGGGGGCGGCGCCGCAAGCCTCGCCGCAGTGCTCGCTGTGGGCAACAACTCCGGCCCGAATCCCATCCTACTCGCACCGGGGCAACGCCTCGACACCGACGCGGCGGGGCAGCTCCATCTCGGAACCGCGAACGCAACGAGCCTCGACGCGGGCACCGGGCCGGGCGGGCTCGGTGCGTTCCAGGTTCTCATCAATCAGGGTGGGGCGACGTTCCTGTCAAACGCAGGAATTCAGTACTCCTCGACCGTCCCGAATCGAGCACAGCTCCGGGTCAACCTGTTCGACCCGACCGGCGTAGGTGTCCCTGGCATGACTGCCTTCCGCTCGCGGGGCGCGACGGTGGGAGCCCTCGCAGGAGTCAAAGACGGGGATATTCTCTGGAGAGCCACCGCAATCGGTGTGTGCGGTGACAACTCAAGCACGCCGCTTGCCGGATACATCTCGATCCAAGTTCCGGTCGGCGGCTCGAATCCCGGGCAAGCGTGGGTCGCTACCGATTTCGCGGTGGAGCTAACACCGCTCGAGGGGATGACGAACAGCCACAAGGAGGTTTTCAAGATCACGTCACAAGGCGTGCCGTGCTTGCGAGACGGCACAAACCGCGCCTCTGGCCTCGCGACCCTCGACGCCGCTGGTCAGATCGTGGTCGCGAATACCTCGGTCAAGTCGAACACGCGCTTTTCTCTCAGCGTGCAAGAGGGAACCGGCGTCGTACCCGTGGGCAGCGTGTATCAGTCGGCCCGCGTCGCGGGTACTTCGTTCCAGATCAAGAGCAACGGCGGCGCGGCCGACGCGGGACTCGTTGTGTTCTGGGAACTCTGGGAGCCGCTCCCGTAGCCGCAGCGGGCTACACTGCAACCATGCGTCCTCGCCGCTCGCCGCTCGCCGCTCTCGGTCTCTCGCCCGATCAGCTCGCGCAAATCGTCGTCGCAGCCGTTCACACACCGCGCGCCGTGCTTCTCGAGCGCATGGCGACCGCGGGCCTTGTGATCGGCGCCGACCTCGCCGCGAAGATGCACCGGCACATGATCGACAGCGCGCCCCCGGAACCTCCGGCGAAACTCGCGACGGCGCCTCGAGCGGAAGCCTCGCCACAGTTCGTACAGGTCGAGGTGATTACGGTCGATCCATCGAAGCTCTCGAAACAGCGTGCGAGGTAGGCATGGCTTCCAAGTCGATTGACGTTCGCGTGATGGCAGGACGCACCGAGGCGCGGGATTTCGACGCGGGGACCGCAACGACGGCGGCACAGGCGCGAAAAATCGTCGTCGCGAAGGGCTGGCCGGTGATCTCCGTTCGCGAGACGGCGCGCTCGTTTGTCGTGCGTGTCGAGGGGCGCAAGAAGGGAGAACGCGAGCACCCCGCCGATACTGCCCTGCGCGCGTTGTTCGGGCGATGGTAGCGGGGCGCGACGCATGGGCGCGTGAGTTTTCTGGACTGTTCGCGCCCTCGGCCGGGTTTTACCTGCTTGACCGGACGAATTCGGAAGCGTGGCTCGTGGTCGCCGGTCCGTTTCTCACGGAGGCGACCGCGCGACGCGATGCGCGCAAGTATCCGCGCGTCCCCTACCGGGATCGCGCGATACGTCCCGGCGTAGCGCAGGGACGGAACCTCGTGTTCCGCGGCCCGCCCATGTGGATCTAGTCGGGTTCGACCATCGAACGCAGCCGCGCGACGGCATCGCGCCCGGCGCGTGCGCCTCGCCGGTCGTAGCTCCGAGTTTGATCGGCGGACGCATGGCCCGCGAGATCCGCCGCGGTGGCTAGGTCGGTTACGTCGAGTAGTTCGGAAATGAACGTCCGTCGCCCGTCGTGGCACATGATCGCGAGGACACCGGCCCGGCGCGCGAGCTGCGCCAGGGCGAACCGCACGCCCTCGTCCGTCAGTGACTCGCCGCGCACGCTCCGCAGGATGCGCGAGGCGGGCGCGGGGTTCGTCGGGCGGATCGCCCGCAACGCCAGCACGGCCCATCCCTGCAACGGCACGACCCGTTCCCGGTCGCCCTTCCCGAGCACCCGCAACGCCTCGCCGTCGAAACGATCCCAGGTCAGCCCCGCAGCCTCGCTCCGGCGCAGCCCCGCCCCGAAGAGCAACGCGAGCAACGCTCGATCACGGGGACTCGCCTGGCAGTGCATGGCGGACACTTCTCGAGGCGCAAGCGCGCGCCCCCTCGCGAGGCGCACGCCTTCGATCCGCGCGAACGCATCGACGCGCCGCTCGTACCCTTCCCAGCCGTAGGCGCCTGCCTGCCAGCACGCGCGCAGCACGCCCCGCAGGGCTACGAGGATCGCGCGACCCGTCGAGGGGGCGAACCGTTCGCGCACGGCGTTGGTCAGTGCGGCGACGTGCTCGACCTCGAGACCTTCCCACGGGAACGCGAGAACGTCCCCCGAGCGGTCGCCCACGATCCGCGCGCACGCCCGCAGCCGACCCTCGACGACGCGGCGCGACGCGGCGCGAATCCTGGCGAGGTAGACCGCGACGGGCGGAACGCGAGCGCGGGTAGGCGCCTCGCTTGGCTCGAG
>Ga0315285_10005387_pt1 | contig 13208 bp, 9 predicted proteins | sample YL17G09_36_MG_FD_203698 | JGI IMG/M metagenome (GOLD analysis project Ga0315285, IMG submission 203698) | Sediment microbial communities from Yellowstone Lake, YNP, Wyoming, USA - YL17G09_36 | ecosystem: Environmental > Aquatic > Freshwater > Lake > Sediment | place: USA: Wyoming | collected... | reverse complement strand
GCGCGCCACCGTCACCCCGGCCCTCTCCCTGATAGGGAGAGGGGGACACGCCACCTACTTTTCGTCCCGATCCAGCGGCAGCCGCGAGGTCACCATCAACTCAAAGGGCCGATCGCGGAACGCCTTGCCGTCGAACTCCCATTTTACGGTCGCGTCGTCGTCCAGCCCGTCGCCGTTGTGGGCGACGATCGTTCCCGGCATCTGAACATGCATCTGGAAGCCGTGACCGCCGAGCTGGTTGGTGATGTCATAATACCTCTTCGCCCGCTCATAGGCCGTGTCGAACTTGGCGGTCTGGTCCGCATCGTACCCGGCGTCGCGTTTAAGTGACCCGACGAACGCCCGATGGGCCTCCTCCAGAATCCGCTTGGATTCGCGCTCAAACGCCTGGTCACGTTCCTCGTTGGAGAGATTCTCGACCCGCCGGGCGATTTCGTCCCAATCGACGTTTTCTTCGTAAACGTTGAGCAGGGCCTTCCGAGCCATCAGCCAGTGGTCCGGTTTTAAGCGCTCGTCGGACTCCTTCAAGGCCCGCTGGGCCAACTCGATCTGCTTGTAGGCCTCAACGCCGGCGAAGGCCTTAATGATCTGTACGCGTTCCCCGTGCGTCAGCTCCTCGGGCTTCTTCTCGCCGAGCTTCTTGATGCTGTCGTCGATGTGGGCGTCCGCCCAGAACTGCACGTAGGCCCAATCCCGCGGCGCGTAGACGCGGCGGAAGTGCAGGTACACGCCGTCCTTGCGGCGCTCCCGGGTCAGCGTCGTGGGGAACTTCAGGTATAGCCCCGCGTCGGGGTCATTCGGCGCGGCATAGCTGCCGGGAAGCTCCTCGCCCGGCTTGAAGGTCCGTTCCCCGGTCAGATGGACCTCCTCTTTTTTGTTCTCCTCCGTGCGAAGCTCGCGGGATACCTTCCACCCGCCTTGCTCGGAGGGCATCGCGTCGCCCTTGTCGAAGTCGCCCTTGTCGCCCTCGTACTCGATGGTCACCGACACCGCTCCGTCGGGCTTGACGATGAGCGTTTCCTTGCGCTTCACGCAGCCCAGTGCGAACAGCACCGGAAGGACCACTACCGCCGAGAGAAGAATGAATCGTCGTCCGCTCATGTTTGTGTCTCCATGTCCAAGAACCACCCGGTCTCCACTACCTTAGACGTGCCCCGGGCGATTTTGGACGACACGATTCGACCAACGATCTTGCCTACGCACCCGGCGGTGTGGAGAATCCTACCACGAGGGCCGGGGCGTCGCCCCTGGCGCAAACCCAAGCTGGAACCAACATGGGCAAGGCGGTTTCCACGAAGCGGGCGGAACGGATCGAGGTACGGCCTCTGGACCCCCACGATTGGCCCGTCATCGAAGATCTCTTCGGCGAAAACGGCGCCTGCGGGGGTTGTTGGTGCATGTCCTGGCGCGTCCCACACGGCGGGAAGCTTTGGGAACAGAGTAAGGGCGAAAAGAACCGCCGGGCCTTCAAACGACTGGTGCAGGCCGGGGAGGTCCACGGCTGTCTCGCCTTCGCCGGTTCGGAGCCGGTGGGATGGTGCTGCATCGGACCACGCGGCGATTTCCCGCGACTCGCGACGATCAAAGCGCTGCAACTCCCGTGGGATGAGGGCACGTGGTCGGTGACCTGCTTCTTCATCCGCTCGCGCTGGCGGAATCGTGGAGTCGCGTCGGCCTTGCTGCGCGCCGCGATCAAGCTCGCTCGCGACCAGGGAGCGAGGGAATTAGAGGGCTACCCCGTCCGACCGTACGGCGATGGCCGCATCCCGGCCGCCTTCGCCTGGACCGGCGTTCCGCGCCTCTTCCAAGAACAGAAGTTCGTCACCCTTACTCCGCCCGGCCACCCCCGCGACATCTACCGCAAGACGTTCCGCCAAGCGCGCGGGGCGCCGCGGAAATGAGGATTCACTGCGCCGAGGCTTGCACGGGTACGCGCTCAGCCACGTAAACGGCACTTTGCGTGAGTTCGCGCCAGAGACGCGGCGGGGCGTAGGCCTCGAAACCGTCCACGCCGTTGTGCCAAAGTTGCTCCAGCGGGCGATTCCCATCCGCAACGATGTACACCCGTTCCGCGGACGGGGACGTCGGGAGGGACAATGACGGGATCCCCTTCTGGGCCATGTAGTACCGCGTGGCCGGTGTGTAGCGACTCACCAGGGCGCATCGGTCGCTGCCGCGGGCTTTGCATTCCTCAAGGGCCTGCTCGACTTCGACCAATCCGCCCGGCTCGGCGCACAAGTACGGTCGCCGGAGGACGGTGAGCAGCGGGAGGGAGACGATGGCGACAACGACCATCGTCGCGAACGGGGCTTTGGCACCTCGATGCTCACCGGACAACGCAAGCATCGAACCCAACCTTGACGCGCCTGCGACGGCGCAGACCAGAGCAAGGGGCAGGAGCATGACCCACGCGCGGGCCGGCAGTGGGGCGCGCATCAATCCCGCGAGGGCGACGGACGTGACGACCGCGACCACGGGCACAAGCCCCCATCCGGATCGGTCGCGTACCGTGCGGACCGCGAACACGCCACATCCGGCAACAAGGAAAACCGACCAGACGATGCCGGCGTCACGGGTCCACAGCGCCCAGGTTGAGGCGAGCATTCCTCCGAACGTGGGGATTTGCGCTCCGAGGATGTCGTAGACCATTTGACCGGTCCCGACGAGCTTCCCCACGCCCTCCGTCATGAAGATCGGAAAATACAGACCCGTGGTCAGCAACCCGCAAACGCCAAGCCCGATCGTCAGGCCGCGAATCGTCTCCTTCCGTTGTGCCCCCTGACCGGCCACGACCCAAGCGGCTAACAGCATCGCCGCCGTCAACCCGGCGACCGGATAAACCATCAGGGGCACGGTGAAGGCCCCGAGTGCGCCGACGACGCCCCACGCCATCCAGAGTCCTCGCCGCCGCGGCGTTGCGATCAAATGCAGCGTCAACCCGGTCGCAAGGACGGTGAACAGCGTCAGCCACGAATAACCGCGGGCGTTAGTGGAGTACTCGATCAACGCGGACGATCCACAGACGGCCAGCGCTGAAAGCAGGGCGACCGCGCGTCGGCCGGTCAGCCGCCATCCGAGCCACGCCGTGGCCGGGATCAGCAGCACTCCGGCCGCGAACGCCGGCAGCCGAAGCGCCGCCGGGCTTGTCCCGAACACGCGGCTCACGGCCCAGACCATCAATGTGTGCAGCACATGGTTGTTGGGCACGTAGTGCGTGACGATGTACCCCGGCGAGTGCGAGCTGAAGTTGAGGTAGTTGTAGGCCTCGTCATAGCGCATCGGCTGATCGAGGAATCGCCAGCGTACCGCCGCGCCCAGCAGCGTCAGACCGACCACGCCCGCGATTATCCATCGCGTCGATCGGCCCGGTGGAGCGGGTTGTGTGAGCATGGAGCGCATCGGAGACGGTGTCGGAAAGGCGTCCCACGCTTGAGACGCCGACATTATCCTGTTTTTCGGACATCCCGGCGTTGCCCTGAAGCGAGCCGGACGACTTACGAGCAAGAAATGCGCGGACGATCACCGATATGGAGCTAGCGCGTGCGCATCCGCGACCTGAGCCGCGGGCTTTCGACGGGTGGCATGGCCAAGCGAAGCGCCGCCATGCGCAACGGGAGAAGGGGTCCAGCCCGCGCGAAGCCTAGCCTCCCCAAGACGAAGTCGAGGCTGACGCACGGCGCACCAACCATGACCACCGCAACCATCAGCGTCGACGCCCACCGCGAACGGATGGTGCAATTCCTCCGCGAGGGTCGCGGCTATCAGTTCCTGAGCATCGCCGACCCGTACCTGGTCCATTGTCCCGACGACCACTACATCCGCCTCATGGCCGTGCGTGAGTACCTCGCCTTGAATCTCATCGAACCCGCGCGGAGCCTGTTGGACGTGGACCCGGCGGTGGTCGAATTACCCGCGGAACTGGCGGGGCTTCGCGAATCGCTTCAATCGTTGCCCGGCGCTGCGATTCCTTGGTCGTCCTACACCGCTCAGTTCGAGGCCAACCTGACAGCCCTATCCGATCGCGGCCTGGAGGTCACACCGATCCGTGAGGCCTGGAGCCGAGAGCAGTCCCGGTATGAACTCTTTCGCGACCGCAACGATGTGTACCAGGTTCGTCATCACGACGGCAGCGACTCGTGGCGGTGGTTCCCCTTCCTGGGAGACCACCGTGTAGTGGATTTCGCCAGAGCCATGCCGGAGGGAATCGGCGCCAACATGCCCGGCCCGTATCTGTTCGAGGGACTGGGGATGGGTTGGTTCTTCGAGCGTGTTTACCACGCGACGCGCAACACCTTCCTCGGCTATAGCTGCGCCTTGTTCGTCGTGGAGCCGCGACCGGCATCGCTGGCCGTGGTGTTTCACTTGCGGGACTGGCACGAAATCCTCGCCGACGCCCGGGTCTTCGTGTTCGTCGGTCCGTCGTGTACGAATCAGCTCGTCCGCGCTTGGGAGGAGGATTACGACCTTCCCTTCCCGCATCAGGGCTTCACCTGCGGCACGGTTCCAGCGGACGACTCCCCACCGGCCGTGGAAGTCGTTCGGCGCGCGGCGGGAACGCGTGAACACGCGGTCCGCGAATCTCTTCGCGACATGGAACGTCACTATGCGGCGCGCACGTTTCCCTTTTGGGCGAAACGCTTCGACGAGGCTTTGAATCGGCGCGGCGAGCCGTTGCGAATCCTGGCCGCGGTGAGCACGCACACGACGTTCCTCCAACATTCCATGCGTGACGCCCGCCGGGCCCTGGAATCCCTCGGACATCGCTGCGTCGTGTTGACCGAAAAGACTCCTTTCGCCGTCACCGGGCCGTTGACCTATCACAACGCCATCCGCGAGTTCGATCCCGATCTGTTTTTCATCCTCGATCATCTGCGCCCGGAGTTCGAGACCATCCTTCCACGGAATCTGCCGATTTTGACCTGGGACCAGGATCAGTTGCCGCACATCTTCACCAAAGCCAATCTCGAACGGGTCGCCAAGCATGACTTCGTCGCGGGTTGCTCGAAGTCGCGTTGCTTGGCCCTAGGTTGCGATCCGCGGCAGTTCCTGCACGCCCGCGTCCCGACCTGTCCGGAGCAGTTCGGCGGTGAACCACTCACCGATGGCGAGCTGGCGCGATATACGTGCGACGTGTCCTATGTCAGCCATGCGTCACAGACGCCGCGCGCGTTCCATGAACAAGAGCGACGGGCCTACGAACATGCGACGCTCGCCAAACTGCTTGACGAGATGTACGAGCAGATGCCCGCGATGTTGGGCCGATATCGCACCGCGGACATCGGAGTGATGACCGCGGTTCTGGCTGAGGGTTGCCGCCGCTGCGGCATTACCAACCTCGACCCGGACCTCGAGGCCCGACTGCAAGGCTGGTACCTCTGGCGGCTCGGTGATCGTCTGTTCCGCCACGAGGCCCTCGAATGGGTCGCCGAATGGTCGCGGCGCACAGGGCGTTCGTTCCGCATCTACGGAAACGGGTGGGACCAACACCCGACGCTCGCCGAATTCGCCGCCGGTCCCGCCGACAATGGGCGTGAGCTGTTGTGCGTCTATCGCGCCTCGCGGATCAATCTTCAGCTCATGCCCGCGGGGTTCATCCACCAGCGTTCGCTCGACGGGATGGCCGCCGGCGGGTTTTTCCTCACTCGACTTTGTCCGCACGATCTACGCGGCACGACGCTCCGCCGCCTCGAAGCCCGCGCTCAAGAATTGCGCATCGCAAGCACGGACGAACTGCTCGGATGTTCGGATGCGGAGCTGCAAAGGCTCCTGCACGGCTATCTCGGCGATTCGATCCGTACGGTGGATCATCACAAGTACGACCTTCTCGGCCAGGTCCGGATGAACGCCGAGCTTCTGTACCCCGACGAAGTGTTTCCCGACTTCCGCGAGATCGTCTTCGATTCCGCGGAAGAATTCGCCGGCGCCGCGGAACGCTTTCTGGCCGACGAGCCGTGCCGCCGTGCCATTGCCGAACGGATGCACGACGTAGTCGTCGAACGGTTCAGCTATCGCTCGACGATGGATCACTTCCTCCGCTCCATGTCCGCCTATCTGGCGCAGGCCAGCGCCGAGGCATCGTCCTGACAAAAGCGACGCCTTCCACCCGCCGATAACCGTGTGGCGGTGCGCGAACGCGCAAGAGTTGCGCGAGTCGCTCTATCTCCCTGCGGACCGGTCGAATCAGCGTGCGATGAGCGATTTGCCCCTACAGCTTAACGCCCCGACGTGGCCTGCTTCCGTTGCTTCGGGCGAAGCCGGTGCGGCGGATGCCACCCGCTGGCAGGAGTCGCTACGCCGCTTCTACGGCCGGGTGCGGCACGGCGTCCGCGACCGGTGGCTCGACTACTATTACGTCCGCATCAAACAACGCCTCGCGGACATCATCCCGCCCGATAGCCGCGTGCTGGACGTCGGCTGCGGCACGGGCGACTTATTGTCCTCGCTACGCCCCGCGGTCGGCGTGGGCGTCGATCTCAATGAGGCCATGGTCGAGGAGGCCCAACGCTGCCACCCCCATCTACGCTTCCTCCATTTGCGCGGCGAGGATGTCCGGCAACTCAACGAACAGTTCGACTACGTCGTGCTTTGCCAAACCCTGGGCGAGATTTACGACTTGTTGGCGTTGTTCCGCGCGCTTCAATCGGTCTGTCATGCGCGGACCCGGCTGGTCGTCGTCCACTACAGTCGCGTGTGGCAGCCGGCCCTGCGATTGATGGAATGGCTCCGTCTCAAGAGCCCCTCGCCCGAACAGAACTGGGTTCCCACGGACGAAATCATCCACTTGCTCAAACTGTCGGGCTTCGAGACGATCCGCATGTCCAGCATGACCATCGCCCCGCTTTACCTTCCCTGGATATCCGGATTGCTGAACCGGTTTGTCGCGAACCTGCCGGGCGTGCATCAGTTCGGACTCAACAATGTGATCGTCGCAAGGTGCGTCGCTCCAACGACCATCGAGGCCGCTCGACCCCGCAGCGTTTCCATCGTGGTCCCCGCGCGCAACGAAGCCGGTCACATCGCGCCGCTTCTCGCAAGGATTCCCCTCCTCGCGCCGCAACAGGAGATTATCTTCGTCGAGGGCGGCAGCACAGATGCGACGTGGTGGGCCATCCAGAGAGCCGCACGCGAATACCACGGTCCTTTCATCATCAAAACCTTCCAGCAGAATGGCAAGGGAAAGGGCGACGCAGTTCGCCAAGGGTTCGAGGCCGCCACCGGAGATGTATTGATGATCCTCGACGCGGATATCAGTGTTCCGCCGGAGGAGTTATCTGCGTTCTATGATGCCCTCGTTCGCGGCCAGGGTGAATTCATCAACGGTTCGCGGATGGTCTATCTCATGGACCGTAAGGCGATGCGTTTCCTGAACTTGCTCGCCAACAAGACCTTCGGCTGGGTCTTCACCTATCTTCTTTCCCAGAGGTTCCGGGATACACTGTGCGGGACGAAGGTTTTGACCAAAGCGAACTATGAGCGAATTGCCGCGAACCGCACGCACTTCGGCGACTTTGATCCGTTTGGAGACTTCGATCTCCTGTTCGGCGCGTCCCGGGCGAACCTCAAAATCGTCGATATGCCTGTTCACTACAAAGCCCGCACCTATGGTGAGACCAATATCTCCCGCTGCCGTCACGGGTGGATGCTTCTTCGGATGTGCTACGTCGCCGCCCGCAAACTGAAGTTCGTTTAGACCGTCGTCCCTTCTCAGGGCTCCCGTTGACTGACCACACCGTCGCTGGCGTGGAGGGCCAGTCCCTCCGTCAAGGGCGCAATGTAGTCGTGCATGAGGACGGCGGCCTCCTCTTTTGAGCGGCACTGCCGCAGAGCCGCATCGAAGCTCGCAGCCGCTTCTTTCTCGTTTCCCCTCGCCCACAAACATCGGCCACAGAATATCGCAGGGGCGATCAAGGAACGCCCCTCGGGAACCTGCTCGTACAGCTGCGCCAGCCCGCCAAGCAACCGCCCTGCCGCCGGTTCCCCCGGCGGCAGTTCCATGATGAACAGCCCACTGAAGGGATGAACGCGAGTATCGGCCGTAGTCGGCGCAGGCGTGGGCAATTGGTCATACCCGAGATACATACGATCATTGTAGCCGACGATCCAGACGGTGGTATCCCGTCGCGCCCACTGCGAGCGGTCCAAGGCATCGACGCGTGCGTTGAGGTCGATGTTGAGGAACTGCATGTCTTCCCGGCCGTAGCGCAGTCGTCCGTACGCGGCCACGTGATAGGTCGATGGGACGGTGTCCGTGGCGATGACCGCAAAGCAGTCGCCGGGGCGCGAGTGTTCCTTGAGGTAACCCATCACGCCGCGCCACTCCCACTTGTCCGCGGTTCGGAGGGCGTGCACCGATGCCCGGGTCATCGGCGCCGCCGCCAGGCCGACCATCGCGGCGAAAACAGTCATCCCTACAACACGATGAAAGGGGCGGATCAACCCACGCAGCGTCTCGGCGGCGATGGCGGCGCACGCGACCACCGGCGCTGACAAAAAAAGCAGGTATTGGGGCTTGGGTACCGCATTCCCGGCGTAACCGTAGACCAACGCATACAGGATGGAAAAGGGTACGAGAACCACCAGAAAGGCCGTGCGGATCTCGCTTGGACGACGGACAGCGCCCCACACCGCCGCGGAGAATCCCAGCGCGACGAGCAATGATGCGATGACCAGCACGCCGGCGTCGGCGGGCAGCGGCGAGAACACCGTGGCATGGGAGTATCCGCCGAACACGGTCGAGAACGCGTCGCTCCATTGGCCCCAAACGCGGCCCAGATAGTCCGTCGTGCGCACCGTCAAGTGTTGACCGCTGTGGACCGCCAGAACGCCGAAGAACGGGTTGTAGACCGCGTATGCGACGCCAACGGCCGTCACCGTCGCCCACAGTCGCAGTTTTTCCTCCTCGCGCCCCGGCACATACTCGCGGAACCGACTCCGCATCCACGCACCGATCGCGAAGGCCGCGAGCCCCACGGTGATGAAATGGGGGTCCGTCCAGCGGGTCATCAGCATACAAAGAAAAAGCGAAGCGAATCCGACCCATACGCCCAACGTCATTCGGCGTCGAGCGTGCAGGAACGCCAGAACAGCGGCGAGTGCGAAGAAGAAGAAGATCGTGTAGGGCCTCGCCTGCTGCGACATCACCACATGGAAAGGACACACCGTCAGGAGCACGGCGGCGGCGACGCCCGCGAACGTACCGGCCATCCGGCGGACCCACCACCCGAGAAGAAACACGCCGCCCGCGCCGAAGACCGCCGCCGGAAACCGTACCCACCAATCGCTCTGCGCCAGGCCCAGTCGTTGAAGCCCCCATCCGATCCAATAATCGAGCGGCGGCTGACCTTGCACAGCCGCCGGAATTACGATTCCGCGTAGGCCGAGCCGGTACATAGCGACCTGAGTGATTTCGTCCATGTCGAGACTGTCCGCGTCCAAGCCCCAGAGTCGGAATGAAAGAGCGGCGACCGCGATCAGACCGATGGCAATCACGGGGCGAATATCGAGCCAAGCGACGACGTCGCTCGATCGTGCGGCTTGAACGACAGTAGCGTTCGGATTCCTGGACACACTGGTATCCGCTCGCCTCACGCGCTCACCACGAAATACCGTTGCCGAAATCGTCATGGGCTAAGCGTCTTCCCGAATCGCTGCTTCACGTACGTTATCGGTCGTTCCCGAAACCCGGTTGAGCTACGACGGTCCGAATGAATGACTCACATCCCCAGACAGTTTCAGCCGAAGGGAAACTGCGGTCGGACGCTTGAACGGCGTGCGTTCAAGCGGGCCGGGGCCGATGCCGGGCGCCCGGCGCTGAGCGATTGCCGCTACGCACAACAGGTTGTTCCATGTTAAGTAGCGTCGAGCTGCCCACCGGTGTCATGGACGAGTCCTACGCAGCCGCGCGTCGGAGCAAGCCGGAACACCAATTCCGCCTTCGAACCCGCGCGGCCGTTGTCGCCCAGGCGGTTCTTCGTTTCCAGGGCGATGGGCCGGTGCGATTGTTGGAGATCGGGGCCGCCGACGGACGTATTCTCCTTGAACTTGCAGGAACGCTTCCGTACCGCGAGCTAGTCGGAGTCGAGTATAACGCCGGACTTCGTGAGGCAGCCCCGCCCCTGCCGCATAACGTGCGATTGATTGCCGGCGACGCGACGGCTTTGCCGCTCGAACTCGGCCCCGGGTCGTTCGACGTGGTGTCGGCGCTCGCCGTCCTGGAGCACCTGGACGAGCCGACGGCGGCACTCCGCGAGGCCCACCGCGTGCTACGCCCCGGCGGACTCCTCGTCGCCACGTGTCCAAGTCCGTTCTGGGACGCCCTCGCGGGGCGCGCCGGTTTGGAGAATCCTTCGCACCATGTCACGGCCATCGACCTCCGCGACCTCACGAATCTCTTCGAAACAACGGGCTTTCGGGTACTGGCAGCGCGAGGCTTCATGTGGGTCCCCGTCGCGGTGTTGCCGTACTTGGGGTTACGAGTCTCACCAACGTCGTCGTTGGCGATCGACCGGATCGTGAGCCGAATTCCCCTGCTGCGGCAGCTTTGCGTGAATGCCTTTGTCGTCGGCCGGCGCGTCAGCAAACTCGTCGTTCCCAACGCCGCTTCCCGCCGCCAAGCCGATGTGGTTGTGGGACGGAGCGACTCGTAATGGCCATCGCGACGGCAGCCTCGAATCGGCGGATCGCGCAACTGTTCGACCAGGCAGCCGAAAGCTACGACGACCGGTCCAACCTCTACGCGGTCGGGCGTCGGGCCCAGTTGCTCGCCTCCTTCGTGTCGGGGCGTTGTCTCGAACTCGGAGGCGGCACCGGCGAGGTTCTCGCCCGACTCGCCGATCGGGACCGCGCCATCCACTCCGACCTTTCGCCTCGAATGTGTCGCGTGGCGATGAACAAGCTGGGCTGCGCCAGTTTATGTTTCGACGCGGAGTCGATCCCGCTCGCCGACGAGACGGTCGACACGGCCGTCAGCGCGGAGATGATCTACTATCTGGAACGCCCCCAGTGCTTTCTCACGGAAGCCCGCCGGGTCCTGCGACCGGGCGGGCGGCTGGCTCTATCGACGACTAACCCGGCGATGACTTTTCTGGAACGGGGCCGCACGCTCCTGCGAAGGCTTGGCTTCTCCCGGATGTTCTTCGACGACGGGTCGCCTCCGTTCATGGCAGTCAATCGCCTGATCGCGATGCTGGAGCAGACGGGCTTCACGATCGAGGAAGTGCGTTACATCGTCGTTCTTCCCTTCGCAAGTCTCGATCGGCTGAACCGCCTGCTGGAGCGGACGTTCCTCCGCCGCCTCGGCCTGTTCATCGTGATCGTCGCAAAGAAGAACGCGTAGCGCCGCTTTGGGAAGCGCTACGCGATGCACGTCCGTTCTATGACGGTCCCGACTCTTCGCCGCCTGGTCGGTCCGATGAGCGTATTGACGTTCCGGCTTTTTCGCGGTTTCTTCGCCTGGCAATTGGGGCAAAAGAACGTCGGTCGACCGGCGGCGAGGATGCGGCGGATGGGCGTTCGGCAAGTCCGACATGGTTTGCCGTCGCGTTGGTAGACGCGGTGGAGTTTCTGAAATGAGCCTTCCCGACCGTCGGCGTCGCGATAGTCCATGATGGTGGAACCGTTGAAGCGGATGGCGCGGCGGAGGGTGGTCTTGATCGCACGGAGCAATCGGTCCGCCCGCTCTACGCTGAGAGTGTCAGCCCGTGTCAGCGGATGGATGCCGGCCGCGTGGAGCGATTCGTCGCAGTAGATGTTGCCCAGCCCGGCGATGACGGCTTGGTCCATCAATAGGGCCTTGATCTGCCGGCGCCGCTTCATCGCCGCCCGGAACGCGACCGCCGTCGTCTCCAAGGGTTCGAGTCCCAACTCACTGAGGGCCTCGCCCCCATGCGGGCCGCTCTCCGTCAGACACCAGATGCCGCCGAACCGCCTCGGATCGCAGAAGCGCAGTTCCTGCGACGCATCCCGAATCGCAATCCGCAGGTGGGTGTGCTTCTCGACCGGCTGCTCGGTTGGACACACGATCAGCCGTCCGGTCATGCCCAGCCGAAAGACCAATTCGACCCCGCCGTCCAGGCCGAGAATCACCCGTTTCGCACGACGGTGGACGCGCTCCACACAACGCCCGGGCAGCACCTTGTCCAGCGGTCTGGGATCGCCGTGGACGATGTCCGTCCGCGTCAGCCGCACCCGTCCGAGCGTCCGCCCGGCAAGCTGCCGCTGCAACTGTCGCGCGATGGTCTCGGCCTCAGGCAGTTCGGGCATTGCTGGGACTCTTCCCGCCACCCAACTTGTTAAGCTGGGCGATCCACTAGCCGCCTTTCCCCCGAACCCGGCTTGCGGTACGCTGGGGGGAGTTTGGTGCGTGCCGGAGATATTACTCTCGGACGCCGGGGGTCGACCAGTGACGCTCCCCGGCACGCCCCTCAGCGTATGACCATGATCCAAAGCAGGAGTTCGCATGCATGTTGACCGAACGCAAAGCTGAGTCGTCCGGGCACCCCAAAGGACTGGCGGCTCTGTTCTTTACCGAAATGTGGGAGCGCCTCGCGTTCTACCTGATGCTGGGCATTCTTCTGCTATACGCGATCGATACCGAGCGCGGCGGACTGGGAATGTCGGTGGCCCACGGGACCGAAATCTACGGCACCTACATGGCCTTTGTGTATTTCACACCGTTCCTAGGCGGGATGATCGCCGACCGCTATCTGGGGTACCGGCGGGCGGTGTTCATCGGCGGGCTGCTCATGGCCAGCGGGTTTTTTTCCCTGGGCGTGCGGAGCCACACGACATTTTTCGCGGGCCTAGTTCTGATTTGCCTGGGCAACGGGCTATTCAAACCGAACATCACGGCGATGGTGGGAAACCTCTACAAACCCGGCGATCCCAAGCGTGACACGGGGTTCAACATATTTTACATGGGCATCAACATCGGGGCTGCTCTCTCCGCACTCCTTTCCGCACCGCTCAGAAATGAATGGAGCTATAACATGGCGTTTGTCGGCGCGGGCGTAGGGCTCCTTATCGGTGTGACCATCCTGAGCATCAATTGGAGAAAACTCGCGTCTGCGGACCGGCGACCGCAGATTGATCCGCGCGATGCCGGCCTTGGGATAATCGCCCTAACCATCCTGCTTCCGGCGGCGATCTTCGGGGTCATCGGGTATTTTGTGGGCGGAAGAGTTGACGGCATTCGCACCACATTAGGTCCC
>Ga0315285_10005386_pt1 | contig 13208 bp, 17 predicted proteins | sample YL17G09_36_MG_FD_203698 | JGI IMG/M metagenome (GOLD analysis project Ga0315285, IMG submission 203698) | Sediment microbial communities from Yellowstone Lake, YNP, Wyoming, USA - YL17G09_36 | ecosystem: Environmental > Aquatic > Freshwater > Lake > Sediment | place: USA: Wyoming | collected... | reverse complement strand
GCCGCTACGGCGCATTCAAGGGGACAGCAACATACTCTGCGAAGGAATGCGACTCGGGGACTGGCAACTCATCTTCAAGCAAGCCACGGACGTGCATTTCGATGGCCTCATACATGTTACGGGCGACCTGATCGTGGCTCTCTCCCGTGGCTACGCATCCCGGCAAGTCCGGTGAATACGCGGAGTAGTTGCCATTCGCCTTTTCGATAACGATCAGGAAACGATACATGCGAGTCTTCCTCAATCAGCTTGATGACTTCACGGATCTTCATTGCCGTTGATCTGCACATGTCCATCAATGCTCATGAGACAACCGCCGCAGTCGGCAGCTAGAGGAGTATACCACCACCTAGAGGTCTGGCCGAAAACCCCGGAAATGCGCAGAAGGGGGTGTATACCACGCACGATTTTCACGCCGAATACCGGGCGGAATAGGGTTTTCGTCCGGGCTTCTAGACCCTCCTGCAAAAGAGATTCTCTCTGCACGTGACTCGGTTCATCGCCACGCCTGCGGGGCCTGACACGCCGCATCGGGAATCACATCCTGGCTATAACCTACGTAGGCTGCTTTCTCCTGTTCGACGCCCTGTGCCTCTTCGGCTACATTCTCCCGCACTACTACCACTGAACCGTCCTGCCACGCAACTGCCGACTGACCAGGTGACTGGAGGTCCGCGTGGCGCAGGGCTTGGTCGTTTGTAGTGCGCGCTTCAGCGCGTTCCCAAGGGCTGAAGCCCTCACTACGAGCCCGTGGGAGACAGGTCTGTGAACGCCTCCCTGCCACGTGCCCACCGCCCCAGTGAGACTTGCCAAAAACGCCACAGTGGATTATACTACTCATGATTAGTATAATCGCGATTAGTATCCGACGAGAGGAAGTATGTTTTTCAACCGCGAAGCCGAACTGGCTCACCTGGAGCAGCGTTATGACACTGACCAAGCCGAGATGTACGTTCTCTACGGCAGGCGGCGGGTGGGGAAGACAGAGCTGCTGCGGGCCTTCTGCGAGGGGAAGCCCCATGTCTTTTTCATCGCCACCCTCAGCTCCGACCGCGATTTACTGGCCGCCTTCTCCGAGGAGATCTGGCGTTTCGATCATACTGAGGTTTCCGAAGGGTTCTCCTTTCCCTCCTGGGAGGCGGCCTTCCGCGCCCTGGCCGACCTGCCGGGCCGGCCCATCGTGGTGATCGATGAGTTCACCTATCTGATCAGCGGCAACAAGGCTGTCCCCTCCATCCTCCAAAAGGTCTGGGACCAGGTGTTGCAGAACACCGGGATCTTTCTGGTGCTCTGCGGTTCCTACGTGGGGATGATGGAAAGAGAGGTCCTGGCCTACCAGGGGGCCCTCTACGGCCGGCGCACCGCCAGTTATCTGCTCCAACCCCTGGAACTCGCTGATGCGGCAGCTTTCTTCCCCAGTTATTCCCCCATCCAGCAGATAGAGACCTGGGCCGTTTTAGGTGGGATGCCCTACTACCTGCGGACCTTCTCCGCTGCGGTGGACCTCTTCGCGAACATCGAAGAGCAGATCCTGGACGACAAGGGAACCCTCTACAACGAGCCTCACCTGCTGCTAATGCAGGAACTGCGAGAGCCACGCAACTATTTCTCCATCCTGCGGGCCATCGCCCAGGGCAACACCCGGCTGAACGAGATCGCCCAGTCGGCCAGGGTGGGAACAGCAGCGGCCACGGTTCGCTACCTGGACACCCTCCAGGGGATGCGACTGGTCAGGCGGTCTGTGCCGGCCAGCGAAAGCCGGCCGGATAAGAGCAGGAAGGGGCTTTACCGGATCGCCGATCCCTTCCTGCGCTTCTGGTTCCGCTACGTCCAGCCCTATCGTGGGCGGCTGGAGCAGGGACTGGCCCATTCGGTGCTCGAGCAGCACGTGCGGCCGGATTTCGATCACTTTGTAGGTCAGGCCTTCGAGGAGGCGGCGCGGCAGTACATCGGTCGACTGGCCAGGGCCGGCGAGCTACCTTTCGCGCCGGAGCGGATGGGGGCCTGGTGGGGGCAGGGGGAGGAGATCGACGCGGTGGCTATCAGCGACGCCGAAGGAGCCATGCTGGTGGGGGAGTGTAAGTGGTCGGCGAACGCCGTAGGGCTCGAGGTCCTGGTGGATCTGAAGCGCAAGGCGCATGTGCTAGGGGCCTTGGGCAGGTGGCCGAAGGTGTCCTATATCCTCTTCTCCAAAGTGGGGTTCACCTCCGATGTGGAGGCCCTGGCGGCCTCCCAAGGGATCCGGTTGGTTCGGGGGGCCGACCTTTTGGAAGAGGAATCCGCCTCGTGAGGGGGGCAGGAGACCTTGGCCACGGCCGTCGGCCCGCTGATCGAAGTGCCGGAGTTGATCTGGTTGGCCTACGTGGCGCTGTGGATAAGCCCCACTTTCTTCAGGGCAGGGCTGGCGATGAGCCGGTCCTGGCGGCTTACAGGGGCCCTTTGAGCCCTACCGGCGGGCGGCTGCCCGCCGTGTGCCCTCCCGGTCAGTGCGTTGGCTCGCTAGTCGACGTAGTGAACGAATGGGAGCATTCTCTCCCGATAGAATATCTCGTCCTCGGGGCGCTCGATGATATGCTTGAACTCCCCCTCATTCCTCCCGAACGCCTTCTCAAAGAACTGCATCCTGGGCCCCACCACCCCGCGCGTTGCATGCAGTATGCACTGGATTCCTCTGAGCTGCTCCTTCGTCCAATGTGGATTGTCAATGTAACCCCTCTCCTTTGCATCAAGGGGCACATATCGCATAGGGAAGGAGAAGATACTCAGTCCCAGTTCCTCATTGAGCTCCACATTGATTCGGAGGCGCTGGTAGAAGTCTTCTGGGGTGTCGTCGTAGTTGTATAGGACGTAGTTGGACAAGCGTGTTATGCCGTACTTGGCAGCGAGCCGAATCTTCCTTATGTAGGTGTCCTTCAAATCGATGTGATCAAAGGCAATGCGAAGTGGATGAATCGCGGTGGTGCTAAGCAGACGTATGTGGTCTTCACTGAGGAGCCTCGCATCAACACCCTGATTGAAGTCGACGCGACGCAACCTGCCGTTGAACTTGGCGCCTCTCACAAAACCGTGCTTCCTGATGTCGTCGATGATCCTAGGGAACTCCGATGAGGCCAGTACATTGTTGTCCAAGAGTATGAGATCTCTCTTGGATGGGTCGATCTGTGGTGCCAGCGGTATGTACGGCACGAATTCAGGTTCGAGCCTCGGTACGGCGCAGAAAGGGCAGCGACGAATGCAGCCTCTTGTCGTGTAGCCAATGCTTGCGTCACTGACCGGATACTGGTATGAACCGTCAAACAGGCGGTAGTCAGGCGGGAGACGATCGACATCGTGCCACAAGCCCACATGTGGCCTGATTCCGGTCTCCACTTCGAGCGGGTCCGGCAGCAGAGAGGCGAGAATCCCACCCACCACGATACGAGCGGTACCCTTCTGACGCTGGTAGAACTTGATGGTGTCGATGACGCTTCGCCAGTGATACGTGAACATAGTGGCTATGTAGATGATGTCCCAACCCTGATCTCGAATCTCGGCTCTAGTGCCCTTGTGGAAGAAGACCTGGTCCCCACTCCGCTTGTGGTACGTGGAAATCTTCATGAGCCCGAGGGGGGGGTACTTCGCCTTGTATGATGGCTCGACAAGCAGTATCCGCTCAGGCTTTTTCGCGCAGATCTCGCCTGCATCGAGGCCCAGGTCAGCAAACCTAGACTGTGTTGCCTCGCTCATATCCACAGCGCCTCTACCTTTCACATCTCCCACTGTCTGAACTTGCGAATCCACCTCATTGCCCAATAACCCTGATGCTTCTTGATCTCTTCTAGTTCCTCCTCCGCATGATGCGCGTACTTGTTCCGGATCTGCTCGAAAAGCTTGAATTGCACGGATGTGAACTCCTTGTCGTCAACGAAGAAATCCTTGAAGTGCCTCCAATTCTGCCCGGCCACAACGATCTCCCGCAGATGCGGTGTGTCGGTGAAGTTCAGTCGTCTGTCTGGGGGCATCCCGAACAACTCCTCCCTCCGCGATGGCGTCGCCCCTCGCATCTCCTTTTGGATACTCTCTTTCACTGCGTGCTTCACACCCGCTGGAACGCCTTTCCTCCACCAACCGGGTCCGTGGAGTGCCTCAAGCTCTCCCGCAATGAAAGTCCTGAGCTTCCTCTCCGTGTCATCAATCAGTGTCCTTATCGCATTGTCGGAAATGTCACTCGGGATCTTGCGCACCCAATCCTTGAGGAACTCCATCCCAAATCCAGGGAACTCGTCCCTGATCTCCCACGCCAGAGTTCGCGTGTTCTCCATGAGCGGCCCCTTCCCCGTCTGTCTCCTCATCGCGTTTCTGCCTGCATCACCTATCTTGTCCAGTCTGTCGAACATCGGTCGAAGGAGCCTGCGGACCTGCTTGCGGAATTCATCCAGATCCTTCTTCTGGTAGACTCGTTCATCACCGGACCTTCGAAGGAATAGCAGGACCTCCCTAAGCATAGTGAAGAGGATTCGAATACCGATGTTGCTGCGGAGCAGCCCTTGGTTCCCCTTTGCCCAATCCTGAGGGAAAGCGTCGGCAACTACGTCAAGGTATGCCTTGATCCTGTCTGACGCAAATGCAACTGTCGTCTTGTAGTCATCTTTGTAGAGCTGGGGTTCCTTGGCGTTCGCGTCAAGCAGTCCGGTTTCTCTTAGTGCCTCGCAGACGGTTGCCATCGTCAGGTTTGCGCCGCTGCGGGACTTGGGCGTCACGCTGGGAATCCTGACATGATCGCGCAAGGGAGAGTCATTGTCTGAGTTCAGCTTCCTAACCGCAAGCGAAATGCTCCGCAGCAGCTGGTGTTCCTCCTCCTGTGAGTCGTAGTAGATGTCTGGGTACAAGTCCCAAAGCAAGTTGGCAGGGACCGCTTTTTGTTCCTTGTTTATGTCGACAAACAGCTGTGCTTGGTCCTTCACCGGCAGGCCGTCGAACGCAAGAACTGGCACGGTGGATTTCGCCCTTCTCGGATTGTCAGCATACGCGTAGAGTCTATGTTGACCGTCAATCACCCAAGCACTCGCGTATTCGCGAGGGAATCTCAACACCCCAAACACCACATCCCCTTCTTGCTGCTCTTGAGGGAATTGCTCAAAAGTCGGTGTCTTGGTGAAGTTGATGATGATGTTGTTCGCGAAGTCACCACCCTTCGTGATGAAATCGCTGATCTTGTCCAGACGAACCTTGTTCAGCATTCGTTGATAAGAGCCTTGAAGCTCCTGCGGGGTGCTCCTCCTATGATGCACGTATGCGACCTGGAAGAGCTTCTCAGGCTGGATGACAAAGCAGTAGTACTTGCCCTTCCCCTTGCCTCCCCTAATAGCAGCAACCTCAATCGTGCCAGGCATCTTCGCTCCAGGAAAGAGGATTGAGTAGATCTGGTACTTGGCGGCGCTTCCCAACAGTTTCGCGAGTTGCCCATAATACTCCAGTTCATCCTCTTTCCACACAGTGATTTTCTTCTTCTTGGCAAGCTCTTCGTTCTCCTTACTCCACCGTATCCCCCTTGTCGCTATCAGAAACGAAGTCTGAGTCCTAATGTTCTGCTTCCTGTAGTGCTGTGCGACGGACACAGAGATATCGCCCTTGAGATCAGACAACTCACGGATATCCTTCGTACCGATTGCCGCTCCATCTGTGCGAGCTTTGCATTCTGCAATGAACACACGATTTGACTCTCGGGCAAACACGTCGATCTGCTTCCTGACCGGCCCGACTACTACTCTGAAATCCCGGCCCTTGTTTAGCTCCTCGAACCCCATATTCTTGAACAGCAACCAGAGTTCATCCTCTAGCAGCTCATCAAGCTCTTTCGGCTTCCGCAGCCCCACTGATTCCTTGAACACCGTCTTCTCTTCCCACCCGTCCTTCACATGGGAATCTCTGTCGGATGTTGGGACGGTCTTCTCCCTGAATTTTCTGCGCCTCTGCCTCGCAGTCTTGTCGAGCATGTCAGCTTGCACCAGGTCTCCCTCAAAGCACATCTCCACCACCTAGCCTTTCTTGCTGGCAACTCGGGAACGAATGGGTGATACTGTGTCTGTCCCTTGACAGACAGCATGGAAGGCAGCTTATGGCGTGTCAGTAGGCTGACGGAGTAGAGAGTCGAAGTACCGACATTGTAGCACGAAGGCGAGGACAGCGCAACACGATTCCTTGCCAACGTCAAGAGGCCTCGCGGTCTGCCTTGGCAACAAGTGCAGCTGGTGGCTACGAGAACGCCGTGAGCAAGAACGACCCGAATGGCAACACCCATCGCCACCAGGCCCTCCGCTGCCAGTGGCCATCTTGAATGCAACGCGCTCAAGCAGGGGATTCGCCTCCGAATTCCCCCGTCGCAACTCGTTGGCGATCCAGTCGTCACCGTTGGATTCCCCCCAGGGGACCTTGGAGACATCTCTACCACATGGAGTATAGTCCTTGCGAACTAGGTACTGGCTGATCGCTCCATGTAGTCCTTGACGATCTCTGCTATCGTCTTCGTGATCTCGCAAAACGAGACATGCTTCTCGGCCGGCTCGGTAGTGTAGAAACACCCGTAGGCTCTGGCTATCTTGTCGTCCCACAGGGGAAAGAAGGCGGGGGCTAAGAGATGCAAAGCCTTGGCCGTGGCGACTGGGCTTCTTCTTCCTTGCTTATTGCCGGTGGTGATCTGGGGGCTTCGAGCATTCCGCCAGAGAGTCCTCTGATTGAGCCATGGTCAGAGCTAGACAGCTCGGAGAAACTCCTATGCCTGAACGCTGCAATCGGTCCAAGATTGCCACCTAGGGGTGTCCGCCTAGGGGTCTCCGCTCAAGAGCATAAGCAGCTGATATGCGTTGACAAGCAAAACAACCGTCCATATCCCGCACAACAACCATAGTACATACACCATGTAAGTACTGGACGCCTGGTACTTGCTCGCAACAGGATCTCGCTCTGCCATTTCCTCCAATCTTGCGAATACCTTTATCGGTGCGTCCTGTTCGAACTCCTTGAGGATTACTTTCCACCTATCCAGGTAGAACTTGCCTATCCGGTTGACTCTTATCCAGATCATCACGAATACTATACCGAAAAGAGAAATGCAGACATTGATCAAGTAGTTGTCTGAGAACGCAACAATGACGGTGAGAATGCTGCCGATCATGATTAGAAAGATGTTGTTGCGTGCCCAGAATCTATCCGCTTCATTGTCCCAGGCTTCCATCAGTGTCTTCCATTTCTCAACATTCTCATATCTAGAATCGGAGCAAGGATCTTCACGTCTGTCCTGGTTTCCATCCTCGGGCCCCATTCGATGCCTCCTCGATACGATAGGGAATCTGGGCGCCTATGTGATGTTATTGGTCACCAACGTGCCGGGAAGCACATTGGACTGTGGCCGGATGACTCTACCTTCCAGGATTCTCACGCCGATGCCGATCTGCGAATCGTCACCGATGATTGCGCCAAACTTGCCTCTGCCTGTATCTATCTGCCCGCTGGCGTGTCTTACTGTGATCGATCTGTTGTCAAATCGCCTTACGGCGGTCACCACACCGGCGCCAACGTTCACGTTTCTGCCAAGTATGGAATGACCGACGTAGGAGAAGTGAAACACCTTGCAGCCGTCCATGAGTATTGAACACTTGAGCTCTGCAGCGTGCCCAACCTCAACGTTGTTGCCGAGGATACAGTGTCCGTTTATGAAGCAGTTGGGTCCCACGGTGCATCCCTCGCCGATCAACGCCGGCCCGATAATGTAAGCGCCTGATAGGATCGTGGAATGTCTCAAGATCACCACTGGCCCCTTGAACGTTACATTGCCTTCTACCTCAACAGTGTTATCAAGGTGGGTGTGGCGGATGAGTTCTCGAGATATCATCTTGATGTTGGATTGCAGCCCCACATACTCGGGATAGCTATCCCACCACAGCCTGGAATGAAAGAGCTGATGCAAGAGGGCGTTCTGGGCTAGGACATCATCGAGTTTCAACGACTCACTGTCCATCAAGCACCTCCTCGTAGATCTTGGCCAATCTTTCACATCTGTCGGAGTCTTTGAATCTATCGACAATCAAACCATGTGCGTTGTTGACCATGCGATCTACTTGAGTTCTGTTCTCTGCGGCGTACACCACTCTCTCGGCTAGGCCATCGGAGTCTCCAGGTTCGACGAGAAAGCCGGTCTCGCCGTCGATCACCAATTCTCGGTTGCCCCCGACATCAGTGCACACAACCGGGATCCTCATCGCCATCGCTTCTCGTATAGAACCACTGATGCCTTCATACGACGTGGAAGAGCTGACACACACTTCAAACAGTGACATGAATCTGTCCACGTGACTTCGTGGGCCAGTGAACCTTACTGCTTCGCTCAGCCGAATCCCATGCCTCTGCTCCTCTTCTCTGATCAGCGCCTTCAGCTCTCTGTGAATCCAACCGTCAGTATGACCAACTATCACGAATGCGTAGGTACGGTGTCGTTCGAGTATCCTAGCTGCAGCAGAGATGAAGTACTGGAGTCCCTTGTACCTTCGGGCGCTTGCGACAAGGCCGATTACTGTCCTCCCTTGAAGACTCAGTTCATTCATGAGCTCACCATCTGGTTGCCTGGGCGCGAACTTCCGTGTGTCCACGCCGCCATAGCATACAGTTATCTTTGTGGCGACGTCAGGCATCTCTCTTGATAGGCCGTCGGCTATGGTCCTACATACACAGACGAGTCTCTTCACGCGCTGATCTCGATAATGGGCTTCGTCCGCCTTGGAGGTAGCTCCAGAATGACCTATGTTGATGATTATGTGCGACTCTGTCGCCATGCCACTCGTAGCCTCTAGCACAAATGGGTGCGATTCGCTGAATGCGTGGATGAGGTCGAAGTCGCTCTCAATAATACTCCTCAGGGTTCGCAAACCCTGGTCGCTCCACGGTGTCTTGTCAACAGGAACCCCAGCGAACTTGTCTATCGACCTGGCTAATCGTTTGTTGGAGTACACGAACACGGTTTTCACGCCATGGCCCCGCTGGTGCAGAAATCTCGCAGCTGACAGCATCTGGACCGATCCTCCGCTAAAGACTGTGTTATTCCCGCTCGTCAACAGTACCTTCATCCTGCTAGGCGCTCTCAATTACCCAGTCATACAGTTGTCGGTAGTTCAAGATCCGCATTTCGTGCTCCCTCGCATAGAGGATCAGACTCTTCAGCACATAACCCTGCCTATCAGTCATGGCAATTGCCCACGGGTGGAACAATGGCGCATATGCGAGTCCTCGCTCGAGGGCAAAGTCCGCATAGCCCTCGTAGATCTCGATTTCTTCCGCGAGAGAATGTGCTTTGACGTCACTAGTCCTAGACATCCCTTTCAGTCCGTTGTCGTTCCAGCCCTGAGTGGGGATTTCCAGCAGCCCCGGGTATTTGTCTCTATCGTAGAAATAGGGCTGTCGATACCTGCCACCGGCGTCCGTCCACTCGCTGGGAAACGTGCCCTGCTCGTTTCTGAGATCCGAACTGACATAGTGCAGGCCTTCTTGACATAGCACAGAGAGGATATCGTCATCACCTTGAAACCCTCTGTAGTGCCCTTGAGGTGCCCTTATCCCGTGACAATCGACCTGAAACTCTCGAAGGATCAACTCGTTGACTTTGCGGACCTCCGTTCTGACTTCCGCAAGACCTAGCGGACGAACATCAGGTCTCAGTCTCTTGAATTCCGTGTGGGAGTACGAGTGCTGTGCGATGTCAACAAGCCTTCTGAACTGCTCGATCTCTAGATACTCCCTCACAAGACCGCATATCTCCGGGGAGTCGAGCAGTTCACCCAGCACGAATATAGTGAGTGGAACATCGTGTTCCAGATGAACATTAGAGACAATCCGAAAGCTTGCTAGTTCAATCTCTATGTCCTCACTCCTTTCCCAATCGTACCCTAGCACCAAGCAAGGTTCACCAAGCGCTACATAGTCTGGCATCAACTCACCTCCGACTAGTACTCCTTCTTCACTGGTGTCATAACGATCTCATCTACGCTAGCGCTCTCACCTCTGGAGACAACGAACATCACGGCATCAACTACGTCATGCACCGATAGCCTGCTCTCAGCGCTTTCAGTGTCAATCTCCTCACTGTCGTACGGATAAGTCTCATACACCTGACCCAGGTGTATGGTAGTCACCCTCACATTGAACCCGCTGACTTCGTTTCTCAGACAGCGCGAGAAGCCCGCCACAGCATTCTTAGCAGCGACGTACGCAGTGTGTAGACTGTATCGATGCATGGTGCCAGCAGTCGAACCGATGAATACGATGTTGCCGCCCCTTTCTATCATCAGTGGGAGCAACTTCTTCGTGACAAGTGCTGTGCCGTAGACGGTTGTGCGAAACAGCTCCTCGAGAGCCGCGTCACCGGATTCGAGCAGAGGGCCAGAAATCCAACCAGAGGCATTGTTGATCAGGAAGTCAACTCCATGAAAGTTGGCCATGAGATAGTCTCTAAGGTTTTCTACGTCACCCGCATTGCCGATATCCGCAGCGAAGCAGGCGGCAAAGCCGTCACGTTCGTCGATTAGCTCCTTAGTCTTGATCAGATTCTCTCGCCCTCGCGCCACTAGTATGGTCCGGCATCCCTTGCCAGCTAGGCCGATTGAGATTGCTCTGCCTATGCCGTAGCTTGCGCCAGTTATCACAGCCACTTTGTCTGTCAGATCTGTCACTTTCACCTCCCTGTTGTACTTACCACGTGGTTGGCGGCCGACTTCATGTAGCCCGTCGAAACGGCAACGACAAGGTCGCCGGAACCACGGTTGCTCTCAGGTGTAGTACCACCTGTCCATCACTCCTGGCCCCGGCGCCCATACACTAGGTGAAGCCGTTCTTTCCATCACTACACTCTCTCCTCATGAGCCTCTGCAGAATCCTCCTCTTCGCCTGAAGATGAGCGTGTGTCTCTGCAGTCTCGGTGGTGTTGCACTGGCTTCGGTGTGCCAGTAGGCCGAGGTCGGTCATAAGCATCCCACGAGGCAGAAGAGTCCCATGACTGGTAGTCTGCCCCTGTCTCTTCGACGTGATCCCACTCATCGAGAGCTTCATCTTCGGCGCAGGAGGCGTTCCGCGCATCACCCTCTTGCTCATCCTTATCTGGCCGCAGCACGTGTCGCATCAGATAGTCGAAGCCGAGGAAGTCGATGCCATCGCCATCGCGATCCATGTCAAAGGGGTTGAAGTCAGGCATGGGTTAACCTCTTGCGCATAGCTATTGCGGATACATGGGCCTGAGGATGAGGAGATTCCTGCGCAGGAATGGACGAAGGTCCTTGCGATGGCCACAACGGGATCGCTGCTGTGATAGTGAGTGATAGGCGCAGGAGTGACTCCCTGAGAGACCTCGTCCTGGCAGAACTGCTATCCACCTACACACGCTCCCTCTGGTACGCACTGAGCATGCTGGACCGAGAACAGCACAGCGGATCTGTGAAGACCTGGTGATGAGCAGGTATCACATGTCAGCAGGTCGCCGAAGTGGAGCCGACGTCACTAGATGATACAGCTAATGAGGGGACAGGGCAAGCTACCTTGCCGACAGCCGACACTAGAACGAGGGCGGCGATGGCTCCAACCGTCCCTATACCTTGCCGAGGAGGCTTCGATACCTCCGAGGTGTGGGGTCTGGAAACCTCTTTCGTCGCCTGTCCACGGCTACCTCAACAATGGAGAAAGCTGCACCGTGGTGCAAGGCCGGCTCAAGCGAAGAGAGGATCATGTAGTGGCGCCGCCCCGCACCCTCATGCTGGACTATACCACAAGTGGAATCTTGTGTCAACAGGCAATGCGCAGCCGGGAGAAGACGTCTCGGCACCGGTGCCCTACAGCCGCTGCGGCTTTGTGCTGGAAGGGCATATTCGCGGGAGCAAGTTGAATCCAGACGGCACCGTCGGATCCCCCCAGGGGACCTTGGAGACACCTCTAACAGATGGAGTATAGTCGTTGCGAAGTAGGTACTGGCTGATCGGGCCGGTTCCTCGTCCTCTGGTTATCAGGACGGCTCAGATGCAGGAGCTTCCACCTTCTGGCCGAACTGCGTCTCGTATAGGTGGGCGTAGAGACCGCCCCGTGCCAGCAGCTCGACGTGGGTGCCCTGCTCCACCAGGCAGCCTTCGTCCAGCACCAGGATTTGATCGGCGGCCAGGATGGTGGACAGCCGGTGATAGACGAAACTGCGGCCCGTAGAGTCGAAGCCTTCGGAGGCCTCTTTTATATCCGCCAGCAGGTCGCGGTTGCGCGGGTAGCCGAAGAGGTCGTTCAGCCACGCCAGCAAAACCAGCCGCTCTTCGAGTTTGGCGTATTGCTGGATGCCGCTTTGCACGGGGGCCATAGGCTACCTTTCCTCGACAATTTCTTCCAGCGCCGCGATGAGCGGTGGCAGATCGCTTGTGACCGTGTCCCAGAGTAAATCGTAGTCGATGACGTCGTAACCGTGAACAAGCCGGTTGCGCATCCCAATGATGCGAGACCAGGGGATATCCGGGTGCGCCTGCTGTGTGTCGCCAGACACACGATTGACCGCCTCGCCCACAATCTCCACCAAGCGCGTCAGCGCCAGTTGCAGCACGCGATGATCCCGAAAGGCATCCCGGCTGGTATCGCTCAGCAGCTCCACCGCCTCGCGGGCGTGATTGAGCATGTCCTTGAGGCTGACCGCGTCGTCATGCATACTCATACTGCACCTCCGCCTGCTCCAACACCGCGTCCCGGAAATGCGGATTCAACCCCTTGACCGTGTGCATTTCCGCTGTGTGCCCCAGCAGCCGAGTCAACTCGATTTCCATGCCCGCCAGCGTGATCAACCCCACCCGCGCGCCCGGTTCGAACTCCACCAGCACGTCCACGTCGCTTTCGGGGGTAAAGTCGTCGCGGAGCGCCGATCCGAAAAATGCCAGCCTGCGAATGTGATTGCGCCGGCAAAACGCCGCGAGTTCTTCTTTCGGAACGTCGATCTTCACTCTCATGCTCATGCCTCCACCGGCGCGAACATGCGGGCCTTGAAGACTGGCTCCAGCGCCCGCGCGCCGGGAATGAACGAGTCGCCGTTGACAAAGACATCGTCTGCCGCCTCGGTCAGTTTCTGCGCCGCCACGAACTCCTTGTCGCGCTCAAAGTCGGCTTGTTGCCAGCCCTCGGTCTCGCGCCAGATGACGGCGACGGTGCGGTGGCGCCGCCCCGCACCG
>Ga0315285_10005385_pt1 | contig 13209 bp, 13 predicted proteins | sample YL17G09_36_MG_FD_203698 | JGI IMG/M metagenome (GOLD analysis project Ga0315285, IMG submission 203698) | Sediment microbial communities from Yellowstone Lake, YNP, Wyoming, USA - YL17G09_36 | ecosystem: Environmental > Aquatic > Freshwater > Lake > Sediment | place: USA: Wyoming | collected... | reverse complement strand
ATTTATATACTTATAGCATTATTTTTGCAAATTTCAGCGTAGATTTTGGAGCTGGGACGAGGAATTCTTTTTAAATTATTTTTATAATCAATTTCAACTAATCCAAATCGCGGCTCAAAACCCTTATCCCATTCAAAATTATCAATCAATGACCAGTGGAAATAACCACGCACATCAACCCCCTCTTTAATTGCCTTATGAACCCATTTTAAATGGTCAATAATAAACTTTGTTCTTTTTTCATCTTTAGCGTCGGCTAAACCATTTTCCAAAATATAAATAGGTTTATTGTATTTTTTTAAACCTTTTAATAGTTTATAAATTCCTTGAGGAGTTATTTTCCAATTTAAATCAGAAATATTTCCCAATTTAATTGGCAAAATATCAAAAACAGAGGAACTAAAATAATAATTCAAACCGATAAAATCCTGAAAGTTTTTTATTTGATCCAAAAATTGATAATTCCAATAATATTCTGAAAAGAACTTCAAAATTCCTTTAAATAAAATGCCATTTTGAGATATTCCAACCAAACTATCAGGATTAATTCTATGTATGACTTCGTATGATTTTTTATGGGCCTCGGCAATGCTTTTAAGAACTTGCTGCGATTTATAAAAACTTTTTTCAAACGGTGGCCAATTGCCTCTTAAAAAAGAATGCGAAGCATAAACATTTGGTTCGTTTATGGTGATCCAAAATTTAATTAAATCTTTATACTCTTTTACAATTTTTTCTGTAAATCTTTCAAAATATTTTGGCGCATCTTGGTTTAACCAATGTCCTTTTTCCACAAACCAGACAGGCAGAGTCCAATGATATAAAGTAACAAATGGCTCTAATTTCCTTTCTCGCAGAGACAAAATTACTTTTCTGTAATGCTCAATTTCTTTTTGGTCAAATTTTCCTTCCTCGGGTTCAATACGAGCCCATTCGATTGAAAATCGGTGGGCATTATTATTCATTTTTTTTGCCAAATCAAAATCTTCTTCAAACCTATTATAATGGTCGCAGGCCTGCCCTGCATCGAACTTGTTCTGGTGCAGGGCAATTCCTGCTTCGCTCCAATCGTTTTTTATCCCGCCTTCAACCTGGTAGGCTGAAGTGGCTGTTCCCCAATAAAATTTTTCAGGGAATTTTATCATTGTTGAATTAACAATATATGATTATAGCTGTCGCTAAAAATCGTTTTCGCTTCTTTTTTCTTAATGTCAAATCTTGTCAGGTTAAAATCTTCGCCTTCGCTTTGCTTTTCCAAAAAGTATAAATATCGCCCGCCATCATTAAAAACAAACTCGCTAAGATAACTGCCGTTGTACAAAATCGCTTCTGCTTCTTTTTCTATATCAACCAAGTGCAATCTTTCTTCTATGACTTTTTCGCTGCCTTTTTTAACTATGGCCTGATCTGTGTATAAAAACTGATTTTCATTGTCAAGCCAGACCTTGTCGCTAATTCTGTCAGTAGTTAAAATCGGCTTAAATTTATTCTTTTCAAAATCACCCCAATGAAGTTCTGTGATTTCTTTATCGCCTTCTTTTTTATAGATTTCATAAAGAAAGTATTTACCCGACGGAGAAAACTCTATGTTTTGGCAATTTACCAGCATTTCACCGCAGCCTTCGGGAGTTAGATAATCAACTTTTTTTGTTTTTACATTTATTCTGCCCAAATTTCTATTTGTTGCATCCCACAAACCCTGAAAATATATATAATCGCCTGCCCAGCGCTTAAGTAAAATAAGATTTTCTTCAAAACTTGCCAGAATTTCCGCTTTTTGGCCATTTGGCTTACTTATCCATAATTCTCTTTTCTTGCCACTATTTTCTATGTCCTGATAAGTTGATTCATCAAGGCCATTTGTCCAGGCAATTTGATTGTCATTCGGAGAAAACAGCAAGCTTGACGAATCAATTTTCTGTTCAATCTTTGTTTCTTTATTGTTTTTTAAATTAACCAAAACCAAATCAAAAACAATCCGCACAGGAGTAAATTCATTATTGCCCATATTTTCCAAAGGAATTTCCCCTGCTTTTTTCAAATAAATCATCTGATCTTTGGCGTTTGAGAAAAAAGATCTTCTTGGCGGTTTGTATTTGCCAACATCAGCTTCTTCGGCAGAAACCGAAATTATTTTCTTACTGCTGCCAGTGCTTTTTAAAGAAAATAAATCGGCGTTTGCGCCATCAATTCTATAATAAAAAATGCCCTTGCCCAAAACCGGGCCAAAAATAATCCAAGCCAGGACGCCCAGGCCTATTCCGACTAAAATCGCAATTGCTATAAATATGGTTTTTTGTTTTTTCATATTTAATGGTCAGTTTATCACAATTTTATTTTTTGTTCAATAAATCCCCTCATTTTTTTATTTCAAATATTTCCTGTTTTTTAATTTGTCGGGAAAATAATCCTGTTTTTCTTTATAATTGTAATCCGGCGAGTATTTGTAATTCTTGCCATAACCCAGTTCTTTCATTAATTTTGTTGGCGCGTTGCGAATATGCAAAGGCACCGGCAAGTTTCCGTATTCTTTAACATCTTTTGCTGCTTTCTCGTAAGCAATATAAAGCTCGTTTGATTTTTTACATTTTGCCATATAAACAACCGCCTGGGCCAAAATCACATTACTTTCCGGCATTCCGATATAATGACAGGCCTGATAAGCAGCCACTGCCTGTTCCAGTGCCTTTGAATTTGCCAAGCCGATATCTTCGGACGCAAAACGCACAATTCTTCTGGCAACATACAAAGGATCCTCCCCTGCTTCCAGCATTCTTGCCAACCAATACAAAGACGCATCGGGGTCAGACCCGCGCATTGCCTTATGCAGAGCCGATATTATATTGTAATGTTCCTCTCCGTCCTTGTCATAAAATAAATTGGGTTTCTGAAATGCTTGTTTTATAATCTCCAGCGTGATGGTTTTTGATTGAGATGAAAACGCCGCATATTCCAAAACATTCAGGGCTGCTCTGGCATCGCCGTTGCTCATCTGGGCAATTGCCTGAATTATTTTTTTATCTATTTTCAAGTTTAAAGCGCCTAATCCTTTTTTCTTGTCCCTTAAAGCGCTTTTTATAATTTCCGAAATCTGGCTTTCGTTTAATTGTTTTAAAACAAAAACTCTGCATCTTGAAAGCAGAGCGCTGTTCACTTCAAAGCTCGGATTTTCGGTTGTGGCGCCGATTAAAATAATCAGCCCCTTTTCAATATGGGGCAAAAGCGCGTCCTGCTGGGCTTTGTTCCAGCGATGGACTTCGTCAATAAAAAGAATTGTTTTTTTGCCCAATCTACGGTTTATTTCTGCTGATTTTATAATGTCACGGAATTCTTTTAATCCGCTTTCAACAGCGCTGATTCTTTTGAAGTCGGCTTTTGTGATTTTGGCAACAATATAAGCCAAGGTTGTTTTTCCGCTTCCTGGAGGACCCCAAAAAATAATTGAAGGCAATTCGTCCGATTCAATTGCTTTTCTCAATAATTTTCCCTTGCCCAAAATCTCTTCCTGTCCCAGAAATTCCTCCAATGTCTCCGGCCTCATTCTATCGGCAAGAGGTTTTTGAAATTTATTTTCCATATTAAACTCCCAAAACTTTTTTGGTTTTATAAATATCTATTCCCTCGCGGAGGATTTTTTTGTCAATCAAATCAACGACCGTAGAGACGATTTTATACTTGCATTCTCCTTTGACAATAAAGTCAACAGCCAAATTGATTTCATCCGCGCTTGATGCTTCTTTTTCTCCGCTAATATTGGCAGAGGTGGCAATAATAGGAAATCCGGCTTGTTCAATTATTTCAATCGCTTCTCTTGCTTCTTCTTTTTTGGGAAATCTTATGCCAATTAACTTGCTTCCCCTTGTTATAATATCCAAAACATTATCTTTTTTCAACAAAAGAACAGTGATTGAACCCGGCAATAATTTCCTAATCAACGCCCTGTTTTCATCCGAAACAACTGCGATATTTTCTATCATATCAAAACTTGAAACCATGACAGATAACGGCTTATCAAAAGACCTGCCCTTCAAATTAAAAATTTTCTGGACAGCTTTTTCATTAAAAATATCCGCTCCCAAACCGTAAATCGTCTCTGTTGGATAAGCAATCACTCCCCCGTTTTTTAAAACTTCCACGGCTTTTTGTATTTGATTATTTTCCATTTACCCTGTTAAATATTCGCCCTGCGAATCCCGTTCTACGGGATTTAACAGGGTGAATTTTTATTTTTTATTTTTTTCCGCTTTTCTCACTCTTTCCTCGTCCATTCCAAAATGGTGGGCGATTTCGTGCCAGACGGTTTTCTTAACTTGTTCTTTTATTTCTTCCTCACTGGTAAAAATTTCTTCAAATGTTTTTTTAAAAATTGTTATTTTGTCCGGCAAAACACCGGCGTAAAAACCTCTTTTTGTCTGGGGTATGCCTTCGTAAAGGCCAAAAAGTTTCAAACCATCCCTAAGTTTTAATTTTTTCTTCTGTTCTTCGCTTGGCTCGTCTTCAATAACAACATCCACATTATCCAGTTTCTCCAAAAATCTTTTTGGAATCGCCTCAATCCCTTCCCAAACCAATTTTTCAAATTTATCCCTGTCCATTGTTTTATTCTATCTCTTCAATAAATTCAGAGCAAGCTCTTCAATTTATTCAGGGTAAACAAAAAATCGTTCAAAAGGCGATTCAGAAAAATTTTAGTATCTCATTTTTTTATTTTAAGTACTTTTCAATGTTTGCTTTGTGTTCTTCGTAAGTTTTTGCGCAGTGGATTTGCCTGTTTGAATCGTGAAGATAATAAAGGCATTCGGTTTCAGTTGAATTTAAAACCGCATCTATGGCATCAAGTCCTGGATTGCAAATCGGGTGAGGCGGAAGCCCGTTGTAAAGATAAGTATTGTATGGCGAATCGATTTGTTTATATTCCGGCTTTACCTTTCCCCACCAATTACCTGACTCTCCTGTAATATATTGCAAAGTCGCATCGATCTCAAGCTTCATTTCTTTAAGCAAACGGTTCCAGATAATGCCTGCGATAAGCAACATGTCGTCTTTACCCGCTGCTTCCCGCTGAACAAGAGAAGCAATCTTCAGGGCGGTAGTCCATTTGATGTTTTGTTCTGTAAATTTTTCCGCATAAGGAGTAAATTCCTCATTGAATTTATCAATAAAACGCTGGGCTATATCAAGCCCGCTCTCGTCTTTCGGTATAAGGTAGGTATCGGGAAAATAAACGCCTTCAAGATAATCATATTTCATAGCAGTGAATTTTGTTATCCAATCGCTTTTTTCCTGCTCATTCCAGCCAAGCTGTTCGGCGAGAATTTCCGCTATTTGTTCTTTTCTTAATCCTTCCGGAATCACGACCCATTTCATATATGGCTCGCTGGTCAGAATTTTGGCTATTTTCCAGGCACTCATGCTTTTTGAAATTTTATATCCGCCCGGCTCAATTTCGCCTCCCCTTCTTCTAATCGCGAATTCAAATGCCCACGTATTTTTTATGTATCCCTGCTCCTTTAGTTTGGGAATTAACTCTGTTGTGGTGGTAGTAGGATTAACCACGATTCTTTCTTCTTCGACATTTCTTTGCAATGCTGAAAATTGATAAAGAAAGATAAAAACAGCAATACATATTATTGCCAAAACTATCCCGCCCAAAATTATGATTTTTTTATTTTTGGTCATATTATCACTTCCCCTTTTTATACATTATCACTATTTTAATTTTAAGAATCATGTCGTTTTAAAGGTCTGCCGAGTTTTATTGAAACGACTGTGCCGCTAATAATGCCGAGTATATTAGATATACAATCCCAAACAGTATCTTTAATAATAGATTCCCCATATTGACCAAGCATTTGCGTCTTAAAGAAATAGTCCATAGCAAATTCAAATAATTCCCAGACAATTCCTCCCATAAGAACCAGAATTACCGCTAAAACAACGGATTTTTTAAAGCTCCATTCATACCACTGGAGACCAAAACGGCTGATGACAATCATAGAAATAAAGGGGACAAAAAAATGGAGAAGTTTGTCGTATTCAAAGCCGGTTTTATAAATCTTAAAAAGGCCCAGCCCGCCAAGACCGCTTAACGTCAAAATAATAATTAAACTTAATTGAGTAAAATTTAATAATTGCTGCTTTTTAAAATCATTTTTTGCTTTAAAAATTAAACACGGCAGAATAATTAAAAAAGCCGAAATAAAAGCCATTACGGCCATAAATTTCGGATTGTAAAAATCAGGAAACCACTTCCGATTTCCAAAAAAAAGAATCAAGCCGCTAAGCGCGAAAATAATGGCGACAATTTCGCCAAACCTCTTCTTAATTTTTTGTAGCCCGTTTCTCATTATGTTGTTTTTTATGATTTTTCTGTTTCTAGTCATAATTTTATTCTATCAAAAAATCGCCCTGAGTAAAATCGAATGGGCGATTTTTTGACTTGCCTACCGGTCAGGCAAACCCGTCTTGGTCGGGCTTCTTTATTAGTGTTTTTTATAGACCGTCGGACCTGTCTGGTTCTGATATTTCCCTTGATATGGCTTTGTTTGTTTTGAAGTAAGTTTGAAAATATAAAGCACTGCAAAAGGCAAATTCGAATAAATTAGAATTGAGTGGTTAGCGTTATTTTTTATTTCGAGTGTTATATTCCCAACAAAACCCGGATCAATATGACCATCGGTATTATGTATCTGGATTCCGGCACGAGCAATATCGCCTTTAGTTTCGATAAATCCGAAGTGATCGTCTGGCATGGAAATCGACTCAATCGTTGAACCTAATAAAAATTCACCGGATTTCAACTCATAGCCAGATTCCGATAAATATATTTCATCTGTAGGGGGCACAATATTATTCTTGAGGTCTAAGATATTATTTTTATACTTCAAAAGTCTCGAAGCCAAATGAAGATCTATATGCCCCGTCTCAAGAATTGTATTCACATCAAAAGAAGAAATACTTAGTCGCCCCTCTTTTATAAGTTTTATTAAATCCTTATCGCTTAAAATCATGGTTTTAAAACTTATTACGCGGCTGGCAACCTCGGTGTGGATCCCAAATTTTGAAGGTAAAATCGGGTCTTTTCCGAGTGTTTATCCGACCCGTCTCGGTCGGGGCCAAAAACCACTGGCTCAAAACAAAACCGCTATAAATGAACGTTCATGGCCATATTTTTCCGGCTCCATTAAATTCATTTTTTCGGAAAATCTTGCGATACGTTCTTTAAGATTTCTGTCCCAAGCTTTAAATAATTCCAAAAAATCAGCATTTACCATATAGTGCTCGAAGCCATCTGTGAATACGAATATACGGTCGCCTTTTTCGAGATTTAAAACTCCACTTTCCAGGTGATCGGCCATCCGCTCTTCGCCATTAATAACCGCATAGGGCTTGCATGATCCAGAAGTCATGAATTTCAAATTCATTTTTCTGTCAAAATGCACAATAAAAGAATCACAAATTGAAGCCCAGTACGCCTTGTTGTCTTTAATGACCGCAAACGCTCCGGTAGCGGAATAATAACCCGTAATATTGCCGGAAACATCGCTTTTTCCGATTTTTTCATTATATTTGCCTACCTCACCATTGGCATATTTGAAGACATCGATTACATCTTTTTCAGTAAATTTCCCGTACCCTTCTTTTACGCGCTTAATAACCGATTCGCAGAATATTCTGGAAACATCGCCTGCAGGAGAAGGATCCGGATATTTTGCATTGCGCTCAATCAATTTTGTAAAGTCCAAGGTAACGCCATCGGAAACTACAAAAACAGGAGGATTATCAGAAAGAATTAAAAAATCTTCTTGCGGATGTTGATAATATTCCGGAAGATATCCGGTCAAATTTCTTTTTTCAACAAACACTTGAATCGCTTCCTTTGACGGCTGTTCGATAATACTTAGATATCTCATTGTTTTTTATCCCAAAAACTTTCTATGTTCTTAATTTTAATTTAGCCAATAATAAACCGATTCCTTCCTTGCTCATATGCTTTCCGAATCTTCCCGGGTGTTCGGTTATCGCCTTACCTGCTACATCATAATGTTCAACCAGTTTTTTATAGTGTTCCGATCGTTCAAGAAGAATTTCTTCTGCTGGTATGCTTAATATTTCCAGAGAAATCCCGTTTCTTTCGGCGATGTTTTTAAGCAGCACTTCCGATCTTGGAGTATGGTAACCGTTCGAGACTATAATGGCACTTTTTATGTTTCTACTTTTGATGATTTCTATTATGTTTTCGAAGTTTTCAATTGTATTTGTAGACGCTTCGCCAACTTCCTTTTCTACTGCCGAAGATTCGGCACCAAGAGTGTTAATTATGTAATCTTCTTCAGCGGCTGCCATGGATTTATCGTATCCTTCTATTTTACCGCCAGTTACGATAATATTTTTGGCCTTGCCAAGTTTGTATAACTCATAGGCGGCAGTAGTACGCATTTTTCCATGAAGATTGGGCCCAGTTTCATTGTTGGGGTTCTTTTTCAAACCCGATCCAAGAACTATTGCTGCATCCACCTCGGGAATCTTTTCAACCCACTCTTCGCGTGTTAAACCCTCTATCGCCTTTGAGGGTGAAAAAACTGCTTTATACTTTTTTAATATATTTCTTTCTATACCCATGATAAAAAAATAAACTTTATTGATAACTTGCTGACTCAATCTGGGGGACAGGGATTCTCCGCCTCTCCGGCGGGTCGCCGATGAGGCGACTACCATTTTGAATTCAGTTCTGTGTAGCTCGGTCTGGAACCCAATTTTTGAAGGCATGCCCCGTAGACGCGCCCTTGGCGAGCGCCAGGCTGAAAGCCTGCGGCGACCAGTAAGCGTTCTACTGGGGTAAATTGGAGTCTTTTCCGGGATTATCCCCGACCCGTCTCGGTCATCTGTTTTAACGCTCTTATTCGTTGGTGGTCATTTTTTCTTTTACCGTATATTTTATCCATTGGTCGTTTTCGTCTCTTTCAAAATTAAATTCTAATTCCGGAAACTTCTCTTGAATTTTTTTAGATAAAAGGTAAAGATTTTCGGGATTTTGTGCCATATGCGCAAAAAAAGATGTAAGAGTCCCATCGAGATTTTGCCGTTCAAAATCGTCTCTTCCCGTTATTGTCAACTTTTCCGAATATTCTCCCCGATTGCCTAATATTTTACTCTTTAATAAATCACCCAAATCTTCAATCTCCCTCTCTTCTTCTTTGTTTTTATTTTTTTTGTTTTCTAAGTTTTCCAATGACATAAGTTATTTTATTAATTATTATCTTCCTCGGTCACCTGACTTAGCATATGATGGCTACGGGACTTGGATTCTTCGCCTCTCCGACGGATGCACCAATGAGGCACAGAACCTTTTTCTGTCCAAGTCTGCCGGACTAGGATTCGAACCTAGATACTGGGCTTCAAAGGCCCATGTCCTACCATTAGACGATCCGGCAGATTTGGACAGAAATTCGAGGGGCCATCAGACCTGCCTGCCGGCAGACAGGCGATCCCGCAATAATCACTCGCCTCGCTCGACGCGAGTCGAAGCGGGCTTCCCGCAGATTTCTACCACTGCCAGTTCTGCTTCAATTTGCGGGAAAGTAGAATATTTCATTTTATAAAGAGTTCCGATAAAAAGCTCTATTATTTTTGACAATTCTGAAACTGAAAATTTTTCCATTTGCTTTGTTGCTGTATTCAGTTGCTCCGCGCTCAATTCTTCTTTTATTAATTTTGACAAGTCCTTGCTGATTCTTATCAATAAAAGCTTGCGCGAATAATTTATCAATGACTGGATAAACTGCACTAAATCGTATCCCTGATTAACAAATTTGTCAATAAAAATCAGGGCCTCTTTTGAATTTTTTTCAGCCAGCAAATCAATAAATTTTATCGCCAAATTAATATCAACAATCCCTAAAATATTTTCAACATCTTCAACTGTAATTGTTTTATCTCCGCTAAACGCTATCACCTGCCCCAACATACTTTCCGCATCCCTCATAAATCCCTCTGAATTCAAAGCGATTATCCGCAGGGCTTTTTCGTCAACTTTAATCCTTTCTTTTTTAACCACCATTTCCAATTTTTTGATAATTTCCGGCAATGACAATTTTTTGAAATCAAACCTTTGGACGCGCGATAAAATTGTCGGCAGCATTTTATGGGCTTCGGTTGTAGCCAGAATGAATACCGCGTGAGCTGGGGGCTCTTCAAGTGTTTTTAATAGGGCGTTAAAGGCCTCTTTGGTCAGTTGGTGCGCTTCGTCAATCACGAAAACCTTATATTTGCTTTTTGCCGGCGCGAACCTGACTATTTCCCGCAAATCCCTTATTTCATCAATCCCGCGGTTTGAGGCGGCATCTATTTCAATTAAATCCAGAGCCCGGCCATCCATAATATCCGTACAAGATTCGCATTTATTACACGGCTCAAAACTGCTGTGGTCCAGACAATTTATTGCTTTTGCCAAAAGACGGGCCATTGTTGTTTTGCCGGTTCCTCTCGGTCCTGCGAATAAATAAGCATGAGAAATATTGCCAGTGGTTATCTCGCTGGTTAATGTTTTTATAATATGCTCTTGCCCGACAACCTCTGAAAATGTCTGGGGCCTATATTTTCTGTATATCACTAATTCCCCCATTTTTTTTGTTGAATACGATAAATTTATAACCTATAAAATTCCATATAAGAGATACCGCAGTTGCCACTACTTTTGCTATGTTTGTCCAGGCAACATCGGATAATCCGAATATCGGATTAATCTTTGAACTTATAATGTAAACGATTGCGCCGTTTATCAGAATAGCGATTAAACTAACAATTAAAAACTGCAAAAATTGAACAGCGGGATTCTCTTTTCCCGAGAATTTAAACGTCCAAAATTTATTCCATAAATAACTATTAACAACAGCAACAAGAAAAGCAACGCTGTTTAAAATAATTATTTTTTCGCCTTTTGATGTGCTGGTCAAAAACATTAAAACATTCAAAACCCCAAAATCAACGGCTGTGTTAGCAACACCGACAACGGCATATTTGGCGAATTGAAAAATAATCGGGATTTTTCTGCCAATTATATTGGCGAGATAAACACCCAAAAGCGCCAAAACAGGCAGAGCTGCAAACAAGACAGCCAAGGGGAATAAATTAAAATTTAATTCCTGTAAAACAAAAACGGCAAATATCGCAGTAATTTCTCCCAACACCAAACTCGCAATAATATCTAATTTTCTCATAAAATTTCTAATTATTCTAATTAATTTAATTATTCTAATTAAATCCCAATGACCAAACCCCAATTTAGGTCAATTAGAAATTAGGTTAATTAGGTTAATTTAATTATTTTGATTATCTTAAATCTATATCTTCCGGAAGAACATCTGAACCGCCGGAAGATTTTTTAATTTTTGATCTTTCCGACAATTCTTTGTCCACAATTGATTTCTCCCTGCCATATTTCAGACGAGATAATTCTTTGACCTTAGCCGCAATTTCCGGGTCGCTCTTAAAGGGCGGGTTTACCTTTATATTAAAAGGAGTGCCAGTAAGATTATTTATCAAAAGCTTAACATAAGCATTAAAATTATCAATATTAATCAAATCCTGCTGATTAAAAACCGGTTCAAATTGTTTGACCAAAAATTCCGCGTCTTCAGCTCCAACCCTGAAAACCGCCATACTGCCCACATTGCCAAAAACAGCATTTTTTATGTTTTCTTTTAATTGGCCGATAAATTGATGGGCAATGGTTAAATTTAAACGATATTTCCTTGCTTCGGCTAAAATTACGGCAATGCTTTCGGTTGTAATGTTTTGAAATTCGTCAATATAAAAATAAAAATCATTCCTATCGTCTTCCGGCACGTCAGTCCTTGAAAGAGCGGCCATCAATATTTTACCGACCATTATCAATCCCAATAAATAACTGTTCTGCTCGCCTAATCTGCCTTTGGAAAGATTTGCTAAAAATATTTTTTTCTCATCCATTATTTTTCTGAAATCAAAAGCGCTTTTTTGCTGGCAAATAATCGGCCGGATAACATCGTTTGCCAAAAACACATTTACCTTACTGGTAATATAAGGAACAATATTCGCCAAGGACGCTTCTCCCCCTGCCTTTTCGGCCTCTTTTTCCCAAAAATCCTTAACAACGATGTTATTTGTCTTGGAAAGTTTGTAATGCCTGAATTCCGAATCCGCCAAAACCTTGGGCACTTCCAATAAAGTTGAACCGGATTCGGGATCATCCATTATTAAAAGAATGACATTTCTCATATACTGCTCAAATATCGGGCCAAACGCTTCCGGCAGCGCTTCCCACAATTTTTTGAAAATATTTATTGTTTCATTTGTCAAAAATGTTTTTTGTTCCGGATACGCGGAATCATATTCCAAAATATTCAAGCCCATTGGCCTTTCAACGTCAGCCGGGTCAAAATAAATCACATCCTCCATTCTTTCCGAAGGAATAATGCCTAAAATTTTCTCTATGTCCTGACCGTGGGGGTCAATAAAGCAAACGCCCTTGCCATTCAAAATATCTTGACGAATCATATCCAATATCATTGTTGTCTTGCCTGTGCCGGTCTGGCCAACAACATAAAAATGCCTGCGCCTGTCATCATCGGTCATTTTTATAATTGTTTCCTGCCCCCTGAAAACATTTTTTCCGAGAGTGACGCCTTCCCGAGGAAGGTCTGTTGGCGGAACGGATTCTTTTGATTTTAACCATTTTAATTTAGGAGAAGCCAATTGGTTCAACGGGAAATGAAATATAGAAGCTAATTCCTCGCTGTTCAAAAGCATTCTTTCTTGATTTCTAAAAAGACGGAATGAAAAATTAAAACACATCTTTTTCAGTGAATTGCTTTTCAATTTCTCAACTTTCAGGGAATTGAAATTCGGCGTGGAAAACTGCTGGAAAACGCCTTCGGCGTGGGAAAATAATTCTTTTGCCCTTGTCTCTTCCTTGGCAGAAAACAACAATCTTATATTTACATTAAATCCTGTTTTACTCGCTTTCATTTGCAGCGCCTTGATTATTTCCTCGTCCATTGGAGAAACTTTCTGCAGGGTTTGCGGCTCATTGGGTTTTGATTTCTGGGGAAGCTTACCCTTCATCGCGTTTTTAAAACTTACGCCCTCGTTCATTCTCTTGGCGATTGAAATTCCTACTTTATCCCACAACTTGTCTGCTGACTTTATAATGATTTGTATTGCTCCGCC
>Ga0315285_10005383_pt1 | contig 13213 bp, 11 predicted proteins | sample YL17G09_36_MG_FD_203698 | JGI IMG/M metagenome (GOLD analysis project Ga0315285, IMG submission 203698) | Sediment microbial communities from Yellowstone Lake, YNP, Wyoming, USA - YL17G09_36 | ecosystem: Environmental > Aquatic > Freshwater > Lake > Sediment | place: USA: Wyoming | collected... | reverse complement strand
TATCGGCATAATAGTGATGGGCGCTCACAAGCATTCCAAGAGCGCCGCCGTCATCACAGAGAATACCGTTCATGCCCCATTCGTTCCTCCCGGGGTTCTTGAGCGCCGGCTGTACGGCGCACGGTATGCCGTTAACCTTGTTATACGCGGCCATCATGCACTCGGAACCGGCTTTTGAGCCCATCCAGAACGGCATGGAATAGTACTCCCTGAAAAGCCGCTGGTCAAAGATTGAATTCGAAGTGGTCCGCGTGTTCTCGTTGCTGTTGGCAAGAAAGTGCTTCATGAGCGAGGCGCACTTGATGTAGTGCGTATCGTTGCCCTGCAGGCCGCGCACCGCGGCCTGGGTGAGTGTGCCCACAAGGAAAGGATCTTCGCCGTAACACTCTTCGGTCCTGCCCCAGCGCGGGTCGCGGCCGAGGTCGCAGTTGGGCGCGCGGACAACCAGTCCCGCCCGGCCCAGCCGGTGCAGCACGTACCTGAATTCGGTCGCTTCCACATCCATGAGCTGCCTGATCATGGACGTGTCCCAAGTCTCTCCCATGCCGTATCCCTGGCAGAACTGGGTGGAAACCGACGCATTGCTCTCCCAGCCCGCCGGTCCGCCCATCGCGGCCCCATGGTATCCTTCCACCTGCTTGGTCGTGGTGAAACCGAGCCGTGAGACGGTCTGGGCCGAACTCGCCAGAAGCTGTATCTTTTCGCTCTGGGTCAGGAGAGAAACAAGGTTGACGATCCTCGTCTCGATTGGCTGAGCAGGGTCTTGAAAGGGATACTGGTAAGGTTGTGAACAGATCCGCATTACGATGATCGCTAAAAATACCGTCACTGCCCGGATCAACTGGCTTACGGAGTTCATGGCTATCTTCTCCTTTTTTTCATAGAAGCTTCCCCGGGTTTTTACTATTATCATATTAACCGTTTCTCTATGAAAAACTTGTCAATTTGTACCATTAATAAAGATAATGGCGCTAAAAAATTAAACAAACTATTTAATTGTGCTAAATTGCATTATTTGATATGTTTTTAAATAAACTCATCTGTTCTTCATGTGTCCCAAAGACATAAAAACGGACAACTCCCCTTTTAAAAAATTACAATTGCTTTTTTAATCTTTGGTTTTTTATTATTCCCCGCCACAACATAATTTTACTACTCACTTTGTTATCGAGGAGCGATTTGCTTTGAACATTCGACCTGTTTTATCCCATGGTTTATATAAATTTTTTCTCTTTTCTCTGCTTTTCAGCGCTCTTCTCCATGCAAAAATAGCCCCGGAAGACTCCCTTGCGGTCAGGGCCATTCTCGATAAAAACAACCGGACGGATATCGCGGTCACGAGCGTTGTCGATACTTTGAACGGCCGTATCACTGCGCTCTTTCTCTCTTCCAGAAAAATTTCGAGACTTGCGCCTGAAATCGGCAGCCTGTCCCGCCTCAGAATTCTTTCGCTTGATCACAACGACCTCGCCTCGCTGCCGCCGGAAATCGGCAAACTGGATGACCTGTACGACCTCTCGCTTGCGGACAACAAGCTTTCCGCGCTTCCGGAGCAGACCTCACGGCTTTCTTCTCTTTATTCACTCAATCTGGACCACAACAAATTCCTGCGTTTCCCTGAACCGGTTGTCTCGCTCACGAACCTCGAAGAGCTGTCACTCGGAGGAAACCGAATCGGTTCGCTTCCGGCCGGCATCGGCGCCATGCATGCGCTCCGGTACCTGCACCTCGATTCGAACGCCCTCCAGACGCTGCCGGCAGAGATCGAAGGTCTGTCGCGGCTCGAGGTGCTCGTGCTGAAAAACAATGCGCTTGTCACGATTCCTGCCACCATCGGCAGGTTGCGGGCCCTCCGTAAACTGGACTGTTCCTCCAACCGGCTCTCGGCGCTGCCCGACAGGCTTTTTGAGCTCCCGGCGCTCACCGACCTTTTTCTCAGCAACAACCGGCTTTCAGCGCTCCCTTCCCCGGCCGAGCGGCTGAAAAATCTCTGCTGGCTCATTCTTGACAGTAACAAAATTTCCCTGCTGCCGGCTGAATTTACTCGGCTCACGGCTTTGCAGTGGCTTTCTGCGCGAGACAACCGCCTGTCAAAATTGCCGGACAGCATCGGGAACCTTAAAAAACTCAAGGTATTCGACGTTTCGTACAATGCGGTAACCGAACTGCCGCAGAGCATTGCCGCATGCACCGGCCTGACCATTCTGCGCCTTGAGCACAACCGGCTCTGCGATGCAAACCCGGCGATAAAAGCGTGGGCTGACAGCATTAATCCAGGATGGCAGTCAACGCAGGAGTGCAGAAAGTAACAAGTGACTGTTCGCGGCTTCGCTTCTTTCGGGAGTTACCGAAGATTCATGTCAAGCCTTCAACTTGACACCCTTCGGGCAACCCATTTCAGGGTGTTGTGCTCTTCGCCCGTGCTCGGGCTTCGGGTGCCTCGCGAACATAAATCCCGCCCGACAAGGGCGCCTGCTACAGCAGGCAGAGAGCTCGACAACCTCGGTAACTCCCGTTTCGGCAACAGCCTATTAATTCCCCGAAAGGAGTCGTAGGCCTATCGGCATAGCAAATTGTATACGAACCAAGCACGCTATCGGGAGGTCTGCCTGGAAACCCTTGTGCCAACCGCCGGATTCGCAAAAACGAATTCTTTTGGGGTGTTCTTGCAAGGTAACGTTTCGTGGCGGCACGATAAGCGAATCCGCAGCGGTCTTACAAGGGTTGGAGGGCAGACCTCCCGGAAGAGTGCAAACTTTGGAAAGACGGCCTTCCAACAGCCAGGTAAAAGTCGGGGATTAACAAACGGGGTTCCATTGAAAAAAACCATCCTCTATGACTCGCATATCGCCCTCGGCGCCAGAATGGCGCCATTCGGCGGTTACTGCATGCCGATCCAGTACAGCGGCATTATAGCCGAACACAAGGCAACCCGCGGGGCCGCGACGATTTTCGACACCTGCCACATGGGCGAATTCCGCATCACCGGCAGGAACGCGGTTTCCGATCTGGAAACTATCGTGTCGTGCCCGGTGGCGACGGTCAAAATCGGTCAGTGCAGGTACGGGTTTATCTGTAACGAAAACGGCGGCGTGATCGACGACCAGATCCTGTACCGGATGGCGGAAAACGAATTCTTCATGGTCGTCAACGCGGCGACCGAAGAGCGTGATTTCGAATGGATACACAGGCATCTTTCGGCCGCAACGAAAATCGAAAACCTTTCAGCGCAGACCGCCAAGCTCGATCTCCAGGGCCCGGCCTCGGCAAAAATCATGCAAAAGCTTTTCGCCGACAGGATTGACGGGATGAAATATTATTCCTGGATGAAAAACTACTATAAAAACAGTGAAGTCCTTACCAGCAGGACCGGCTATACCGGTGAAATCGGCTTTGAGATCTACTGTCCGAACGAGCTGGGAAAAACATTCTGGGACGACTGCCTGAATCTCGGCGCCCTGCCCGCGGGTCTCGGCGCGCGAGATACGCTGCGGCTCGAAATGGGATATCCGCTCTACGGCCATGAACTTGATGAAAACACTAACGCTGCAGAGTCGGGTTTTACCCGCGCAATCGCGACCGGTAAAAAATTCATCGGCTCAACGGCGGTACTTGACCCGGCCCGAAAGGGACGCCTGCTCGTCGGCATACAGCTTGAAGGCCGCAGATCAGCGCGGCACGGCGATACGGTCCTTGACAAAAATGGTGTCGCCGTCGGAACCATAACAAGCGGGAGCTTTTCACCCTCGCTTTCGTGCGCTATCGCGTTCGGCTATGTGGCCCTTCCGGCTTCGGCGATTGGGAATCACGTAGTGGTTCGCACTGACCGCCAGGAACTGGCCGGAAGCACAGTAGAAGTACCTTTTTATAAAAAGGCTACGGGAAGAATGGAATTAAAAGCCTTTCTGTAATATACGGAAAAAAACGAAATCATTTATATTGTTGAAATAAAGGAGGAACAATCATGCCCACCCCCACCAGCCTGAAATACTCAAAAACCCACGAGTGGGTGAAGGTCGAAGGGACGAACGCCTCGGTCGGCATCACCGGCCACGCGCAGGAGGCACTCGGCGATATTACGTTTGTGGAACTTCCCAAGGTCGGCGCAGACGTCAAAAAGGACAACGCCTGCTGCGTCATAGAATCGGTCAAGGCGGCAAGCGACATCAACGCGCCCCTTTCGGGCAAGGTTTCCGAGGTGAACGAAAGTCTTGAGACCGCGCCGGAAAGCGTGAACAGCGACCCTTATGGAGCGGGCTGGATTTTTAAATTATCCAACGTCAATTCATCGGACGCGGCCGGCCTCATGGACGCCAAAGCCTACGACGCCTTTCTCGAGAGCGACCAATGAGCTATATCGCCAACACCGAATCCCAGCGCCGGGAAATGTTGAAAGTGTGCGGGGTACGGTCCATCCACGACCTTTTCGCTGATATTCCCGAACGCCTGCGGCCGAAGTCTTTTTCACTACCGCAGGGAAAATCGGAGTTTGAGGCGTTCGCGCATTTCGAAAAACTGGCAGGCCAGAACTACGCGCACCTGACCTGCTTTGTTGGCGGCGGGTTCTACGATCATTTCATTCCGGCGGCAGTCGATGCGCTCGCGTCGCGGAGCGAATTCTACACCGCCTACACACCCTACCAGCCTGAACTCTCGCAGGGAACGCTCCAGGCGATTTATGAATACCAGACCGGCATCTGCCGGCTCACCGGGCTCGACGTTGCCAACGCGTCACTCTACGACGGCGGCACCGCGCTATACGAAGCGTGCCAGATGGCGATCCACGCGACGGGTCGGCGCAAGGTAATCATGGACGGCGGGGTCAATCCGATCTACCGGAAAATGATCCGCTCCTATACCGCGAACCTCTCGATCGAATTCGTGGAGACACCGGTCACGCACGGCCTAAAGGCCTCTAAGGAATCAAACGATTTTGATTCCGTGACCGGCCAGAGTGACCGGAAGCGCCTTTTTGAGGCGCTTGACGATCGCACCGCGGCGGTCCTGCTCCAGAACCCGAACTTTTTCGGCGTGATCGACGACCATTCCGACATCGTGAAAAAAGCCCATGACCTCGGCATCATCGCCATCCAGTCGGTGTACCCGGTCGCGCTTTCCCTTCTCAAAACTCCTGCGGAGCAGGGTTTCGACATCGCCACCGGCGAAGGCCAGTCGCTCGGCATTCCGCTCTCTTTCGGCGGCCCATACCTCGGCTTCATGGCCGCGAAAAAGGCGCTCGTGCGGAAAATGCCGGGACGGATCGCGGCCCGCACCGTGGATATGTCCGGACGATCCGGCTTTGTGCTATCGCTGCAGGCACGGGAACAGCACATACGGCGCGAAAAGGCCACCTCCAACATCTGCACGAACGAGGCGCTCTGCGCGCTGCGCGCGCACCTCTATCTGAGCCTCCTGGGCAAGGAGGGGCTGAAAACCGTGGCGCAGCTCTGTTTTGACAAGGCGCACTACGCAAAGGAACGCATCAAGGCTATACCTTATGTCAAGGTCATGGAGTCGTCGCCCACCTTCAACGAATTCACGGTGAAACTGCCCATTGACGCCGGCGAATGCGTGGGCCGCATGGTCGAGCTCGGGTTTGCGGCCGGTTTCCCGCTCGGCCGTTACTACGAAGGCATGGAAAACTACCTTCTCGTGGCGGTCACGGAAAAACGCACCAAATATGAAATTGGCCGGCTTGCCGAAGCGCTGGAGGCGGTCGTATGTCAATAATATTCGAGAAATCGGTCCCGGACCGAAAGGGCGTGACGCTTCCGGCGTGTGATGTCCCGAAAACACGTCAGATTCCGGAGATCTACCGTCGGAAAAAAGATGCATCGCTCTGCGAACTGTCGGAACTCGACGTGGTGCGGCACTTTACCGCGCTCTCGCGGAAAAACTACGGGGTCGACACCAATTTCTATCCTTTAGGCTCCTGCACCATGAAATACAACCCGAAGATCACGGAAAAAATCGCCGCGCTCGAAGGGTTTTCACAGCTCCATCCGCTTTTGCCGCAGCTCCGCCGCGGCGGCATGCTGACCCAGGGAGCGCTCGCCGTGCTGTACGAACTGGAAACATTGCTCTGCGAAATTCTCGGCATGGACGCGTTCACCGTGCATCCGATGGCCGGCGCGCACGGGGAACTCACGGGTATGATGCTCATCGCCGCCTATCATCGCGACAAGGGCAGCCGCAAAACCGAAATCCTCATCCCTGACGAAGCGCACGGCACCAATCCGTCAAGCGCCGCCATCGCGGGTTTTACGGTGCGGTCGGTGCCGACGAACACGGACACCGGCATGCTCGACTTGGTTGCGCTTGAGTCAATGATCGGGGAACAGACCGCTGGGATCATGATGACCAACCCCAATACGCTGGGGCTTTTCAATTTTCAGATCGAGAAAATAGCGGCGCTTGCGCACCAGTACGATGCCCAGCTCTATTACGACGGCGCCAACCTTAACGCAATACTCGGGAAATTCCGTCCGGGTGACGCCGATTTCGACGTGGTGCATGTGAATCTGCACAAGACCTTTGCCACGCCGCACGGCGGCGGCGGTCCGGGCGCCGGTCCGGTGGGTGTCAAAAAGCACCTTGAACCTTTTCTGCCGATCTCCCGGATCACCACACGGCCGGACAACACCTATGCCCTCAACTACGATTTTCCTAAGTCAATCGGCTACATCGCTCCCTTTTACGGGAACTTCGCCGTGTGCCTTCGGGCATACGCCTACATTCTCATGCAGGGCGGACAGGGGCTCATCGAGGTGAGTGAAAATGCCGTGCTCAATGCCAACTACATCATGCATTCACTTAAAAACGACTTTCATGTTCCCTACCTTAAAACGTGTATGCACGAGTGCGTGGTGAGCGCCAAAAACCAGGCAGAGCACGATATCCACGCGATCGATATTGCCAAGGCGCTCATCGATGAAGGCTTCCATCCGCCGACCGTCTATTTCCCCCTGATCGTAAAGGAAGCGATGATGATAGAGCCGACCGAGACCGAGAGCAAGGAGACGCTTGATGCCTTTATCGGCGCAATGAAACGGATCGCAATCGCCGCAAAAGAGACACCCCAAGCGCTCCGCGCCGCGCCGCGCACAACACCGGTGGGCCGGCTGGATGAAACAAAAGCGGCAAGGGATATGGATGTCTGTTTCCTTGGATGAAAATCTCGGGCTTTATCGGCATAGTAAAAAACTTTGCCGGGAACTGAAATGTTGATTTATGAAATGAAATCTATTATACTTTAATAGGGTACTGAATTATATTCAGCTGGTTCATAAAAAGGGGCAGTGTTATGCGATTATACCGGTTCCTCATGATCGTGGCAATAGCGGCGGCGGCTCTTATGGCGGCGGAGGCTAAGAAATACGTCCAGCCCAAAGAAGGCAATGTCGGCGTTTATAAAAACCAGGTCCGCCAGGTGTATGAACTGCCTGTTTTCAAAGTGGGGGCCGACGACCGCCTGCTGATTCTTGATTCAAAAGGCGATTACTACAAGGTGCAGAACGTGGACGGCCAGGCCGGGTGGGTGGAAAAGCGGCTCGTTGTTTCGATCGGCAAGAGCAAGACCTTTGTGTTTGATAACGCGGAAGTGGTCGGATACCTCGATAACCCCACACCGGTGTACATCCTCGACAGCGATGACCCGAACGCGGAGCGCATCTACCTCGACCGGTCGTTCAAAGACGCGTTGCGCGACAACACAGACAAAGAGACGACCACGCGGCAGGCAGCGAAATAGCGACAACTATCCGGAATCAGGGAAAACGGAGGGAGTGAGCGATTCATTTCTTTCCGTTTTTTTTCATTAACCTCCATGAGATCAAAACCTGAAAGGAGCCTTTCATGAAACGCAGCATTTCCATTCTGTCGGTCGTTCTCACAGGGTTTTTCTGCATGGCCAATGCCCCTGATAAAATTGACATGGGTGAATTTTCGGCCACCATCATCAGGTCCGTTGCCGACAAGACGTTTACCGGCAAAATGTATATCAGCAAAGACAAAATCCGTGACGAAGGCATTAATCAAGGCAAAAAAAACATCACCATCATCCGCCTCGATAAAAAAATCTGCTGGGTGCTGATGGACAAAAATCAATACATGGAAATCAGCTCAATGGACCAGAAGGACATTCTGCCCGTGGAGAAACAGGCCGAACAGAAATACGAGATCAAGTCGCTGGGCAAAGAAACGGTGAACGGCTATTCCTGCGAGGTAAAACAGTATACCTGCAAGGGAGAAGACTGCGGCGTGACGATGCAGTGGTACTCTCCGAAACTCAAGTACATGGTCAGGACCGAACATAAGGACACGAAAAACGGCACAATCACCTTCAAGCAGGAGCTCACTGACATAAAGCAGGGCAAAATCGATGCGGCGTTGTTCGAAGTGCCGCCGGGCTATGTGAAATTCGACCCCATGAGCCAGGTGCCTGCCGGGATGCAAGACATGATGAAGGGCATGATGAAAGGGATGAAGAAGGGAAAAGGAGTAAAATCACAGAGCGGTGAATAAAACAACCGTTACGGTCCTGATTTGACAGCGCTGACAGCAAAAGATATTTTTCTGGCCGCTTTTTTTACTTATTATGCTGGAGGAACAATGGCGAAGACCTGTGCTATCTGCGGAAAGCATCCGCGGTCCGGAAGAACGATCTCCCATGCGCATAACGTGAACCTGCGCATCTATTACCCCAACCTGCGGACCGTCCGCCGCGTGAAAAACGGCACTCAGGAACGGATCAAGGTGTGCATGAAGTGCCTCAAGGCTATGGCAAAGGCCTGACATTTCAAACGTTTATTTCCATTGCAGCTCCGGGTGAATTGCCTTCGCCATCTCTTCCAGAATGGCGATGAACCGGGGCCCGGGAATCACCGAATAGTCCTGTTCAAAGAGATACACCCGCCCGTTTTTGACCGCCGTAACACTTGAAACGCTGTTCCATTGCGCCAGGATCTTTTCCCGGCCGTTTTTTTCCCGGTCACGATCAGGGAGCAGGTCGATTATTACCTCGGGGTTGAGTTGATAGATACCTTCAATTGAAACAACCGGATACCTGACGGTCGTGCCGGAGTAAGCGTTCATGCCGCCCGCACATAGTATCATTTCGTCATAGAACGTTTCTTTCCCGGCGACATAAATATTCTTGAAAGAATCCGTGTTCCGGTCGACTGAAACCAGAACACGCGGCCGGGCACAACCGCTTGTTTTGTTCCTGATACGGTCCATTGATGCGGTAATTCCGTTCGCCAGGATTTGCGCTTTCTGTCCGGCACCGCAGGCGTCCCCTATTGTCATAATGGACCTGATGATTCCTGAAATATCGGTATGGTCGACCGTCAGCGAGTTTAGGTTCAAATGCCGCAGGTGTTCCCTGGCTGCAGAGTGGATCGTGAGCATGACCACGAGATCAGGCTGCAACCGCACGATCTCCTCGTAGTTCGGATCGTAATAGCCGCCGACCTTCGTTTTGCGCTGTGCTTCCGGTGGGTAATTGCAGTAGCGGGTGACGCCCACCACCCGGTCGCCGAGGCCGAGAGCGAAGAGTATTTCCGTAACGCTCGGGGAAAGCGAGATGATGCGGCGGTATACGCAGCGGCTGTTATCATTGCCGGTACCGCCCGCATCCCTGTCTGCCGCAAAGAGAGTTCCGGCAATCCCGGAAAATGCAAGGACACCTGCGGCGGCGATGGTTGTTAGTTTTCTCACAGGAAAAACCTTTTTAAAAACCGGCCTTCAGGCTCAGACGGTGCTCCCTCTTTGGAAGAGGATACCCTGGAGCGGCCATCCGGTCTTCGTTCGTGATATTAAAAACGTCATAGACCAGCCTGAGCCAGCTGCCGTCAGCGCCGGGACGCATGAACGTTATACCCAGATTCACATCCGCGGTAATTGCTGCCGGAAGGCTCTGCGTATTGGCTCCATCAATAAACTGTTCGCTCGAATATCTGAGCGCGAACCCGGCCGCAAGCCGCCCCACCGAAAGCCCGTTAGTAAACGTTGCGATATAGCGGGGCCGGTAGGTAAGGACATTGTCCGTCGAACTGTTGCGCGCATTGTTATAGACAAAATCAAATGCGATATCATAGGCATCCGAATAACGGACCTGTGATTTGAACTTAAAACCGGTGATGGAGGCTTTATCCAGGTTTTGCGGCTTCCACATGTCGTCAAGGACGATCATGTCCTCCAGACGCATTAAAAAAACCGCAGCCCTGTTGCAGACGCTGATTTTGCCGCTGTTTGTGCGAACCTGGATTCCGCCGTCCACATCAAAACCTTTCTCCTTTTTTAAATCAGGATTTCCCCCTCCGTAAGGCCAGTATAGATCGATGAACGTCGGGCTCCGGTAGGAGCTGCCGACATTAGCGAACACCGAGGGTTCGACCGAAGGTATTTGTGAAAGTGTCGCCATGAGTCCGAACCGGCCGTTGAGCGCTCCTTTGAAAATCGACGAGTAATCGAACCTGACCGCGGGCATGGCCCGCAGGTCAACGACGCCAAACGAGCGGCTGAGCACCCCACTCGCGAATGCGCTCCCCTGGCCGCCGACATGGAAGCCGAGGGCGCTCGATGACACCGACTGCCGTATCCCCTGCAGGCCGGTCGTGAGCAGCTGTTTTCCAAAAGCAAATTCCTGCACGAGTTCAATGTCGCCGTTGAGGTACTCATGGTTGCTGGGGTTGTAGGAAACCGGTTCGTAGCGGATATTGTTTAGCGACACCGTGGTGCTCGCTTTGAGAAGCACATTCTCGCTTGAACGCCAGCTGGCGTCAAGCTCGGCGAAACTGACGTTTTTCTTCGTAGTAGCGTCACCGGGCATAAGGAGCGATCCGGGATTGTCGGCATTCCGGTCGCGTAAACTCACTGCAGCGTTGAAAGCGATATCGTTCTTCGCATACCCGATTTTCTGGTATACTCCCCAGTCCTTGAAATCATTGTGCTTCATGCGGAAGGTGGTGCCGGCAGCGGTATACTCATACCGGCCGTCCGACAGACCGAAATCCGCAGCAGTGAACGACTCTACGTTGCCTGTCTTCTTTCCTATGGACAGCTGATAGCCCTGGGTGTTCAGGTGCGGTCTGTTGTTCTCCGGTTCGTAGGTGCCGGCGGTCGCGGAAATAGTGCCGCTCCACTTATCGGATGCGGGACGTTTCGTGATGATATTGACCACCCCGCCGACTGCGTCCATACCATACTGCGCCGACTGGCCTCCCTCGATTACTTCTATCTTTTCGATATTTTCCAAAGACAGGTCCCCGAGGTCACCCTCGTTTGTGCCTACCCGTTTTCCATCTAAAAGAATGAGTGTCCTGGACGAACCTGCTCCCATCAGGCTCATGGTCTTAACCGTACCGCCGCCATTATCCGCCATGCGCGCAGGGAGGGCTGTCTCAAGTATTTCATATACTGATTTAGAGGTGTTCTGTGCGATTCGTTCCACATTGATTTCCGTATGGTCGTCGGAAACCCATTCCGAAGGCTGCGGCCTTCGTGCCGCGGTCACCACAATGGTGTAAGGATGGCTCGAATCGGCCAGCATAATCGTATCTGCACGGAGGATCGTGTCCTTTTTGGCAAGAGAGGCGGTATCCGCGTGGGAATTCGTATCGGCAAACCACTTTTCACCGGCCCGAACAGGATTAATGGTGTCCTGAGCAGAAGCGAGAACGGAAAATAACAGAATTGCTGCTGAAGAAAGACTTGACAAGGTGTTCATTGATAATTCCTTTCCCCCTCGGGAGAGAATGGTTAGGTGGTTTTCCGAAACAGGTTTCCTGACTTTCGTTCCTCCTACTCGCCGCGTCTTCCCATCCCGCCTAAAGGCGGAACAGTGACATACGTTGCGGCTTTCGTCCCGAATACAGTCGCGGGGCGGTGGAAGCATATAACTTCCTTCCCTGGATCGGCAGACGGTTTACAGCTACCGCATTTTGATTGCCCGGTTTCCTCCTCTCTGTTTTTGACAAAAAGAAAAGTCCCCGGCTCCAGCAGGAACCGGGGACTCCGTTTTTATCCCCGTTATATGATACCTCGAAAGCCCTCTCCGCGGGGCCGAAGGTACACCGATCAGGCCGTCAGGTCTTCTGGCTTCCGGTTCCTCCTACTCGCTTCACCTTCCCATCCCGCGAAGCGGAACAGTGGTTTATCTGAAGCTTTCGTCCCCGGTTACAGCGGCGGGTCCGTGACGGATTTTCACCGTCTTCCCTATAGCCTGCTATTCAACGCGAGATAATATCAGTTACAATGACCGGCATTGTCAAGAAAAAAAACGCCGCGATTTCTCTCCGTTCACGGAAGTCCCCTGCCCGGGAAAATCTTCGGGGTGTGAAACCGGTGCCACGCCCGGTATAAAATAAATTGCCCCCATTTGCAAACAGGGTTTGTGCATTGGTCGGCAATCAGGTGCTGGCCCATGCCGATGAAAATGCCGATCGTGATATCGCTGCCGAGGGACAGGGCGGGAAGTACGGCGAGCAGTATGAGCCACTCCCATGCGTGCAGAAAGATCACGATACGTCGAAAGTGCGTTTCATGAAAAGCGTGAAAAAAGAACCTGACATCGGTGCGGAAACCGTACTCCCGCACATAATCGAAAACATGATCGAGATCAACCAGTACGCCGGAAAGAAAAGACGCCATGGCCATTGCAGCCGACCGGTACAGCGCGTAGACGGCAATGGCAACGGACAACGAAAGACCGATATGGTGGGACACCTTCATGGGCGATTATCCACCCATCCACAATTTCCGGTCGAGGCTCCGGTAGTGGATCGCCTCGGCGATATGCGGCTGCTGGATCCTGTCTTTTCCCTCAAGATCGGCGATCGTGCGGGCGACCTTGTGGATCCGGTCGAACGCGCGGGCCGAAAGGCCCATTTTATCAATGGCGGTCTTAAGGAGATTCATGGAAGCCTCGTCAAGCTCGCAGTGGGCTTTCAGGTGTTTTGATTCCATGTGCGCGTTGCAGAAAATCTTCTTTTCGCCCTTGAACCGCTCGGTCTGCTTCGCACGCGCGGAAGCCACCTGCGCCCGCAGCGTAGCGGAATCGGGACCTGTGGTCTTCTGGGCCAGCTCATCGTAGGAGAGCGCGGGCACCTCGACGTGGATGTCGATTCTGTCAAGAAGCGGCCCCGAGATCTTCGACATATACTTCTGGATCTGCTGCTGCGAACAGGTGCACTCGTGACGCGGGTCCGTGAAG
>Ga0315285_10005382_pt1 | contig 13213 bp, 11 predicted proteins | sample YL17G09_36_MG_FD_203698 | JGI IMG/M metagenome (GOLD analysis project Ga0315285, IMG submission 203698) | Sediment microbial communities from Yellowstone Lake, YNP, Wyoming, USA - YL17G09_36 | ecosystem: Environmental > Aquatic > Freshwater > Lake > Sediment | place: USA: Wyoming | collected... | reverse complement strand
GGTGAACCGGGCGCCGGTGGTGACGCTTTGGGCGGCGGTGGTGGCCGAAGTCTTGGGATTCGAGCATGATGAAGCGCTGACGCCCGGGCGGAAGTAAACGGGGGCAGGCTTGCATATATGCAATTGGCTCGGCTTGGATCATTTGCCGATTAGGATCGTGCTTCAGAAAATCGGGCGCACCCCGTTCTGAGAAAAGAGCTGTAAAGAAAGCGGCGGTATGGTAAAAAGGATAATTGATCTCGATGAACAGGGAATTTCATGAATTATCTTGGCCACCTCCCTCAGAACGACCCCCTCTACGGGTATCTCCGCTACGACATCCTGCCGCAGATCGGCGTAAATGGCCTCTCTCCAAGCTTCCGGGTGTATAGGATTCAGGCATCCAACCATGTCTATCTGTACGAAGATCGGCGCAGTCAGACTCGCCTCATCGGAAAGTTTTTCGGAGATGTCTCCCACCGCGCGCCCCAGGCCGCCTTTCGCTGCATGGAGCGGGAATTCAATAATCTTGAATATTTGCGCGGCATCGGCTTTACCGGCTATCCTCATTACATCGCCCGTCCGCTCAGTCGCAATGCCAGCCTCAACTTCGTACTGGTGGAGGAGTTCTGTTACGGGACTCCGCTCAACGACTTCATCCTCAGGGCGATTTGGGAAGGAGCGAGGGAGCCCCTCTTTCAGAAACTAACCGCTCTCGCCTATTTTCTCGCCACCCTGCACAACAAGACCGCCACCGGAGACCGGGTGGACTTTAACCGGGACTGCTCCTACTTCGACCGGATTATGGATCAGTTGAAAAACTGGGGACATATGGGATGGGATGAGGCCCAGGAGTTCTACCGGCTCAAGGACCGGTGGCGGGAGAGGGGATTTATGTGGGAGGACAGCCAGGTCCTGGTCCACGGCGACGTGACCCCCACCAATATCCTCTTCGGGGATGGCCTCTGGGTGATCGCCATCGATCTGGAGCGGATGAAGCGGGCCGACCGGGTCTTCGACGTGGGTCGGGTGGCCGGCGAGATCAAGCATTTCTTCATGCAGTACGCCGGCGCCCCGGGGCTGGCGGAGCCCTTTATCGGGCACTTCCTCTGGGAGTATGCCTGCCATTTCCCCGACCGGGAGAACACCTTCGCGTCCATCACCCGGCGAGTTCCGTTTCACCTGGGGCTCACCCTCCTCCGCATCGCCCGCAACTCCTGGATTTCCGGAAACTACCGCCGGCAGTTGCTGGATGAAGCCGGGCGAACATTGAGGTAGATGAAGAATGGCGATAAAGGGAATCCTGTTTGATCTCTACGGAACATTGATCGACATCGAGACCGATGAGTCTCTGGAAGAGATTTACCGCGGTATCGCCCATTATCTGACCTATCAGGGGGTATACCTGCACCGGTGGGAGGTGCGGGACCGTTACTACCAGATCATGAAACAACAGAGAGAAGAGAGCGGCGAAGAATACCCGGAAATAGACGTAGAGGCCATCTGGAACACCTTCCTCGAGCAGGAAGGCATGGAAGCAGCCCCCGCACGGCGGGACCTGGTTAGGATCCTCGTCCAGCTCTACCGGGGGATCTCCCGGAAACGTCTCCAGCTCTACCCTGAGGTGAAGAGGGTGCTGGACGACCTGCAATCCCACTACCGGATGGCCGTCATATCCGACGCCCAGCCCGGTTACGCCCTGCCGGAAATAAAGGCCGTAGGACTGGACGGGTACTTCGACCCGATCATCATCTCCGCGGATTACGGATTCAGGAAACCCGATACGAGGCTTTTCGCGAAGTCCCTCGATATCCTGAAGCTCACCCCGTCCGAGGTGATCTACGTGGGTAACGACATGTACCGGGATATTTACGGGGCGAGCCGACTGGGCATCAAGACCCTCTTCGTCGACTCCAACCAAGGAGCCAAATCCTATGAAAATGTGATCCCCGACTACTTCGCCCCCCGATTCGAGGATGTCCTCAAGGGGGTAGAGGCAATAACGAAATTACTGCCCATGAAGGAATAAAGCGGAGATTCGCAGAGAAAGGTCCATGCTTGTTAGACATCTTTATCGATGCTGATGGCTGTCCGGTGAAGCAGGAAGTCTATCGTGTGGCCAAGCGCTATGGGCTCAAGGTCAGCTTGGTTTCGAACTCGCGGATGGGGACCCCGCAGAGGGACTGGCTCGAAGTAGTTATTGTGGATGGGCAGTTCAACGCGGCCGATGATTGGATTGTCGAGCATGTGAGCGAGAATGATATCGTGATCACCGGGGATATCCCCCTGGCTTCCCGGTGCCTGGAAAAGGATGCCCAGGTGCTCGGCCCGTCGGGTCGCATTTTCACCAAGGAAAGCATCGGCGAAGCCCTCGCGAGCCGGGGGCTTCTGTCCCACCTCCGCGATCTCGGGACCCTAACCGGGGGGCCAGCTCCCTTTGCGAAACGAGATCGCTCCCGCTTCCTCCAGCGCCTCGACGAAACGATCCAAGCCGTACGCAGCAGGAAGCAGGGGGCAATGAAAGCGGGATTATGAACGGTACAAACAGCAGGGATATAAAATCAGGCTTAAAGGTTTTGATCGTGTTAAAGAAAGACCAACGCTCCGGGAAACTAACGGAAGGCATAGTGAAGGACATTCTAACAAAATCTCCGACTCACCCCCATGGTATTAAAGTCCGGTTAGAAGGCGGTGAAATTGGTCGGGTTAAGAAAATAATAGAAGGCTAGCTCCTGAACCTCATTATCAACAACCGGGCCTGCGGCAATGCCCCCCCTGATCGCCCAAAAGATCGCCGACAGCTTTCATTCCGAGAAGTAGTTGAGGAAAGAGTGTCGTTCTTTCTGAATGAACTTACTGATATTTCTAGAGTTCAAGGATAGAAGGCGAGACGCCCTTAGTTTCGGCAGCGTGCATCCGCGGGGGGAAAAGGGGTCGTTCCCCCTCTTCCCCATCCCCTCCCGCCGGGGAAGAGGAGGTGGGAGGGGAGGGATTGAGGGGATTTGATTTTCTGGAGGAAAAACTCATGCGGAAATGGCCTGCTTATCCTTAGGATACCCGCCTTCATGAATCCTCCGGTATCGCTGCCACAGGAACATACCCCCCAGGATGGCCGCCCCCACATAGCTGGAAATGGGCTCATGCCACCACAAGCAAAAGAGGGCAACGGTCATGATCACCCGTTGGTAGCCTTTCAGCCTTGCGCCGCCAAAAAAGCCGATAATGATGGCTCCGAGAGTGATGATTCCCAGAAGGACCGTGGCGAGGACAAAGATAAATTCCATATAAGGGAAAGGCGTCGGGTTTTTTTGGAGAATATACGGCATGAATACGAGAATAGGGCTGAATACGAAGGCAAAAGGAACGTACATGCCGGCCCAGGCCAGGGTAAAGGCCCGGACCCCGGTTTTAAACGGGTCCCCCTGAGAGATCCCCGAGGCGGCGTACGCCGCCACGGCAACGGGCGGGGTGAGATCGGCCAGGATCCCGAAATAGAAGACAAACAGGTGGCTCAGCAGCGGGGCCACGCCGAATTTCAGCAGCGCCGGCGCGGCGATGATGGAAACGACGATGTAATTAGGAGTGGTGGGAAGTCCCATTCCGAGAATCAAACTGGCGATGCCCGTATAGGCCAAGAGGAAAATCAGCGTGGTGTGGTCCATCGTAAAGAGGTTGAAGAAATCCAATTTGTCCACAATGCCCGCGGTGGCACTGGCCAGCTCGATGGTGACCGAGGCGAGTCTCAGTCCCAGCCCGGTTAAGGTGGTGGCCCCCACGATGAATCCCACGGCGGCGCAGGCCGCCCCGATGGCCAGGGCGTTCTTCGTTCCCCACTCCAGGCAATCGATAACATGCTCGATCCTCATGCGGCCTTCTTTCAGGAAGAGGCCGACGACGATGACAAATAAATTACACCAGAAGGCGGAGAGCTCGGCGTTGGTTCCCCTCAGCAGGAAGAAAAGCAAAATGGCAATGGCGATAATCCCCCAAATCCAGTAGAAAAATACCAACCCCCGCATCGTCCAAAGGATTCCTCCCACAATGAATGCCAACCAGATCACTGTCCAGATCGCGGGCCCTTCAACAAAAGGATTCCACATGAAGAGGACAATGGGGGCCGAGGCCGCCACGGCGATGAAGAAACTCTTGGTGCGGGGGCCGCTTTGCGCGAAGGCGACCGAGCTGATGATTCCCCAGAAGGCCGCCAGGAAGGGCGTAAATCCGGTCACCAGAAGCCAGATGATGATAATCAGAGGAATCACCAAGCTCCCGTTTTCCCGGATGAGCTTGTAGACGTTGGGAAGCTGATCCCGGGGAATTCCCTTCATATTGTTCTTTTTGGCTTCGAAGTGCACCATGACTCCAACACCAAAGAAATGGCAGACGGCGGGGATGATGGCGCAGGTAGCGATGGTGAGGTAGGAGATTCCCAGGAATTCGGCCATGATGAACGCGGCGGCGCCCATGATGGGGGGCATGAACTGTCCGCCCGTCGAGGCCGCAGCCTCCACCGCGCCGGCAAATTCCTTCTTGTACCCCATCTTCTTCATCATGGGAATGGTGAAGGCCCCCGTGGTGACCGTGTTGGCCACCGATGAGCCGGAGATGCAACCCAGCAGGCCGGAGGCCACGATGGCGACCTTCGCCGGACCGCCCGCCGACCAGCCGGCAAGGGCCGTGGCCAGGTCGATGAATAATTTCCCCAGCCCCGTCTTCATGGTGAAAATCCCGAACAGGACGAAGTGGAAGACGAAGGTGGCGACCACCCCCAGGGGGACCCCGTAAATTCCTTCGGTGCCGAGGTACATCTGGTCGATGATGCGAGTGGCGGAGAAGCCACGGTGGGAGAGGATGGAGATCCCGGGAATGTTGGCCAGGTAAGGCCCCAGGTAGCAATAGGCCAGGGAAAAGAGTCCCAGGATGGCCAGGGGAAGCCCGATGCTCCTGCGGGTTCCTTCCAGAATGAGAAGGATGGCAAAGTTACCCAGGATGAAGTCCCGGGTGTTGGGATAACCGGCACGGTAGATAAACTGATCGAAGTCCAGGATGATGTAGCTCGAAAAAGAAAAGGCCAAAACCGCCAGGAAAATTTCAAAGTAAGGGATTTTCTGGGGGTCCAGCTTGAATTTTTTCTTTCCGGAGATCGTCCGGAGGGCGTCGCGGAGCATAAAAAGAAGCGGAATCCCCAGGGCGGCCAGAATACAGAAGGTCCAGATAGCGAAACCCGTCCCGGATTCTCCCAGATAGTCTTTCCAATTCTGGAGAACGGCGAAAAATCCATAGGCCCAGGATCCCAAACCGACGACCGAGGCTGCCAGATCCAAATAGGGGACGGATGGGGAACGGAAAAGGTCTCGCGTTTTCATGGCGAAGGCCAGAAAGAACCCGATGGCGAAGACCAGTCCGGTGGCGGCTGCACCGAGCTTCAGGATACCCTGAAATCCCATGGCCAGGATCGATCCGGCCACGAAAGAAAAAATCGCTTCGTAGGCCCAGGTCCACCCCAGGTTTTTGATTTTGACCTTCCGGGTGGGATAGACGAGATAAATGAGGGCCAGGACAAAGGAGAGGTGGAAACAGCGGTGTTTCCACTCCTGGAGCACGCCGAATCCAGCCGTGTATATGTGGAATAGGGCAAGAATGATACACATGATCAGGGCCGCCTTCGCGGCGAGGCCCTTTAAGTCGCGGAAGCGCAATTCCGGGTCGAACGTTTCGACCAGCTCTTTGACCTTTTCCTCGTCCACCTCGTAGGCAATGACCTTTTCTTCCTTGGGAGGTTGTTCCTTCGCCATGTTTTTCAACCCTTTCAGGTTTTTAGCCGGTTGGAATGACGCGGCGCAGATTAAATCCCAGCCAAACGATCAGACGCACCTGTTCCACTTGAATGCGAATCAGCCCGTCTCCCATCTGGGAGGATACATCCATTTCGGGTTCATCCCGGAAACGAAAACGATCCTTCCACTCCGATTGAATCCGCCAATCGATGGAGGGCACAACGCGACGGATCCCCGTAATCCGAAACCAGTCCCCCTCGCGGGTCCATTGTTCCTGTCCCGCGGGACCGCCGGGGAGCCCGTAGGCCTGGCCCTGGAAACGAGTTTCGACGAGTAGAATCCGGCCCTGGGAATCAACCTGGAAGGTATCCCACACGTCACTCTTGGCCACGGAATGAAGATATCCCAGCTGAAAGGTGTCTCCCGGCCGGACCATTCTCCGGAAAAAAACTTTCCCCTGCGCCTCCAGCGATAAGACCATCAGGGGATACACAAAAAGAACGATTCCTACGCTGAGGAGGGGGAAGAATATCGCTAAGCCTTTGCGCATAATTCCCCCGCTCCGCCCGCAGAGGCCTCTTGATGAAGGGGCCTCTGCGGGGTCGCTCGGTTTCGGGATCCCGAATTTTTTTCGGCAGCCTTATTTAGCCTCGGGCGGGATAAGCGCGGCCGGGACCTTGATCCCCTTTTCCTTGTAGTATTTATAGGCTCCGGCGTGCAAAGGAATGGTTACGCCCAGGAGCGCATTTTCCAGGGTTACATTTTTCCCCTGCTCATGGACTGCGGCCATCATTTCCGCCCCGCTGGCTAAATCTTTCTTTTCCCGGTAGAGTTGGGGAGTTTTTTCATACAGATTGTTGGTCACTTCATAGATCGTTTTCTCATCGATTTCCGCGCGGGTCACCCAGAGAGATACGATGGCGATCGTCTTCACCGGGCTATTCTGCTTCGGGTAGGCTTTGGCCGGCATGGTCACCGGGGCGTAGTAGGGGTATTTGTCGTGCAACTTCTTGATGATATCATCGGGGAAGGGCAGGAAGACAACGTCCTTCGTGGTGGCGATTTCAAGGATATTGGAGATGGGAACCCCCGCCGTCCAGAAAAGGGCGTCGGCCTGTTCGTCCTGCATCCTTTGAACCGCCGCGGCATAATACACAAAAATGGGCTGGATATCGTTGTAGGAGAGCCCCATGGCCTCGAGGAACCTGCGGACGTCCATTTCCGTTCCGCTTCCTTTGTCTCCGACGATAATCCGCTTTCCCTTAAAATCATACACGGATTTGATTCCCGACTTGGCCCCAGCAACGATATGAACCGTTTCCGGGAAGAGGGCGGTGATGCACCGCAGGCTTTTCACTTGAGGGGTTTTCCACTGTTCTTTGTCCCCAACATAGGCAGCTAAGGCTACGTTGTTTTGGGCAATCCCGGATTCGACTTCTCCCCTGCCAATCAGGTTGACATTGGCCACGGAAGCGTTCCCCGTCTGGGCGGTCACCACCATGTCGGGAATCTTGTTGGTGAGAGCCTGGGCCAGAGCGCCTCCCAGGGGATAGTAAACTCCCCCAATGCCGCCGGTGGCAATGCCGAAGAAACGCGTCTTCTGCTGCGCGTTGGCGGGACCCGGAAGGGCCATCACCACGCAAAGGGCCAGAATCCCTACGATTACGAATAACTTCTTGTTCATACCTTACCCCCCTTTCTGAATTCAGGCCAGACCTTACCCGGCCCTCGATACATTGACAACCCCGTTTTTTCCCCTCGGCCGACGACCTTTTCCGCCTGCCCCGAAAGGAAAGCTTCATCCGTCCCATTTTAATCGAAAAAAGGAGCTTGGGAAAGTCCGAAATTCACTCCCGCTCGTTCCGCAAGCATAGAATTCTCATAGAATTCTATTGTTTTGTCAAGGTATAAATTGGGCAGGGCAACCTGCCGGAACTCTTTGAATTTTTGCGGCAGGGGGAATAGCTTTCAGCGAACGCGGTCGGGAGACATGCGGGTCTCCAGCCACTGGGCGAAACAGGACATGCTGTAGGTAAAGCACCAGTACACGACGGCGATGAAGAGGTACATTTCAAAGGGCTTGATCTCCCTCTCGCTCACCGTCTGGGCCGCCTTGGTCAGGTCCATCATGCCGATGATCGAGGCCAGGGAGGTGTCCTTGAAAAGGACGATGAATTGAGTGACCAGCGAGGGAATCATGTTGCGGACCGCCTGGGGCAGAATCACATGGATCATGGTTTGGGCGTAATTGAGCCCGGACGCGGTGGCCGCGTCGACCTGACCCTTGGGCACGGATTGGATCCCGGCCCGGATGATTTCTCCAATGTAGGCCCCTTCAAAGACCACGAAAGCGGTCAGCGCCACCCAGTACTCGGGAACGGGGCGGCCGATCAGGACCGGAACCAGAAACCAGAAATAGAAAATAACGATGACCAGGGGGACCCCGCGGATGAATTCGATATAGACCACGGCCGGGTAATGGATCCAGGGACGCTGGGCCAGACGAGCCAGGCCAAGGATGATCCCGATCACGAATCCGAACAGGATGGCGGGAATGGCGAGCCGGAGCGTTCCCCCCCCGTAAATTCCGAACCCCAGCAGACCCTGGACCAGGAGAAATTTGGCATTGGCAAGGATGGCGCCCCAGTCAAAGCTCAATGTTCGGCCCCCGTCCCCCGGGCGATGAGCCCGGGAATGGCGAATTTTCCCTCAAGCCAGTTCATGACGCTGGAAATCGACAGGCAGAGGACCAGGTAGATAAAGGCTGCCGAGGTCAGGGCTTCCACGGCCTTGGCCGTGTAGGTCTCGATCTGGCGGGCGGCGAAAGTGAGCTCGGCCACGCCGATGGTCATGGCCAAAGAGGTGTTCTTCAGAAGGTTCAAAGATTCGTTGGTGGCCGGGGGAACGATGAGGCGCAGGGCGATGGGAATAATGATCAGCCGATAGGTGGCGGCCACCGAGAGCCCGGAAGAAAGCCCGGCTTCGAGCTGGGTCCGGGGGATGGCCTGGATCCCCGCCCGGATGACCTCCGCAAACCGGGCCCCGTGGTAGACGCTGATACCCGCAACCGCGGACCAGAATTCAATCCCGTGGCGGATGAACCATTGGCGGACCGGCTCGGGAAAGGCCTCCGGGGCCCCGAAATACCAGAAAAAGAGCCATACCAGAAGGGGGACGTTGCGGAAGAACTCCACGTAGGCGGTCGCCACGACCCGGACAGGCCGGAAGGGGACGGTCCGCATGGCCCCGAAGACAATCCCCAGAAGAACAGCGATGCACCAGCTGATCGAGGCCAGCCGAAGGGTGGTCAGGAGTCCGTCGATGAGCCAGGTAAGATGCGGCTGGGCCCACAGAACGGACCACTTGAACTCATAGGTCATGCCTAGAAATCCAAAAATCATCCCGGACCCAAATCCGGGGAGGAATTACCCCCCCCGGAGTCTTTTCCTGGTGCCTATTATTTGGGAACTACCTGGTAAAGGAGGAAGGTCTTAAAGGTCTGGTTCATGGGGTAGGGCACGTCGCTCTTGGTCCCAAACCATTTCTCATAGAGCTTGAAGTACTCTTCTCCCTCGATGGCTTCCATCAGGGCGTTGTTTACCACGGCGCGGAAATCGGAGTCATTCTTGCGCATCGCGAACCCGTAGGGTTCGTAGCTGATCCAGTCTCCCACGACAACCCACTGGTCGGGAGTGGCGGATTTATACTTCAGCCCCCAGAGCTGAATGGCGTCATTACAGTAAGCGTCTAGCTTTCCCTGCTGCAGAGCCATGAAAGCGGCGGCCTGGTCCGGGAAGGTGACCAGCTGGGCCTGGGTGTATTTCTCCCTCAGGACCCGCTCATTGGTCGATCCCTGCTGGGTGCCGATTCGTTTCCCGGCGATATCCTTGGTCCCTTTAATGGGGCTTCCCTTCTTAACGATGAAGTCGGCTCCGGTCACAAAATAGGTAAGGCTGAAATCGACGCTGTCCCTTCGGGGCCGGGTGTCGGTCATCGTTTCAGTAATCAGGTCTACCGACATGCTGGTGAGCAGCGCAATCCGGGTAGCGGGGGAGGTTTCTTTCATTTCCATTTTCACCTGTTTGCCCAGTTTCTTCTCGATGGCCTTATGAATCAGCTCAGCCAGGTCATTGGAGAAGCCGGCTCTTTCATTCTGTTTGTTGATGAAAGAGAAGGGCGGGGAGGCGTTGCGCACTCCGATGGTGAAGACTCCCGAGTTCTTGATCTTTTCCAGGGTGGACTGGGTCTGAGCCGGGGCGGCGGCCGCAAGGCTCAAAATGATAAGGGACAAAATCAAAGCGAGTCCGAATCGTTTCATTTGTTTTTACCTCCTTTAAGGGTTTTTCTTAGACGGGTGATTTAGTGAGTCAAGATGGTACTCAAAAAGGCCTTCGTTCTCTCGCTCTTGGGCTGGGAAAAGAAGGTGTCGGGAGAGCCCTCTTCGACGATCCGACCTTCATCCATGAAGATGATGCGGTGGGAGACTCTCCGGGCAAACCCCATTTCGTGGGTTACCACGATCATGGTCATGCCTTCCCGGGCCAGGTTGGTCATAACCTCGAGGACTTCGTTGATCATCTCCGGGTCCAGGGCGGAAGTGGGTTCATCGAAGAGCATGATTTTGGGCTGCATGGCCATAGCTCGGGCGATCGCCACCCGCTGCTGCTGCCCGCCCGAAAGATTGGCCGGATAGCTCCCGATTTTATCCGGAATGCCGACCTTGGCCATCAGGCCCGTGGCGATCCTCTCGGCCTCCTCCCGGGACTGTTTGCGGACTTTCATCGGCGCCAAAACGATATTCTGCAGAGCGGTTTTGTGGGGATAGAGGTTGAACTGCTGGAAAACCATGCCGATTTCGGCCCGCAGCCTGGTCAGGTTGGTCTTGCGGTCCTGGAGGGATATGCCGTCCACAATAATGTTGCCCTTTTGAATCGGTTCCAGACGGTTTATGCACCGGATCAGCGTGCTTTTGCCCGAACCGCTGGGTCCGCAGACCACGACGACTTCTCCCGGCTTGATAAAGAGGTCAATTTCGTTCAGGACATGGATAGAGCCGAACCATTTATGGACCGCTTTGAATTCAATCATGCTCCAATTCCTTTTTCCGACAATAAATCTCTGAAAGGTTAACAAATAGGGGAGGAGAGTGTCAAGGGCAATTTCCCCTCCAATCATGACCTCCGGCAGAGCCGGAGGTATGAAAAACAGTGAACCGCTCAAAGCGGATTGAAATGGGTGCCACCTAAAGGTGGCCTTCGGTCGGATACCAGGCCCGGGGGCAAGGACCTATTGGGCAAAAATCATGAGGCGGCTTCCATTTCATGGACCGGGCGGGCCAACCGTTTGAACCTCCGATGAAGGGGTCCTCTCCTGGTAGGGGCGACCGGCCGGTCGCCCGATCGGCCCGCCGCATCCCGCGGAAGCCGGTCGAAGCCTCCAAGGAAAGGGCCAGCCCGGCCGATGCTTTTTGCCCAGAAGCTCCTTGCCCCCGGGCCACAACTCAAGCATCCCGAAAATTTCAAACTCTAATAATCCCCCGGCAGAGCCGGGAGTTTACCTTAAGGAAATTATGGTGGTTCAACTGGATTTGGCAGAGATTCTCTTTTTTTTCGGATCACCCAGGGAAGGTGATTTTCATTGGTCTGCGGAGGGGAGGTTAAAGGGTCCCGTCTAATCCCCGGGTCCTGGCTCAGGCTCACAGATTTTTTCTTCTTCTAGTTGACATAATATATATTATCAGACGTTATAGGGCATTAAAGTAATTTCTTAAGGAAGGGAAAAGTCAGGCCCTTTCCATGCTTGGCAGGTGGCGAGAATGTTTAACGAGAGACCTTCTGGATAGCCCGGCGAAAGCCTTCAAGGGACCCGTCGATGACCCGGTCTTCCACGCAGTAAGCGAGACGGAAATGTCCCGGAGTTCCAAAACCTGTCCCGGGAACCCCGAGGATATTCTCCTGTAAGAGGATATTCACGAACTTAACATCGTCAGCGATGGGAGACTTGGGAAATAGATAAAACGCCCCTTCCGGCTTGACGAAGGAATACCCGGCCTCAGCCAATCCCCGGCAAAGGTTATCTCTCTTCCGCTTATACTCCGCCACGTTGACCGATACCCCCTGAAGCTTGACAAGGATACGCTGCATCAAAGCCGGGGCGTTCACGAATCCCAAAATTCGATTGCAGAAAGTGAGGCCGTCGACGGCTTGTTTCCAATTTTCCATCCGGGGATTCACGCCCAGATAGCCGATCCGCTCTCCGGGCAAAGAGAGGTCTTTAGAATAGGATGTGGCGATGATGCTATTGGCGTAAGCCTGAAAAATACTGGGGACCCTGGCCCCGTCATAAACGATTTTGCTGTAGGGTTCATCAGAAAGCAGGTAGATCGTTTGATTATTATTTTGCTTAATGTTTTCAAATAATTTGCCCAATTTTTTTAAACTATTTTCATCATAAATCCTGCCCGATGGGTTGTTGGGCGAGTTTAAAATGATGGCCTTGGTCTTGGGGGTGATGGCCGCCTCAATCTCCTCTAAGTTTAAAGTAAAATCTTCTTTTGTTTTAGCTAACTTACCGACACCATTATGATTATCAATATAAAATAAATACTCGACGAAATAGGGAGACAGGACGATTACTTCATCCCCGGGGTCCAGGATGGTTTTCAAGGCAACGTTGAGGGCTCCGCCAGCCCCGCAGGTCATGATGACCTGCTCCCAGGTCATGGGAACCCCATGCTCTTTCGCGAGGAAGCCGGCCACTGCCTCTCGGGTCTCTTTCAACCCGGCGTTGGGCATATAAGCATGTTTTCCGGGGCGTTCGTCTCCGATGACTTCTACGATCGTCTTCCGGACTTTCTCCGGCGGCTCCAGGTTCGGGTTTCCCAGGCTGAAATCGTAAACCTTGTCCGCCCCGATTTTGGCTTTTAACTCCAATCCCTGCTCGAACATCCTCCGGATCCATGAGGCCCGCTCCATGTAATCCCGGATTTTCGTTGAAATGGCCATAAAATCTCCTCAAAATGGAATAGATGGAATAATGGAATGGTGGAATGATGGAATAATGGGTAAGAAATTTTCTTTATTCCAATGTTCCATTATTCCAGTATTTTTCAGCATTGTCCGGTTAGGAAATTGCTTTCAAAATATGGGTAAGGAAATGTGAAATATATTTTTGCGATGGGCTCACTTTTTTCTTGACAGCCGAGAAAAAGTATGTAGGTCGCCACTTCGTAACTCATTGAAATAAAAGGAGATTACGAAGATGCCCTACTCCATCGCACCCGAAAACAAGAAAAGAAAAAAGAAACCAAAAAAATCGTTTCGCCAACTGACCAAACCCTTGAAAAATATCTACCCCAACATTTCCCCTCTCCAAGCCCGAGGGGATCGACCTTTACAGATGACCTTGGAAGATCAGCTGAACGCCCTCATTTACTTCCACCTCGAAGAACACTCCTC
>Ga0315285_10005381_pt1 | contig 13215 bp, 3 predicted proteins | sample YL17G09_36_MG_FD_203698 | JGI IMG/M metagenome (GOLD analysis project Ga0315285, IMG submission 203698) | Sediment microbial communities from Yellowstone Lake, YNP, Wyoming, USA - YL17G09_36 | ecosystem: Environmental > Aquatic > Freshwater > Lake > Sediment | place: USA: Wyoming | collected... | reverse complement strand
CTAGAAAGCCTAGGCTCACGACTGCTACGATTAATATCGCTACTAATAGTATTTTGGTTGTTTCCATGGAATACAATATAAAAGACGAGTTTTAAATAAGTTATATTTTTTTAGGGTCTAGACCATACAGAAGTTTTAATTGAAAAAAAGAAAAAATTTAAACATCAATAAAAATTATTCTGATTCTTCTTCAGGGATTTCATCTGATTTCTTTTCAGAAGTCATATCATCTTTTGGACTTTCTTCTTCTGTGCTTTCTTTAGATTCTTTTTTATTCGAACGCATTCTCCAAATCAGTGCAGCTATTGCCCAAATTATTATAATTACTATCAGAATTGACCAGTATCCTAGAGAAGCTATTCCATTCAAGAATAATCCTGTTATATCGAATGTATTTTGAACCGTATTCGAAGATTCAGTTGTAACGGGTATTGTTGTCTCTACATTTGAATTATCACTACTTGGAATTGTTGTTGCTATGGTTGTTACAACAATTGTTGTATTAGTTTTATTTGTAGCATTGATAGTAGTTGTTACACTATGCCCGCCACCACCGCCTCCGCCACCACCGCCTCCGCCACCACCGCTATATTGTATGGTTGTAGTGGGTATAGTCGTAGGTGGACTAGTGGCAGAAATGTTTAGAGAGTATAGATTACCATTTCCACACAATTTAACTCCTTGATCGATTACTATTCCTTTTATTTTTAACATTACATTCTCGCCAGGAGCATTAACAACTATTGAATAATGACCAAAACCTGCGCTTGGCTCTTTACCTTTTGACATAAATGTTCCATTTGTTAAATAAGCTTCGACATTAGTTCCGTTTATTGGAGAACCATCTAGCTTTACTTCCCCATAAAAAGCACAGGGTAATGCTAGAACTGGACTAATAAATAAAAATAACGATATAAAAAAGCTGAAGATGTTCAATTTTGCTTTCATTTTGACCACTTTAACCTCCATATATTAAACTTATAAAGCTAACTGACAGTTGGCCTGTGTTATCTCTAGTCTGTCCTCCCTGACAAGTCTGATGTAGTATGGAAGACTGTTTACATCGTTAAATTCTGTCAAACTTGAGTATCCATTGCCGTGTGGATAGTAGAATAACCACTCAGTACCGTCAAAGTACCAAAGTACATCATAAGATGGATCACTTCCATCCAATGAACTCAATATTTTTTCAACAGTGTAAGGTTTACCGTCCCCACATATGTCCTCTAACATATCCTCTGGTAGGAAGAATGAATTCCATCCAGTGCTCCAGTAATGACCGTAATCTGGAATGACTAAATTATAGCTTCCTGTAGTGTCTATGTAAAATACAATTGTCTTTGAACTATCCATCTTATTTCCTGCAATATCTTCGCATACGACATGATAGACTTTTAATCCATCTGTCAATGTTCCTAAGTTAACTGAATGACTTGTTGTTCCCGAACCATCCATGCTTGTCATAGTTGAATAATCATCTACAGTTCCATACTTGCATGCAGATGGCTCGTCAGTTGTTGCGGTTAATGTAATTGCATTATAATTGATAACACCACTTGGGCCAGATGATAATAATTCTGGTGGTGTAAAGTCTGTATTGATTTCTGATCCTTTCTTGACTGTTAATTCAGTTGAGTGACCAGCCTTGTCCGAAACATGGACTGTAATATTAGCCACATTACCAAAGACTAAACAACTTCCGGTCTTGGTATCTGGGTTAAAGCTGCATAAATTGAGTCCACCGCTATAAGTTGGCGTCAATAAGCCTGAACTCTTTATACCATCATTTACTGAATAACCAAACCACCAACCAACTGGACCCCAACTTGATTGTGAAGTCGTTAATATGGCTGGTATGATTTTATCGACAAACACGTCGAAGAAACTTGATACTGTTACATGACCAGCTCTATCGTATGACTTTACTTGATATTCATGATTTCCTTCAGACATCAAGTTTCTTGATAAGCTGATACCACCGCCAGTGTAAATTAGTATACTATCTTCATACAATTCGTATCTATCAAAGTTAATATCTGTTCCACCATTCCAGTTTATATTATAATTACCGTTAGTATCATAGATTGGATTCTCTATGTTTGTTCCATAGATTGTTAATGCTGAAGGTGATACTGTATCGATAGTTAAACTATCTAAATTGCTCCATCCAGTTGCATGACCCGCTTTATCAACAGCTTTTACTCTTGCTATATGATTTCCATCTAACAAGTTTATAGTGTAAGATTCGAATCCACTTTCTGGACTTGTAGATACTGTGTAATCAATTCCATCTATATCTATTATGTAATGATCTAAACCTGAACCTGCATCAGATGATACTTGCCATTTCCATGTTACAGTATTTTGAGTAACATAATTTCCTGATGGTATGTGTATCAAACCTAATGGCATTGTAGGTGCATAGTTATCTATTATGAATGGCACATGAGCAGATATTGTTTCTTTATCCATGTTATCTTTTGCTGCAGCATAAACTTCATGAGCTCCGTCAAGTAACTGAGTGCTGATGAATGAACATTGCCATGTCCCACCTATTAATGCTGCATCACAATTCCAAACAACTGGACTCAAAACATATATTTTAACACCTTTTATACCGCTGACATAATCTGTTGCCAAAGCTTTCAAAGTTATAGTTCCTTGTACTATGTCATTTTTGATTGGGTTTAAGACATAAACGCCTTCAGGTGCATCATTATCCACTATTACGATGACCACTTCTGAATAACCTGTATTTCCTACCTGATCTGTTGCCTTTGCTATTATACCATAAGCCATTCCATCTGTTTCCAGAACTGTGTCCCAATTATAACAGTATAGATTTGGTCCACAGTTGGGTACACTCTTCCATGTTTGCCCATTATCTGTTGAAACTTTTATTAAACTTAAATCTAGATTTGCATCTGTTGCTGAAAATTTGATTAATTGAGTTCCACTGACAAATTGATTGTTGCTTGGCATAGTTATTGCAAGTAAAGGTAATACAGTATCAACGTTGACATTTATTGTATCTGAACCGATGTTTCCTGCATTGTCTGCAATTTCAACTTTCAATCCTCGTGTTCCTTGTGGGAAATCTTCATCTTGAGGAATCATAATCGTTCCTGAACACTTTCTTTGAATATTGTTATAAGGTACTGTTCCGAGTGAAATTCCACCTACTGTTACGTAGCATGGAGTTCCAGAAGTTATAGTGGATGTAACATCGCCGTCGTTTGCATCAGTAACATCAGCACTGAAGACAACTTGTTGTCCACCGAATAAAATTCCCTCGATAGGTTGAGTTATTTTAACTTCTGGTGCATGATTATCAATTCCAATCTTTGGCAAATTCCAGATTGTAACTATGTCTTGTACAACATCTCCTAAACATTCAAGATATGATGACCCATCAGTACATTTAGCTTCGATTGCTTGAATTATTTCTAACAAACTATTTCCTTCATTGTTTAGGTTATCAGATGTTGAAACTACTAAGAATGTAATGCCATCTGGTATTAAACTTCCAGTATTGTTAAGAGTAACATAACCTTGGCATTCTTTTCCTTCTGCATTGTAGGTCATATGACTTTCAAGAGCGACTGTCTTGAATTCTGGTAATATATCTAGCAAGTAGGCATTGCATTGTCTGCCATCTTCTATTCCAACAGCGCATCTTTTGTCTAGAGTATTGTTGCATGGTCCAGTTGTATTACTCAAATCTTCTGCTACTGTTACAACTGGTATATCCTCTCCATCTGAATACCAACCATCAACAGGTTTCAATATTAAAACATGTGGAGGTGTGTTATCGACTTTATGTAGTTGTGTATGTTCTGTCTCTACATTTCCTAGAGCGTCTACAGCATGCCATTTTATTTCATGTAAGCATTCTTCATTCAATTTGATTGTAGTTTCTAACTTGCAATTAGAATCTGTTGTAACTGAATCACTCTGTACTTTTGTATCGATTGTACCATCGCAATTAGAATCCCACCAAACTTCATAGTATAAAGTTGCTGGACCTGAAGCACATGGTAAATCTTTATCTAAAGTTGTTAATGTTATTGGTGTCTGTGAAGTTACCCAATAATCATTATTTCCATGTTTTGGATCACCGACTGTCTTTGTAGTGAGGGGTGGTGTAGAATCAACTCTCTCGATTTGTGTATGAGTTCCCTCTGTATTACCTAGGGCGTCTACACAGTACCAATCAAGAGTGTGTTTTGAATTTTCATTGTATTGGATTGGAACAGTATATTCTGTCCAGTCATCATGAATTTGTCCATCAACAAAGTATCTATAATAAATCTTCTGATGGTCTACTGGATGTGGTTCCTGATCAGAACAACTTAAAACTATCTTTGTGTTCTGAGTTATGTAATAATCACAATCCTTTGAATTTGCGCAATTTAGAGTATTGCATGGAACATTTGTTCCGTCAAATGATTTTGTAGAAACTGGAGGCAATGTGTCAACAATATCATATTCTGTATGTGTTGATTCCTGATTGCCTAATGAATCCTTGCAATACCATTCAAGAATATGCGCTGAATCAACAGTATTTGTTATTGTAATAGTATTACTATTTACCTCTATAAATGCTGGAGGTGTGTTTCCATAGAGATAATTTCTGTAGTATATTTTAACCTGGTCAACAGGATGTGGATTCTGATCTGTGCATGATAATGTTATAGGTGTTTGCTGTGTTATGAAATAACATCCGTCTGTTGGGGTTGTAGTACCATAATATTGAGTCTGTTCATCAAGAGTGCATTCATGCTTTGGATCTCCCAGTGTCTTTGTTGTTATTGGAGACTTGTTATCAACATAAACGCATTGAGCTTTAACTGGCTCTTTGTTGCCAAGAGCATCAACACTGTAATACTCAATCATATGGCATGAATCTTCTGGCTTTGTGAATGGATTAATGTATGTATTCCATCCCTGCGAATCATAAGTGTGCACTGGTGTGCATAAACCCTGGTCTGCGCATTTGGCATCATCTACTAATGTATTCATCCAGTAAGTAGTCATTCCACCAACGGCACATATTGCTCCGCCATCAGTTGCAGATAAACTTACAGGTGTCTGAGAGTTTATCCATTTAGGATAGCCGCCAGGCGTCGCCTCAACCAAAGGAGTTCCATAAGTCTTTGTTGTTATAGGGGGTGTTGAATCAACCTTGTCTATTTCAACATGAGTTGTTTCTGTGTTGCCTAAAGCATCAACGCAATAGTACTCTAATGTATGGACAGAATCTTCTGAGAATTTAATTGGCTGCGTGTATGTTGTCCATGATGTCCATGCTCCATTATCCACATTATATCTGTACTTTATTTCAACATGATTTACAGGATGAGGATCATTATCGCTGCATGTTAATGTTATGAAGGTGTTTTGTGTTATCCATGCATGGACCCCCAAAGTTCTGTATGTAAGATCATCCATGACAAAATTATTCAATCCATCCAAGTGAAGTTCTACCCTATCAACAGGTCCTGGGAAGTTTGCTGCAAGCCATTGAGGTGTACGTGGAGGTGTAGTACTAATTACCAATGTGCTTGAAATGCCTACAAGTTCTCCTCCAAGATATCCGTAGAACTGGACTGTGCGCGGTACTGAATACCCAGAAAACCATGCGCCTTCAAAGAGGACAGGCTGTGGGAAACTTACGAATGGAACTGCCTCTAAATTATTATATACTCTACCTAATCCTGAATGTGGGAGATAGTATTGTGCCCCGGTTGCATCATAATACATCCAGCTGGGACCCCATGTAACTCCTCCGTATCCTACTGGAATTGGCTGCTGCCCATGTAAGTCATCAAATGTCAGCACTACCTGTTGTCCCTGCACTCCATCTGCTGTTGTTCCTACCAGTTCCTTTGTTGTTGCAGGCTTCTGTGTGTCAACAATATCATATTCAACATGAGTTGATTCAGTATTACCTAATTCATCAACACAATACCAATCAAGTATGTGTGCAGAATCTTCTGTCTTAGTTATGGTTATATGATCATCAGCCACCTCTGTAAATCCTGGTGGCGTATTTCCAAAGAGATAATCTCTATAATATATTTTTACATGATCAACCGGATGTGGTTGGCCATCAGTACATGTTAATGCTATAGGAGTATTCTGTGTGATGAAATAACAACCATCTGAAGGTATACCTGTTTTATAATATTCCATAGATTCTGCTTCAGTACATGCATGCTTTGGATCTCCCAATGCTTTTTGTGAAACAGGTTTTTGTGTATCGACAATATCAATTTCTTTATGTGGATTTTCTGCTGTGCCTTGACTGTTGCCTAATGCGTCAGCACAGTAGAATTCTAAAACATGTTCTGAGTCTTCTGTTTTATAAATGTCAACGTAACCTCCTTGAACTGCTGTGTATGATGGAGCTTGTTGTCCAAGTAAATAATCTCTATAGTATAAAACTACATTATCGACTGGGTGTGGCATTACATCATCACAATCTAATGTTATCTTAGTGTTTTGTGTTATGTACCAGCATCCATAATCAGGATTACCATATTGTGTTTTCTCATCAAGAGTACATTCATGCTTTGGTGCATCAACAGTCTTTACTATTTGAGGTGGTGTATTTTCAACATAAACACATTGCTTCTTTACAGGCTCTGTGTTACCTAAACTATCAACACTGTAGTATTCTATAAGATGGCATGACTGCTCTGGTTTGTAGAAAGGTGTTGTGTATTCAGTCCAGCTAGATTCTATGTAACTGAAATCATCTATAACCCAGTAATCTACTGTGGTTGAGTGTACTTCAATCCTGTCAACTTTGTCTGGGAAATTTGCAGCCAAGAAAGTTGGCGTTGGATTGACAGCCAATGATGCTGAAGTTCCCACAAGTGTTGCGCCAAGATATCCATAAAACTGCACTGTTGAATAGCCAGAAGGACCTGAAAACCAAGCGCCATTGAATGTGACTGGCTGTGGGAATGATATCACAGACATCATGTTATAATTATATGCACCGCTGACACCTGAATGTGCATAATACAATGGTGGAATAGGAAGAAGACTGTAATATTTCCATTCAGAGTCCCATGTAAGACCTTTATAGTCTGTTGGTATCTGGCCCGTTCCCTGTAAATCTTCAAAATCCAATACAACTGTCTGCTCTCTTTGTGCACTTAAGCAAAGATCTTGATTCTCGCAGTATCTCTCATCAACCAATGTGTTTCTCCAATAAGTTTTGTCAACACCAATAGCACATATTGCTCCACCATCTGTTGCCGTCAATGTTATCGGTGTTTGAGATGTTATCCACTTTGGATATCCCCCTGTTACTGCTTCGACTAATGGTGTGCCATATGTCTTTACAGTATCTGGATAAGTTGTATCAACTCTATCAATTTCTGTAGATGTCAATTCTTTATTTCCTAAAGCATCTTCACAGTACCATTCAAGTGTATGTACAGAATCTTCTGTGAAAGTGAATTTAACATAACCGTCTTTTGTTAATAAATCAACCCATTCTCCACCATCGACATTATATCTTGCATATAAAGTTACATGATCTACTGGGTGTGGTAATTGATCAACACAACTCAATTCTATCGGTGTTTGTTGGGTTATGAACCATTCACCAGCAGTGTTTGATATCTTTGGTTCGCCTATCGTTTTAGTCGTGACTGGCACTTTATTATCGACAATATCAAGTTCAAAGTGATGTGTCTCTTCCCAACTACAACCATCGACTGACCAGTATTCTATCAAATGATAAGAATCTTTATCTAATGTTATCGTTACATCTTGATTTTCATTTCCAATTCCTTGTTGGTCTATAACCCATAGATCTTCAGGGTTTACTTTATACCAAACAATCCAATTTATTTTAGTCTTGTCTGCATGTTCGTCTGTTCCCTGCGGGTCTGGATCTGTAGCATGAAGAACTACCTGAGTTCCTCCTTTTACGAATTGACATCCGTTTGTTAATGATACGCCATTTGGAAGATTTGAGGCAATTATTTCATCAGCAGAGCATTCATGTTGTTGTTTCTCTGAAGGTATCAATGTCTTTGCTGTCTCTGGTGATGTAGTATCTCTTACGAATGAAACATTCATACAAGAATCAATTTTACCCCAGTTCTCTACAGAGTCTTTACCCCTTAATTTTATGTAATGAGTTCCATCTGTTAATTTACTTGTATCAACAAGAGCACCTATTACAGCACAGTTATGATTATCACTCGGTCTTGCAAAACTGGATAATACATTCATCCATATTCCGCTCCAAGGTGCTGGAATTGGAGGTATTTTAGTATCTAAGAAATATTCCCCACCTTGTATTGGTGATTGTTCATCGCAAACTGTTGCATTAATCCATGTATTATTTCCACATACAAGGTATTCATCTGGGTACAACATCTTATCTAAATAAATATTATATGGGCATTCTGGTGGAATTATATCAGTATCATAATAAGCACATTCACAGTTGCCCCAGTTGTCTGCAAAGTCTTGGGATTGTATACAAATATAATTCAGACCATCATAGAGATATTGAACATTATCTTTCTTTATGTCCTCTATTTTTTCGTCAAAACTTCCATCTGTAGGATTCATTGGTGTACCTGTTCCTACGAAACCACAACTACCTAATCCACGATTAACAAAATATTCAGATTTCTTTATGTTTGAACAGGTATCAGTTGCTGTAGCTGATGCATCGAATGTTCCATTGTTGTTAGACGGATCAACTAGCAAATCAGATGTTGTTGGACCTACTTTATCAGTAAAAGTATATGAACATTGGTCTATTTCTTCATTACAAGTATCTATTGTACATTGATCTTGATCATCACAAATAATTGAAGGACCTAAGTTGGTACAAGCTCCATTACCATCGCAATGATCTGAACCATCACAAAATATCCCATTATCACAAGAAGTACTCAAAGGAGCATATTTTTCATTACAAATCTTTGTTTTTCCATCACAAATATCATTTGCTTCGCATTGACCTTTATCATACTCACATATGTAACCTTCTTGTTGAATGGCATCGCCAGGACAGACTGAATTTGTACCTGTACAAAACTCTGCAACATCACAAGGTCCGTTTTGTGCTCTACATTCTACTGTGTCTGGTAGGAATGAATCTTGTGGACAGAATTGACTTACACCATCACAAACCTCTGCAGCATCACAATCTCCAAAAACAGGTCTACATTCAGTGCCTTTTAGCATTACATTGTTAACACATACACCTGCTTGACAAGTATCTTGGATATCACACATTCCAAAAGGACTAGAGTCACATATTGTTCCATCTGACTTTGGTTTTGTATTTCCTGTATCTACCCATCGAGTGTTTGTAACAACATGCTTACATCCTGCTAGATCACAAGAATAATCTCTGTATTCTTCTTCTGCTTGTTCTTTTTCTGTACATTGTGTTTCATCTAACCATTGAGTTTTACCAGTTCTATACCAATTATCAAGTTTATCACAATCCTCTGTTTGATATAAACAAGTACAATCGCCTTGGCATGTGCCTCCATAGTTTCTTACGTTTCCAACACATTTGTCTGTGCATGGATTCTGCGCATCACATTCAGCACCACAATTAATTTTATCGCAAGTATGCGTTATTGTTTCACTAACTCTTGTACATGAATCTGTATTCTCATCACAAGTGCTTGTGAAAGCAGCTCTGAAATCCAATGTAGGATAATAGTTATCAGGATCATTATCGCATGTTGATATTTCTGGTTTATTAAATTGAGAACAATCTACAGTTGTTCCAGAAACACAGCTTCCTTGACTGCAAGTCTCAACACCATTACAATATTGTCCATCTCTACAATCCCCTGTTGAAGAAGCTTGATCACATGTTGATTGACCCGAAACACAAGTTCCTGTCTGATGAACCCAATTATAATTGTCACTACAAGAATTTTGATTATAATCATTACAATTTTTTATTGTGTTTGTTGTTTCCTTGCATGTATGATCGCTTTGATCACAATAAGAATCATGATAAACTATTGAATTTTCACTGCATGAATAATAATCTTGAGGGCAGCTACTATCACTCGTACACTGTACTTCGTAACATACTTCAAGTTTCGGGTCCTGACTTGTTCCAGTTTGTTCCTCGCTATAGAAGTCCTCGTGACGATCGTTTTGAGAATAACTTTCACTGACATTTGCTAAAAGACTTATCTTCTTGTCACCTGCAAACTCTCCCTGAACACATGAAGTTGCACCACCAGAATAGTATTGATTTGCAGTAAGTACAGAAATTGAACCACAAGAAGTTGAAAATACTGGTGCATTGTTCCACTTAATCCCGCCTCCACAGGCATTATGTGAATCGGTGCATGTTCCCTCGATCCAAGTGTCATTTGTAACAAGGTAAAAATATACTGTTCTATCATTATCACCTGCCTGTTTGAAAAGATTTAACGTTGCTGAGTTTATCGTTGAACCGGCAGGTATCGAGGAAAGGTCGAACTTCAAATAAGTTCTTCTAATATCACCATCATGGGTATATTTAGTGTGAATTATTGTATCCAAACCATAGTTGTGGTTCTGGTTATTTTGTCGAACAGAAGCATCATCAATTGGATATAGATTAACACATATTTGATCTGGACTGTCTCCAAATGTTGTAGATGCAAGTATTTTAGAATCATAAGAAGCTGTAACAGTGTAAACATCTGTTATGCCATCAAGTTGGAATGATGTTTCAAATTTTCCATCGGTTAGAGCAACATTCTGTTCGTTTACTATCTTGTCTAATATAGAAATGGTAAGATGAATAGATGGAACATCAAAGGCAGAACCATAAATTTGAACAATTTCTTCTGGTCTGTAATCGGCTTTGTCAGTCCATATCGCAGGGATTACATCCAAAATTGAATTAATATCTACAGAGCTGTCAATCGAACTTATTTGTATGACATATTTATCAGCAGTTTCTGAGTACTGACCTAAAATCTCATCAGGCCAATAAGAATTATAACCGAGTTTGCTGACAACAAAATAAGAATAACTTCCGAGAGATGATGTAGAAATCAAAGCACGTCCGTCAGAACCAGTCATAGCATAACTTTCAGAGGTATATTCTCCGTTCAAATCGTTCGATATAAAAATTTCAATCCTTGCATTCTGTACAGGATTGTTAATAGAATCTAAAACAATGAAATTTATGTTTTTAGTTTCTCCATCGGCAAAAGTAGGAGCAACATTTGCTATGAATACAGCTGACGCTATCAAAATAGCAACAAGAAGGGACAATTTAATCGCAATTGAACTTTTATTAGAAATATGCAATTTACTTTCTAGCATTTTTTTACATCCTCCTCATATTTTTATATATAATTGTTACTACTGCATAGTGTTACCACTACTAAAGATTAAATACGTTATTACTGTGGTTTATAAAAACTTTTCTCTGAATTTTTATGAAAAATAATTTTCTATTTGATAGAAATACAATTTTAAAATAAGACCAGAATTTGAAGTTCTTTTGCCATTTTTAAATTTTAAAAATTATTATTTTTTGAATAGAAAGTTATCTTGAAGATTTTTTTCTCTTGAATAGAAATATTTTTTCAAAATGATTTAATCCAGATAAAAAAATTTTTTCTATTAAATAGAAATATCTAAGAATAAAAATCTGAGATTTGATTCTTCTTTTGGTAGATTTATTGAAAAAAAATGAAATTAATGCTCATTTCGTGGCAATGCTTATAGCTATTCTTGGTCCACTTGTATTTTTATTAATTGGATTTAGTTTCACGTCCCCACCACCAGGAGCATATATATATTGGGCTGTCTGTCTTTCAATTTATATCGTAATTCTTATCCCATTCACTTATAAAATCCCGTTGACTCTAGTCAGATTAGTAATTCTTGGGATAACAGTAGAAGATTTCTTTAGTCGTGCATGGCGTTCATTAATATACGGATATGAATTCTTACCGTTCTGCAATTGGTATACTCAACATTTTCCATTTCTAGGAATTTTGGGTGAACCAACACCTTTAATTTTGATTCCGAGATGGTACATAGTAGCACTATTTGTCTATATAGTCATAACGATGTTTCAGTTTAGGAGATTGCTAATGAGAAAAAGAAGTGTATTATATATAATATTGATATTACTTATCATAGGATTAGTCTTTTTATTACTACCTCAACTAAAGCAAGAAGAAACAGAAAAAAAACTTTGGATATTGGGCAGTAATCTCGGAACTTGGGGGGTTAAAGATCCTGGTGAATTGGACGAACCTTTTGTTCTAAATCCTGTACAGAGAGAATTAGCTAAAGGAGTTATAGGTACATTTAGATTCAATCCAAATTGCGACAGTGACAGATGTGAGAATGGTTTATTGCCAGAAAATATGTTATCAGATTTATTAAATAAAATAGATGCAGTGAATGCCGAACCATTCTGTGTTCTATCCATGACTAATGATACTGTAGCAAAATACACTGTTAAACTCTTCAAGGAAAGAGTTACTTATTATGAATTTGGGAATGAACCTGATTTTGTGCTGGGACCGGCAGAGAGTTATGCTCGGGAATGGAATCAAGTAGTGCCACAACTCAAGAGAATAGATCCGAACATTAAAATAGGTGGTCCTGTCGTTGGATTTACCGGTGAAGCGGGTAAAAGCTATATTAAAAAATTTCTAGAATTAGCAAACCCAGAACCTGATTTTGTGAGTTGGCATATGTATGCTGGAAGAATCGATAACTCTAACGCAGAAATAATAAATACAGCTTCTAAATGGGGAGATTATATCGATGAGGTAGAGAATGATGTTATAGTACCAACTCTTGGTCATAAGTTACCAATTGTGATATCTGAATGGAATTGGAACCCATTACCAGAATATGATAAAGATTTCAGGGATCAAGACAAACAGTTTATTTCAAATTTTACTTCCACTGTGATAGAAGAATTCAAAAGTAATAGTAATTTACTCATGGCTCATCAGTATTGTTATGGTGCACACTGCGCAAACGGTCATTTAGCAATGTTAGGAGGGGAATGGGCTTATTCAGACCCTAAACCACAATATGATGTATTCCTAAATTATGCAAAAATACTCTGCCCAGAATGTGAAAGAGGATAAACAAAAGGGATTTAAGTTTCATTCCTCATCTCTTCTACGATAATATGTATAGAAAATTTACATCTTTATTCAGACCTTTAATCATTCT
>Ga0315285_10005380_pt1 | contig 13216 bp, 11 predicted proteins | sample YL17G09_36_MG_FD_203698 | JGI IMG/M metagenome (GOLD analysis project Ga0315285, IMG submission 203698) | Sediment microbial communities from Yellowstone Lake, YNP, Wyoming, USA - YL17G09_36 | ecosystem: Environmental > Aquatic > Freshwater > Lake > Sediment | place: USA: Wyoming | collected... | reverse complement strand
AAGTTTGAACAGATTGATATTTTGATCAACAATGCCGGCGTTGGAATGGCAGGCAGCATCGCCACACTGAATCCCGCGAACTTTGAAAAAATCTTTGCGACGAACGTGCTGGGTCCTCTGTACGCGATGCAGGCGGTCGTGCCGTACCTGCGCCAAAACGGAGGCGGCGTCATTCTCAATGTTTCTTCGATGGTTTCCAAGTTGCCGATTCCGATGATCGGCAGTTATCGCGCAACCAAATCTGCTCTTAACACACTTTCCCAAAACGCGCGGATGGAACTTGCGCGCGACAACATCCGCGTCATCGTCGTTTATCCCAACATCACTGCCTCCAACTTTTACATGAACACACTCGACGCGCGGAACGCCGGGCAAGTGTCATTCGATCAACATCGGCGCGCGCAATCCTGTGAGTCCGTCGCGCAGAAAATCGTCGCGGGGGCGCGACGCGAGCCGCGCGAGGTATTTATGAACGGCGGCAGCCGCGTGTTTGCTTTCGTCACTAGTCTTTTCCCCGCGCGCTTTGAAAAGATGATGGGCGGGGCGCGGCCAACCGAATCCGTTCAGCGTGCCGAATGATACGGCAAAGCGAAATTGACCCGGAGGTTGAAATGATTACAACGCGAATACCTCGCAAATCGAAAATCATAAATTGTGCAGACGAGGTTGATTATGAAAATCGCAGTGATGGCAGCCGGTGGTCTCGGTAGTTACTACGGCGCGCTGCTCGCGAGGGATGGACACGCCGTCACGTTCATCACGCGCGGCGCGCACCTCAAAGCAATCCGCGAAAATGGTTTGGCGATCAAAAGCGTGCACGGCGATTTCACGCTCAAACCCGCCCAAGCCACCGATAACCCCGCGGAAGTCGGCGCGGTGGATTGGATCATCTTCAGCGTGAAAACGTACGACAACGCACGCGCCGCGCAAGCGATGAAACCGCTGATCGGCGCGAACACGACCGTCGTCACGTTCCAGAACGGCGTGAACAATCACGACCTGATCGGCGCGGTAGTTGGCAAAGAACGCGTCATCGTCGCGCCGACGCAAATCGCATCGAACGTCACTGCGCCCGGTGTGATCGAACAGAAAAGTCCATTTCGCATTTCGTTCGTCGGCGAAGTGTACGGGCAAGGACTGACGCTGCGCGTCACGCAGTTCGCAGAAATACTCAAACGCACCGGCGTGGACGCGACGGCGGTTGCCGATGGACGCCCGCCGTTGTGGCACAAATTCGTGTTCCTCGCGTCCGCGTCCGGTCTCGCGACGCTCGCGCGCACCGAGCCGTACGTCTTGTTCCAAACGACGGAAGCGCGCGCGCTCTTGCGCGCGGCGATGGAAGAAATCAGCGCGGTCGCCATAGCAAATGGCGTGACGCTGGACGCGGACATCGTGGAGCGTCAATACAACTTTACGCTGAATTGGAAACCCGGCGTGAAACCTTCGATGCAACTCGATCTCGAAGCCGGCAAGCGCTTGGAGATCGACGCGCTGAGCGGCGCGGTCGTCCACCTGGGCGCGGCGAAAAACGTTCCGACACCGGTGCATCAGACGATCTACGTCGCGCTGAAAATGGAAGATGAGAGAGTGAAACGTAATGAGTGATACGTGTTCCCTGTTTCGTTTCACGCATCACGAAACACGCAACACGTATCACATTTTGGACACAACAACCTCGGAGGAACAATGTCCCTCGATCCCAATTATCTTGTCGCCGCGCTCAACGCCGGGCGCGCGTACTGGGGCGACTTTGCCGAGATTTTTGCCGAGCGCCGCGCCGATACAATTGTCGTCCTTGACGATGGACGACTCGATCAGGTAAGCGCAGGCGAAGAAGCCGGAGTCGGCGTGCGCGTCTTCTCCGGCAAAACATCGGCGTACGTGTACACGACCGATTTCTCGCGCGACGCGATTGTCGAAGCGCTCCGGCTCGCGCACGCGGCGTCGCAACAACGCGCCGCTCGCCAAGCCGGTCAAACGCTCGTCGCCTCGCTGGATCGCCAGACATCGGCACGAACGCTCGCGGCGTACAAACAAATGCCGGATGGAATTCCGCTTGCCACCAAAGCCGCGGTCGTGCGAAATGCAGACCGCATCGCGCGTGGCTTGGGCAAGGAAATTCGCCAAGTAACCGCAGCGTACTTTGACACGCTGCAAGACGTGAGCATCGTCAACTCGATGGAAGAAGCCGCGCAAGATCGCGGCGTGCGAACCGTGTTTCGCATCAACGTCGTCGCGCAAGCAGGGGATGTGATTCAGACCGCGTTCGAATCCACCGGCGGACTCGCCGGCTTTGAGCAAGTCGAGGGGGAGGTGAGCGAACAACTGGCGCGCGTCGCGGCAGACCGCGCGCTGCGAATGTTGCGCGCGCGTCCATCGCCCGCCGGAACAATGCCGGTCGTCTGCGCGGCAGAAGCCGGAGGGGTCCTCGTCCACGAAGCGATGGGGCACGGGATGGAAGCCGATTTCAATTTGCCGAGCAAACCGATGTCGGTCTTTGCCGGAAAAATCGGACAGCCCGTCGCGAATCTCAAAGTGACCATCGTGGATGATGGAACGATTCCCGGAATGTACGGCAGTATGAATTACGATGACGAAGGCATTCCCGCGCAACGGCGTGTCCTGATCGAACAAGGAATTTTGCGAAACTATATGCACGATCGGACGACGGCGCGCGAGATGAATGTCGCGCCGAACGGCAGTGGGCGTCGCCAAACGTTTCGCCATACGCCGATGCCGCGCATGTCGAATACGCTGATGCTCGCAGGGCAAGACGATCCCGCCGCGATCATTCGGAGCGTGCCGCGCGGATTACTCGTCAAGCAAATGGGTGGCGGTCAGGTCAACATCGTCTCCGGCGAATTCGTGTTCAAAGTGCAAGAAGCGTTTCTGATCGAGAACGGTCAGGTCACGGAACCGGTGCGCGGCGCGACTTTGATCGGAAACGGTCCCACGATTTTGAAAATCATTGATATGGTCGGCACCGATGCGGGCGAGACACGCATCGGCACGTGCGGCAAGTACGATCAAGGTGCGCCGGTCGGTCACGGGATTCCGACGGTGCGGATTCCGGAAATCGTTGTCGGCGGCATCGTGCCGGGAATGAAAGAGGTGACGCTATGACAAACCTGGGCATCGTACAGCAAACCATCACATTCGCCAAACAATCCGGCGCGGACGAGGCGGAAGCGTTGCTCTCGCGGCGACGCGTGCTGACGGTCGAAGTAGGGAACGGCGAAGTAGAAACGATCAAGCAAGCCGAAGACTTGGGGCTGGCGGTACGCGCGCTTGTCGGCAGGCGCATCGGCTTGTCGTACGCGACCGATCTGGGCGAAGCGAGTTTGCGCCGCGCCGCGCACCGCGCGGTGGAGATCGCGCGCGCGTCCGACGCGGACGAGTTTGTCGGATTTGCGGAGCCGAGCGCAATTGCGAACATCGCGGGATTCGATCCAGAGATGGAGAAACACTCCACCGATGAGAAAATTGATCGCGCGTTTGCGATTGAACGCGCGGCAAAGGAGTACGACAAGCGTATCGTCGTCACGCGACGCATCACTTACGCCGAACGCGAATCCACCGAGGCGATTGCGAACACGCGCGGACTCGCGGCGGAACAGCACAACAACGGTTGGGGGGGTGGCGGAATCGTCATCGCGCGCGATGGTAAAGAACAAGAAGCGGGCTTCGGCTCGGACGCGAAACGCCGGTACGTGGAATTCGATCCGGTGAAAATTGGCATGGAAGCGGCGGAGAAAGCGGTGATGCTGCTCGGCGCGACAAACGTGACGACGCAGCGCGCCAGCATTTTGCTCGAACCGAAGATGACGGGCGCATTCCTCGGCATCATCGCGAGTCTAGTCAGCGCGGACAACGTACAGAAAGGCAAATCGCTCCTCGCCGGTAAAATCGGCAAAGCGGTGGCGGCGTCCGGCGTGACCATCGTTGACGATGGCGCGTTCGTGGGCGCGCCCGGAATGCGCGCGTTCGACGACGAAGGCGTACCCAGCCAGCGCACCGTCGTAATCGCGGATGGCATTCTGCAAAACTATCTGCACTCGACGTACACCGCGCGCAAAGGGAACACGCGCTCAACCGGCAACACGGCGCGCGCGTCGTTCAAAACCGCGCCGGAAGCACAGCCGTCGAATTTTCTGCTGGTCGCCGGAAGCGAATCGGCAGAGACATTGCGCGCCGGCATCGCGCGCGGGTTGTGGGTGCGCAATTTGATGAACCTGCACACTGCGAATCCGATCAGCGGCGAATTCAGTTTCGGCGCGAACGGTTTGTGGATCGAAGAGGGCAAGATCGTCGGTCCCGTGCGCGGGGTGACGATCTCCGGCAATCTCACCGATTTGCTGATAAACTTGCGCGGCATCGGCAACGACGTGGTGTGGCAAGGTGGAATGGGCTTGAGCGTCGGCGCGCCGAGTGTGGTGATCGAGGATGTGAGTATCGCGGGGAAATAGCGCAGACGCGAAACGTAATTTGAACGTGGCAACTTGAGCGTCCTGCTCGACTCGCTGCGCGCGAATATTCACACGCACGGGCGCAAGTATACGCTGGACGAACTCGCGAACATGGTCACCGGCGAATCGTTGCAGACGCGTTCGTTCGTTGGGTACTTGAAGAGCAAATTCGGGGAGATTTACGGAGTGTGATCAAAAGACCCGAAGGATTTCAGAAATCCCTCGGGTCTTCGCATTCTAACGGCCAACGTCAGCCGCTTGCGAAGCGCAGCGGAGCAACGTCGGCTGCAACCCGGTGTTAGCCCGCGTCCTGCCTGTAAAAGTCCATGCTTTGATTTTGGGATTGCTCATAGATTGTCAAATAGCCCCAACTGATATGACCCGTCTGGCGAGTTTAAATCAATTTTGCGGGGCACAAACTTCCCTTCTTCTTCCACTCCACCCAAGTTGTTGATCGTCTTCGCTATTTTGGGAACGCAATACTCCGCCAATTGCTCTTGGATTTGGTGAGTAGTAAAGCGTAACTGTTTCCAACCGACGCTTTCTAAATCGTTGTCACGGAGATTATCCAATGCTGCTTTTTCTGGATTGGCGTGCCATTCATCCCCGTCTGTTTCAATGTCTATTTTCCCCGACGCACAATAGATGGCAAAGTCTAAGAAATAATTGTTGTCTTTGATGGTGACAAGTTCTTGCCGCTCTGATTGAATTTGTAATCGCTTCAGCACCGCCCATAATCGCCCTTCAAGCGAACTTTCGTCGTACAAGTCATTTATCTCGGTGGCGTTGATAAACTTCTCCCACGTTGTTGGTATAAAAATGATTCTTCGACGGCGGCGACTGACAATGGGCTTTGGCAATTGCTGTAACGGCTCAAGAAAAAGTTGATAGTAACGGCGCTTGCCCTTTTCATCTGGAGGCTGGTTAGAGAAAAGTTGCCAACGATATGCTTGACGGATGTTGAGTACCTTCGCGTAATAGTTTATCGCGTGGGCTTCTTGACCGAAAATCTTAGTTTGATATAGGGCTAACCACTTCGGCGGCCAACGCTCCTTTAGCCATTTCTCCTTGCTATCAATGGGGATACGATACCAATGTTTGTCATGTGCAATGGTGAAATCAAGAAGGTCATTGATGATGGCAACCAATACTTCGCCACGATGAGACATAGACTAGACTCGCTTGAGTTACGAACAACGCCCGCGCTTGCTAACCTGCGCCTGTAGCGCGACGAGCGGCCCAACTTGATTTATTCCGCGATCTATCCTATCGTTAGCATAATAGAATCATTAAGGATTGTCAAGCGGCGAAATTCTGGACATTTTTCTACACGTAGACGCAAATCCTCGTTTGACGAATCGGCAAATCTGTGTTATAGTGTGAACCGTTAGAGACAAGTAGATTCGGTTAATCAATGCCGCCCGATCTTGTGACTCGGGCGGCTTTTTTTATGCCCCTTTACTCTCCTAACGTTCGCAGAGTGTGATGCGCGTGAATTTAACAATGCCATACCGCTTTGCGACCGATGTGTCCCTCGCGGTTGTTCACCTCGGCAAACTTTCACCGCATAGGAGTTTGATGAGTTTCAGTACTCTTGGTCTTGACCCGCGCTTGCAAAAAAGCGTGGCAGTGTTGGGCTTTACCCAGCCCACGCCGATTCAATCCGCGACGATTCCCGCCGCGTTGACCGGTCAAGACATTCTGGGTTCGGCGGAGACGGGCACCGGCAAGACAGCCGCGTACATCCTGCCGCTGTTGCAGCGTTTGCTCGCTGCGCCTGCGCGCGGTCACGCGCTCCGCGTACTGGTTTTGGTTCCGACGCGCGAATTGGCGCTCCAAATCACGGAGCAAGCAGAGCAGTTGAGCGCATCCACCGATCTGCGCGTCGTCGCGATTTTTGGCGGCGTGCCGATGGGCGCGCAAACCACCGCGCTGCACCGGGGCGCGGACATCGTCATCGCGACGCCGGGACGTTTGCTCGATCACGCGGCGCGCAAAAACATCGCGTTCGCGTCACTGCACGCGCTCGTGCTCGACGAAGCCGACCGGATGCTCGACGTGGGCTTTCTGCCGGATATTCGACGCATCATCGCGTTACTGCCGCGCGAACGGCAAACGATGCTGTTTTCCGCGACACTGGTTCCGGAAGTGGTCAGTCTGGCGGCGCAAGTGACGCGCAACCCCGCACGGATCCAGGTCGAACAGACCATGACGCCGGAGGCAATCGCGCAGACTTTGTTCCCGGTGCCGGAGCATTTGAAGGCGCAAGTGTTACAGCGCTTGTTGCGCGAAGAGGAAATGGATAGTGTCTTGATCTTCGCGCGCACCAAACATCGCGCCGACCGCGTCGCCCGGCAGTTGCAGCGCGCGAACATTCGCGCCGCCGTGATTCACAGCGATCGGTCGCAATCGCAGCGCATCGCCGCGCTGGAGGATTTTCGGCGCGGTAAATCGCGCGTGCTCGTCGCGACCGACATCGCCGCGCGCGGCATCGACGTCGAAGGCATCTCGCACGTCGTCAACTACGACGCCCCGCTGCACGTCGAAGATTACGTGCATCGCATCGGGCGCACGGGACGTATGCAAGCCGCGGGCTACGCGTACACGCTCGTCACGCCGGTCGATGAAGGCGTCGTGCGCCGGATCGAAATGGCGCTGCAACAAAAAATCGAGCGCCGGCGTCTGGATGGCATTGATTATCGCGCGCCGGCGTTGGTGCAGCCCAACGCTGACGCGATTCGTCGCTATGTCGAAACCCATCGGCAGGCGCGCTAAAAAAGTCGGCGACTCGGGCGTAGAAGGTCCGGTCGCCCAGTCGATTCGGAAGGAATTGCCGAAGCGAAGAGCCGGGGCATCTTTTCCAAGACCAAAAAGGAGAGGTCAAAATGGCAACAAAATTGTACGTCGGTAATCTGTCCTACAATGTGAGTGAGGGCGATCTGCAGCGACTCGTCGCCCAAGCCGGCGAAGTCAAAGAGGTCACGCTGATTATGGATCGCACGACGCACCAGTCGAAGGGTTTTGGTTTTGTCGAAATGGCGACGGACGCCGAGGCGCAAAAAGCGATCGAGATGTTCAACAACTATGAACTCGATGGACGCAACCTGACGGTCAACCTCGCGCGCCCGCGCGAAGAACGCGGCAGTGGTGGTGGCTATCGCGGTGGCGGCGGTAGCAGCGGTGGCGGCGGTGGCGGCGGTGGCGGCGGTTACGGCACGCATCGCGGCGGCAGACCGCGCCGACGCTATTAGGCACCACAGACCCGAAGGGTTTCCGGCGCCCCTTCGGGTCTTCTTAACCCTAACAGATTTTTAAGCATTGCATCGCACCCGCGTGGCAATTCGTATGTATAATAGAATCACTGAAAGGATCTAACGGGATGAGCGATCAACATACGAAAATGACGCGCCGCGAGATGTTGCGCCTCGCGGCGATTGGATTGGGCAGTGCGATTCTCGCCGCGTGCCAGCGCGCGGTCGAACCGCTTGCGGGCGCGACGACCGCACCGAGCCAAGGCGCGACGCGGAGCCAGGGCGCAACACCGACCACCGCGCCACAGAAAAGCGCGGGGGGGATTCCGATCACGCCGAACCAAGATTTCTACAGCGTCTCCATTGGCGCGTCGCCTGGCGTCCCGGCGAATTGGAAACTCACAATCACCGGACTCGTTGATACGCCGTTGACCCTGTCGCTCGACGAAATCCGCGCGATGCCTGCCGTGACCGAGATGCGGTCGCTGATGTGCATCTCCAATCCGGTCGGCGGCGACTTGACAGGCAACGCGATCTGGAAAGGGGTGCGATTCAAAGATCTGCTCGCGCAAGCCGGAGTGAAATCGAACGCGCGGTTCTTCAAGTTCGAATCGTTCGACGGATTCAGCACCAGTATTCCACTCGAACTCGGAATGGATAATGCGTCACTGCTCGTCTACGAAATGAACGGCGCGCCACTGCCGCGCGATCACGGCGCGCCGCTCCGCTGTCTCTGGCCCGGTCGCTACGGGATGAAACAGCCCAAATGGGTCCAGACGATCACCCTGGTTGACCAGGAGTACATCGGCTTTTGGGAAAAACAAGGATGGTCGGACGACGCGCGCATCAAGCCGTTCTCGCGGATTGACACGCCGAAAGATTTGGCGCCGATTACCGGCGCGGCGTTCACGCTCTCCGGCATCGCGTTCACCGATGAAAGCGGCTTGGCGCAACTCGACATCAGTTGGGACGACACGAATCAGTGGTTGCCCGCCGAACTCACACGCGGTCCTTCGCCGTACACCTGGACCTTGTGGCAGTGGACCGGCAACGCGCTGCCGCCCGGTCGCCACACGCTGTACGCGCGGGCGACCGATCAGCGCGGCAGCAAGCAAACGCGCGGGCAGGCGATCAACCTGCTCGGCGGCACGTTCCCGGATGGCGAAGAGCAAATGCATTCCATCGTGTTGGATTTCAAATAGGGGGGTTGGCAACCCGCCCCACGCGGATGACTCATGTTTCGCAACCTCCTGCGATTCCTCGCGCTCGGCGCGGGCATCATCGTTCTGGCAACTATCGTCAGCGTGCTGTGCGTTTCGCATCAGGAACAGGCAAACGCGTTCTGCGCGTCGTGTCACACCGAACCGGAGATGACATATCTCGCGCGGTATCTGCGCGCGGTCGAACAACAATCGGCGGAAGACCTCGCGGCGTTCCACGATCGCAAGCAAGGGATCAAGTGCATTGATTGTCACGGCGGTGAGGGCATGGTGGGACGCGCGGAGGTTTTGGCGTTTGGCGCGCGCAACGCGTTCAAGCATTACACTGGTTTTCAGAAACAACCGGCGACGATCATTTTGCCGTTGCAGAACGAAGCGTGTCTCAAATGCCACGACCAAGAGGTCCGCAAGCCCGGCTTTGAGAATCACATGCACAACAAACCCTACCTGAGTCAGGCGCCGGTGCCTTTCATTCGCTGCACCGATTGTCACCCCAGCCATCGCCCCGGCGACGAACGCACCGCGTTCCTCTTCCGCGAGACGATTTTCCCCCGGTGCAAATTCTGTCACGCGACGGTGGGGCACGGACCCAGAGGATTGTCGCCGTGAGTTGTCGCGTCGAAATTTTTGTTACCGAGAGGCATCTGACATGAATTTCCAGACGCCCCCAATCCACGCTCTGTCACCTCGAAACTGGGTGGATTATGAATTGCTGGATTCTGGCGACGGCGCAAAACTCGAACGATTCGGCAAGTATATCCTCGTTCGACCCGACAAAGGAATACTCTGGCATCGTTCTTTGGCGGCTGAAATCTGGGAGAAAGCCGATGCAGAATTCATGCTGGCGGAATCGGGTGAGGGTCACTGGATTCTCAAACGCGAATTACCGGAACGATGGCTGATGCGCTATGGCAATCTTTCGTTCTGGGCGAAGCGAACTCCTTTTCGGCATACCGGTATCTTCCCCGAACAAGCGCCCCATTGGGACTGGCTGATCGAAACAATTACTGTGGCGAAGCGTCCGGTCAGTGTGCTCAACCTATTCGCCTACACCGGCATCGCCTCCTTAGCGGCGGCAAGTGCGGGCGCGAGTGTCACGCACGTAGACGCGTCCAAGCCGACTTTGGCGTGGGCGCGTGAGAACGCCGCGGTCGCCGGTCTCCAGGATCGTCCAATTCGATGGATTCTGGACGACGCGCTCAAGTTTGTGCGTCGCGAAGGACGACGCGGCAAACGCTATGACGGAATTATTATTGACCCGCCGGTTTTTGGTCGAGGACCCAAGGGCGAAGTCTGGCGCTTTTCAAAGTCATTTCCCGCGTTGATCGAAGCGTGCCAAGCCATTTTGTCAGAGCGGCCATTGTTCGTCGTCACGACGGCGTATGAAGTCGCGGAATCTTCGCTGTTGCTTTCCAATCTCTTAGCGGATTGGCTGGGATCGTACGGCGGAAACATTTCGGCGGGTGAACTGATCTTGCAGCCGAAAACCGGCAATCGGCCGCTCTCCAGTTCGGTGTACGCGCGTTGGGCGCGCGAGGCGGCGTGATGCCAAAAGCATGGAGAACTCAACAGAGTCAAGACCTTTTCTTTCGCCAAGCGAAGAAAGACGGCTATCGCGCGCGGTCGGCGTACAAATTGCTGGAGATCGACGAGCGCTTCCGATTGATCCGCCCGGGCATCACCGTCTTAGACCTGGGCGCGGCGCCAGGCAGTTGGAGTCAGGTGGTCGTCAGGCAGGCGCAGAAATGCAGGGTTGTGGCGGTGGACCTCTTAGCGCTGGAACCAATGCCTGGGGTTGAGTTTATTCGAGGAGACATTACCAAGCCCGAGTGCATCGCGCAAATCCAAACCGCCATCCCTGGCGGCGCGAACTTGGTCTTGTGCGACGCCGCACCGAATACATCGGGCATCCCGTTGGTTGACCACGCCGGCTCGATCCGGCTTGGCGTCGCCGCGCTCCGCATCGCGCAACAATTTTTAGACGAAGGTGGCGCGTTCGTCGTCAAGATATTTCAAGGCGAAGACCTGCCCAAGTTCGTGAAGTTGACCAAGCAGTCCTTTCAGACTGTCCAAGTTTTCCGCCCCCAGGCATCCCGCCAAGAGAGTACCGAGCATTACGTCGTCTGTTTGCGATTGCGTGACCGGCAATCTATCGCCGCGATTCCTCGCGGGACAGAGTGGGGCTAGACCATTTCCGACGTCCGATTGCCAATTTCCTGCAATCCGCGTATAATCAAGTCGTTCTGACAGGCATTACCGCTCCTCGGCTCCCTCCTGGTGCCGAGGTTTTTGTTCGTATGCTGACGGACGACGAAGGACGCCTGTTTCCTTCGTCATACGTCTTTCGGCCTTCGTCTGGGGATCAATTATGCAAACCCGTAACGATTTACGCAACATCGCGATCATCGCGCACGTGGATCACGGCAAGACCACGCTCGTGGACGCGATGCTCAAGCAATCGCATATCTTTCGCGACAACCAGGTCGTCGTCGAGCGCGTGATGGATTCGAACGATCTCGAACGCGAGCGCGGCATCACGATTCTCGCGAAGAATACCGCCGTCACGTATCGCGGCGTCAAGATCAACATCGTGGACACGCCCGGTCACTCCGATTTCGGCGGCGAGGTCGAGCGCGTGCTGAATATGGTGGACGGTGTGCTGCTGCTTGTGGACGCGGTGGATGGTCCAATGCCGCAGACGCGTTTCGTCCTGCGCAAAGCGCTGGAACTCGGACACAAAGCCATCGTCGTCATCAACAAAGTGGATCGCCCGAACGCGCGCTTGAATCACGTTGCGAACGCGACGTTCGATCTCTTCATTGATCTCGGCGCGAGCGACGACCAAGCCGAATTTCCAATCGTCTACACTGACGCGATTCGCGGTCAAGCGACACTCGTTCCCAGCGAAACCGGCGTTGATCTGCAACCACTTTTCGATACGATTTTGAACTATTTGCCTGCGCCACAAGTCGAACCGGATCAGCCCGCGCAACTCCTCGTCACGACACTCGGCTACGACGACTACAAGGGGCGCATCGCGATTGGACGATTGTCCGCCGGCACACTGCGCCCGGCGCAAAACGTTGTGCGCATCGCGCACGATGGCACGATCACGCCCGGCAAAATCGCGGAACTGTTCGTGCATCAAGGACTGGAGCGTATTCCGGTTGCACAAGTCGCGGCGGGCGAAATCGTCGTACTCACTGGTTTGCCCGAAGTGTACATCGGCGAAACGGTGGCGGACGCGAACGACCCGCGCGCGCTGCCGCCGATTCGCATCGAAGCGCCCACGGTGCGGATGGCGTTCGGCGTGAACACGTCGCCGTTCTCAGGACGCGAAGGGACGTGGAGCACGTCGCGCAAACTGCGCGAGCGTCTGTTCAAGGAACTGGAATCGAACGTGAGTCTAGCCGTCGAAGAGACCCAATCGCCGGACACGTTTATCGTCTCCGGGCGCGGTGAATTGCACCTCGCGATTTTGATCGAGACGATGCGTCGGGAGGGGTACGAGTTTCAGGTTTCCAAGCCCGAGGTGATTTACCAAGAAAAGAATGGGCAGACGTTAGAACCGGTCGAGGAAGTGTACATCGAAGTGGCGGGCGATTTTCTCGGCGTCGTGATGGAGTCGCTGGGAACACGGCGCGGCGCGTTGAAAGAGATGCACACCGCGGACGACGGCTCGGTGCATTTGCGCTATCTCGTGCCAACGCGCGGCTTGCTCGGCTTTCGCAGCAAGTTTCTCTCTGCGACGCACGGTACCGGCATCATGCACGCGCTCTTTCACGGCTACTTGCCGCTCGCCGGAGAAATGACGATGCGCGAGCACGGCAGTCTGGTCGCGTTTGAAACTGGCACGACGACGACGTTTGCACTTGAAAACGCGGAGGGACGCGGCACTTTGTTCGTCGGTCCAGGCGTCGAGGTGTACGAAGGGATGGTGATCGGCGAGCAGGCGCGCCTGGGCGAAATTGCGGTGAATGTTGTCAAGAAAAAACATCTGACCAACATCCGCAGTTCAAATTCGGATTTCACGATTCAATTGACGCCGCCGCGCATCATGTCGCTCGACGAATGTATCGAGTACATTTCCGAAGACGAGTTCCTGGAAGTGACGCCGAAGAGTTTGCGGATTCGCAAAAGAATTTTGGGGACGGAAGATCGGCACAAGGCGATGGCGCGGGAGGCGCGTGAGAGCGAAGAGTAAAAGAGGACCCCGTTTTCTCCGAGAAAACGGGGTCCTGATTTCATTTGTTTTCAATCCGTCGCTCGATCCACAATC
>Ga0315285_10005379_pt1 | contig 13216 bp, 10 predicted proteins | sample YL17G09_36_MG_FD_203698 | JGI IMG/M metagenome (GOLD analysis project Ga0315285, IMG submission 203698) | Sediment microbial communities from Yellowstone Lake, YNP, Wyoming, USA - YL17G09_36 | ecosystem: Environmental > Aquatic > Freshwater > Lake > Sediment | place: USA: Wyoming | collected... | reverse complement strand
ATCATCAAATTCTATTTGCCTAACTGGCTGACTGGGCAGGGAACATGGGAGGTCATATACTTTCGAGAGCGATAGGAGAATAGTCAAATGGTAATAAATGGAAAGATAATTATGTTTGTTTTGTTTTTTGTAACCCTGATTTTATTATTTTCTTCCTTATATGCACAGACAATAAGCCCTCAAACAACCCTCAACCAGTACATCTCCGACCTTCAGAAGAACCCCAATGACTATGCCTTGCGGGAGAAGATCATTCGGCATGTGCAGGGAATGAGGCCGGCACCGGCGATTCCGGAAGAAGCCCGGCGGCATTACGTCAAAGCCTGCACGCTCTTTGAGGATGCCAAGCAGCCATCGGATAGCGCCGATGCTGCCGAGGAATTCCGACAAGCCTTGCTGGTCGCACCGTGGTGGGGCGAAGCCTACATGAAAATGGGACTGGCCTTGGAAACAGCTCAGCGTTACGACGATGCCATCGCGTCGCTCAAATTGTTCATGGCCACCAAACCGCAAGACGAGGTGTTGCGCAAAGCTCAGGATGAGATTTACAAAATTGAAGCCAAAGCCCAAAAAGCGGCGAAGGATGCGGAAGCCAAGGCGAAGGAGAAGAAGTTGGCTGCAAGAGAAAAGGCAGAAAGGGAAGCTGCCGCACTGAAAAGAGAGGTCGATCTGAGTGGGACATGGGAGCAGTCTCCTAGTGTAACTTGTTGGCAGTTCAAGTTTGCAGTTAATGGAAAGCAGGTAGTAATAACGTCATTCTGTCCCGGTAGCGAGGAAGAACTGGTTGGTGTCGCAACCCTCACTGATCACACATTCGAAGGGACAGTTAACACATCACCCGACAAAGTTGGCGGCACACGTTGTCCTGGCAAAATCACAGGAGTCATAAGTGAAGACAACAGCACTATTAAAATATCTCTCCCTAGCTGCAGGGGTGGATTCTATGGACACACGTTGATTCGAAAAGCACGGTAAGTAAGCACGATGGAGCTATGCAAGGGAGGCCACCATGACACCAAACCTCAGAGCAGTCATTTGCGCCGTCGTGTCTGTTGCGATGCTTCTTGCGTTGCTTCCCGCGCAGGCGCAGACCGGCAGTCCCCAGGAAACCCTCAACCAGTACATCTCCGACCTCCAGAATAACCCAAATGACTATGCACTGAGGGAGAAGATCATTAAGCATGTCCAGACCATGAAGCCGGCACCGGCAATCCCATAGGAGGCAGAAAGATGTGAAGGCAGCGCGGAGTTTGCTTTCAAGAACGCAAAGAGTGAGGCAGATTTTCTGAATATTTACGGATGCAAAGTTCCCGCCATTTATTAACAAGAGCATATTGTGGTTTACATAGACCATAGGAAGTCATTACGAGGAGCGGCAGTGACGAAGCAATGTCAAAGCGAGATCGCCACGCCCTTTGAGCTCGCAATGACAACTTTTGTTGATTTCGAATGTAAACTATTTTGTACTCTCCGCAGTAACTGCCGATATGCACGACAGGAGTAACCCATGAAAAAGAAGGCGGGAGCGTGTCTTAGGTTCTTAGGAGTTCTCAAGAGTTTGGTTTGACAACTCCCTTTTTTTGAGATAATAATGAACTACTATTCAAAAAGTGAATAAATATTCTCAAAACTCGTCAAAGGTATATGAGAATGGAGACTGAAAGAATAAGCAGGAAAGAAAGGGAATATTTGGCCCATCGTGAAGAGATTCTTTCGGCCGCACAAAAAGTGTTTGCTGCAAAAGGATTCTTTCCCACCACGATGAGTGACATTGCACGGCAAGCAGAGTTCGGTACGGGCACCTTGTATAAATACTTCAAATCGAAAGAGAATCTTTACTTCACCCTCATCGATGAGAAGGTGGAAGAGATCAACCGACTGGTCAAGGCCGAACTCTCCCAGAAGACCTCTGCAAAAGAGAGGATTGAAAATATCCTGCGGCTTCAATTCAAATTTATCGAAGGAAATCGGGATTTCTTTAGGATTTATATTTCGGAGAGGAATCGTTTTGAGTGGAGGGTTAAAGATGAATTAGGGAAAGGGATTCACGATAAAATGGTCGCCTATATTAAAATCCTTGCTCAAGTTATGAAGCAGGGAATTGAGGCAGGAGAGTTTAAATCCAAGGGCCCTGTGGATTTGGCTCATGCCCTGGTTGGCATCGTCAACTCGTTTATCTTTGAATGGATGATCAGCCCTAAACCCTGTCCACTCATTTCAAAGATGGATACTGTGTTGGAGATCTTCTTGAACGGAGTACAGCGAATGGAAAGGAGGAGATAGATCGATGAGAATGAAATGGACTGTTGGATTCATCCTATTGGTTATTCTCTCCGGAGGTTCTCTTCTGGCGCAAGAGTCTCAGCAACCTCTGACCCTTGAAGAGAGCATTAAGATTGCCTTAGAACGGAATCTGAAACTCCATTCTGCCACGGAGGGAGTTGTGGGTTCTGAATTCAGGCGGGAAGCGGCAAAGACCGATTTCCTTCCAAAATGGACAGGGCAATATAGTTATACGCGATATAACCGTCCAACTTCCGTTAGTTTATCTGGAACAAGCAGTCTTGGAACTGGAACAAGCCGAGACCTCTCCAATTTTAACACTTCGATCCAACAACCCCTCTTTTCTGGAGGATCGATTACCAGTAATTATCGTCTGGAAAAGTTAGGAGTGGACCTCTCAAAAACCAATGTAGAAGTGGTGAAGAGGGACATTGTCCTTCAGGTGAGAGAGGGCTACTTTAATATTTTAACAGCCGAGAAATTCCTGAATGTGGCCCAGCAGCAGGTCAAACAATTTGAGGCTCAATTAGAAGTGACAAAAGCATTCTTCGAAGTAGGGATTGTTCCAAAAAATGATCTCCTTCAGGGGGAGGTAAAGCTGGCTAATGCCAAGCAGGCGTTGGTTAAGGCGGAGAATGATGTGGCAGCCGCCAAAGCTTCATTCAATACATTGCTGAGAAGGGAGATCCATACTCCCTTGAGTGTGGTCGATATTCTTGAATATAAACCGTTTCCACTCCGATTCGAAGAGTCTCTTGAAGAGGCGTTGCAGAAGAGACCTGAGATTAAGACCGCTGAGTTGAATATTGACCAAGCGAAGGAGAACGTCAAGATAGCCCGAAGTGGATTTTTTCCAGTGATCGGTCTTACGGGAAATTATAACAAACTCTCTGATGAACCCGACCTCATGGGGGATCTCCGAAGCGAAAGGTGGACCGTCCAGGCCTTAGCTACATTTACCTTATGGGATTGGAGGAAAACAGCCTATAAAGTGGGAGAGAGCAAGGTGAAGGTCACTCAGGCTGAAGATTCGAAAGTTCAGCTAATAGAAGGAATCATTTTAGAGGTGAAGGATGATTATCTTAATATGTTAGTAGCAGAAAAGAATCTAGGCGTGGCCGAAAAAGCCATTGAGCAGGCTGAAGAAAATTTAAGGATGAATGAGGAGCGATATAAATATCAAGTGGCAACTGCCACCGATGTTCTTGATGCCGTGACATTACTGGCTCAAGCAAGGGTGAATTACTATAGTGCTCTGAGCGATTTCAATATCGCCAAGGCCAGATTGGAACGTGCGATGGGAAGGATGTATCCGTAACAATACAAAGTGCAAAATGTAAAATCTAAAATGTAAAGTTAAAAATGAGAATGATCACAGAACTAGAGTTCTAAAGAGAGCTTTCTACCCATATAACCATGAAGAAGGGGGTGTCGGTTTTATTCTTGTCCTTTGACCTTTGCCGTTTGAAGTTTGGATTTTAAAGTTTCGCTTTTAATTCCTCTTTCTCCGAGCGTTCCCGTAGCCCACTCATAGGTGACCCGGGCAACCAGGTAGTCTCGTTTTGCCGTGGCAAGATTTCCCAGTGCCTGCACGAGGCTTAATTGGGCATCATCTACTTCGAGTTTCGTTTTGACACCATATTCGTATCCCTTTTCAGCCATGGAGAGGAGGCGTTCAGCCCTGGCAACCGTACCAGAAAGGGCTCTGATGATCTCTGCAGACTCCCGGACGGCATTGACCGCGTCACGAATTTCCAGTCGGATAGAATTAAGCAGTTTGGCCTCCTCGATCTTAAGCGTTGCCAAATGACTCTTGGCCTGAGCCACTTGCCCGCGAGTCCGCAAGCCGTCGAAAATGGGATAGGTGACAAACAGGCCTGCCGACCACATCTGGCCACTCGCTTGATACCCCTGCCCCAAATCAAGGTCTTGCCAGCCGTATCCCGCCTTAAGGTCAAGGCGAGGCTTGTCCCCTGCCTGAGCGATCTTTACTAATTCCTCTGTAACCTGTATTCGGTGACGGAAGTCCGAAAGCTCAGGCCGGTTTTTTTTGGCGATCTCTTCTGCCTCCTGGTAGTCAGGGTAGGGTAAGATCTCTGTTTCTAATGTCCCTTTGACATCCACTTCCTTCGACTCCGTCCCTAGCAGAAACCGAAGCTTCTCCCTCGAGATTCGAATGAGGTTTTCTGTCCGGATGACCGGAGGCTGGGTGTTCTCAACGTCCACCTTCCCGACCAACACGTCGTAATCGGTGGCAACTCCAGCAGCATACTTCTTCTGAGCCTCGTCATAATGACGCCTCTTCTGTTCCAAGTTTTGGATGGCGATGGCGTGAAGTTCCTTGGCAAGGAGAGTATCATAAAACGAAGCGGTGACATCGCGAAAGGCAGCCTGACGAAAGAGTCTCAACTGGTCGTCAGCCGTTGCGATTCCCATTTTTGCTGCCCGGATGGCTGCTCCAATCTGTCCCCATGTGAATAGAGCTTGAGAGAGTCCCACTTCAGCGGAACGGGTGTTGCGCCCCAACGGGGCGTTCGGACCAACAGCCTTTTGGCTCTGATCTCTTTCGTTATTGGCACGAGCGCCAATGACGATCTGAGGCAAGACCGCTGCTCGCTCTGTAACGTAGATTCCTTCTACCAGGTTTCGATATTCGCGGGCCTTCTGGATGTCCAGGTTTTTCTCGGCCGCTATTCGGAGGGTTTCCTCTAGGGTAAGGACCTCGACCTGTTTTCCTTCTCCAAAGGCGGAAGTATCGGAAAGGATGCCCATGGAAACGATCAGGAAAAAGACACCGATGGTCCAGAGGTATCCCCTCCCACCTGTGATTCCAGCAATTCTTTTCATGTTAAGCCTCCTTTTTTCCTTTCCATCGTCTATGGACCCAGCCACCGAAATCATCAAGAAGCGAATACATCACCGGCACGATCAACAAGGTGAGAAAGGTCGATGTGATCAACCCTCCGACGACCGCACGGGCCATGGGGGCCCGCATCTCCGCTCCTGCGCCGAGGGCAAGGGCGAGGGGAAGCATTCCGAAGATCATGGCCAGGGTGGTCATCATGATGGGACGGAGTCTCGTTCGACCCGCTGTGATGAGAGCCTCTGTCCGGTTCATTCCGCGTGAACGAAGAACCTTGGTAAAATCAACGAGCAGGATCGCATTCTTCGTCACGAGCCCCATCAGCATGATCAGACCGATCAAGGACATCATGTTGATCGTATCGCCGGTGACCAGTAGCATCCCTGCCATTCCTATGAGAGAAAGGGGCAGAGACAGCATGATCGAGAGTGGATCGATGAACGACTCGAATTGAGCCGCCAGGATAAGGTAAACAAGGATAATGGCCAGGATGAGAGCCTCTGCCATGTATTCAAATGACTCTGCCATGTGCTCAGCTTCGCCAGAAAGCACCACCCGGTATCCCGGTGCCATATTGATTTGGGAGGCAGCCTTGCTTACCTTTTCCATTGCCGTACCCAGAGGAAGGCGGTCGAGGTTTGCTGAGATGACGACCTGGCGAGTCAGGTCCTGTCGGTTGATCTCCGAGGGAGTCGGCTTCAAGGAGTAGGAGACCAGTTCGCCCAGCGGAATGAGTGCAGGACTATTCCCCGATTTTTGAACGGCCAGTCTGAGCTTTTCAACCTGTGAGGGATCTTGTCTTAGAAACTCTGGGAGTCTGACGCGAACGTTCACCGCATCGCCGTCCTCGTCTTCGTAGGTAGTAACGGCTTGCCCGCCCACCAGCGCTCCAACGGTTCGTACAATATGAGCCGTCATGATTCCAACGTCAACAGCCCGTTCTCGGTCAACAGCCAAACGGAACTCCGGGATGTCCTGCTCCAGGGTGACATCGATGTCGACAATTCCCGGAATCTGGTAGACCTTCTCTTTAAGTGTGGCCGCATATTTTTTGAGAAGGGAAATATCATCCCCTCTGACATTGATGAGTAAAGGCTTTCGGGCATCAAGCCTTCCTGCCTCCGTGATGAAGGGCAGGATGCCAGGAATCTTCTGAAGGCGATTCCGGGCCTCCTCTTGAATGACCTTCTGGTGGTGTTTCCTTTCCCTGCGGTCTACCAGCTTGACATAGACCATCGCATCACGGACGGTCCCCTGGTCGCCTGCGCCGATGGTCGCATAGGTGTGTTTCACCTCGGGAATACCTTTGAGCGAAGTCAAAACAGCCCGGACTCTTCCCCGTGTCTCATCAATGGAGGCAGCCGGGGCAGTCGTGAAGTTTACCTGAAATTCTCCTGCATCGTACCCGGTGAAGAACTCGCTTTGAAGAAAGAACTTGAAGACCACCAGACCGCTCATAAGAGAGAGGGTAGCGACAAGAAGAACTGTTTTTCGGTGCTTCAGAGTCCACCCAATGACGGTGCGGTAACGATCTGCGGTTCGGTCAAACCAGTTATTGAATCGGTCAAGAATTCGAGCCACCAGATGTCTCTTTCCCTTCCGCTCAATATCCGGGTCGTACCAGCGCGAAGAGAGCATGGGGTCGAGGGTAAAAGAGACAAAAAGGGAGATAAGAACCGCAAAGGCCACTGTGATCCCGAAATGGAAGAAAAACCGGCCGACGATCCCCTTCATAAAGGCCACAGGAACGAAAACCGCTATAATGGAGAAGGTGGTCGCCATGACAGCCAGCCCTATTTCACTTGTTCCTTCTCGAGCCGACTGGAAGTGATCTTCTCCACGCTGGAGATGGCGAACAATGTTCTCCCGGACGACGATCGCATCATCGATGAGCAGGCCAATGGCGAGGGAGAGAGCCATCAGGGTCAGCATATTCAATGTCATTCCCAGGAAGTTCATAGCGATGAAAGATGAGATGACTGAGATGGGGAGTGTCAGGCCTGTAATCACCGTGGACCGCCAGGAATTGAGGAATAAAAAGACGATAAGGATGGTCAAGATGCCGCCGAGGATGAGTGTTTCCTGGACATCCCGGACAGAATCACGGATCATGATCGATCCGTCGCGGACCATCTCAATTTTCGTTCCCGGTGGGAGTTCGTTCTGAAGTTTCGAAATCTCCTTCTTCACCAGTTCCACGACTCCCACAGTGTTGGCTCCAGACTGCTTGAGGATATCCAGTGAAACGGCCTGCACCCCGTTCACAAAAGCCAGAGACCGCTGCTCCTCAATCCCGTCATTAACTTCCGCCACTTCTGAAAGCATGACAGGACGGCCATTACGCTGGCCGATGATCATCGTTTTGAATCGATCTACCACTTCAGGTTTTCCTGAGATCCTGAGAGGATATTCTGAGTTATTGCGATTGAGCCTGCCGAGGGGAGTATTGACGTTTTCTGATTGGAGGCCCGCAATCACCTCATCCACGCCCATCCCAAGAGCTTCCAGCCGCGTTGGATGAATATTGATGTTTACTTCACGCTTGGATTGGCCAACCAGGTCGATTTTCCCAACGCCGGAGATGTTTTCGAAGCGGCGCTTGACCTTCTTCTCGACCAATGTCGTTAGATCCTTGGGAGAGAGGATATCCGAACGGACGGCGAGAGAGACGATCGGTATCGCAGAGAAATCCAGCTTTTGAATGATCGGTTCCTCGATTCCCTGAGGTAGATCGCCACGGATGGCATTGACCTTTGCACGTGCTTCCTGGGAGGCCTCATTGATTTTGACCTCCAGATTGAATTCGACAACGACTGTGGAGACACTTTCACGAGAAGTGGATATCACATGTTTGACACCGGAGATGGGATTAACGGCCTCTTCGATCCGCTTCGTTACCTCCCGTTCCACTGTCTCGGGCGAGGCACCAGGGTATTTTGTAACAATGGAAAGGATCGGGATCTCGACATCGGGAAACATATCGATGGCTAAGCGGCGATAGGAGAAGATTCCCAGGGTAACTAATGCCAGCATCATCACCGAGGCGAAAATGGGTCGCTTAATCGAGAGATCGGAAAGGAACATTTTCCTAGACTCCATGTTAACCCTATTGTTGCAAAGAGAACCATATAATCCAGCAGACAGGAATGCTGGAAAAGCTTTCCAGCGGCCACCTTCCTACGTTAAAGACGGGAATCCCCAGCATATTACAAAGGTCACTTTTAGTAAAAAGGCGTGTTACCCATAAAATTCCTAACAAAGCCGCATTGGAAAGGTTTGGAAGTATTCCTGTCTGATAGGATTTATGCAACATCAGGGTTAACCTCCATTGACCTGGGTGACACTCACCCGATCACCGTCTTTGAGGTTAAATCCGCCACGGACGACGACAGGTTCGCCTGGGGAAAGCCCTGAGGTTACCTGCACAAAATCTCCCATCACACTCCCGGTCTGGACGGTTCGTCGGTTTGCAATTTCTCCCTTCACCACGAAAACGTCTCCTTTCTTTTCAGCTACATCCCAGGAGAGGAGGGCAGCCCGAGGGACTCTAAGAATGCCTGTACGCTTTCCGGTGATAATCCGGCCTTTAACAAAAAGTCCACCTTTTAACTGTTCTGACACATTTTCAACCTCAGCGACCACCTTTACTGACCGGTCTGCTTCATTTACCACAGGATTGATAAACATCACCTTTCCCGTAAAATTTTTCCCACGAATGGCATCCGTTGAAAAAGTCAGGGATTGACCGATGTGGACCGCGTCCATTTCGGTGGACGGAACGGTTACGGTTAACTCGAGTTTCCGGGTGTTGATAATCCGGAACATCGGTTTTCCGCCAGGCTCGCCCACAAGATCCCCTACATTGACGTTTCGCAGGGATACGACCCCATCCATCGGCGAGTAGATGATCAACTTGGAGAGCCGAGTCTGCGTGTGGTTGAGATCTTCTTCCGCTGCCCTCAGTTGGGCTCTGGCCGCTTCGATCCTTGCAGCGGAGGCCTCCTTTTCAGTCAGACCGTCATCAAGGTTCTGTTGAGTGACCAGACCGTACTCCTTGAGCTTAAGGAGTCGCTCATATTCCCTATTGGCTCGGTTGCCCGCCACCTCAGCCTGCAAGAGGTTGGCCTTGGCCGTTTCCATGTCTGCTCTCGACTTTTGGAGGACAATCTCCATTTCGCGGGCATCGATCTTTGCCAGAGGGGTTCCCTTTTTCACCCTGACCCATTCCGTGACGTAGACTTCGGTTACGATGCCGACAAATTCTGACTTGACATCGGCCGAAAACTTGGGAGAGAGGGATCCTACCACATCGATGCCGTCGGTGAATTCAACGACCTCCGCTTTGGTAATCTCTACAGCCACAGGGGGACGCCCTGCCGCCTTCTGGTCTGGGTTTTTGGCTTCCTCCCTACTGGAACACCCTGAAAAGCCAATCCAGAGAATGAGCAGCACTCCTGCAAGGGCATATCTTCTGATCATTTTCGTTTTTCCTCCTGTCTGGCTCTTTGTGTCGAAATTCCTTGCAAAATGAGTTTAAGAATTTGTGTTAGTCTTTTCCGTTCCATACCCAATTCCGGATGGCAAAGCTGAGCCTCCATGGCTACGTTGACCGCGCCGAGAATGGCCCACATCATATCGTCGGCATTTACCTTATGGAATTCCCCCTGACGCATTCCTTCTTTGGCCAACTGGCGGATGGTATCCTGGAACTTGAGGTGATAGGTGTCAAAATCAAAAAATGGAGCTCCTTGATGAGGTCCGTAATAGATAGAATACATCAACCTCGCCATCTCTATATTTTCCATAAAAAGGGAAAATATCTGATCGGAAAGTCGTAACAACCTTTCGGACGCGCTTCCTTTCTCACTTCGGGACGTATCGAGAAGGGCATCGAATTTTGCGAATGCTCCTCGGATCAGCTCGAGGTAGATTCCCTCTTTGTTTCGGAAGTAATAGTAGAGGACTGGTTTGGTCACCCCAGCGGCAGCCACGATCTCACGTGTCGTGGTCGCAGAATACCCTTTACGTGAAAATAGTTCAGTAGCTGCTGTTAAAAGGCGAATACGGACTGCAATGTCCAGTGATTTAGACACTGACTTAACTTTTGCCATTTTCCCCTCCGTCTTAGCTTCGATGTTGCGGCGAATGCCCTGCGACGTCCTTGATGAAGGGAGGGCATTTTTGGCTTCTTCCAATGCCATCGTAATTTACCCCGTTAGAAAGCCCCGCCATTTACCCCGTTGGATAGTAAACATCCTACGGGGTAAATGGCGGGGATAATATAGATAGAATTTCAATTCCTTATAGAAAAGGCAAGGTTAAAGCCCCGTCTTTTCTAATGGGGTTTACCTACCGGTAATTATATAATAAATGAAGAATTTGTCAAGAAAAATTTACCGATCGGTAAGTTATTTTCCTTCTTCCCATTTTAGCCCTTCTTCAAAAGCAGGGTTAGCTCTTCATAAAAGTTGGCAATTAGATTCTTACATGTTTGAATTTGAGAATTTTCTTCTAACATTTTTTGCAGTTTCTTAAGAAATGTGTCACCCTTGTTTCAGGGTCGTAAGTCTTCCTTTTGTGATGCTGAACCAAGTTCAGCATCACAGTCCTGGGGTTTGAGTTCATTGAAATTTCAAATATTTTTGGTTAGAATTTGAGACCACTTTTTCTTCCTACAATTTCATTTTCGGCCTCTCTTTTTAGGAAACGAATATACGGCATAAAGATTGCATAAATTATTATTTGAATTTCTGTATATAATTTTTAAAACCCTTTAATTTTAATAGGGTTTTTAAGTTAAATAAATTCTTGGACCCATAATTTCGTTGACAGAAGTGACAAGTTATGATATTTTTTTGGCAACTTTTTTCCCATAGCACCAGTGAGGTTCTATATTAGGGGTTAAATTTTAATGAGATATGTAACTGCTTTATTTTTCTTTTTTTGCCTGTTATGTCTATCGACCCCCTCCTCAGCCGGGATTTATCGTTATGTGGACGAAAGGGGGGTGATCCATTTCACCAATTGCCCGAGAGAGTCTAAATTTAAACTCTATCTCCGGGAGAGTAAAGAGGATGGGGAAGAGATACGCAGCCTTTCCGTCCATTACATGAAAGATTCAAAACATTATGACTCGTTGATTTCTGAGTTTTCCAAAAAATATCAGGTCGATTTTGCTTTGATCAAGGCGATGATTCGGGCAGAGTCAGGGTTCAACCCTTTTGCCATTTCGAGAAAGGGAGCAAAGGGGCTGATGCAATTGATGCCAGAGACTGCCCTCAGAATGAATATATCGAATGTTTTTAATCCTAAAGAGAATATCGAAGGTGGAGTACGTTACCTTAAGTATCTCCTTTCACTTTTTAATAATGATCTACGACTCTCCTTAGCCGCCTACAATGCAGGTGAGAACCTTGTTTCAGAGTTACGTTCGATCCCCCCTTATCGGGAGACAGTAGATTACGTCCGGAAGGTACTGAACTATTATCAATCCTATAGGCCCTAACCGTCGGTTTAATTTTAGATTTAAGATTTTAGATTTGAGATTTATCAATCCACAATCCGCGATCTACAATCTGCAATCTAAGATAAGAGACCCTTCATGGAAAAACTCAATCGACAACAGATCTTGACCCTGCCAAATGGGCTGACGATCATTCGAATTCTGGCCATTCCCATCATTCTACTCCTACTTTTTTATCCCGAACGGATCTGCCGACTCATTACCACACTCTTCTTCTTATCGGTGGCGGTGACCGATACACTGGATGGATATCTTGCCAGACGCCGTGGAATGGTGACCACACTAGGAAAATTTTTAGACCCCCTCGCTGACAAGCTCCTGATTGTCACTGCTCTCATCGCTCTCATTCCGTCAAGAGAGATTCCTGCCTGGATGGTCATTGTCATTGTGGGGAGGGAAATTGCGGTGACAGGACTGAGAGGAATTGCAGTTTCTCAGGAAATGGTCATTTCTGCGAGCACATTGGGAAAGTACAAGACGTTCTTCGAAGTTGCCTCCATCTCTTTTCTCATTCTCAATGGAAATTATTTTTCTATTGAACTGCACCAGGTGGGGATGGGTCTTCTGTGGGTCGCAATGGGGTTAGCCGTCATCTCCGGGGTGGATTATTTCAAAAAATTCTTGAAGGTAATTATCGTCTGAATTCCTACCTTTCCCCTTGTTTTTTACATGGTTTTTTCCATTCTCCGAACTCCGAACTCATCACTCCGAACTGTGCCCATCCTCTATCTCCCCATCTATTCTTTCCCTATTGACATCGACTCTTGAATCTTGTAATTTTAAGCCATTGAAGATGCGGGAATAACTCAGCGGTAGAGTGCAACCTTGCCAAGGTTGAAGTCGCGGGTTCAAATCCCGTTTCCCGCTCCAGAGGCGGCATAGCCAAGTGGTAAGGCGACGGTCTGCAAAACCGTTATTCACCGGTTCAAATCCGGTTGCCGCCTCCAACAAAATTAAGGGATTAGGCAATTCGGCCTAATCCCTTTTTTATATTGAGCGTCATAAATATTTGCGCATCTAAAAATTTTATCCTCTTTAATTGTCATTCCGGGCTTGACCCGGAATCCAGTCTTTGAATTTCGGTCTTAGAATTTCTGGATTCCCGCTTTCGCGGGAATGACACCACATGCGCAATTTATTATGTCGTTATGTATAGTTTAGGATCTTTACCTAACGGCCTATCACATCAGTGGCTGGCCCTTTACCTTCTGAAAATTCGAAGTAAAAATGATAAAAATCTGGGTTAGCTCTCTGAGTTCAGGACTGCCATACACCCCGCGTGGTGTATTAAATGGCGCCATGCACCATGTTAGGTTCAGGGCAGCCATATACCCTATGTGGTATATCTTTTGGCGCCCTAAACCATGTGAGGTTTGGGGCAGCCATGTACCCTTTGTGGTACATGGCGCGCCCAGCCCGGCTCGAACGGGCGACCTGCGGATTCGTAGTCCGACGCTCTATCCAACTGAGCTATGGGCGCGATCTTGCTGACGCAAGATACCGAGAACTTAAAACTCTTAACCTGTAGCCCTACGGTACGAAGTTAA
>Ga0315285_10005377_pt1 | contig 13220 bp, 7 predicted proteins | sample YL17G09_36_MG_FD_203698 | JGI IMG/M metagenome (GOLD analysis project Ga0315285, IMG submission 203698) | Sediment microbial communities from Yellowstone Lake, YNP, Wyoming, USA - YL17G09_36 | ecosystem: Environmental > Aquatic > Freshwater > Lake > Sediment | place: USA: Wyoming | collected... | reverse complement strand
CGTATGAACGGATAGTCCTTTATGGTGTAGTTGTTGTTAACGTCGATTTGCCACATTCCGTTTTCGTCAATTGGGGCCAACTGTATCATGGGGTCGGCTAATGCGTCTTGTAACTGCTCATATGTCAGCGCCCATTGGAAGAAGTCTATGTCGCCATTCTTCAAGGCGTCGTAGGCTTTGTCGGGCGTCTGGTAGAAGTTAACGTCAAGGCCTGGAGTGTGTCGTGGTCCGTTCGCTGCTAGTGTTGGCAGAGGTTGCATTGAAACTATTAGAACAACTGCGAGAGCAACTAAGATTGCACTAATCGTTTTTTTCATTATAATCCTTCCTTCTCCTTTCTTTTCTGCAATACCTTCCTACCTTAGACGGCTAATTAAGTTTTTTGGAACAATCTTCTATGTTGAAAAAGGCCGAATTTCATGGTGAAAGAGGGTTTCACGTGCCTTAGCGGTGACGTTTTTGTGAATTGAAATTACATCTCAAAGATTAAATACAGGTCATGGACACGTAAACGTAGTGGTTGCTTTGAAGTGGCTTCGGAATTTGGCAGATTCCGCGATAGAGATACTGGCAATCGTGAAGGCCTGCCTGACCACGTTTTGGTTTTGGGTTCCCGTGCTTTTTACAGTTTCCTTCTACCTCAACTTGCTTCTGATGTTTGCGATTCATCCACTGGTAATATTGGCTTTGCCGATTGTTCTGGTGGTTTTCGCGATGATTCAGGAGGAGAAAAGAGTCAAGGCGCAGTACGGGCTGGATGAAGTCAGGGTTTTGAAAGCTTCCCATGGGCTTGGTGAGGGGCCTGTGTACGAAAGGAAGACGTGGGACGTTGAAAAAGCGGTCAAGGATTACGAGGAGTCTTTGAAGAAGAAAGAAGAAACCTAGCTGTTTTTCGATTGATAAGATGCTTTTGCAGTTTTCTTGGCATCAATCGAAATGCTGAAGCTTGCGTCTTGAGGAAGGAATTGTTTATAAAGTTTCCAGTTCTTTCGTACTCAGCTTGGCAGGCAGGATGAGATGTTGGAATCTTTGCTTCAGAAATTGGCTGTCAGGGTTTTCGTGTTTCTGCTCTTGTCTGCTTCAGTTATGGCATCTGCTTGCGGAGCGAGTGTGTTTTTTGTGAGCTCAAGTGATTGGGCTTCATATAAGGTTGATTCCACGTGGTCATCTGCCGGCCAGCAACAACCTCCTGCCGACTTGGCGAATGTTAACCAAACCGTGTGGAGATTGCAGATGCAGGACGTTTCTGAGGGGTATGTGAGGCTTTCGGTTACGCAGAATCTGTGGAATGGTACGGTTATTGATGTCTTCCAAGGCAGTGTTTGGACGGGTTCGGGGAACCTGAGCTTGTGGCTTGTAAAGCAAAACTTGGGTGTTGGCGACCCTGTGTATGAGGGCAGCGAGCTTAAGGTCAACAGTACACTGTCTCAGGAGTTTGCAGGAGCCAACAGGCCTGTTGTCTATGCGTGGTTCGCGAGGTATGAAGAGGGAGGCGCTCTTCTCCGAGAGCATAGTTTTTTCTGGGACAGAGAAACCGGGATTCTCTGTGGAAGCTTGGACACTTACAAGTTGATTGACGGGCAGGGCGGCGTGACTGCAATGTCGATGACACGTTCAAGCATTGTTGAAACAAGTCTTTGGGCTCCTGAAGAGGGCTTTGATTTCGCTGCCTATGCGTGGTGGTTTTTCGGGTTTGCTGTTATCATGTTTTTCATGTCGGTTTTCGTTGTTTTTTACCGTAGAATGTTGAGGAGACGGAGACTACGTCAAAAGTCATATGTCAGAAAAAAATAGAAGATTGTTCCAAAAAACTTTAATTGTAGGAGTGCTCATCTCTTTTATTGCTGAAGAGAAAGGAGAAAGGAAAGAATGTCATTTAAGAAAACAATACCCCTATTGATGGCTCTATTGCTCGGTATATCAATGTTTGGACTTCCAATGTCTTACGCAGTACCAACATTCGTCAAATTCTATGCCGACGTGACACAACTCGGTGATGCAGTCACGATGCCTGACGTTCGAGGCACCAACTTCAAGGTTGCCCTCGTCATCGAAAACGTGCAGGACTTGTACGGCTTCGACATTCAGTTCAACTGGACTACACAATGGGTACACTACACAGGCTACAGCGTTAAGATACCTGTTGACACCAATCCAGGTCCATACGCGCCAAGCCCCTATGGAGGCATCCTCTGGAAGGGCCCGTTGGGCATATCGGAACTGGCAAACCAAGTAGATGAAGCGGACGGCATCCCTGGCGCTGAAATCGGCACCATGGCATGGTTAGGCTTCAGTGAGAAAGGTGCAGACGTAGGCACCTTCAACGGAAGCGGCACAGTGGCCGTTTTCGATTTCACTGTGATCGACCAGCCGTTTGACTACGAGGAACCATTAGGTGTGACAGTCTTGTTCCACATCACCTCAAGTGCCCTTTCAGACAGAGCTGCTCACGCAATTGACCATGTGGTTCAAGATTTGTCGATAACACTGTATCCACGCGTGTTCAGCTATCCAGCAGTACCAATGTTGAAAGTGCTCCCGGTGGACCAGACCGGTGCTCTTGGCTCAACCGTAGAGTATGGAGTTTGGCTATTGGGCGCAGATGGTCACGACTTGGACGCTTTCTGGGATGTTGCTGGTGCTGACTTCTACTTGAACTTCGACCCGACAAAGCTGCAAGCTCTAGAACTCGTCACTGACCCCAACGGTACTTTTGGCGGTTTCTGGTCTACTGGCGCATTCGAGCTTGTCAACCAGATAGACAACACCGCAGGCTTTGCTCACTGTGCCTTTATGGGTCTGGGCGTAACCCACACACCAGTATCTGGCACAATGATGGTAGCCGCTGTGAAACTCAACGTTACCGCCATATTCACTACCTACCCACCACCGAAGACTCCGATAACCTTGGAGAATCCGTTGGAAACAGGCATCTGGTACATAATGGACGCTGACGCCGGAATAATCACCCTGAACGCACCGCTCAACAACAACTTCACGTCGATCTTCCCAACAGGAACCTTCCCATCGCAGTTCAAGATGACGGACTACACCGACGTGGATCTCGATGGCAAGCTCAGCATCGGCGACGATGTTGTCATGCTGAACTATGCAACTTCGAAGTGGCACGACTACAGAGTTGCTGACTTGAAAGGAACCTTAAAGCTGACTCAACTGTTCACCAAGTTCTCTGAGAAGAAACTCGCAATGGACGGCCCAGTGAACAAGTACACACCATGGAAGAAGCTGTATGACAGCGGAACTGCCGACGGATTGGGTGTCCCTGACGCGACAGGCAACTTCTCATTGGCGTACCCAGTGCAGTCGATTACCAAGTTCCACGTAGAACCCCAAAGCGGCGCTGCCCATTATGACCTGGTCGACGGAGTCGACTTCAAAGTAAACCCAGACGGAACTGTTGACTTGCTAACTCCACTCGACGAGCACATCGACAACGAGTTCCTAGGCACTATGCCCGATGTTGACGCTGGCTGGCCTGCAACTGAATATATTGCAAGCAGCTTCACGAGCGTCTACGTCGACTTCCACAATACAACCGCAAGATATGCTAATGGTGGCATCTTCGAGGAAGGACCACCAGGTCCTGGCAACGGCTGGAACGAATGGTGGTACGAGTCCTGGTTCCCATACGAGCTGGAAAGCTGGTGGGCAACCGGATACATGCCCGCAGGTCCCTACACATGGATTGATGGCACAGACATCTACTTGAACTACACAGTTCCCGCATGGGTCACGATTTCATACAATGCTTGGCCAGATGTGCGACCGTTCTACATGGAGTTTGAGGGTTCATACGACAACTTCCTGACACTGTTAGACCCAGTCAACACCACGTGGATGCAAATCTACCCAGTCAACCTCAAAGTGTGGAACGTTACAGAATGGGTGGACAACGACGTTGACGGTCGTCTCAGCAATGGCGACCAAATCACCATGACGTTGGGTGCACTGACAGCAGTGTTCACAGTTGACAAAAGAAGCACAGACATTAAAGTACTCGAATACCCGTGTGTCCAAGACATTGATACCACTAAGCCGTACTTCTGCGAGAAGAGGATTGTGGAAGTCGCAGGATTCCCACACCCAGAACGCAGTATGAGTCCATGGTTCGGAAGAGACTACGGTATACCTTTGCCATGTGCGGTTGAAAACGGATACTTCACGTCTCCGTTCAAGTCGCTCGGCAGAAACATAGACCTCTACACCGACTACCCAGACACGTTCAACGGCAGAAATGAATACGGCACGCAAATCGACGCGTACGGACCACAGTCCACGATACATCTGAACGCCTCGGTAACATACGCAGAAAATCCAGTGCAGTACAAGCCAGTCACGTTCTACGCGTCACATGGCGAATACAACTTCTCGTTCTGCAACTTCACGGACGCATTCGGCTTCGCTTGGGTTGAGTTCGGTCTACCATGGCCATGCCCAGGTCCTCTAGGAACCCCAATGGACAGAACCTTTGGCATATGGAACATCTCAGCCTCAGTAAGCATCCGCGAGGTCACAGTGACAGACACGCACACCTTCGAATCTGGATGGCTCATAAACATCACATCAATAACCCCAAGCCAGTCCTCATACGCTATTGGCGAGCACCTCAACTTCACCGTAAAGTACACAAGCATCTCACACCAGATCAGAAGCGCAGTCTTTACATTGGTGGTCACAGACGATTTAGACGTGCCAATAGCTTACTGGACGATGGGTCCATACAACATCAGCTACGGCGCATACCAGCTAATAATAGAGTGCACATTTGTGCCAAAGTGGACATTCGTAGGACAAGGCAAGATATGGGCCAACATCATGACTGACTTCCCAGCAAATGGCGGAGTACAGTACGGCCCAGAAGCAAGAATCACCGTCGGACTTACGATACACTAGACAGAGCCATAAAACAAAAACTAACTCCCCCTCTTTTTTAATATATATCGGAGAACTAGACTCTCTAGAGAATAGAATATTATTCCACAACGCTAAAATGCCGCGCATCAACATATATTGAGCTGGGGAAAGGATGAACCTGAAACACTTTGAAAAAATAGCAACAATTTCACTCGCTATAGTTCTCGTTTTTACTTCCCTTCCACGAGGCCCCACGTATGACGCGTACGTCGTAGTCTATACCGATAAGTCTCAATACCCCTACTTCAGGCAACCCGTACATGTTACAGGTCAGGTATATTATCAGAGCCAAGCAGTTGAAGGCGGAATTGTCGCTGTTCAAATTGATTATCCCAACAAGACGACCGCACTGGTTAGAACTGTGCCAGTAGGTTTGAACGTGACATTTGGTTACGAGCTTGAAATCCTGTCAGTGATTCCGTGTGACCAGAATGGAAATCCCCAAAGCACATTTACTAGAGATGGAACAGCACACTTCAACGTGACAGTAAGAAACAACAGAATCACGCCAAGAGAAGCTCTAATGGTAGTCACAGTCTGCGATATTGATTCCACCCCCCTAGATAAGGTGTCAGTCCAAGCCACAATTGCCCCCGAAAGCAACCTCGGCTTCATAGCTGAAACGACACTTCCCGCCTGGTGCTCCACCGGAACTGGGAAAGCACACGTTAGCGTCCTTACAGGATGGCTTTCGCTTAACGGATACCCGTACTGCCCTGGGAAATCAGCCAATTTCACCATCACTTCTGGCGGTGCATCATACAACAGCACAGCCTACAGCGAGCCTATCGGCGGCACAGAATACAACATGACATTCAGACTGTCACCCTTCTGGCCACTTGGCACATACGACGTGAGAATAGGGGCTTTCTACAAGGGATTCTCATGCTTCAGAAACACAACTTTCACCACGCTAACACAGGAACTCGGAGACTTGGACTTCGACCGCGATATCGACCTCTTCGACGCTGTAACAATACTTGGAATCTACGGAATGAGAAGTGGGGAGCGATTCTGGGATCCCGCCGCCGATTTCTACCCCAACGGAAAAATAGACCTCTACGACGCAGTCTTGGTGCTAGGCAAGTACGGAAAGAAGTACTGAGAATGCTCTGTTTGCAGGAGAAGCCTGTGAACCCTCAGTCATATGGGCCGTAGGCCAAAACGGCACACAAGAGTTGGCAGTCGGGTTTTCTACTCAGGTTCGTTCCAAGGAGGGCGCTGTTTTTTCTTCATTGACACTTGCTATTCAAGAATCGTCAATAGGAGAGGCCAGTTTGCGCTTGTTGTTCCACAGCACTGACATGTTGCATGACTGTTTATGATAACAGAGGGAAGAGAGTATGAGAAAGACATACTCAAATGCACTGCACGCACTTTCTAGGCTTCTTGCGCTCAATCACTGTGAAAACAGCCGTCAGGACTGCTAGTAGGAGTAGGTTTATCGTTAAGGGTTTTTCCACTGAATGTTTTTCTGTTGGAACTGAGTAGCCTCCAACAGGCACATGTCCGAGATAAACTCGAAAGCTCATGGTGTCCCACACAACTTCTTCACGTATGTCAACGGCAGAGACAGCTGTCCAAGTTCCGTTGCTGCTCATAAGGATAGGTATTCTAAAACTTATATTTGCTAAGCCATCTGCGTCTGTGGTTGCTCCTCTGAACAGAACACTTTCATTTGATGGGTTTCGCACCTCAAAGGCGACTAATTTCTGCTGCACTGGATTACCGTCATATGTCACTTGAGAGACCAAATACACTAACTCGCCTGCAACAAAATCTCCTCCTGGCTCGTTTGGGCCTTTTCCACCCTTCTGAGTGTAAAGGTCTATCACTCGACCTTCCGCTGGAGGGTCAGGCGCGACCGATTTCCAGAAGTACACTGCGCCAACAGAATCATGAGTGATTGGCTTCAACGCAGAATCAGAGAGCAAAGCTTGCTCAAAGCTTATCGGGCTGCCGCCATACGATTCTTCAACTGTTCTAAAGACTATCCATGCCAGAGTTCCGTTACCGTTCCTTGATGCTCCTGGAGCGGCGAGTGACATATTGACCGTAACTGAACCACGTAACTCATTTTCGGCATATTCAAAAAGCGATTCTGGAGGTGATGGAAAGAATGTGCCTTGGATAACCTGTTCAACGTCAATTAGAGACTGATTATATGTTAGGGTGAAACCGAGACTGTGGAGGTTTTCGACGAAGGAAACATCTATTGCCACATCGAACAGCTCGCCTATTTCGTGTGCAACGTGCGCCAGAGGATTCATAGAAAGGTAAGTGCATGTCGATTCTTTAGGAACAACTGAACTGGAAAAACTGGTGAAGAGTAGAGAGATCAGCAGAAAAGCGAGGAAAGAGCTGAATCGTGTTTCTAGGCGATGAAGCTTGACTATGTGTATCATATGCCCTTCTTCACTATCCTCTTGCTTCTTAGCAACAGATATGTCTTTTGAGCGAATCCTCTATATCATCTCTCTATAATCCGCGTGCTAGTTCTTTGGTTTGTTCGACATTCTTACCGGATGGCCTCACTCGACGGCTATCCATATTGCCAAGTAAGGTCAGTTGACTTCACCGTTACGTCGGGAAGCACTGTCTGGTGCGCGCAGCGGCATACACGTCATTGTTACGTGAATAACGACGCAATGCACATGGCCTGAATCGAGATTCGTATCAATCAATTCCAAAGGAGAACTATTTGAATCCCATTGCCGGCAATCCGTCTTACAAAAGAAATGCCATTCTCATTGAAACCTTCATGTAAAAAGGCGACAGTTCTACACCTATAAAAAGCATCCTTTATAGTAATATTCGTGATTGCGGAATATTTGTTAAAGTATTCGCCATTGAATACATGATTGATAACGATGAGGACTGCTCTGAGAGGGTTGGCTGTAGCGCTTGCACTGATGATGATTATCCTTGTCTCTGCACTATCAACCATCAGAATAGCCTTTTCAACCGGTCCCGGAGCCAAGATTGACATTTTCACGCAAAGAGAGCCTTACAGCGGAAGGGGCTCAAACGTTTCGAGTGACGCGTTTGGACCAGGTGAGATGGTTCAAGTCTTCGCCTTGGTCACCTACAACGAGAATCCCGTCCAAGGGACTCCTGTCGCATTCGAGATTCTGGGACCTGACAATCCCAGCGGACAGATAATGTTCTTCAGATCCGGGTTCACGGACGAAAATGGCATGGTGATGATAAATTTCCGCATACCCTATCTCAGCGGGAGCACTTTCGGCAATTGGGTGGCGTATGGAAGTGCAAAGATAGGCGAATTAACTGTTGCTGATACGGTCTCGTTCAAGGTCGGTTGGATTGTGGAGATCGTTTCGATAAGAACTGTGGACGAAGGTCATCGGTATCAAGAGAACTTCACAAGAGAAAACTATGTGGGCATAGAACTTGCCCTGCGAAGTATTGCCATGGCGCAGAAGAAGGTTACATTGACGATTATGGTATATGACGCTCTCAGTATGTGCGTAAACTCAACCGAGACAAACGATTTTGTGGTCCCACCCAACGGTGTTCTAGTTTACTCATACAGTTCCATGTACATTCCCAAGACTGCATTCATTGGCGACGCCTACGCATATGCAAGCGCGTACACCTCCTCCCCCAATCTCGGCGGCATGCCCTATTGCCCCGAAGTTTCGACGCATTTCCTAATCATGACTAGGGATGTTGCAGTTGTTAGTGTTCTGCCTTCGAGCATGTTCTTGTATGAAGGCGAAACCGTTTATGTTGATGTGTCTGTCAGGAACAAAGGCTGGGAAGCAGAGTCATTCAATGTTCGAGCATACTGCAACAGCACGCTTATTGGCATGGCGCCCGTCTCCGGCTTAGAACCGTTCACAGACACGACCTTACAGTTTGCTTGGAACACTGAAGGAGCTCAGGAAGGCATTTACTTGATAAGCGCAATGGCTGATCATGTGCCAGGCGAAACCGAGTTTTCGGACAACACCCTCAATGATGGCTTCGTTGAGGTCAGAGCTAAGCCCGAGCCTCCTCCCCCGCCGCCTAACCTGTTTCATGATGTTGCCGTCTTAAATGTCACTGCCTCTTCATATTTCGCCTACATCGGCGACGTAGTCGACATCACTGTGATAGTCAAGAATTTCGGCAACTACACCGAATCATTCAATCTCACAGTGTTCACCGACGCCGTCGCCTTCAAAACATCGCTTGTCCAAGCCTTGGCACCAAGTTCTGAAAGAACCCTAGTCTTCCACTGGGACACAACCCAAGTACGCGAGGGAAACTACATGCTAAGCGCATCCGCCAGCAACATCCCTGACGAAACAAACTATGACAACAACCGCTACGTGGACGGCACCGTAACGATTGCCACTGCCCCGAGACGCGAGTTCGTGCCTGAATGGTTCTACTGGTTCCTGCTGCTGTTGCTGCTAATTCTAGTAGGCATACTGCTGTTGGCTTTGTCGTACAGAAGAAGAAAGAAATCTCAGGCCGCCTTCTATTCAGGCTGGACTGCATGGTACTACGGATACGACTTACGCGGCAAGAACCGAAGACTCGCGCGCAGTTAAGCGATACAAGGCGACCTCGTCAGACCTCTTGGCTCCTTCAAAACCTTGTTTCCTCGCGCTCGTCAGAGCCTCCCTCCTCGAACACTCACTTTTGTCCAGCGCGCTGCCTTGTCCCGAAATTGGTGTAAAATGGTAATAATCCTTATTTTTGGTTTTTGGGGCAGTTCTGATGGATACATCTGTTTTCAGCCCTCTTGCGTGCCTTGGCGCTCCAAACAAGCTAGATGCAGCCTCAACAGTTTATGGAAAAATCTACTTCCACCCGGATCTGTTGGAACCCACGATTCGCCATCTTTGAACACGGCCAAGATTCGCCCACAAAACAAGCCCAAATCAAACGCGAAAAGACAGAATAAGAATAAATACGATTTTTAACCATTTTAGGGACAAGCCAGCGCGCGCTCATTAATATAGATGAGCAAAGGCAATGACAAACACGGCAGCAATTCGGAGTTTTCCACAAGTTTTATTGCTTGATTAAACCGTTCTATGTTCTTGAGGAGATTCGAATGGAAGGAGACAGAGGAATCAATGTGAAAGTTGTTGTGCTGGCTATTGCTTTGTTGGCGAGTTCATTGATATGTGGGGCTAGGTTCTTTGAAGCCCCACAGACATCGTTGGGGTCGCACACATATCCACTTGATTTTGATAATCAGACGCTGCAACAGGCTATATGGAATGACACTGTGAAAGAAGGGGAAACACTATTTGTGCAAACTGGCACTTTCCCTGCGAATTTGAATGTAAACAAGTCCCTGACTCTCTGGGGGTGGAGCAAATATGCCACGATTCTTGATGGTGGTGGAGTCGGCTCCGTCATGATTGTGAGCGCGAGCAATGTAAAAATAACCGGTTTCACAATTCGAGGTGGGGCTGGATACGGGATTTGCGTTAACTCAACAGGCAATTGCGAAATCAGTGGCAACATTGTGACGGGGAATGTCTACGGTGTTACTCTCTGGTATTCAACGAACTGCACATTGAGTGGCAATGACATAAAGAATAGCTATGGATATAACTTTGGAATATATGGCAACGCACATAGCCATTACATTCATAGTATGGACGCTTCAAACACAGCGGATGGTAAGCCCGTATGCTATTGGAGAGATCGACACGACGAGCCAATACCGTCAGATGCAGGGTATGTGGCGATCATAGATTCAACCAACATTTCAGTGAGGAATTTAGTGCTGAACCGCACTCAAGGCTTGCTAGTAGCATACTCCAGCGAAGTGACTGTTGAAAACATACAGTTTGTTGCATCCTACTATGGCGTTGAGTACGGTGTGCGTTTTCTCAACACAACGAGCTCTATCGTTCAGAATATAACAGCCCAAATTTCCAACTACGGCATTATTCTGAATAACTCAACTGGCAACACAGTCCGATATAATAGCCTATTCGGTAGAGTCAGTGCGTCTGGTGGGATTCAGTTACAAGGTTCCAACTGCAACCTGATCGCCGACAATATGATAAAGAACTATACGGCTGGCATCCACTTGAGCCAATGCCTTAACAACACCCTCGTGGGTAACACTCTGACGATGAACTACCATGGAATGGATCTCGACATCGGCGCAAATGGCAGTATTGTCTTCCACAACAACTTCATAGACAACAAATTTCCAGCATACTCAGCACTTTCGCCCAATAGCAGATTCGACAATGGGTACGAAGGAAACTACTGGCACACGAATTACACTGGCAACGATACCGATGGGGATGGAATAGGAGAAACACCATACGAATTCGACGTGGATCAGCAAGACAATTGCCCATTGGTGGATAAATGGAAAGAAGAGAGGGCATTCAGGCCAGATATGGACTACTATGTTGAAGCAAATACGACTGTGACACTATCAACGTGTAGTAACTCCACTCTGGCTTCGCTTCGTCTGGACAGAGAATCAAGCCGCATCAGTCTAAGCGCAACGTGTGGTTACTCGGGATTTCTAAACATCACAATTCCAAGGAGATGGCTTGATGGTCCATTCCAAGTCAAGGTCGACGGAAACGCGTTCACACTCGATAACGACAACTGTTCCGCAATCCTGGACTATACGCTTATCCACATCGACTACAGCAAGGGTACCCACACGATCGAAATAATAGGAACTCAGCTTGGCACTATCAGAGGCGACTTAAACGGAGACGGGAAAGTGGACTTGTTCGATGCTGTAATACTGCTCGTCAACTATGGCAGGACAGCTCCAACCGAAGAGTACAAATTGAATGAACTCAACAACTAGGTTCGGCTTCACAAGCTCAACACACGACTGACCCTGTTAAAATCATCAACCTCTTTTCTCTCTTTTTTTGCTTCAGAGAGAGAGCGCGCTTCGTTCTCAGGGATTATGCGGATTCTAATTTCCATATTTACGTTTCACCTCCTCTTAAGAAAGAATGCAACCACTTCAAGCCAACAGAACATCAACAGGGGAAGAGCAGGAAGGTAAAGTCGTCCAAATGAAGACGCCCAATATGGATAGAAGTCAATGTATGGTCTTATAGCCTCTGGATACTCGTTAAGGTTCTCGTTTTTCCATGCTTCATAATTTTGGATGCTCAAAGCCAAAGCCACAGCATAAACCACGCGCGCACTACGTTTGTGTTGGACCATGGGGCATGTTCAGACTCTTATGGTTACTGAAAAACGTTGAAGACAAAACAAAAAGAAAAAAGAGGGGATTGTGCGGGAGACATCTCCAAAAGAGGGGTTTTTACTCAAGAATTGTTGTTTTTCCGCAAATGAAATGGTTCTTGTCATGGCTGCTCACCTTCAGCTTTCAACATTCAAACATGAACAACACCTACTGGAAACAAAAAAAGAAGGGGGTGTTCGGGGGATTTGAGACGTTGGAAGTCTCTTGTCTCTGCTGTTGATTTTGCTTTGGGACTAGGCACTCCTTAGGAATAGGTTCACTTGTTGCTTCACGAGCAGCTTATACTCGTCCTACTGTCGGTCACCACCGCATCGTTGGAAATGGAATGTTAAGCAGAGTATCTATGGGCCTAAGCAAAATGCTCACCCGATTATCAGATGATCAAAAAACTGGTTGAATATGCATAGAAGATGTCTCCATAAAATCTAAATTGTCTGAAGAGTATACTTTATGGTTGTGCAGGAGAAGGGAGAACACTGTTTATGGACAAGAAGACAGCTTCAGCAATAATGCTCACACTACTGTTAACAAGCCTATTAACACTGGCATTTAATATTCAACTGGTTGAAGCAGAGTCTGGCATATTGTATGTGAATGACAATATTTCCCGGTCTCCAATAGAATGGCGATCCACCCCGACGATGAAGTCTTTTCTTAAAAATGGATTGAATACACGATTGATGGATGATTTTCAACTACCCTTTGAAGTTGGCGGTAAGTGGGGCTTCGACACTGAAGTAAAGTGGAGTGATTTTGCGTTTGTGGACGATGATTCTGCTGAGCTGGTGATCGGGCTCAATGATATGCAACCAAACAGCTACTCAGAACTGGTGGATCTTGTTGTGAGTGATGGTGGTGAGCTTGCCAATACGGTTTCGATGGATGGTAAGGTTGCAGCTGTTATAGCTGACATGCCTCATGAGGCATTATCTTCTTTCACTTGGAAAGTTAGGGCAATAGGATTGGCGAGATATGTCGAGCCCAACATAAGGTTTGAGATAGATTTTATCCCAAACGATCCGGACTGGCCAAAACAATGGGGACCACAGAAGATAGAAGC